>Ga0315910_10001809_pt1 | contig 19304 bp, 13 predicted proteins | sample EdamamesoilMG_FD_204470 | JGI IMG/M metagenome (GOLD analysis project Ga0315910, IMG submission 204470) | Garden soil microbial communities collected in Santa Monica, California, United States - Edamame soil | ecosystem: Environmental > Terrestrial > Soil > Garden | place: USA: California...
AAGAGTGCCTGCACAGACGCTGCATCGGTAATAGCATCACCTGGCACTACACTATCCACTGGCTTTATATCCAAATCGCACGATGTAAATACCATCGTCAGGATAAGCACTGCTAAAATTTTATTTTTCAGAATCTTCATAATTCTTAGTGATTTAAAATCCAATGTTAATACCAAACATAATGGTCTTGGCCTGAGGCGCTGCATAGAAATCAGTACCTTGGCTAATATTACCTGCTATGAAATCTGTATTTACTTCGGGATCATTGAGATCATACTTTGTAAACGTTAACAGGTTCTGACCAGAGATGTATAAGCGAAGGCTTGACAGATAGTACTTGTTAATAAAAGAAGCAGGCACGTTGTATCCAAATTGCAAGGTTTTTAAACGCACATACGATGCATCTTGCACGTAACGCGATGATTCAAAATCACCGTTTCCGTAAAACAATCTGGCTTCTGGCACATCAGTGTTATCGCCTGGTTCTCTCCAGGCATCTTTCCAATCTTTCACCAGGTGATTATCCCAATAAACAAAATCTGCTCGCTGGAATCTGCCCGCAGCATTATAGGAATCATTCCCTACAACGAATTGGAACAGGAAGCTTAAATCAAATCCTTTATAGGATAGTGTGTTATTGATCCCCCCGACAAAATCCGGATTAGGATTGCCAACCACTTTTCGTTCAGCCAGATCATAGTCACTTGTAACATAGCGATCTCCGTACTTATCAATCTGAAAAATATAACCATCATCAATATTTTCCTGATCATCAGCAGTAAGGGGTCTGTTTAGGAACCAGATAGCATCACCATTATCAGGATTAGCCCCAGCAAACTCCCGGGTATAAAACACACCGATGGATTCTCCTTCAACCGCCCTGTTGATGTATCCGCCTTCAATAATATTGTTATCAAGGTTTGTGATCTTATTCACATTCCGGGCAAAATTGAAACTGGTGGTCCATGAAAGATCGCCTGTTAAATTTTGTGTGTTGATTACAAATTCAAAGCCTTTATTTTGAAGACTTCCAATATTAAGGTATTGCGTTCTAAAACCTGAAGTTCCTGGAACATTCGAGTTCAACAGAAGGTCGTCTGTGTTTTTAATGTAGTAATCAACTTCACCAGTGATGCGATCATTGAACAAGCCGTAATCAAATCCGATATCGGTCTGCACGGTTGTTTCCCACTTTAGACCTAGGTTAGAAAGCTGTATTGGTGCTACACCACCCTGCACATCATACGTGAATGCACCATATAATCCCAACCCGGCAAAATTCTCGGTGGGTGCATTCCCTGTAACACCATAGCTTGCTCTAAACTTTAGAAAGCTAATCGGTTCTACATCACTCATGAATCCTTCTTCAGAAACAATCCAACCTGCGGATACGGCAGGAAAAAAACCATAGCGCTCATCGGCACCAAACTTTGAAGATCCATCAATCCTTCCGCTGGCCGACAATAGGTATTTATTCATAAACTTATAGTTAGCTCTGGCGAAGTAAGACAAAAAGGCATAGGATGTTTCATTGGTAGCCCCCGTTGTTATAATGGAAGCACTAACCAGTGTCTTGAAGGCATCGCTTGGAAAAGTTTGCGCTGAAAGATTGGATGAATTACGAATGACATACTGGTAACTCATACCAGCCGTAACATCCAGGTATTGGTTCGTTGAAAGATCTTTCTTGAAAGACAGAAAATTATTGGTTGAGTAATTCTGAACGTTAACCCATCGCGTTACGCCACCGCCATTGATGTTACCGGTTTGAGAATCTACTGCCGCGCCATCCCATCGCTCTTCGTTTTGCGTAAGGATATCCAACGCTGCCTCGCTTCTGAACGAGAGATCCTTAGTTAGATTTAACTGTCCATAAATATTCGAAACATTTCTAAAAACAGTAGTTTCAAACGAGGAGTTTTCTGCTTTAACAAGACCATTAAAATAAACGGTGTAGTCATTTAACACTCCATCAACACGGGCTGGTTGTATTGGCGGTAACGCCAGCATTTGCATCGGTGTTGTAAATTCATTGTCATCACTTAAACGATTGTTGATCATCCGTGATAAACTGAAATTAAAACCAAAGTTGAATTTCTCAGACGCGGTGTTATCCAGGTTAATCCTTGCACTTGTCCGCTTCAGTTGATCGTTGATCAATATCCCTTTTTGATCAAGGTGCTGAAGACTTACATAGAACTTTGTTTTCTCATTCCCTCCACTTGCTGTTAGATCTAGCTGATGTAACCCAGCATCATCCTGGTAGGCATTCTCCGCCCAGTTTTCATCTACATCAGCGCTCCATTCACCAAGTTCATAATCCAGCAATTGATCGAATGTTAGCCCTGGTTCATCATACCAATATGCGCCAAAATCCAAACCATCTTCTGCCTGGGATTTGGCATCAGCATTATCAAATGCTTCTTCAAATGCTGCATAGTATTGCGGCCCATTTAACCAATCGGCTGAACGGGTTGGCTTGCTAAAACCTGTTTGATAGCCAATGTTGAATCGTGTCTTTCCGCTTTTACCTCTTTTGGTTGTAATCAACACAACACCATTGGCAGCACGTGAACCATAAATGGCCGATGCGGAAGCATCCTTCAAAATATCTACTGATTCAATATCATTGGTATTCAATTGCGCCAATGGATTTGTTGGTGCGTCTGTTCCTGATAAATCATCAGTTGTTGTTATAACACCATCAACAACATATAACGGTTCATTGGAGGCCGACACAGAGGCAGAACCTCTCACGCGCACTTTTATACCTTGTCCAAGTTTTCCATTCCCCGCTTCGACAAACACACCGGCCGCACGACCTTGAATAGCCTGGTCAAAACTGGGCACGGGCAAGTTTTGGATTTCACTACCCGATACTTTTGCTATGTTACCGGTTAACTCTTGCTTCAATTGCGTACCATATCCAACCACCACAACTTCAGAGAGCTGTTGAATATCAGGAGCCATTGCAACATCAACAGTAGTGCGGGTTCCTATCTCCTGCTCTACCGACAAATAACCGATAAAGGAAAACACCAGGGTAGCCCCAGGTTGTACGTTGAGGGAGTACACCCCTTCAGCATTGGTGACCGTTCCCTGGGTAGAACCTTTTACCAACACGTTAACACCCGGCAATGTTGATCCGTCTTCAGTAGAGGTGACCTTGCCTGTCACCACCCTTTCCTGCGCATGGGCTGAGTAAAACAGCATCAGCGCTACTCCAAACAGTAGTATAATTCGCTTCATAGAATAGGTTTAGGTTAATAAATACGACCTACTCTAAATTTAATAAAAAGTATTTACGGGATTGTTGTTCAAAAAAAAATACCACGCCCGGTGGTATCTCTTTTGGTTAAAGTTTCGATTGCGGAAATCAATAGGCTCTTACAAGTTTACCCTCCATGTAATTGACATACGAACGATTCACTACTTTCATCCCACCAGGGGTAGGATAATTTCCGGTAAAGTACCAGTCACCACTGTGATGGGGTATAGCTTTATGTAGGTTTTCAACGGTCTGGAATACTACTTCCAGTTCGGCATTCATTTCGGGCGGGCGACAGATGTGTGAAATCTTGTTCGATATCTCTTCATCTGTAAACTGATCGTAAAGCAACTTCACATAGTTTTGCTGCGCCTGATTGCCGCGGGCACGAATACACTTCTCGTACACCTCGCCCAACAAATAATCTTTTCCCTGATCTTTCAACAACGCGATCATGGCACGGAAGGCAACGAAGTCGCCCATGCGGCTCATGTCAATACCGTAACAATCGGGGAACCGGATTTGTGGTGCTGAGGATACTACTACTATTTTTTTCGGACCGATACGATCCAGCATTTTCAAAATACTTTTCTCCAGCGTAGTACCGCGAACAATCGAGTCGTCAATCACTACCAGCGTATCCACGCCTTTGCGGATTACTTCGTAGGTAGTATCGTACACGTGCGATACCATTTCATCGCGATGTTCATCATCGGTAATAAAGGTGCGCAGCTTTACATCTTTCAACACAAGTTTTTCAACGCGCGGACGGAACGAAATAACATCCTCCAGCGAATCCACCGTGGGCTTGCCATCGATGATAATTTCTTTTTGTTTGTTGATCAGGTAATCTTCAATGCCTGCCATCAACCCATAAAATGCTGTTTCGGCTGTATTGGGTATATATGAAAATACCGTATTACGAATATCAAAGTTGATGGCACGCAGCACTTGTGGCACCAGCAGCTTGCCAAGTTGTTTGCGCTCTTTGTAAATATTAGGATCATTGCCGCGCGAGAAATAAATACGCTCAAAGCTGCATGACTTCTTCTCGCCAGCCTTTATAATCTGAACTTGCTCAAACTCACCATTCTTGCTAATCACCAACGCATGGCCGGGCTTCACTTCTTCAATCTGATTGTAGTCGATGTTGAAGGCCGTTTTGATCGCCGGTTTTTCTGAGGCTACTACCACTACTTCATCATCGGCATAAAAGTAAGCCGGACGAATTCCATTCGGATCGCGCACCACGAATGCTGAGCCCGAACCCGTCATGCCGGCCATGGTGTAGCCGCCATCAAAATCTTTGCACGCTCTTTTTAATACGCGATGTAAATCAAGTTCGTTTTCGATGATATCAGAAATCTCACGGTTCGAAAACTTGTCTTTATATTTTTCGAAAAGACCTTGCACTTCTTCATCGAGGAAGTGGCCGATCTTTTCCATCACCGTAACGGTGTCTACTTTTTCTTTGGGGTGCTGCCCGAGATCAACCAGCAGATCGAACAGTTCATCAACATTGGTCATGTTGAAGTTACCGGCCATTACCAGGTTACGACTGCGCCAGTTATTCTGTCTTAAAAACGGGTGAACGTTTTCGATGCTGTTCATGCCGTGTGTTCCGTAGCGCAGGTGGCCTAACCACAATTCACCGGTGAAGGCGCAATTCTTTTTAAGCCACTGATCGTTGCGGAATTTATCCTTTCCGTCTTTCTGGGCTTTCTTATATTTCTTACTGATTTTTTTGAAGAGGTGGGCAACAGGCTGGGCTTTGATGGATCGGTAGCGGCTAATGTATCGGTGTCCGGAATCTACGTCTAATTTGATGTTGGCGATTCCTGCGCCATCCTGACCGCGATTGTGCTGTTTCTCCATCAGGATGTACATCTTGTTCATCGCGTAGGTGGGACCATACTTTTCGATGTAGTACGAGAGAGGTTTTCGTAAGCGGATCATCGCTATGCCGCACTCGTGAAGAATCTGGTCGCTCATTGTTCCGGTGGTCTCGTTTATTTCTTTCCCGCCAGGCCATCTCTAATCGTTACACATTCAGAGGATAACGATTAACAAATAATGGCTCTAACGGAATTAAAGGACAAAGGTAATTTTATTAATCCATCCCATCAACAGTCCGGGACTGAAGAAGAGCAGGAGTATGAGTAAAACCAGCAGGAAACCAAAAAGATTTTCGAACACAAGAATATTTGTTTTTATCCCTGATTCACCACCTTTTATGAAGGCATAGTAAGGAATGCGCAGGTAGTAAAACAATGAAACCACCGTGTTAAGCAAACCAAAAATAAAAAGCCAGAGTAGCAGGGGCTTTCCAGAAAGTTGATACGCTTCCCAAAGCGATGAAAAAATAAAGAGCTTAGCTGTAAACCCCGAAGTAGGTGGCAAACCGGTGAGGGCTACCAGACCAATTAATAAAAAGATGGATGGCCACAAAACGTTTTTACTAACCCCGGAAAACGAAGCAATCGTTTGCAAACCATATTCTTCAAAATACTGCAGGTAGATAAATACCAGAAAGTTCGTCAGGAGGTATATGGTACCATAGAACAGCATGAAGTGAACACCTTGTGGTAAAAATGCAGCCACCCCAATCAATAAAAATCCAGATTGTGCAATGGATGAATACGCCATCAGGCGCTTAGGATTTTTCTGCCACAGGGCTGCAAAATTTCCTACCGTCAACGTAAGTATGGCAATCGCGCTGATCAGCAACTGCCAATCATAGTGCATTGACCCACCCGTGTAAATGGTAAAGATGAATCGCGTTAAAATGCCCAGGCCCGCCAGTTTCGGAACAACCGAAAAGAAAGCCACAATGGGCATGGGTGCGGCTTCGTAAACATCGGGCGACCAGGGATGAAGTGGAGCCGCAGCCACTTTGTAGAGAAAGCCTGTCAACGCCAATACTATTGCCAGAAATAAAAGTGGTCCATCATGGTTTGCTAAATTCCCGGTAAAATCGGTAGATGAAATATCCAGCGATCCGGTAAATCCATACAACAAGGAAAAACCATACAGCATCAGGGCAGAGGCCACCGAACCAAAGAGAAAATATTTCAAACTGCCTTCAGTCGATTTTTTGGTAAAGGCAAAACCAGCCAGCACATACGAACTGATGGATACTACTTCCAGCGAAATAAAAATCATCATCAGGTTAGTACTCATCACCAGCAGGTGAGCCCCTACAACAACTGTAATTAGTAATGCGTAGTACTCAGACAGATTCTCCTGATGCTGTTGTCTTCGCCAAGTCATGAATACCGTTAGTAATCCTCCCACATCCAACAGTACGCGCAGGTAAGCGGAGAAATCATCGCTGCGAATCATACTGCCAAAAAGTTTTGTTGGCGTTGAGTACACTTCATGATTAATACCCATCAATAAACCTGAAGTAGCCAATACACAAAAAGCTATGACGGTGAGAAGCGATTTATTTTTTGAAATCAGTCCGCTGATAATCATAAGCGCAATGCCCACGATGAGTACCAGCTCAGGCGCAAAAAACAGCATACTTGTTTGAATGGAGTCCAGCAGCGATTTCAGATGATCCATCACAGGCTATGGATTTAAGGTGAGACGATCGCGTACAGACAAAACAAGTTCATTGAAATGCTGTGCAAACGGATCGATCCAATCAATCAACGGCTGTGGAAAAATTCCAAACGCCACCGTGGCCATCGCCAGCGGAACCAACATAAGGTATTCTCGAAGGTTCAAATCTGTCAAGGTAGTTTCCTCAACATCACCTTTCACAAAGAACGATCCGAAGAACATGCGCTGAAGTGTCCATAAGTAGTATGCGGCTCCCAGCACAAGGCCAAGCGTGGCAATCACGGCCAGACTTTCGTGCAGTATTCCGTTTGCACTATTTGATTTGAACGCTCCCAGAAAGATGAGCACCTCAGCAATAAAACCCGAAAATGCCGGCAGCCCCAGTGAAGCAAAAAATGCTACTACCACGATCGCTGTGTAAGCTTTCATCTTCGATGCCAATCCCGAATAGTTAGCAATCATCCGGTTGTGTGTGCGATCATAGAGTACACCGGCCAGAAGGAACAACATCGCTGAAATTATTCCATGACTCACCAATTGATAAACCGCACCCGTAACCCCTTCTGATGTGAGCGATGCAAGCCCCAGCAACACAAAGCCCATGTGCGACACCGATGAGTACGCTATCAATCGCTTCAGGTCCTTACTCGCCATTGCATTCAGTCCACCGTAAAGTATGGAGATTAACCCGAGCAAGCCGATGAGCCAACCAAAGTGAATGGCCCCCTCCGGAAATATCGGAAAGGCAATGCGCAATAAACCATACGCCCCTATCTTCAGCAGCACCGCGGCTAGTATAACCGAAACTGGTGTAGGTGCTTCCACGTGCGCATCGGGTAGCCAGGTGTGAAAGGGTACTATCGGCAACTTGATGGCAAACCCCACGAATAGAAAAAGAAATGCCCAGAGGCGCGCATCAAGCCCACCGATGATCCACGGATTGTTCGGATCCAAAATCGAATTCGAGATAAAGTTTGATGGGTCGGTCATGGTAAGCAGGTTGAAGGTATGTACCAACTTACCCGCGTGTGAAGGCTCGCTTACGCTGATGTACAAGGCGATCATCACCACCAGAATAAGAATAGAACCTAACAACGTGTATAGAAAAAATTTAATGGATGCATACTCCCTGCGCGGCCCACCCCATATCGCAATGAGAAAAAACATCGGCAACAGCATAAACTCAAAGAAGAGGTAAAACAACAGAAAATCAAGTGCCGTAAAACTTCCAATAATAGCTGCGTTGAGGATCAGCAATAAAACAAAATAACCTTTCTCATGTTTGTCGATGGTCCATGAAGAAACGGTGGCGATCAGCATAATAAAAATCGACAGCACAACAAGCGGAAAACTTAATCCATCAACCGCTACAAAGTATTGCGCCTTGAGTAATCCCCATGAACCTAAGTCGAGTGAAATCCAAGGGTGTTGCTCCGCAAACTGTAATCCAGAACCTGGAACATACCCCTGCATCATTACGATCAGGAATATAACCTGAATAATGGCAACACCAAGTGCCACTAATCTGAAAATTTTAGTTGCAGTGGCAGGAATGAATACCGCGATAAACGCGGCAACCAGTGGTGTGGCGATGAGTAGGGAAATAAGGTGCTGCTGCATTTAGTCTACGTTAACACTACTAAAAAAAACATTACTGCTTAACGACCAACCGTACTCTAAGGCCTGGAGATAGTCGCTATCTATTTTTGAAAGCCCTACCAGCCAACTCTTTCTTATCGAATTATCATACATCATAACCATCACCAAAGCAAAGTCCAAAGAAGAAAAATAAGTATCGCCATTACAGCCGATAAAATATAGACCTGAATCTTACCACCTTGAAGCGATCGTGTCAGTAAGCCAACTCCGCGCGCTGCACTTGCTGCACCATTTACTACACCATCAACAATAAAACGATCAATCCATTGAAGCCCATGAGCAAACGCAACATGCCCGTACGCTGCCAGGTGTATGGTCCCATCGATTACGGTTCGATCAAGGTAATTCGTGATGCGGATAAGATGCATCAGAGGTTTTCCGATACTTGCATGATAAACCCGGTCCAGGTAAAAATTATTCAACAGCAATTCCGACTGATACTGATTTCCATTTCTAAAAAGAAAGTACGCGGTTGTACATGCTAGTAACACCCAACCACCAGAAAGAAACGGCATCCAGTTAATGTGAGAATTTTCTCCCTCATGAAGCGAACTGTATAGCCAGCCCGCATAGTCAACCGGATTCCAGGCGATTATCAACCAGGCGGAACACGCTACTAAAAATGCCACGGGCAATCGCATGATTATGGGAGGTTCCTGAACGGTCATCGCTGCTGTGCTTCTTTCCTTCCCCATAAAAACAAACCAGATCAACCGGAAGGTGTACAACACAGTAATGAACGACACGATGAATGTTGACAGTAACACAAGCCATCGCCAGGAGAAATCATCACCTTTCCACACTGTAATCGAAGTAAGAATAGCATCCTTAGACAAAAACCCAGCGGTAAACGGAAGACCTGCCAGGGCAGCACCGCTTACCACACACGCCACAAAGGTAAACGGCAATCGCTTGCGCAGTCCGCCCAGGTTACGGATGTCCTGAACATCGCTGTGCACGGAGGCTTCGTGATGCGCTTCGTGCATGGCATGAATGATCAGGCCTGCCGAAAGAAATAAGCACGCCTTAAAGAATGCATGCGTGAACAAATGAAGTACTGCTACATCCGCTGCATGCGAGCCAAACGCTGTTACCATCAACCCTAATTGTGAAATGGTAGAGTATGCCAGAATTTTCTTAAGATCATACTGAACGAGTGCAGCCAGTGCAGCCAGCAAGGCCGTAATTGCACCTGCAACAATCACAACATTTAATGACGAATCTGTAAAAAGAAAATCCACACGCGCCAATAAGAACACACCTGCTGCCACCATCGTAGCTGCGTGAATTAATGCCGACACAGGCGTAGGACCTTCCATGGCATCAGGAAGCCAGGTGAGTAATGGAAACTGTGCGGACTTCCCTGCTACACCACAAAAAATACAAAGCGATGCTGCCGTTTGCCAGGAAAAAACTTCTCCGAGGTTACGGAGTTGATCGATGTTAAACGTTTCCGTGTTTGTCCACAGCAGCATTAACCCGATGAGAAATCCAAGATCACCAATTCGGTTAAACAGAAAAGCTTTTTTGGCGGCTGCCGCTGCCGCTTCCTTCTCAAACCAATGGCCAATCAGGGCATACGAAGAGAAGCCAACAAGCTCCCAGAAAATAAATATCAGCAGCAGATTATCTGCCAGCACAATACCGAGCATGGAGAATGTAAAAAAACCTAACATGGCAAAGTACCTTCCCTGCTGATCATCGCGTGCCATGTAGCCAATGGAGTACACGTGTACCAAAAAGGAAATAAGGTTTACCATCAACAGCATTATAGCCGCAAGATTATCGAGGTAAAGGCCAACGGAGAATTGATGTGATGCAATTGAAAACCAATTCCATTGGTGTGTGTATGGTGTATTATTCCAGCAACTGATGAAAATAAAAAACGCAGCTGTTGCTGACAATCCCATCAACACAACGGCCAGCACACGGGCAATACGCGAACGATTTTCCGGAAGAATTAAGCACACCAACCCCGACAGCCACGGCAGTATTACTACCAGCGCCAGGCAGATTTCAAAGAATGAAGAATATAATCGTTGATCGTTCACGTCAATCTTTTAGTTCGGTTACTTCATCCGGTACAGACGTTTGATACATTTTATATACACGCAGTACGATGGCTAAGCCAACAGCCGCTTCACAAACCGCTACTACTATTACAAAAAGTGAAAACATCTGGCCGTCAATTTTATCGGGTTGTAATCGGTTAAAAGCAATCAGGTTGAGGTTAGACGCATTTAACATCAATTCAATTCCCAACAAAACCATAATGGCATTTCGCTTCACGATAACAATGGCTAATCCCGCTGTTAACAGCAGTGCTGCGAGGTAAAGAATATGTTCAACCGGAACCATTCTACTCCCGGTTTGATTTCATGGTTGACGCCAATACAGAAGCCCCAATCAATGCAGCCAGTAGCAACACACCCGCTATTTCAAAGGGTAAAACAAAGTCGGTGATCAGGCCGACACCAATTTTACCAATCTGTTTTTCAGGCTGTGGTGGTAACGAAGTATGCGTGAACGATTGCTGAGAGAACAGGTAGACCAACAGCACGAACATCACACCGGAAACCAAAAGTCCCAGGAATTTATTGGCGTGCTGTACCAACAAAGGTTTGCCGGCAATGCGCGAGGTAAGCATGATTCCAAAAATAATCACCACTAATATTCCACCGGCATAAATCAGGATTTGAACAACCGCTACAAATTCTGCAAACGCCAACACGTAGATACCCGCCACCGACAATAAACAAACGATGAGCAATAACGCACCATAAAAAACATTCTTCACAAAAACCATACTGATAGCCGACAGTGCAGCCACCAATGCGAAGAAGTAAAACATGATGCTCGTTAAACTCATGATGTTGGTGGTGGCCCGGCCGGTTTTATTTTAGGTCTGAAAACCGGCTTGGCAGGTTTGGGCGCATCGGTGGTTTCCTTTTTCTCTTCTGCAACAGGAGGAGCAGGTTTGGCTGTGGCAGCTACTTTGCTTTTCTGATGGTCGTCCCAATTTTTTTTCTTCTCTTCTATCTCTGCTTCCGTCATCTCAGCAAAAACAAAGTTATGCTCGCGTATATCGAACACACTGAAGTCATAAACTTTTGTCATGGTGAGGCACTCTGTTGGGCACACGGTAGTACATAAGCCGCAAAAACAACACTTGCCCATGTCGATATCGAACTTGGCGGCATAAATACGCTTGGAGGTTCCATCGGAAGTTTTTCCAAACTCTTCGGCTGACTTAATGGGTTCGATGGTAATACAATCTACCGGGCAAACTTTAGCACACTTGTCGCATACAATGCAATCATCAATTTCATTGTGAAGCCGGTATCGACCATTGTCGGGCACGGGTTGCATTTCGTACGGGTACTGGATGGTGGAAATACCATCCGGTTGATTGAAATAGTGCGTGTCGGTTATGGCTAGCGTCTTGCGGGTTCTCCTTGCTGCGAGCATGTGTTGAAAAGTGATACCTAACCCCTTTCGCAGCGCGCGAACAGTATCCACTACATTCTTCCAATAAGCAAAACGCTTTGTTTCCATTATTCAACAAAAATAGAATGGAAAAGCGTGTTGAAAAGAAAGTTAACGAGAAATTGACAGTTGATTTGTCAGCTAAACGAACGACTGTTCTTTAATCGGCCTTAGGAAGGGTGAAATAGAAAGTACTTCCCTCACCTTCTTTGCTTTCTACCCAGATCCGTCCTCCGTTTTTCTCGATAAACTCTTTGCAAAGAATCAAGCCAAGGCCCGTACCTTTTTCGTTTGCTGTTCCGCGCGTGGTATACGGTGCTGTTTTATCGAAGAGGATGCTCATCACTTCCGCATTCATTCCTACTCCGTTGTCTTTCACGGATACTTCCCATTCATGACCTTTGGCCTCTGCTGCTATCATTACCTGGCCACCATCGTTGGTAAATTTAATGGCGTTGGTCATGAGGTTTCGGATAACCAGGTTGATGGTATTGGAATCAGCAAACCCGATAGCATCGATCGGCACTGAATTAATTATCTTGATATGCTTGCCCTGAATATCGCCCAGCAACTGGATGTTTTCTTCGGTGATTTTATGCAGGCTGATTTTTGCTGCCTGAAGGTTAAGCTTATCCATTTGGAGTAGTGTCCAGTCAAGCAAGTTGTTGAGCAGGGTACGCGTGTGGTTAAATCTTACCTTCAGTTCTTTGGTATGATTATGTAACTCTTCGGGTTTAACAGCTCCTTTATCTAACAGATCAAGCAAGCCAGCTAAGGCATTGATGGGTGATCGTAAATCGTGCGAGATGATGGAAAAGAATTTGTCTTTAACCTGATTGAGTCGCTCAAGTTCTTCGCTGCGTTTTTCCATCTCATCCTGGTGCTGTAGCAGCAACATGTTGATTTTTCTTCTGCGCTGGCCACTGCGGTATACGGTAATGAGCAGAATACCACTTAACGCCATAACCACTACCAGAATATTGCGAACAAACTCCTGTTTTTTCAATTCGCTTCGCTGGCGGGATTGAACAAGGCTCAACGCTGCGATTTGAGAATCCTTCGATTCGGTTTCAAAGCGGATCTGATCGCGAAGCAGTTTGCCCTGCATCTCCTGGCTGAACAGTGTATCTTCCAGTTGTTTGAATTGCTTGTAGTACTCCAACGACTTTTTAAAGTCGCCCTTCATTTCCATAAGCGCTGATAATTCATAATAGCAACGAATCTCAAGCACATGCGCGTTAAGCTGGCGCGCTACTGCCAGGCAACTTTCAATCTTTTTGAGCGATTCTTCATACTTCCCCTCCTTCATCAGCACAATACCACGCCCTAGTTCCACTTCGGCCATTCCAAATTTGTTATTGGTTTTTTGATGCAGGGAATAGGTAGTGTCGTAGTAAGCCAATGCCGTAGTAAATTCACTCTTGCGCAAGAAGACCGTGGCAAGTTTTGAAAGTACACGAGGCTCCAGTACGCCTTCTTCAATTTCGCGTGTTAATTGCAGTGACCGCATGAGGATAATCTGGGCGGAATCCAGTTGCTGGTTGCGCAGCATAACATCGCCAATTTCGTCAAGGCCATAGGGAATTCCGGCCACATCATGTTCTTGTTCACTCATTTTCATCGACAGCCGCAAGTGTGCCAGGGCCTGATCATATTGGCCGAGTTCCTTAAACACGCGGCCAACATTGTGCAGGGCGATAAGCATACGAAGTTTATGTTCAATAGCACTTGCAACCCGATGAGACTGTGTGAAGTAGAAGTATGCATCATCGTATTCGCCCAGATCGTAGTAGTCGTTACCAATATTGTTATAGTCACGGGCAATACCAACACTATCTTTTGCGGCTACATCCAGTTCAAGGGAGAGGTTGTCGTATCGTAAGGAAGAACTGTAGTCACCACTGATTGTCATCAAAAAAGCGTAAGCCTGGAAGGCCTTTACCTGATAGGCTGGCAGGTTTAGTTTTTCTGCCAGTGTCAGTGCCTGTTCGCCATAGGTAATGCTGCGGGCAAAATCCTGAAATTGGTATTCGGCCGAAAGGGCAACCAGCGCACTAAGCCGGGCGGAATCCGGAAGGGTTGTCTTCAGAACTTTTTCCAGGCTGTCGATTTTGCTTTGGGCCTGAGCCGTCAGCATGAGGCTCGACACGATAAAAAAAGTCAGGCTAAAAAATAGGGTTCTCACGTGTTTCAAATAAAAATTATTTTCCAAAATCCACATACTATTACTAAGACCAGAGCCAATGGAGTAAGATACTTCCACGATAAATTCATCAGTTGATCAACCCGAAGTCGTGGATACGTCCAGCGAATCCACATTTGCAAGGCAACAAAGAACAGCGCTTTACTCATCAGCCAAAAAATACCCCAAAGGGTTGCTGCCAGGCTGCCAGGCGTTCCACTTGTCCATTCCGCTAACCGAACCGGCCCGACATTTGGCAGGGGTGAATTCCAACTTCCAAAAAATAACACAGCCCCCAATATACTGACTAAAAGCATCATTCCATATTCAGCCAGCATAATTACAGCCCACCGAAAGCCCGAGTATTCAGTTTGAAAGCCTGCCACCAACTCGGATTCCGCTTCCGGCAAATCGAACGGAGCGCGATTACATTCGGCCAGTGAGGCTATAAAAAAGACAATCCAAACAATTACTAACACAGGCATTCTGAAGATGTTCCAGGTTAGAAATCCACCGGTCTCATGTACATCCAGGGATGGAACTCCCAGAAAATACTGTGGTTCCGTGGTGAACATACTTTGCTGGTTGGAAATCTCCTGCAGGTCAAGCGTCTGGCAGATCATACAAACGCAAAGCACGGAGAGGCCCAGCGGAACTTCGTACGAAATAATCTGGGCAGCCGAGCGCATAGTGCCTAGCACACTATACTTATTGTTAGAACTCCAGCCAGCAATGATAATTCCAATGACATCGAGAGAGACAATTGCCAACAGAAAAAACACTGCTGACGATATACCCGCTCCATGCCATGTTGGCGAAAGCGGCAACACTGCAAAGCCGGCAAAGACTGACACAAAGATGATAACCGGAGCAGCCTTAAACAGGAAACGATCAGCCTGGTCAGGAACAATGTCTTCCTTCTGAATAAGCTTAACCAAGTCAGCAATGGTTTGCAAAAGGCCGTAGTAACCTACCTCCATAGGCCCTAGCCGATCCTGAATGAATGCCGATATTTTTCGTTCGGCATAAATGGCCACTACCGTATAGGCTAGTAAAAAAGGTAATATAAAGACAAGGGTTGTCAACTGGGGTTAGGTATTTGTCTGCTAAGATGCTGAATTTATTGGCGTTGATTTCACCCTTTTGATAAAAAACAGTACATCTAAAAAGTGTGTTTCTCAAGGTGAACGGTTTCATGGAAGAACAAGCTTGCAGCCGCTTCGAACGATTCGGTATAATCCGAAACAAAAAACTGGTACGTTGGCTTTACCTGATCATTCATCAGCCCTTTTAATTCGAGCAGTTCCTTTAATGCTCCGGCAACTGCTTCGGAAGAATCGAGCACATGCATTTCACCTTTATAGTATTCGCTGATTTCTTTCTTGATTAATGGATAATGCGTACAAGCCAGAATCAGCGCTTTGATATTTTCCAACAGCGAATCAGACAGGTATGTTCCAATAACTTCATGGCTGATCTGGTTGTTAAAGAATCCCTCCTCAATCATCGGTGCCAGCAAGGGAGTAGCCAGCGACTGCACTTCTACATTACGGTTGCTTTCGTTGATCTTCCGATTGTAAACCCCTGACTGCACAGTGCGCTTGGTACCGATCAACCCCACCCGCTGACCGGGAAATTGCCGGATCACCATTTCCACCATTGGGTCTATTACATTAATTATATGAATATCCTTATGGAGATATTCCTTCAAAAGTTCGTAGGCGGCAGACGATGCCGAGTTACAGGCAATAACAATAACCTTGCACCCTTTACGAATTAACAGATCGGCAATCTTGATGGAGTATGCCTGGATAGCAGCCTCTGATTTATCGCCATACGGCAAGTGAACGGTATCGCCAAAGTAGATCATGTTCTCATGTGGCAAAAGCTTTTTGATGGCATGTGCCACCGTGAGCCCGCCAATGCCGCTATCAAACACTCCGATAGGCTGCTGTTTCTCTAACTTCATCTATACTTTATTATAATCGCTGCGAATTTTAGTATTTTTAGTTTCTCCTGAACCAAAAGATGAAGAAAAATCTGGGCATTCTGTTGCTGTTTGTTCTGTTCTTACAGTGCCATAACCAAGCCTACGCGCAGCACACCACCCGCCTCGATAGTCTGAACCATGCCATACAGGATGCCCCTGACTCAACCCTGAACAGTCTCTTTGACATCCTGGATAAATCCCTTGAAAATATTGAATTCAGTCAGGCCGATCGTTATGCGCAAAGTTCGTTGGAGGAAGCTATTGTAAGCACTAAGCCCCTGGCACGGATCTTTGCACTGCGAAACCTGGGCAACGTTTACAACCGTAACGGACGGAAAGACCAGGCACTGCAATACTTCCAACAAGCCGTTGATTGGGCCCGGCAGTATGAAAGCGTAACTCCGGCCGGCCTGGCCTTCGCAAAATTTCACTTCGGTCAATTTCTAACACAACAGGGGCTGCTGGCCGAAGGACTCCGTAATATTCTGGATGCTTCAAAAATTTTCGAAAGCCAGAAGATGCTGTCCAATGTTATTCTCTGCCATTACGAGGCCTGCACCATTCAGTACATAGCAAAGAATTTTCAACAGTGCATTGAAGAAGGCTATCAGGTACTTGACTTCCATGCTAAACTGATGAATGTAAAAGAAAGCGATGATCAGGACTTTCAAAAAATGAGCACCTACAATACCATAGCACTAGCCAACGCAGAGTTGAAGCAATACGAGATGGCGTTGATCAACTATGAAAAAGCCGAAGCACTTTCAAAAAAACTTAAGAACGAATTCTGGACGGGGCTGATCAACGGCAATAAAGCCGTGGTACAAAAAAATATTGGAAATACAGATCAGGCATTGCGCAGCCTCACCACCGATTACACCACGAGCAAGAAGTTTAAGGTATGGGGCAGCGCTGCCCGGTCAGCACTGGAACTATCGGAGATCTATTCCAGCCAAAAGAAATTCAAAGAGGCAAAACAATTTCTAGATTCATCACGGTTGTTGTTCAAACTGGAGAGTGATCACCTGCTTGTTCGCAGAGGCCTGGCTGCTTATTGGAAAACTGCTGCCAAGTTCAAGGAGGCATCGGGCGATTATCGGGGTGCCTTTCAGGATTTACAGCGGCATGTCGGGCTGCGCGATTCGCTTACTTCTGAAATGGAGGCGATGAACATTGCCAAAGTAAAAGCCACCTATGATCTCGATCGAAAACAATCGGAGATTGAGCTACTCACCAAAGACAATGAAATTCAAAAGGAACGTATTCGCAGTCAGAACACCATCTTCATTGCCACCTTAATGGGCCTTATACTGGTTATTATTCTGGCAGTAAGTTCCATTTATAATTTCCGGAAACAAAAGAACATCTCCAATCTCGTGAAGCAACAACACGATGAAATTGAAGCGAAGAATATGGAGCTCGAAAAACAAGGCATAAAGCTCCAGGAAAACAATCAATACATCCAATCGCTCAATAATCAGCTTGAACAGAAAGTTGCCGAGCGCACCCTTCAGCTGGAGCAAACCAATAAAGAGCTGGATATTTTTCTCTATCGTTCCTCGCACGATATGCGCAGGCCCATTACTACATTGTTAGGGCTTGACCAGGTAGCGCGTCATATCATTCGCGATGAACAGGTTAATTTGCTGTTTGATAAAGTATCCGAAACGGCCACCAACATGGATGCGATGCTTTACAAGATGCAGATGATGTATGAACTTAACAAAGCCGAACTTATGTTGGAGCCTGTGCACGTTAATCCCCTTATCGAAAGTGTAGTCGCCAACTTCAAATCGCAATTCGAGAAGAACAAAATAGCTCATCATGCTACACCCGTAACGGGGCTCACCATTTTTTCAAATACCACATTACTCACCATTATTTTCAGAAACCTGGTAGAGAATGCTGTCTTGTTTCGTAAAACTCAAACAGGCGCTGAACCTTTTATTGATATCACCACCAAGCAAACTGATAAAGTAGTAGAAATTACCATTACCGATAATGGTATCGGTATTGAAGAAAAGTATCAGGATCAGATCTACGAATTGTACTTCCGTGCGTCACAAGCATCAAAAGGAAATGGTCTTGGGCTTTACCTGGTAAAAAAAGCAGTGGAAAAACTGAAGGGCTCCATTCACATGATGAGTGATTATGGTGTAGGCACAACCTTCACGGTTACGCTGCCCATACTACAATAGCGATTTTTTGTTTATGCTACGTTGTCGGCCAACCGCGCCACTTCAATTTCGCGCTGTTCGCGGTGATTGCAATACGAGCACTTATAGTGTTTTAGTAACAGGCCTACATCAGTTGCTGTTGGGGCTTTCTCAATTTCTTCGTTGTCGATCTTCAAGGTAAAGTAGCCGCACTCCGAACACTCTTCGGCATGTTGATAGGCATTGTACTTTTCAATTTTCTTGTAACCGGTTTTATCATCAATCCAGATGTCGTAGTCGATTGAGTGTACTTCGGCATCGGCTTTCATGGTTCCTTCCAGATGGTGTTCTTCTTCGGATGCTGATAGCTTCCGCATCACATTGCCGGCAGGCGACTTTCGGGGCGTGTTCCGAAGTTTCGTAAGGCGCTTCTCGAGTTGGCGAGGATAGTAAATACGAACGAGGCTAAAAAAAATAAAGTAAGCAATCACCATAAAGCTTACCGTAATAAACAGCCGCACATAAAACCAGCGCATACCATCTTTTTGAATGGTATCGGTAGCCCAGGTATTGCCCAGGAAGCCAGCCGCCACAATAAACGCGATGATAGAATACCAGAAATAGCGAACCTCATTCAGGTTCACGTAATCGTACTTCTCTTTATAATCTTTGATCTGGAAGATTTTGAATTCGTGGTACAGAAGGATCAATACACCTATTGCCACACACGCACCCGCCCCGATATACATGTATTGATCCCATGAACTTAAAAAGCTGGTATTCGTTTCCATGGGCTTATGTTTTAGGTTTACTAAATATAAATATTTTCAACAGGAATTGCGATTATTTAAAATTCTATTTTCAGAAGATGTATTGTAATATTGCGGCTTAACCAACCATTTCGAATCGGTATATGGCTACTAACTTATTGAAAGGAAAACGCGGCATCATCTTCGGTGCGCTTGATGAAAACTCGATCGCCTGGAAGACTGCCCT
>Ga0315910_10001810_pt1 | contig 19299 bp, 14 predicted proteins | sample EdamamesoilMG_FD_204470 | JGI IMG/M metagenome (GOLD analysis project Ga0315910, IMG submission 204470) | Garden soil microbial communities collected in Santa Monica, California, United States - Edamame soil | ecosystem: Environmental > Terrestrial > Soil > Garden | place: USA: California...
CCACCTTATGATCGCGCACGCTTGTATGCACTGTGCCGACCCGATCTGCATGATCGGCTGCCCGACCGGCGCGATTCACCGCGATGCGTTCGGTGGCGAGGTGGTCATCAATCCCGCGACGTGCATCGGCTGCAAGGCGTGTTTCAACAACTGTCCCTACGAGGCGATTCGCATGGTCGAAGTCCGCGACGAGAAGGGCGAATTCATTGTGGACAAGGAAATGAAAACGGTCTTGAAGGCGACGAAATGCGATCTGTGCGTCGAGCAAATGGGCGGCCCCGCCTGTGAACGCGCCTGCCCGCACGGTGCGCTCGCGCGATTGAACCTGAATGATCTGGATGCGTTTTCGGATTGGTTGAGAAGATGAAGACGGAAACAAACTTCAAACACCAAACGCCAAACTCCAAAAGCCCCTTGGATTGCCCGAGGCCGCGTTCCGGAGTTTGGAGCTTGAAGCTTCTTTGGAGTTTGGAACTTGAGGCATTGAGTTTTCCCCGGCCATGATTCCCTTCGCACGACAACGCTGGCTTGGGTTCGGGCTGTTCATCGCGGCCGCGGCGGTGATCGTGTATTGGCATTCGCAATGGGCCGGGAAGGTTCCCCGTCTTGCTTATCTCTCCGGCTGGGTTTTGTTGGCCGTCATTCTCGTGCTCACAATCTTCAACGCGCGCAAGAAACTTCCATTCCTCCCGCTGTTCTCATCCGAGGCGTGGCTGCAATTTCACATTTACGCCGGACTGATCACCGGCGTGCTGTTCGCCGTCCACATCAGCTACCGCTGGCCGACGGGCTGGTTTGAGGGTGTGCTTGCCTGGCTTTACACACTCGTGATGTTGAGCGGGCTTTATGGTCTGTTTCTCTCCCGCACGATTCCGAAACGCCTGAACACGCGCGGTGGCGAGGTGTTGTTCGAACGCATCCCGGCCATCCGCCGCGCGCTGGCGGATCGCGCCGAGACACTTGCGCTCAAATCCGTGGCCGATGCGAAATCCACGACCATTGCGGATTTTTACGCGCGCGAGTTGAAGGAATTCTTCGGTGGCACGCGCAACTTGATTTTGCACTACCTGGAAGTCCGCAGCCCGGGGCAGCGGTTGATGAACCAGATTAACGATTTGAACCGCTACCTCAGCGCCCCCGAACGCGCCACGCTCGGCGAAATCGCCGAACTCGTCCGGCAAAAGGATGGCCTCGATTATCATTACGCGCTCCAGCTTTCGTTGAAGCTCTGGCTCTTCACACACATTCCGCTGACCTACAGCCTGCTGCTCTGGACGCTGGCGCATATTGTCATCGTGTTTGCTTTCTCGGGAGGAGCGCCATGAAGGAGCAACTACCCGCGCCCGATTTCAATTCGCACCTCTACGAGCGTCCGAATCAGAACTGGATTTGCGGCCACGATTGCGAGGGCAAGGCGTGCCGGCTCGGGCCCGACGCGAAAGGCCGCTGCCGCACCACGGCTGAATGCCAGCCTGCGCTCGAAACCAAACCCGGTGAAGCGAAAGGCCGCTGGCGTTGCACCCGCGGCGCGGAAAATGGCGGTCCCTGCCCGAATGGCCCACGGCCCGACGGCTCGTGTTGTCGCCCGATCACGAAGTGCGTCCCCGTCCGCAGCCTGCGCGCGAAACGCCGCCACTTCACGATCTCCGTCACGGCTTTCACAGCGGCGGTTCTGCTCATTGGCATTTGCGGCCCGTTCCGCGCGAAGTTCATCAACTCCGGTCCGCTCTCGTCGCAGCACTCAACCGAGGCCTTCGCAAAGATGGCCGGTGGCGCGGCGAATGCGCAGGCTGGCTGCGTGGCATGTCATCAAAGCGCCCACACCGGACCTGCCGGATTGCTGGCGGCCAGTTTCGGCGCCTCGCCCGGGCCTTTTCAAGTTCGCGCCCTCGCTTCCACCGCGCCACCCGGGATGTCCCGCATTGACGATGGCTGCCAGCGTTGCCACACAGCGCACGCCTTTCATCAACCAACGGTTACCCGGGAGCATTCGTGTTCCGCCTGCCATCGCGAACATCAAGGCGCGGGCGAGATGGCGAAGCCAACGGATGCCAATTGCCTGAGCTGCCATGCCAATCGTCTGGTGATGAAAGACGCCGCGGAAAAGGGCAAGACCTTGCCGCCGGACGCGTTTGATTTTCGCCCGGAGCAAGGCCGCGTGATTTTCAAAACGTCGCGACCGGAGAACGGTTACACGAAAATCATCCACAGCTTCGCAACCGATCATCCGGAGTTTCAGGTGCTCGAAGAAAAACTCCCGGACCCCAATCCACTCCGGTTCAATCACCAACTCCACCTCACATCGCCCAGCATCAAGCCACTCAAGGGCCGCGCGTTGGAATGCGCCGATTGCCACAAGCCCGACGCCGCCGGCATCTATCACCTCAAAATCACCTACGAGGAGCACTGCAAGTCCTGCCATTCACTCCAGTTCGACGTGAACAATCCCGGCTTGCTCGTACCGCACGGCAACGCCGAACACGTCCGCGCCTTCCTCCGCAGCCTGCCCGCGCAATACAGCGACTTCGCTGAAAAGCAGAAGGGACCGACGCGCCAACCGGAAGTCGAATCGTTCGCGCAGGAACAGTTGAACCGGTTGCGCGATTCGTATGCCTCAGGCGAAGAACTGGAGCAGCGTGTATTCTTCGGCGATGCGCGTACCGCGCCCGTGGCGAACATCGCGGCGCAAGGCACGCGCGGCCCGGCGAAGTTCCCGGGTTGCGCCTACTGCCACACGGTCGCCCCATCCGAAGCCAGCCCGCCGCAAGTAAGCCAGCCATTTGTTCCTGATCGTTGGATGATTCGTGGTCAGTTTGATCACGGAAAGCATTTCAAGGTCGCGTGCGTGAAGTGCCACCAGGTCGAGCAAAGCCGCGAGACGTCAGACGTATTGCTGCCCACGAAGGCGAGCTGCGTGGAATGTCACAGCCCGCAAGGCGGCGTGGCGAACAGTTGTTCGACTTGCCACAGTTTTCACTCACCGCGGAAGGAATCGACCGCGGCAAAGTGAAGACGCAGGTCCCCCTATAGCATCCACCGGTAGCGATGCTTTGTCCGTGATCCCCGTTCGCTGGGTGGATTGTCCGGCGGGACCGTCACCTCGTCCACGAAACATGCGCCCAGCTGCTCGATGGTTCGTTTGGAAGCGTGGTTGTCCGGATCGCAAGTAATCGTCACGGCGGGATACAAGGACCGGACGAATGGCGCCAAAGCCTCGCAAGCCTGGCGCGCAAATCCGTGTCCGCGGAAGGCTTCAATGATCTCGTAGCCAATGTGGCCCGCACACAACCGGACATGTTCGGTTTCGCCGACCCGGAAATTGATGTGGCCGACGTCAACGTTTCCCGCAATCAAGATGCGAAAATGGTAATACGGCACGAAGCCGCGCGGCGCATCGCCAGGAAATGTCTGGACGAAGCGCAAGCGCACCTGACCGGAAGCGAGATTGTCCGGCGGCGCCGGAAGGTTTTCATTCACACCGGTTCGAGCCATGTTGAGTTTGCCGGGCGTCACCGGCTGAGTGCGGATTCATCCGCGGGAAGTTTACTGAGGCGTGCCTGATCGTCAGCCCAAAAATCACAAAGACGGATTACGCGGGAACTTTGCATACGGCAAACGTGCGCCGCGGAAGATCACCTGGTCGGCTCGGATGGCCGCGGGTGGAAGGAAATTCACCGTGCCGGCAGCGCCAATCAAATCGTCCTGATCCACGCCGTCACCGCTGATGCCAATAGCGCCAATTAGTTTGCCGTTGCGATAGAGCGGGAAGCCACCGGGGAAAATTGTCATGCCGTTCGGCAACGCGGGATGCGCCGCGGTCGGTGGCGGATTCGTGTCCGTAAAGATGATGCCGTTGAGCGGATTCAACACGCCCTGCGGAATAAGCGAAAATTGTTCCTGCATCCCGAAGAAGGGCCCGGGCGGCAGGCCGTCAATGCCCGGCGGATAAAACATCTGCGCCAGGAAGCCCACCGTGCGCGTCGAGTAAGCCTGGTTCGTGTTGGAAAAGAACAGCGCCGTGCGTGCCTTCTGCACCGCCACGTCCCAACTGAAAACGGTCGCGTCCGGCGTGCGAAACGTGCCGAGGACTCGCGGGGCAACGTCCGTAGCATTGGGATTGTTGACCACCGTGATGAAAACCTGCGCGGCCTGACCGCCCGGCAGCCGGATACCCGCGCGTGTGATGGCGGCACGTTGCGCGGCAAGCGTGAGGATGTTTGTGACCTCGGCGGCCGTGAGCCGTGCCTCACCGTCAATCAAGCCCGGCAACGGGTCACCAATGATAGGAGCGCGCATTTCACCCGTCACACTGCCGAGAGTCATAGCCGGATAACTCACCGGCGGCGAATTGGTGATCGGGTATTGCGCCACGCTTGTGCCCAGAGAACCTAATGGCAAAACTGCGCTCAGGCTGGTGGTGCTGTCCACATACGGCACGCGGATGCCGTCAATCAAAACGCCCGTGCCAAAAATGGCCGGGGCGGGCGCGAAACCAATCTGCCCGGCAAGCGCGGCGTCTTCGTCCACATCGTAAGCCTGGCTGGTCTGGAGTTGAATGTCCGCGAGCGCGGGAATCGGTGGCCGGCCAGTGATGACGACTCCCACGCCACCAATGAGATTTCCCCCCCGGTAAAGCGGCACGCCGCCCGGCGAACCCGCCAATCCCGAAATAGCCGAAAGCCCAAGCGGCGTGACGGGCGCGCCGTTTGTTCCACCACCGCCAAAGGCGAGCGGATTGTAAGTGGCCGGGTCTTTGAACCGGTTCACATCCGAGAAGGACAGGTTGGAAAAATTCACGCCAACCAACGGGCCGGCCGGGCGGTTGGCAATACCGGGCGGAAAATGCTGCTGCACGATGAATCCCGCTGTGCGCGATGAGAATGCGTGTCCGGCGCTGCTCAAGAACGCCGCCGTGCCGGCTTTGGTGATCGCGTCAATTACATCAAGTGCGGACGGAGTTGGCTGCATGCTCCAAACCCCCAGCACGAACCCTTCGCGGTCAACGACGGCAATAACTGCGTTGGTGGCCGTGCCGTTGGTGACAAAGAAATTCGCCCGTGTGACCGCCTGGGCAATGACGGAGGCAACTTCGTTGCTCGACATCAATGCGCCGACGGGCGCCGGCAGTGGCGGATCGTCCGCGCGATAGAATACCGCAGTGTCCGCTGGTCGCGGCAGATCGAAGACCACTTGACCGACGGCGCCGGTAATGAGCGTGGTCCAGACGCCACTCACGAGGTTGGTGGTGGATTGGATTTTATAAATGGCATTGGTCGGCGCGGTAAGCAGCGTGAGGCGGACGGTGTTCGCATCCGGAAATTGTGGCGGATCAATGCGGAAAGGCGGAATGACAGCGGGCAACGCGGTCCCCAGCGCACTCAGCGCAGCGGCCAAGATGGTTGAGGAGAACCGCTTCATGTTGCTTCGCGCACATTGCGCCACTGATGCGGACGGAATGACAAGAATAATTCCTCTCCCGGCGTGCCAGGGAAGCCGAACACGGCTCAACGCTCCAGTTTTGCCGCGGCGCGCGCCGATAGGACTTTTTTCGAGGGCACACAGCCGGCGATGAATTCACGATAAAAATCGCCGAAGGTGCCCGCCGCCAGTGTGGCCCGAACGTCCGCCATCAATTTCAAATACATGTGCGAGTTGTGGACGCTCAACATCCGCAGGCCGAGGATTTCGTTCACGTTCAGCAGATGCCGCAGATACGCGCGTGTGAAATGGCGGCAGGCGAAGCATTCGCAGCCTTCCTCGACCGGACGGAAATCCGCCTTGCAAGCCCCAGCTTTCACACTGTATTGCCCCTTGCGAGTATAGGCCGTGCCGTTGCGCGCCACGCGGGTCGGCAGCACGCAGTCAAACATGTCCACACCGCGCGCCACCAATTCAACCAACTGCGCGGGCGTGCCCAGGCCCATCGCGTAACGCGCCTTGTGCGCGGGAAGAAACGGTTCCGTCAGTTCCACCGCTTTCATCATCTCCGGCTCGGGTTCGCCCACGCTCACGCCGCCGATGGCGTAGCCGTCAAAATCCGTGGCGACAATGGCCTTGGCGCACTCTTCGCGAAGTGCGGGGTTGCTACCGCCTTGCACGATGCCGAAGACCAACTGCCCTGCCGCGCGCGGCTGTTCCCGACACTCACGCGCCCAGCGGATGGTGCGCTCGACGGCGTGGCGTTGCTCTTTGGCCGGCGCGTCGTGCGGCGGACATTCATCGAAGGTCATCGCGATGTCCGAGCCGAGCGTGCGCTGGATTTCCATTGCTTCCTTCGGTCCGAGGAAGAGCGGTGAGCCATCGAGATGTGAACGGAATTCCACGCCGTGGGTCTTGATCTTCCGGATTTTGGCGAGGCTGAAAACTTGAAAACCGCCGCTGTCCGTGAGGATCGGTTTCTGCCAGTTGATGAATTGATGCAGGCCGCCGGCGGCGCGGATGATGTCGAGACCAGGACGGATGTTGAGGTGGTAGGTATTGCCGAGAATGATCTCGGTGCCCATCTCGTGCAGTTCACGCGGGTCCAGCGCCTTCACGCTGCCTTGCGTGCCCACGGGCATGAATACCGGCGTGTCCACGACGCCGTGTGCCGTGGTCAATCGCCCGAGCCGCGCCTTCGTGTGCGCGTCCGTCTTCAGGAGTTCAAACATCGCGTGAAGGGTAAACGGCGCGGAGTTCAACGCAAAGGCGCAAAGACGCAGTGAAACGAATCATCCCGATTTGTAGTGCAATCTCCCAACATCCTTGCGTCCGGCGAAGCTCTTCCCGGAGCGCGGACCGCCGAGTCCGCGTGTTGCAGGCATCGGGTTTGGAACTCGCAGACTCGGCGGTCCGCGCTCCTTGTTTGCGGCTTCGCGTTGAAAATGGTTGCTCGGACGATGGTCACCACCTGAGACTCGATCGATGCCAACCCATCGCATCGGCCTCATCGGCGATTTCAATCCCGATGTGATCGCGCATCGCGCGATTCCGAAGGCGCTCGCATTGGCCGGAGAGGTTGCAGGTGTTCAGATCGAACCGGTCTGGCTGGCGACAGACAAAATTGAAATCGGTGCGGCAGCGGCCCTGGCCGAATTCGCCGGTTTGTGGTGTGTGCCGGCGAGTCCTTATGCGAGTACGGATGGCGCGCTGTGGGCCATCCGTTTTGCGAGGGAGAACGAGATCCCGTTTCTTGGAACGTGCGGGGGTTTTCAGCATGCGCTGATCGAATACGCACGGAATGTCGCTGGCATCCGCGACGCGGAACATGCCGAAACAAATCCCGGCGCATCAACTCTGGTAGTCGCGCCGCTCGCGTGCTCGCTCGTCGAGCAAACCGGCACGATCCGGCTCAAGGAGAATTCTTTGATTCGCAAAGCGTGCGGCAAGCCGGAGATCGTCGAAGGTTACCATTGTCGCTATGGACTGAACCCCGCGTTTCGCGAGCGATTGGCGGCCGGCGAACTGCATTTCACAGGCTGGGACGAGCACGGTGAGGCGCGGGCCTTCGAGTTGAGCGAACACCCGTTCTTTGTGGCGACGTTGTTTCAGCCGGAACGATCGGCAATGCGCGGGGAGGCGCATCCGTTGATCACCGCGTTTGTGCGAGCAATGTAAAACCTCAGTCTGGAAGGCCGCGCTGACAGCGTGAACAGGAGCGACAAGGGTTTGTTCGCATTTGGGTCGACTTTCAAAACCACGGATGAAGATTCACCGCGAAAGCGCAGGCTTACTGCGACGGCGCATTATTGAGGACTTCGGGAGCGATGCGTTGCAATGCCCAGGTTGCTTCCTGCCTTATTTGGGCATTGGGATCGGAGAGAGCTTTTCGAAGCTCAGGCACTGCCTCCTTGGCTGGATAGCTAGACCAATAAAGGCATCTGAAGATGCGACCTCGCGCGGCGGCGGATGCGGAGGGCATGGCGTTTGTCAACGCGGGCAAAAGCAACTGGCTCGGGAGGGAGGATTCGCTCAACGACTGGGTGGCTCTCCAACCGAGGTTTTCGTCTTTCCCAATCAAGCACTTGATGACTCCGGGCAAGAGGATGGCAGCCGAGTTGGTGTCGAGCAGACCGAACGATTGAACCACGGTAAACCGCTTCCCGTCAGGCCCGTTGTCGAGGATCTGTTTGAGGTTCGGAGTAGCTTCTGGCACAAGACCAATCAGGATGCTGATGCAGCGGTCGTAACGCTGTCGGTCCGGGAATTTCACGGCAAGAGCTGTAAGCTGAGGAATGGCAGGTCGCGCGGCCGCGCCAAGTATACCGAAGCACGACTCGGCCTGCATGCCCTTGGAGGGATGCAGACAGGACGTGTTGGCGGGGTCTTTCTGCGCAATCCATTTGAGGAGGGTTGGAATGGCGTTCGTGCCAATGGTTCTGATCGCAGTTTGCTCAACAGGCGGTGGCACCGGAACGCCATTGATTGCGATAAGGGTTGGGACGTGCGGGTCGATTTGTTTCGCCCAGTCGGAGAGCGAGCGACCTTGATAGTGGGGCTCGTTGCTGGCAGCTGAAGCCACCATGGCTGCAAACCCAAGTGCGACGCCAAGAGCAGTCTGCTTTCGCATAGCAACGTCATGATGGAGGTTTTGCGTGACTGAGCAAGTGGACATCGCGGTGGATCTAGGTGCGGTGGCGCCGCCTCTGCCGGAGTTTGTGACGTTGCGCGATTAGCGCGCTTGCCCTCAAGCTGGCTCGCGAAAGGAATCCGCAACAGCCACGGTTCAGGCCGAGCCGGTCAGTTCTTTCAAATCGGCGCGAACTGTCTGATAGGTCGTGTTGTAAGCGAGAACCTGTTCATCCGGCTCCACGCCCCAATGCTGGCAGGCAGCGCGGTAAACGTCCGGCCACCAATTGCGGTGCTGGGTGAGGCCCTGCTTGCGCCAGTTCTCCCAGTTCATCAGCACGCGTGACCAGCATTCGTCACCATATTTCACAGCTTCCTGGGCGTTCGTGAAATCTTTCAAATACCAGTCACGCCCGATCCGCGCGTGCAACACTTCATCCGCCCAATCGTAATCTTGAAACAACGCGGAGAGCGGATTGTGCGACGCGAGGCCGACCTCCCACTCGAAGCGCTTCCCATTCTTCGGCATCAGGCCTTGTTCGATAAAATACAGGACGGCGTGCCGTTCAATGGGTTTGAGCTGGGTGTTCAGCGCGAGCGACCAGGTGTGGTTGATCATCACGGTGGACGGCCAGTCAATGTTGAGGCTGGCGAAACCGACTTCCCCCATCATGGCGTGCCGCGCTTCATCCCAAAGCTGCCGCGTCAGGTCGCGATAGTAAGTCCACGGTTTGTCCGGTGTTTCGGTGATAATGCTCGCCATCATTTCGGGCACGTCAATTTCGCGCAGCCGTTTGTAGAACATCATCAGCGTCTTTGGGGGCGGCGGGAACTTCTCGTCGTAAAGAAAGACCTCCGCGTTCACACCCATGTTGAACGGGTCGGGGAATCGTTCGTCACGTTTCGGTGTGCCGTCATAGCGATACGGCTGGGCGGAATGTTGACGGACAATCTTTGCGCCGCTCGGGGGTTGCGTCCCGTCCAATTCGCCGGCGGCGGTGAGGCAATCGTCCAGCAATGCCAGCCATCCCGCCGTGCGCTCGCGAGCTTTTCGGTCCACAAGGCTCGCAATACACTGCGCGCCGAACTCCGCCATGTCCGCAATTTCCAGCAACGCAAACCGGCACAAGCGCACGGACGGCGCATCCGCGAGCGGATTGGTGTCTGCCTGATGCTGCTCCAGGGCCTGTTCCAGCACCGGCAACGCCCGTTCGTAAAGACCCAGCAACAATTCCTCCGTCGTCGGCGCGGCGAGGATTTCGTCGAAGAAAACCTCCAGGTTCGCATCCGGCACTTGATCGAGACCGAGGGGTGGTTCGCGCATCTCACCGACGCGCTGGCGCAGCGCGGCGGTGTGTTCCGCGCAATAATGCGCGTGCAAGCTGAAGCCCATCTTGAGTTCGTAAACCGGCTCGGCAGTGATGCGGGCGGTGAAAATCTGGTGCAGCCGTTTGAACGCATAGTGATAGCGCTTGAGCCGGCGGACACATTCCTCGACCGAGAGGCCGGGCTTTTGGGCATCAGCCAGCGAGCCGAGACCGGCGAGCTTGGGCAATTTGTCGAAGGGCTTGGTCGTGTTCATAGCAAATCTGGTTACACCGGCAGTTTATCATCGGCGAATTCAACGGCGAGAAGGTTTTCTTTCACGATCTTCGCACCTGATTTACAGCCGCTACTGCGTCGGAGCGAATTGCCCCGGCCGGGACAGTTCCTTGCCGGTTTCATTTTGTCCGTTACCTTTCACACACCGTGCCGATTACTCTCATGATGACGGAAGGTACAAATTTGCTGGCCGCGTATCGGGCCAGTGCCAGCGAGGATGCGTTCGCACAACTGGTGCGCCGATACGCTAACCTGGTCTATTCGGTGGCGAAGCGCCGGCTCTCCAGTTCGGCGCTCGCCGAGGAGGTTTCGCAGACCGTCTTTATGCGGCTGGCCAAATCCGCGCCGAAACTCAAGTCGGACGCCGAGTTGATGGCGTGGCTGCATCGGACCGCCGTCCACGTTTCGATAGATGTATGGCGTTCGGAAACGCACCGCGAGGCCCGCGAAGAAATGGCCGCCACCATGCAACCCGCCACTGCCGAATCCAAGCCCGCCTGGGAAGAAATTGCTCCTCATCTGGACGAAGCTCTCAACGAACTCGCGCACACCGACCGCCAAGCTGTGTTGTTGCGGTACTTCGAGCGGAAGCCGCTGTGCGAAGTTGGCAACGTTCTAGGCGTGAGCGAAGACGCGGCCAAGATGCGCGTCAGCCGGGCACTGGATCGTTTGCGAAAACAACTCACGTCGCGCGGTATCGGCTGCACGGCCGTTGGTCTGGCGGCATTGATCCCCGAGCGTTCGATGGAAGCGGTGCCGGCCCACGTCGTGACGAGTCTTAGCGCAACCAAATACACTGCGACGGCGGGAAGCGGCGGCCTCGCCTTTGGCACGCTCCTGCAGCTTATCAGTTTTATGTCCAAAGCCAAAATTGCCACCGCGCTGGTTGCGGCCGTTGCCGTCGGCATCGGGTTGACGGCTATCAACCGCGCGAGCAAATCAGACGATTCCGCAAACGATCGCAGCATCGCGCCGGAAGCCACGCGCCAAAGTAATCAAGGCACGTCATCGCGCGACAACCGTTTCTTCGCGAGACGCACAGGCAGTCGGGATCACCTCGTCGTAAGTCAGAATGTTGATGACGTCACGAGCGAGGATGCCAAAAGCGAATTGCGCGCCTTGCTGCTGAAACCCAACGCCGGCGGCAGCTATCCTCCGCGCGAACTCGTTCGTGTTCTGGCTAAATTCGGCGACCGGGTTGATGAAGCCTTGCCCATTCTCCTCGAAGCCTTGGGCGTGAACGATTACGAGACGCGTGCCTGGGCCGTGTCCGGCGTTCAGTATGCGCTTAACTCCTTGCAAACGACGCGCGGCGCGGAAGAGCGCGCAGAAGCGGCTTTTGCGCTGGCCCGCCCCGCGTTGAGCCAGATTCTAAAGTCGCCCAACGAACCCGACTTGTTGCGAATGGTTGCGGTTTCAACCTACCTGCCGACGACATTTTATGCCGACGGCCAGCCAAAATCTTCAATTGGCCTCGGTGAGGAGCGGATTGAAGACTTCCTGGCCGCCCTTTACACGCCGGAGAAAAAATCGAAAGGATTTCGTTTCACCATCGCCGGCATGCTGAACAAACACTTTGCCAATCGGCCCGAGGATGCCGCCACCATCGCCGCCGCTCTGCGACCGCTTCTGAAAGACTCACGACCTTACGAGCGTTTGCTGGCCGCTTTCGCGCTGGCATCGTGGCCGGGAGAAAAGCCGCCCGAAGTCAAGGAGGTGTTACTAGCTGAAGTATTAGCGAGAACAACAGTTCATAGTTATCGCGCGGCCTCAGGTTTGGGCAAGCTGGGTGCGCAAGCCGCCGACACAGTTCCGGCTCTGCTCGCTTATGCCGAAGCAATGAAGGATGCAAGCAGCGGTTATTCCGAAAACGCCTTGGAGTCGGCGTGCCGGCTGCAACCAGAGTTGCGGACCCAATATCCGAACATAGACGCGAAATTGAATCGGGAAGAAGCCATGTTTGCTCAGATCACGCAAGATCCGCGCTCTGTTTCCGTGGTTGTGGATGTGGCCGCCACGCTGGCTGATCCAGAAAAAAGTCCGGCTTTGTTGGAAACGCTGATCTCCGGGATCAGGGACACTCCGCATCCAGAAGTGGCCAGGGCTGCCACGCTGGCCATGCTCGAACATACATTCGATAGCGCTCCGGAAGATCAGCGAGCAGCGATCCAGAGTGCGATGGACGCGGTTCGGCAGACAGAAATCTCGCCGAAGAAGACCGAACCGAAACAACCGCTCTCATGGATGTTGAGTGCTCTCACAGAAGCCCGCGTGCTGCTGATTGATAGTGACAATCAGAATGCGACGAAGTTGGAACGCGTGGTCGAGCAGTTTCAGGATCAATACAGGCATGGCGCGACCAATGCGGAATTGACGACGGAACGATTTCAAGAACTAGCCAAAGCCTTTGATGCCATTGACCCGGACTTTCAGAAGACTTGGCGGGAACAGTTGTTGCAGAACTACCCCTGGCTCGACCGAACCATTTCACGAGAGTAGCCGTAAGCCAACGCGACGATTCCCATCTTTCATGCCTGCCGGGGGAATTCAGCGCGTTTTGCGCGATACGAACTCATCACTTGAAATCCAGCCAATCACGAATACTCTCCTCGGCGGCGCTGCCACGGCGAAACATTCACGCGTGGGTGCCAGCGTCACAAACATGCGCAGCAATCGTCGCACTTGGGCCTCATTCGAGGAGATGCTCACGGCCGCCAAGGAAGGGGACCCGCAGGCGCAGTGCTACCTGGGTGTCTGTTACCAGACCGGCCAGGGCGTCACACTGGATTATCACGAAGCGGTCAAGTGGTTCCGCAGCGCGGCCGAGCAGGACGATCCGGTGGCGCAATGTTATCTCGGCTTCTGCTACCTGGCCGGCCAGGGCGTTCCCCAGGAGTACGGCGAAGGGGCGAAATGGTTTCGTGAAGCAGCCGAACAAGGCGATCCCGCCGCACAGTTCAATCTTGGAGTGCTTTATGAAACCGGCCAGGGCGTTCCACAGAATTACGCGGAGGCGGTGAAGTGGTATCACGAAGCGGCGGAAAGTGGCGAACCCCAGGCGCAATTCAATCTAGGCGTGTTTTACGAGCAAGGACAAGTGGTGCCGCAGGACTACGATCAGGCGGTCAAGTGGTATCGCGAAGCGGCGGAGCAGGGAATCGCGCCGGCGCAATGCAACCTTGGCCTGTGCTATCAGACGGGTCGCGGCGTCGAGCAAAGCACCAGCGAAGCCGTGAAGTGGTTCATCAAGGCGGCACGGGCAGGTGATAAGACCGCGCAACACAACCTCGGCGTGCACTACGCAACCGCCGAACCCACGCCGGAGCCGACGCCCGAAGCCGAGGAAGCCGCCGAGGAAAAGCCGTGAAGCTGGCATCTTCGGCTTCGCATGTCTTCGTCCGCACCCAAGCCATATTCCTTGCTTGAGGAAATCGAGCAGTTGGTGTCGGCTTTTGAAAACTGCACCCTGCCTCGCACTGCTTGGACGCATCAGGCGCATCTGACGATCGGGGCCTGGTATCTTGCGAAACATCCCCGACCGGCTGCCACGCAATTCATTCGTGACGGCATCCTGGAGTTGAATCGCGCGCACGGCACCGTGAACGACGCGGACCACGGCTACCACGAAACGATCACACTATTCTACGTCGGCGCCATTGCTCATTACTTGCGGACTGGGAACGGGAACAGTTCGCTCCTGGCAACGGTGAATGCCTTGTTGACCACGCGGGGCCACAAGGAACTGCCGTTCGAGTATTACTCGCGCGAGCGGCTTATGTCCCGTGAAGGCCGGGCGCGCTGGATCGAGCCGGATTTGAAACCGTTCGAGTGGAACGGCAATGATTCATCGGACGACGACGACCGTAGCAACGCCCGCCGGCTCTGATCCGTCACCAAGAATGTCTGCTTGGCCGTGACGTCATCGAAGTCTTCCAGTTGAACGCCCGGATGATTGATCATCCCTGCTTCATTCGCGGCAATGACGAAAATGGTGCTCGGGACGCATGCTATAGAGTTCAAACAGGGTGCTGGACAGCCGCAATGATGGCGAGTTTGGCACGCTGCTGCTTCAATTGCTTGGGAGGGCAGCAGGTCATCATTGCGTCGCATGTTCAACACCCGGAGCTTCACGCCTGGGGCGCAATCTACCCGGTCCTTCCGCTGGTCATTTATTTTGCCGTTTGTGTTTTGGTGGCTGCACAGTAAGCTCCCAGCACGATCAGCCAAAGCTGCGATGAAAACCGTCTTGATCATTGACGATGAAGCCCCCTATCGCGGCCTTCTTTCCGAAGTCCTGAAAGCAGACGGTTGGCGTGTGATCGAGGCCGCCGAGGGCGAGGCCGGGATCGAAGCCGTCCGCACGAACCGGCCGGATGTGGTCCTTTGTGATCTGCTCATGCCGCGGTGCAACGGGTTTCAAGTCTGTCGCGCGATTCGCGCGGACGTCACCCTGCGCCACACCAAAATCGTCGTCACTTCCGGCCGCGACTTCGAGGCGGACCGCAATTCCGCCCGTGACGCCGGCGCGGATGAATATCTGACCAAACCCATCACGGCGCCGGTGTTGCTCGCCACCCTCGAACGCCTGCGGATCGATACCACGCTCTCGCTGCGGCGGGCCCGGACGGGCGAGCCCGGCAAATCATCGCCCGCCATGCTGACCTTTTGGGGCGTGCGCGGTTCGATTCCTTCCCCCGGGCCGGACACCGTGCGCTACGGCGGCAACACCACCTGTCTGGAACTCCGGGTGGGTGACGAAATCATCATCCTGGATGCGGGGACGGGCCTGCGTCCGCTGGGCCGAAAGCTATTAAGCGAGTTCAACAGCCAGCCGCTGGCCCTCACCCTGTTGCTCACGCACACGCACTGGGATCACATCCAAGGACTCCCGTTCTTCCAGCCGGTTTACCAACCGCAATGCCGCCTTCGCATCCTGGGCTACGAAGGCGCGCGCAAGGGCCTGGTCAACGTGCTCTCCGGCCAGATGGAAAGTCCTTATTTCCCGGTGCTGTTCGACCAGTTGCCGGGCAACATCCAGATCGAAGAACTCAAGGAGATGGAATTCACGGTCGGCACGGTGAAGGTGAAGGCGTGGTTCGCGAATCACCCCGGCATCTGTGTCGGTTACCGTATCTTCACCGACGATGGCTCCGTCGCGTTTTTTCCGGACAACGAACCGCATGCAAGTCTGCACCGCCCAGGCCGCGCCGAGAACGCGGACGACACGGCCACCCGGGCCTTTGCCGAGGCGCAGGAGCAACGGTTCGTCGAGTTTTTGCGCGGCGCGGATGTGCTCGTGCTCGATGCGCAATACGACGCTCAGGAATACCAGAACCACCTCGGTTGGGGTCATGGCTGCGTGGACTACGCCGTTTCCCTCGCGATGAAAGCCAGCATCAAGAAACTTTTCCTCTTTCATCACGACCCCGACCACGACGATGCGAAACTGGATGCCATGCTGGCTCACGCCCATGCACTCGTGGCGGCGGCAAACTCGCCGCTGCTGGTGGAATCCGCCCGCGAAGGCACGGTCGTGCAACTGGCCGACTTGTCGAAACAAAAGGTCTGATCCCATGTCCTGCCATCGGCTGAGCCGGATAAAGTTCCCAGCCAAGAACCGCGCTGGCCGCACTTTATTTGGATTGAACTCACGTTACGGGCCATCGTCACCAGAGAAATGATCTCGACGGGATACGCAGCCCGGCGCCAGGATCGAGGTCATGAAAAAAACCGCGTTGGCGTTGCTGGTCGCGGCCGGTGCTTCAAACCTGTGGGGCGGCGAATTGTTGTTTCAGGAAACGTTCAACGGCCAACTTAAGGAAGGCTGGTCGTGGTTGCGCGAGAACAAAGCCGCCTGGCGCGTCGGGACAAACGCGCTGGAGATAAGAGTCGAGCCCGGCAATATGTGGGGACCGGCCAACGATGCAAAAAACGTGCTGGTGCGCGACCTCCCCGAGGCTCCCCGCCCGTTGGAACTGTCGGTTACGATTTCCAACACTCCCACCGAGCAGTATGAACAAGTGGACCTCGTGTGCTACTACGACGACAGCCACATGGTCAAAATCGGGTTTGAACTGGTGGATGGAAAACGCTGCATCGTGATGGGCCGAGAGGAAAAGGATCGGACGCGTACCATTGCCATTATTCCCCAGGAGGCAACGGAGGTGGATTTGCGGTTGATCCTGAATGCAGCGACCCTTCGCGGGTCATTCCGTGCGGTGGGGGCAAAGGAATGGCATGAGGCTGGCAGTTGCGAACTTCCCGCGCGCGGTGCGCCGAAGCTGGCCATTCAGTGTTACCAAGGACCGGCTCAGGCCGAACATTGGGCCAGGATCTCAACGGTGACGATACGCACATTGGATCGATAGCGTCGCCGAACGGCCGGTCGGTTCCGATGGGTGGCAGCACGGTAATCGGAAATTTCTAGCATCGGGTTAGCCCCGTGCCTGTGCGAGTCCAAACCTGGCATTTTTTCTGTCTTGAGGCACGCGGGCGGCGCTCATTCCAGGCGTTGTCCACCGGCACGACGCAGAGAAAGAGGCGCAAGCACATGGTCACCCCGATGAACCGCACCGTGGCAACCCGCGCACATTCGGTCAACGAATCCACGACAAAATTCTTGGCGCATCAATGTGAACCACTTGGCGAGGCTGCCGACTACAAGGCTCAAAAAAGAACGGGCTCGCAGGCTGTGTTTCATAATTCATCCTCACGTGTTTTTACGCCGGGTGCCTTGCATTCGCCAGCTGACGAGGTACGGCAAGCACGAGCATCATGCCTGCATGATCGAGCGTTGAGGAAGGTTGTTCCCGGGTTCAACTTTTGAGAAAGAAATTCCGCTGCTTCTCGCTGATGGGCAGGCTGAGTTTTTCCATCACTTGCAGCATGTCTTCCCAAACACGGCGCTTCTCGTGGAGCGCCTGATTGCGCAACAGATAGGACGGATGGTACGTGGGCATCAGCGGGATGCCGCGGTATGAATGCCAGTTGCCGCGTAGCTTCGTGATGCCGGTTTTGTTCAACAACCCCTCCATCGCCGTGCCGCCGAGGGCCACGAGGACTTTGGGGTGGATCAAATCAATCTGTTCGTGCAGATACGGGATGCAGGTCTGCATCTCGGCGGGTGTCGGCTTGCGGTTGCCAGGCGAGCCGGGGGGCATGTCCGGACGGCATTTCAAAATGTTGCCGATGTAAACGTCGCCGCGTTGAAGGCCCATCGCCTGAATGATCTTGGTGAGCAACTGGCCTGCCTTGCCCACGAACGGCTCGGCCTGTTCATCTTCATCTGCGCCCGGCGCTTCGCCGACGAACATGAGTTCGGCGTTGATGTTGCCGACGCCGAACACAACGTTCTTGCGCGAGGCGGCGAGGTTCGGGCACCTCCCGCAGGCAAGGGCGCGCGTGCGGAGTTCGTCAAAGGCGGCCGCCTTCTCAGCCTCCGATTTTGGATCATGGCTCTTGGCTTCAGGCGACGACGATTCTCCGGGCGATTCCAACGGGCGCACGGCTGGTTGGGGCGGCGACTGTTTTTGGACCGGGTCAGCCGAGGCGACAAGGCTCTGACTTTCTTGAGGCGGGACGCGGGACGTGTGGCGCGGCTCGGAAGCTCCAGCCTCCTCGCGTCGGCTGCTGGCGGTAACGGGTGATCGCGATACGGGCAGGGTGAGTGCTCGCAACGTTTCCGGCGCAATGGCGACGTGCCGCACCCCGCTGGCCTGGAGACTTTCCAAGTGTTGGATCGTGGCGTCGAGCAATTGGTCGTAGGCCGATGACATGATGGAATCGTAACCGGCCCGGCAGGCGGCGCACGAAAAAAGCGAGCATGTGGAAAGGCAGAGGAATAAACCCGGATTCCAATGCCATGCGTCTGCGTCCTCCGCCACGCCGATCAATTCGATCCTTGCCAACTGCGCGCAGCCGGCGGTGGCGGGATTGAAGACCGATTCAATCTGCCACCGGTAAAGGCCGTAGCCCGATGCAATGTCGCAGCCAGCCCTGACCCAATCCGATGCAAGGTCTGGCGTCGGCTCTCATGGTGGTCATTCAATGCGAAGATCGCGTTTTACTTCGCTGAACGCCCGGATGGCCAACTCCAAATCCTGCCGCGAATGGGCCGCGGAGATTTGCGTGCGGATGCGCGCCTTGCCCTGCGGCACCACGGGGTAACTGAAGCCAATGACGTAAACACCTTGCGCCAGCATGGCGTCAGCGAACTTGGTCGCCAGCGCGGCGTCGCCGAGCATCACCGGGCAGATGGGATGCGTGCCGGGCAGAATTGTGAAGCCCAGCTTCGCCATGCCCTCGCGGAAGAATTTGGTGTTCGCCTCCAATTTGTCCCGCAGCGCGGTGGATTCCGTGAGCAGTTGCAGCACTTTCAGCGAAGCGCCCGCAATGCTCGGCGCGAGCGTGTTGCTAAACAGATACGGCCGCGAGCGCTGGCGCAACAGTTCGATGATTTCCTTGCGTCCGCTGGTGTAACCGCCGCTGGCACCGCCCAGCGCCTTGCCCAATGTGCCGGTGATGACGTCCACGCGGCTCATGACGTTGTGATGCTCATGCGTGCCGCGTCCAGTCCGGCCCATGAAGCCGACGGCGTGCGAATCATCCACCATCACCAGCGCGCCGTATTTCTCCGCGAGATCGCAGATGCCGGGCAGGTTTGCGATGTAACCGTCCATGGAGAACACGCCGTCGGTGGCGATCATTTTGAAGCGTGCGCTAGCGGCTTCCTTCAGCTTCGCTTCGAGGTCCGCCAAATTGTTGTTCAGGTAGCGAAGGCGCTGCGCTTTGCAGAGGCGGACTCCGTCAATGATGCTCGCGTGATTGAGTTCATCGGAAATGATGGCGTCCTCCGGCCCAAGCAACGTCTCGAACAATCCGCCGTTGGCATCAAAACACGAGCTGTAGAGAATCGTATCCTCCGTGCCGAGGAATTCGCTGAGCTTCCGTTCGAGCTGCTTGTGGACGCCCTGCGTTCCGCAAATAAACCGCACGCTGGCGCAGCCGTAGCCCCATTCCTCCAGCGCCTGCTTCGCCGCCGCCGCAACTGCGGGATGTTGCGCAAGTCCGAGATAGTTGTTCGCGCACAGGTTCAGCACCGGCCGGCCGTCGGCGACACGGATGGTAGTGCCTTGTGGCGTCATGATGACG
>Ga0315910_10001811_pt1 | contig 19299 bp, 16 predicted proteins | sample EdamamesoilMG_FD_204470 | JGI IMG/M metagenome (GOLD analysis project Ga0315910, IMG submission 204470) | Garden soil microbial communities collected in Santa Monica, California, United States - Edamame soil | ecosystem: Environmental > Terrestrial > Soil > Garden | place: USA: California...
AGCTCACGTCGATGCCGGATGAGTTCATTGCCGAGCTTGACGAGTTGCTCCGAGTAACTGTCCAGTAACATGAGGTCAGGAGCGAACTGCTTGAGCAGTGCGTTGCGTGAACGCACCACCTGCATGTATCGCTGAAGCAGTGCCAGATAACCGGGCTGGGTTTGCGCGAGGAGGAGGTCGAGAAAGCGTCGCCGCGTGCGACCAGTGCCTTTGACCAGTTGCAGATCTTCCGTGCAAAAAACCACCGTGCGCAACGTGCCGAGATAATCACCCAGCTTCTTCACGGGTCGGCTGTCGAGCTGGAGATTCCGCTCGCGCGCGGACCAGAACATCTTGATCTCGTGATCCCCCTGCCCGACCACCTTGCCGCCGACAAAATAACCGCGCTGGCCGTGCCGGATCATCTGCGCACTGCCCACACCGCGGAACGAACGCAGCGTGGCCATCAGATAAATCGCCTCGAGGATGTTGGTCTTACCCTGTGCGTTGTCGCCCAAAAGCAGATGAAAGCCGGGCGCGAAATCCGCGTCCAGCCGCGCGTAGTTGCGGAAATCCCGCAGCCGCAAGTGGGCCAAATGCACGGGACGAGGATGCGAAGGCTGGCACAGGTCGGCGAGAGTTTTGTGCAACCGACGGAAAAAAGGGGCCGCCCGTGGCGGCCCCTGTAACTACTCACGTTGGTTTCTCCCGACTCAATCTTCCGGTGGTGGAGGCAACGAAGGAACGACGCGATAGAACGTGTTCGGCCGCGTGTCACCTTCCGGGTCCACGAAATGAACGGCCCCATCACTGACCTGTTGCGTCCCGATGGCTGACCAGTGAATCATGTCGATCGAGTATTCGATCCGCACCCAGGTACCATTGGTCCCCGGATGGACCAGATGGAAACACCGGTCCGGAAACAGATGATGCGGTGGACGCAGACCGTCATTATCCACGATCACTGCCGCGGCCCGGGCAGGCGTACCGATGACATAAGGCGGCGGCGTGTTGCTGGGCCAGGTCGGCGGCGGACGCAATCCAAGGACCACATTTTCCAACGGCTCAGGTTTCAGATCGTCAATGGGCACAAGCAGGATCTCCACGCCCCGTCGGCCGGCCGGGATTTCGACCAAGCCAGGCAATTGTGCATAGTCCACGCCGTTTGAAGCCATGCCACCGGTGCGATAGTGGACGATCAAGGCATTGTTGGTCGGGCCGTGCCGGCGCACAATGAACCGCGCAATGTTCGTGCCTTCGCGTTGGATGACGTTTGTGCCGCAGAAATTCGTGAACGGTTGCGAACAGAAGTTCGTCCAGCGCACCGAGTTTGTCCCCTCGGCCGCGATACCATCCAGCGCCTGGATGCTGACCACGGTCAACAGATTGGTGGGTGGAGGCGGCAGATTGGTCACGACGGAAATATGAACGGGTTGCGAGTGCGCCATTGCCCCCTGAGTATCCCGGGCCACTGCCCGCAATTCATAGCGGCCGGGTGGCACATTGCTCCAGACCAAACCGAACGGCGGAGCGAAGTCCGCCCCCAGCAGATTTGTGCCTGAATAGAAGTGGATTGAGGCGACATAGTCACCCGGGTCGGGATCGCCAGTTTTCGCCGCAAGATGGACGTTGATCGGCACGAGAAAAACCGAGTTGTCCATCGGTGACACGAGTTCGACAAAGGGTGGTCGATTTGGAGGTGGCGGCAGATCGTTGTCGCGGATGGTCACGACGGCGTTGCTGGGATTGCCGACCACATAAAGCGGCGCGCCGATTGGCGACCTGAGCAAGCGTACTTGGACGGATTCCAATGGCTCGACCTGCGGGTCATCGATCGGATTCACCGGCATCACCGCCTCCCGCTGACCGGCGGGAATAACCATCGACGCGGGCAGCACCACATAATCCACGCCATTTGAAGCGTTGCCGCCAATGGCCAATGTCACCTGCAATGTGTCATTAGTCGGCCCGCTTCGGAACAGCCGTAACAACCCCGGATTGTTGGGTTCACCTGCATCGCCATCCATCACATGAACGGTAATCACCGGCGCAGGTGGAGGATTGGTAGGAAACTGGGCGGAAGCAGAGCACAGACCGAGGACGGTCGTTAGTGCCGTCAAGCTCCGGACTGCAGACAAATTGAGGGTCTTCATAGCTTGGAGATTTCTATCGCGATTGGTTTGAACAGGTGATCTGACGGGAGCGCCGACACCAAGGTTACAAAATTGCGCGCAGTTTTGACCCCGGAACCGGCGCATTGCGATTGAGTTTTACCACCGCCTCCCGGAGGATTTGCGCCATCATGGATTGGATCACGTCGCCTGAAATCTGGGTCAGCCTGCTCACGCTCACGTTGTTGGAAGTCGTGCTGGGCATCGACAATATCATCTTCATCTCGATTCTCAGCGGCAAGCTGCCGGTGGATCAGCAAGCGAAGGCGCGCCGGCTGGGGCTCGGGCTGGCGCTTATCACGCGCGTGTTGTTGCTTTGTGGCCTGGCTTGGGTCGTCAAACTGGACAAGCCGTTTTGGGAGCCGAAAATCTTTTCCTGGCAACTGGCGATCTCTGGCAAAGACGTGATCCTCATCGTCGGCGGGCTTTTCTTGCTCGGCAAAAGCGTGTTTGAGATCCACGAAAAACTCGAGGGCGAGGATGGCCACGCCACCAACAAGCTGACCGTCACTTTCGGCAGCGTCATCTTTCAGATCCTCATGCTCGACATCGTGTTCTCGCTCGATTCGGTGATCACCGCCGTCGGGATGGTGAAACAGATCGAAGTCATGATCGCTGCTGTCATCATCGCCATGGTGGTGATGCTGGTGTTCGTGAACAAGATCAGCGCGTTTGTGGACCGGCATCCGACCATCAAGATGCTGGCGCTGAGCTTCCTGATCCTCATCGGCACGATGCTCGTGGCGGAAGGATTCCACCAGCACATCAACAAGGGTTACATCTACTTTGCGATGACATTCGCGCTGGGAGTCGAGTTCCTCAACATGCGGCTCCGGTCCAAGGCGCCAAAGGTGGAACTGCACCAGCCATATCGGTGAACCACGTGGTTGCCGGCAGGCGCAATCACGGATAGCTTTGTCTCCGTCCCATGATCGAATGTGACTACTGCGGAAAGGAAGCTGACGACACTGCACTCAAGTGCGAGGTTTGCGGAAAGGAGTTCGTCACTGGACCTCAGATGGCAACAGTCCCGGCCTCGCCATCATTTGAACTGGTTGATCCCGCCGCTATCGAATCAGCCTTCGAATTCACTGACGATTTTCATCGCGCCGACTGGAATGTTATCGGCGACTGGATCGAAAAGCACATTGCATCGGAAGACCGGGAGTCGGCGTGGAACGAAGCGGCCCTGATCTGGCTCGGCAAGTTGCGGGACGATCTCGGCGGAAATTACCACCTCCTGTGTTCGCGGCAAACTGCTCTGCTGTGTGACCTGCCGATGGAAACTGCCCACTGGCTGCTGGGTTACGCAGGTGACGTCGAGGCGACCATCGGCGATTCACTGGGAGAAATCGCGTGGGCAGGCAACCGGTCTCGCGATGTGATCATCGTGTTCGCGGATCAAGACGATTACTATCAGTACATCGCGCATCACTCGCCCGATGGAGAACAGGCCGCCAGCGGCGGTATGTGCATTCATTCCGGCTACACGCACATTGCCATCCCATGGCGAAACCAGAACGACGCGGCCAATGCGGTGGTGCATGAGCTTACGCATGATGCGGTCGCCCACCTGCCACTACCCTTGTGGCTGAACGAGGCGATCGCCATGACCTTGCAACGACGCATCGCCCCACCACCACAGGCCATCGGGCAGAGTGATCAAGACGTACTTTATTCAGCATCCATCAACTGGAATCCGCCGCTCATGTGGGATGAACTGGCCGAGCGCCACCATGATTTCTGGAATGAACAAAACATCCAGTCGTTCTGGGCCGGCACCTCGTTCTACGAGCCCGGCGATGCCAACGAACTGAGCTACAATCTGGCTGAAGTGCTGTTGAAACTCCTCTCTGAACGTGGTGAGGCGGCGGGCATCCGGGAATTTATTCAACAGGCGAGCCAGGCTGACGCCGGCCAGACTGCGGCACTGGAATTACTGGGCGCTGATCTTGGCGAAATCGCCGGCACTTTTCTCGGTGAAGGCAACTGGCGTCCGCAGCGGAAGGCGATGGTTGCCTGCTGGGAATCGGCTGGTTGGAAAAAATCAACAGATGAGTCAGGAACGGACCAGTCAGCCGGGCTCGCCCAGATCGGAGACTGAACTGCGCTCACAACGCCAGTAGCAACTTCTTGATTTCTTTCAAACGTCCCTTGGCGTCTTTCTTGGTCAAACGCGGAAACTTGCCCCCGAGCGTGATAAGATCATTGTGCCGCGTGAGTTTCAATTTGTCCGATTCAACCGCGATGCTGGTCACCGATTTGTCGCTGGCCAGGACTTTCAATTCGGCGAGGTTCAGCAACAGTTCCACCGCTGGTGGCAGCGGCCCAAAACGATCGCGCAGTTCCTGCTGCAACGTTTCGAGCGCCGCCTTGTCCGTGGCCTGGGCCAGTTTGCGATAAATCTCGATACGCTGTTGAGGCTCGGAGACGTAGATGTGCGGAAGCGCGGCGCGGGCAGGCTGCAGCGTTTCCCGCTCACCCGCACCAACTTCTTCATCGGCGGACCGGGGACTGCCTGCTCCGCTGATTTCGCCGGCGCTTGTTTCGATAAAATCCAGCGCCACCCGCACCTCCACCCGCGGCTTCACCTTTTCGCCTTTGAGTGAACTGACGCTCTGTTTGAGCAACTGGCAATAAAGCTCGAATCCCACCGCTGTGATATGCCCGCTTTGTTCCGCGCCCAGCAGATTGCCCGCGCCCCGGATCTCCAGATCACGCATCGCGATCTTGAAACCGCTACCCAGCGTCGAGTATTGCTTCATTGCGTTGATGCGCTTGCGGACATCCGTCAGCAAACGCGCGTGGCGCGGCAACAGCAGATACGCGTAGGCCTGATGCTTATAACGGCCCACGCGCCCGCGGAGTTGGTAGAGATCGCTGAGCCCGAAGCGGTCGGCGCGATCAATGATGATGGTATTCGCGTTCGGGATATCGAGCCCGCTCTCGATGATCGTGGTGGAGAGCAACACGTCAGCCTCCCCGTCAACAAACCTGGTCATCACCTCTTCCAGATCGTCCGCATTCATCTGGCCGTGGCCGACAATGATCCGCGCATCGGGCACGAGTGCCTGCAATTTCGACCTCATCACCTCGATCGTCATCACGCGATTGTGAAGGAAAAACACCTGCCCACCACGATTCAACTCGCGCTTGATGGCATCGCGGATGATGCGCTCATCGTACTCCGTGACGATCGTTTCTACGGGCAGCCGGTCATGCGGCGGTGTCTGGATCGTGCTCATATCACGCGCGCCGGTGAGGGCGAGATAGAGCGTGCGCGGGATTGGCGTCGCACTGAGCGTCAGCACATCCACGAGCGTGCGCAGGCGCTTGAATTTTTCCTTGTGCATCACTCCGAAACGCTGCTCCTCGTCGATCACCACCAAGCCGAGTTCCTTGAACACCACATCCTCCTGAATCAACCGGTGCGTGCCAATGACGATGTCCACTGCACCGGCTGCCAGATCCGTCAGCACCCGCTGCTGTTCGCGGCGCGTCCGAAAACGTGAGAGCAACTCCACGCGCACCGGATAATCCGCCATGCGTTCGCGGAAATTGTTGAAGTGCTGTTGCGCCAGCACTGTGGTCGGGACGAGCACCGCGACTTGCTTGCCATCCATCACCGCCTTGAACGCCGCGCGGATGGCCACTTCGGTCTTGCCGAAGCCCACGTCACCACAGATCAACCGGTCCATGGGTTTCGCGCGCTCCATGTCGGCTTTGGTTTCGCCGATGGCCGTCAACTGATCAGGGGTCTCCTCATAGATGAACGAGCTTTCAAACTCCCGCTGCCATGGCACATCAACCTTGAACGCATGCCCCGCCTGCGTGGCTCGGGCAGCCTGGATGCGCAGCAATTCCGCCGCGACATCGCGCACGGCACTTTCCGTTTGCTCGACCTGCTTGCGCCAGCGCGTGCCGCCGAGGGTGTTGAGTGGCGGGCGCACCTTGCCCGCGCCGACGTATTTGCTGACGAGATGCGCCTCGGTGACCGGCACGTAAAGCTTCGGCGGTTCGTTGGTAGAATCACTCGCCGCATACTCAATGACGAGGCACTCGGTTTCGGGCTGTTGATTGTTTGTCGTGGATTGCCGATTGCCCAGACCGGCAGGAAGCATCTTCAGACCGAGGTAACGCCCGATGCCATGCTGCAGATGAACCACCAGATCACCAAATTCCAGGTCGGCAAAATCAATCTCCAATGCCGAGCGCATGGCGGTGGCATGCGGCGACTTGAGCCGGCGCGGCCGCTGGACTTTGTAACGGCCAAAGATCTCCGCGTCCGTGACCACAACGAGTTTTGCCTCATCGCAGATGAATCCGCGGGCAAGGGAACCGATGTGCGTAGTGAAAGGTAAGTGGTGAGTCGAACCGGAGTCGGCTGTTTCGCGATCCCCAATCCCCAATTCGCTACTCACCTCCTCAAATCGCTGACGCTCACCGTCGTTGTTGCAGAACACATGCACCGCGTAGTCCTGTCGCATCCAGCGATGGAGCTGACCGAAGAATTCCCGACGCTGGGCTTCGGCAATCTGTGGCTCGGGCGCCCGCTCCCCCAACGGCCGGAAAGCATCAAGCGATGCGAGCAATGAGGCATTGGCTTCCGAAGCATCGCTCATCCCAGCTGCTGCCACTTCCACTATGGTGATTCCACGCATATCAAGTCTGCTGCGGAACTCTGGCCATGAGATGTGAAACGCGTCGTCGAGGGGGATTTGCTGTGCGTATTCTTCAACTTGCTGTTCCAGCGATTCTGGCTCGCACAGGAGAAAAATTGTGTCCGCGGACAGATAATCAAGCAAGGTGGCGGTTGGCGGCCTCTGCTCCAGCTCCCGTTTCAAAACTCCCAACTCGCCCGCCGGCGGTAATGTGGTCTCAGTAATTTCCTCCCGGGAAATCTGCGTCAGTGGATCAAAGTAACGCAGCGATTCCAGTTCATCCCCGAAGAATTCCAAACGGACCGGCCACGGGCTCGTGGGTGGAAACACGTCGAGAATTCCGCCGCGCAACGCAATCTCACCTTTCTGCGTGACCTGCGCCTCGGGTTCGTAACCTTGCGATTCAAGCCATTCGATCAAATCATGCGGGTCGGAACGCTCACCGCGGGTTAATGTTCTCGTACGCTGCTTCAAGGCATCGGGTGCGAACGTTCGTTGCAGCAACGCCGTGACGCTGGCGTTGATGAGTTCCGCATTTCGCACTCCGTGTTTCGCGCTGGCCGCCAGCGCTACCAACGATTGCAGCCGGTCACTGATGACGTCCGCGTGAGGGAGTTTGCCTTCATGTGGGAGAATGTCCCAGGCAGGGAAGAACAATGGCGGAACGGAAGACGTGGCGGCGGCAGAAACCCGCGTCCATGTTTCGAGGTCCTGCTGAAAGCTTTCCTGGGTCTTAAGGTTGTCGGTGACGACGACGACTGGGCGCGAGGGAAACAACTGCTTCAGCAGTGCGGCGAAAAACGGCTGGGCCGACGGCGCGATGCCGGCACAGGACAATGCGCCGCCCGCCTCCACGCGCCGTGCGAGGGATTGCACAGCGGGAGTTTTCGAGACCCGGTCGAACAAACTGCCTGTCGCCGGGACTTGGGAATCCTGCGCCAAGCGAAGAAGAGGTTGCCAGCGAATGAAGACACGTCAAGCCGGGCGCGAAACAAGCACAGGGGAAATCCAGAGGACTAGTAAGTCACATGCCGTTATCGGCCCGGCCCGGCCCGGAGACTGGCTGGCTGTATTCCACCCACGCCTTGTCACGGCTGCCCCATTTGAAATACTTGCCACCGCCGGGCGGACTGGGCATCGGCAACGGCCGCAACAGACGCACGACGGGTAGATTCAACAGCTTCTCACCCAGACTCGCGCCGTCCGGTGATCGCCGGGGCACCAAACCTTCAAGAATCGGGCTGCGGAAAACAACGTCGCTTCGCCCAAGCCGGACGCCATCCTGCGGCTCCATCTCGCGCAAAACGCGCTCAACCCTCGCCTCGTTCACCCCACTTGCAGAATCACCAGAGGATGAAGTCAAATCGTAGTCCGAGGTAGAAGTCTTTTGAACAGTGATTTCGCTGGAGATTGCGCCGACAGCCTCACCAGAGCCTTTCTTTCCCAGCAAACCTTCCCAATGCGCCGGTGCGACATTCCAGTCGAGTTTCTCGTCGGTTTTCGACACGGCCTTGGCTGGCGGCGGTACGTCGCTCTTGGTTTCAGCTGCAACCTTGCTCTCCTCGCCACGCGCACAAAGCGAGCAAATCACCAGCAGACATGTCACACGAAGCTTCATGGCCCGGGTTAACGGTGCGTTCACCGTTAATTAAGACTACTCCCATCGGGCGAAAGTTCAATCTACAGTCCGCATCTGAACCGCATCCACAATCTGTTCGCCCACCAAAATCGAGCCGATCACCACCACCGTCTGGCCTTTCGTCAGCAGCCCTTTGCTGACGATGTGCTTGATCGCTGGCTCGATGGTGTTTTCCGGATTGATCATGTCGAACGGGACCACGAACGGAAAGACCCCCCACGTCAGTGCCAGCCGGCGCGCGGCGGTTTCCGTGGCACACAGCGCGTAAACCTTTGAATAATGCGGACGCATCCAGCCGGTGTGGTGCGCCATGTGGCCGTGCCGGGTGAACACCAGGATCGCTTCGGCCTTCAGTTCGTTGGCCATCACCACCGCACTCTTCACCATCTTCTGCCGGGCGCTGTGCAATTCTGCCGCCTCGTGGTAATGCGCCCCGCCGCTGCGCTCAATCCGGCGGGCGATACGATCAAACACCTCCACGCACTTGAGCGGATACTTGCCGACGGTGGTTTCACCGCTCAACATGATGGCGTCTGCCTGTTCGAACACCGCGTTCGCAACATCAGTCACTTCCGCGCGCGTAGGCATCGGCGATTCGATCATGCTTTCCAGCATATGCGTCGCCACGATGACCGGCTTGCCCACGCGCAAGCAGGCTTTGACCGCGCGGCGCTGCACGATGGGCAATTCCTCGTACGGGATCTCGATCCCCAAATCTCCCCGCGCCACCATGATGCCATCCGCCTCGCAGATGATGGCGTCGAGATTCGCCACTGCCTGCTGGTCTTCGATCTTCGCAATGACCATGGGCGCTGGCTTGTTCTCGGGAAAGTGCTGACGCAGTTGTTGCAAGTCCCGAGCTTCACGGACGAACGACAACGCGATGAAATCCACACCGACTTCCAGGCCCAGCTCCACATCCTTGATGTCCTTGGCCGTGAGCGCCGGCAAACTGACTTTCACGCCAGGCAGGTTGATGTGTCGCCGGCTGCCAAGCGTTCCTTCCGTAAGCACTTCGCACTCAACTTTGTTCCCAGACTTGGCGAGCACCTTCATCTGGATGGCGCCATTGTCCAATAGCACCGTGTCGCCCACGTTGATGTCGTTGACGAAGTTCGCATAGTTCACGTCCACCGAATGTTCCTCCTCGCTGCGTTCGCCCCTGACGGTGAGCGTGAACTTCTGCCCGGGTTGCAGATTGAGCGGCACGCGCAGATCGCCCGTGCGGATGGCTGGACCCTGCGTATCCATGAGGATGCCAGTGTGAGCATCGGCGGCTTTCGCGGCGGTGCGGATGTCCTGCACCACCCGGCGCACCCAATCGTGCGAGGCGTGCGACATGTTCAGCCGGAAAATGTTTACCCCTGCCTGGATGAGCTTGCCGATCATCTCGGCGGATTCCGTGGCCGGGCCGAGCGTGGCCACGATCTTGGTCTTCCTTTTCGCGCTTGAATGCACCGGCGGAGCATAACGTGGGACGGGCTGTTGAAAAGTTTTTCCCACGGCAAATGAGACTTGCCAAGGCACTCGCCTGCGGCATCATTCTGCCAACGAAAGAAACTCCTATGGCTGATATTGCGAACAAATACGAAGTCAACGTGGGCGGAAAATACTACGTGGACAACCAGTGCATTGATTGTGACCTGTGTCGCGAGACCGCGCCGGACAATTTCAAACGTAACGAAGATGGCGGCTACTCCTTCGTTTACAAGCAACCCGAATCGCCCGAGGAAGAAGCCCGTTGCAAGGAAGCCAAGGAAGGCTGCCCGGTCGAAGCCATCGGCGACAACGGCGGATAGTCCGATCCAAATTTTCTGAACCCGCAGGCGAATGCTTGCGGGTTTTTTGTTTGAAGCGTTGGAGCGATTCCGCCCCCTACTCCAGCGCCAGTAATGCCCGTCGCAGTTTTTCCAACGCTTGATTGCCCGTGGCCACCTTGAACGTCTCGCGGTCGTAAGGATTGAACAGTTTTTCCACCACGGTGTGCTTGGGCGAAGCGAAGCCCATGAACACCGTGCCCGCCGGCTTCTCCACTGAACCGCCATCCGGACCCGCAATACCAGTCACCGAGATCGCAAAGTCCGCACCCGTTTGCCGCCGCGCACCCTCCGCCATCTCGCGCGCCACGACTTCGCTCACCGCGCCGTGAGCGGCGAGTGATTCAGCCTGAACACCCAGCGCCGATTGCTTGAGTGCGTTGCTGTAAGTCACAAAACCACCAAGGAAAACAGCCGACGCGCCGGGCACATTCGTGATTCGATTCGCAATCGCCCCACCCGTGCAGGACTCCGCGAGTGCAAGGGTCAATTTCCGCTCCGCAAGCAGCCGCACAATGACCGCTTCGATGTTCTCGTCAGTGTCCGTGAAAATGAAACTGCCGAGCCGCTCGCGAACGATGGCTGCCGCGTCTATCACCGTTTGTGTCGCCTTTGGTCCACGCGCCGCAAGTCGCACGTCCACTTGCCAGGTGTGGGCGCAGTAACCCAGCTCCAAGCCTTCAGCCACCAACGGTCGCATTTGTTCCTCAATGCGTTCCGCCAACGCGGATTCGCCCATGCCCGTCGTGCGCAGCGTGTGGCTAATGTATTCATCGGTGAGTGGCAATTCACGACGCAGCAACGGCACAACCTGATCCGCGAACATCGGTCGCAACTCCCGTGGCGGTCCAGGCAACATGATGAGCCACTTTCCAGTCACTTCGATCGCCAGTCCCGGCGCTGTCCCATTCGGATTCTCCAGCACCAACGCGCCTTCGGGCACGAGCGCCTGCACGCGGTTGTTCGCGGCCATCGGGCGCTTGCGGACGGCAAAAAATTTCTCGATCGCTGCCAACGTCGGCGCATGTTCGCGCAAAGGGCGGTTCAGTAACTGCGCGATCAAATCGCGCGTGATGTCGTCCGAAGTCGGGCCGAGACCGCCAGTAGTGATGATGAGATCCGCACGGGACAGTGATTCACGCACCGCTTGCTGGATATCCGCGCCCGTGTCCGGCACGGCGACCTGCCGGCTCACGGTGTAGCCAAGATCCGCCAGCTGGCGACCGAGCCATTGCTGATGCGTGTTGAGCACGCGCCCGACCAACAACTCGCTGCCGGTGTTGATGAGTTCCACAATCACGCGGCGAGTTTCAAGAGCCGCACGGTGCGTGGCAAGTGGAGAGTAGGGTATCTTGGGTCAGGCCTGCACCGAAAGCTGGCTTGCAGCCTTTGCTGGGCGGCGTTCCAAGTCCATTTCCGAACCAAAAGCATGCTGGACAAGATTTTGGGCCGGGAATAGTGTCCCTTGATGAAAAAGGATAGGCTGCAGAACCCGCCGCCTAATATTGGTTAGCCTGCATCACGCCATGAGTTCTGTTCGCACACCACAAGAGAAGAAGCAGTTGGCATACGAGCGAGATCACTACGCCAAGAGCAAGGTTGACAAGGCTCGGAAAACTTGGCGCACCAAGAAGCACAAGGCACGTCGTTCGTACCGTCACGCGGCAGATTCACTGACGAGAGCAGCAGCTTTTGATGGTGAGTCGGACGCAAAGATTTCTACGGTCAGGCAGCGGTCAGTCCGCAGATGGCCTGTTCCACCGTTGCGAGCGCTCGTCGCACACAAGCTCGACCGTCGAGTTCGTAGCGTAGGCGCGAGGAAGGCACGGAAGAGCAGACTCACAAATGCAGGCTAACCGTGCGCTGCAGCGAACCGCCGTTGGCGGTTCGGGTTACCCGACAACGTCAGGATTGTTCACACTCCTTGCTCGGCGGTCGCTGAGCTTGGGTCGTTAGATGTCAGCACCACGCGCTATGAATCTCCAAAGCCTCATCGTTGTTGTCCTGCGCCTGATGGCGCTCGACTTTCTCTTGCGTGTTGCTGTGCAGTTGACGCCCCAGCTTCTTCAGTTGTTCCGCCTCTACGAGCGTTCCCCGCTCGACGATTCGCGGTCGTTCACGGTTTTGCCATGGCTCGTTCTCATTGGATTGGTTGTCGCCGCTGTTCTCCTCTGGTTCCTTGCTCTGCCCATTGCTCGTTTGGTCACGCGTGGAGTTTCGCACGACCTTTCCTTTGGCTCGATGTCGCTCGTTGATTGCTACTCCATCGCATTCATGGCGGTTGGCCTTTTCTACATCGCCAGCCATTTGCCGCTGGCCTTGAACTGGGCACACTATCTTTTCAAGGCGAGCGCTTCTCAATCTGGAGATGCATGGAAAGAGGGCGTCGAGTGGTATCAGGTTTCGCAGGCTTTCATTCCATTCATCGTTGGAGTAGTTCTGTTCGTGAACGGTCGCAGGTGGGCTGTGACACTCGCACGCCGGCAGAGTTCACAGCCCGTCACGACAGCTAGTGAGTCACATGAAGCTGACACCTAACCAGGCGCTGCAGCGAACGGCGGCGGGCGCTGGCAGTTCACCGAGAACCGCTGGATTGTCCAACCGCTCAGTTCCGCCGTCGCCGAGCTCGAGTCGTTAGACCGCATGAGCAACCCTCTTACAGTCCTGAGTGTGGATTACGGCATTCAGTGCACCGCCGCGGACGAGAAACAGATCGTCAAGAACACGAACGTCTTTCTTGCGACTCTGCAATATCGAAAGATGTATAAGTGGGAAGACAAGAGCATTCAGCCACCGGAGCGCACCTTTCGCATTTCGCATTACTACTGCCAGTTCATCAAGACACCGCCCCGTTGGTATTTCGATCTGAGGCCAAATGTTGACCTGGACGGCAAGAGCAGATTTCCAGACCACATAGATTGTGGTTGGACCTTGTTCACTCACAAGCCATTTCCAGAGACGTATTCAGCGCAAGACCACGACACACTCAACAGTTTCTTCACACAGCTTGTCGGCGGGCTGGGCTTTCCAACCAAAGTGATTCACGTCTATGAAAAGGGTGAAGATAGACTCTGACACGCCAAAGATGCGGTCTAACCATGCGCTACAGCGACTTGAGCGGATTGGGGAAACCGCGAAAGGAATTCTGCGCGAGCAGAAGGCCGCAGGCCGAGTGGGCCGGGCGGCACACGAGTCCACCCGGCCATCGCGCTCTGGTTGCAATGAATTCGCTCGCGCCCGCTCACTCAGCCCTGCGGGCCTTCTCCCTTCGCCTTTTCCCAAAAGGCTCAAGTGTAGCGTCCCGTGGGCCGGGTCGCTGAGCTTGGGTCGTTAGGCAACTATACACACAATCAGAAGGAAACCTATGGCACATCAACCCACACCTGAAGCCCGCGAAGATTATAACGCGCTGCTCGAATTCCTGATGCCGTTCGCCGAGCAGATGCTCAAGAAGAATGGAGAGTTTTTCCCCTTCGGCGCGACCGTAAGCACACAAGGAGAAGTCCAGGCTTGCGCCACCTGGGACGGCGATGAGACGCCGGCCTCCGAGGATGTCATCGCCATGCTCGTGCAGGGATTTCAGGGTGAAGCGACCGAGGGTAAGATCAGGGCCACGGGCATCTGCTATGACGGACGCATCGTCCAGGACGGTAAGAAGGTGGATGCAGTCATCATCAGCCTGGAGCATAGCAGCGGCAGCGCCACCAAGACTTACGTGCCTTATACGAAGGGCATGTTCGGCAAGTATCGTTTCGGTGAACTGACCGCGGCGCTTGATGAAGCGAAGATTTTCGTCAGTCCATGACCTCACTGAACGGGGCTGCAGCAAACCGTAGATGGGTAATGATGTCGCGACTAAGTGATGCCCGCCTTGACCCTTGCACGCAAAGCCGCTAGACCTTGCGCCGCATTTATGGCTACCAAACAAATCATCAAACCCGCGAAATCCCCCGCCGCCGTCGGCCCGTACAATCACGCCGTGCGCGTGGGCGACCTGCTCTTCTGCGCCGGGCAGATCCCGATCGATCCCAAGGACGGCAATCTCATCGCGGGCGACATCAAAGCCCAGACCGAGCGCGTGCTGCAAAACGTGCAGGCGATCCTCGAAGATCAGAAACTCACTTTCGCCAACGTGGTCAAATCCACGGTGTTCCTGACCGATCTCGCCGACTTCGCTGGCATGAACGAAATCTACGCGAAGTATTTCACCGGCGATTTCCCGGCGCGCTCGACCATCCAGGTGGCCGCACTGCCCAAAGGCGCGAATGTTGAGATCGAGGTCGTGGCGCACTTCTGATCCAGCAGGGACACGGCGGACCGCATCCCAACCAATTTCAGATGCCGCTCGGATTCCAACTGACCCTCGCTTTCGCCTTCGGCGGCGCGAACGTGGTGGTTTTGAGACCAAGTTGTTTGCAAAGCTAAACTGGTTGTCATGGGTAATTACTTAATAGTTCATGGATTTATAGCCTGCCCGGGTTGGGGAAACCAAGATGCTGATAAACGTGTATATCACCACAACCGCAGGGTAATTGAACAACTTCCCATTTCTGATCCCGAATGGCCGTTCATTACGAGATCAATGTTTTCAGTTCTTCCGCTACGGACATCCCTACCTGACATTCCACAATACGAAACACATCTGATTCACTTTGCTGTATCTTATAAAGGCAGCTTCGCGCTCCCTGCTAGCTGGCTAACGAAATTTGAGCGCCTCTTGAGCAAGCTGTGCTGGTTCGATGCAGTTGCGATTTGCGAGGGTTACGCGTACCAATGGGCAGTCGAAAAACAGAACATCATTGAACAATTCCAGTCAGATCCTCCTTTGCCAGCCTCTAAATGGCGTTTCGATTGTGTCGAGCTACTTGAAAAATCGGTCAATGCATCAGTCGCAATTGATGGTGCATTCAAAAGTGATCACCACATAAACTGAACACCATGCCGCTCGGGTTTCAACTGACTCTCGCTTTCGCCATTGGCGGCGGCGTGGGGTTGTTCATCGGCTGGTTGATAGCTCGCGGGCGCAGCAGTGCCCCGCAAGACAACCGGCTCGAAGCCGATTTACAACAACGGCTCGCCAAATGTGAGGTGGAGTTGAATCAATCCCGCTCCGAAGCGGTTCAAACCAAGACCTCACTGGCCACGGCGCTAGCCAATCACGCGGCTGCGGAGAAGTTGCTCGCCGAGCAAAGAGCTTTGCATGAACGCGGAATCGCCGAGGCCAAAGAGGCACAGGCAAAAGCGCTGACGGATCTGCGGGAAGCATTCAGGGCGTTGAGCGCGGAGGCGTTGAAGCAAAGCGCGCCCGAGTTTCTGCGATTGGCGGAACAGAGTTTCGGCAAGTTGCAAGAGACGGCCAAAGGTGACCTAGCCAGGCGCGAGGAATCCATCAAGGTTTTGGTCGAACCGCTGAAGGTGCAGCTTGAAACCTATCAGAAGCGCCTGCGCGACGCCGAAACAACCCAAGCGGATACGCTCGGCAAAGTGAAGGAACAACTCACGGCGCTGACGGCTTCAAACCAGTCACTGGCGGCGGAAACGGCACAGTTCCGGTCGGTGCTCAAGTCGAATCAGGCGCGCGGGCGTTGGGGTGAAGAAACACTGCGGCGGGTGGTGGAAGCGGCGGGCATGAGTGCGCATTGTGATTTCGTGGAGCAATCCATGGGTGACGAAGGCAAGCCGGACCTGATCGTGAAGCTGCCAGGAGAGCGCGTGATCATCGTGGACTCGAAAGTGCCGGACTTGGAAGTGGTGAACGCGGCGGAATCCGCCGAGCCCACGAAGCGCGCGGAATTGCTGGCAGCACACGCAGGGAAATTGCGGCAGACGATCAAAGGGCTGTCCGAGCGGGATTATCCAAAGCAGTTCGCCAACGCATTGGATCACGTGGTGTTGTTTTTACCGGCGGAATCGTTGTTCAGCACGGCGCTGGAAGGCGATCCGGAATTGATCGTGTGGGCGGAAGCGCGGCGAGTTTATCTGGCCACACCCGCATCATTCATCGCGGTATTGCGGACGATTGAATTCATCTGGCAACAGCACCGCCAGACGGAGAACGCGAAGCAGATTGCGGAAGCGGCGAAAGATTTCTACGGACGCGTGGTGACGTTCACCGAACATCTGGCAAAGATCGGCGACGGGCTGGGCAAGGCGAACGAGGCGTTCAATCGGGCGAGCTCCAGTTTCCAGACCCGGGTGCGCCCCGCCGGCGAACGGCTGTCGGAACTGGGTGGCACAGTCGCGGGAAAGGAGTTGGCGGACGTACAGCCGTTGGAGAACACACCGCGATTGCAATTGGGAGAGTAAGATGAGCATAAGCCTGGTTGCTTCTGCAAAAATCGGCCGTGGTCAGTTTTTTCACGGCCCTCCCTCCCCCAAGCCCTCTCCAGCTGGGAGAGAGAGGATGCTTCTCCGGGTCTTCACAAAAACTTACGCACTGCTTTTCGGCGCGACCTTGGCCATAGCGAGTTGTTTTGCTGATGAAGGAAGGCAATCCACAGCACAGGACGTGGCGCGGCAATTGGATTCGTTCTCCGGTACGATTGCTACGGAATTGACGGCCATGCTCCGGACCAACGCTCTAAAAGGAAGTTACACGACGGTCTGGCGGCAGTTTGAGGATCAGGCAATCGAGGCGTTGATGGTCGTTTTGCCTCGACATATTCCGTCACTGACGGCGACGAACTTTGACGCCGGGCAGACGGGCCGGGAGAAAAATCGGTTGGCGGACCTAGCTTTGGTGGTAAGCGGTAAAGGCATCGAGATTTCCATCAAGACGGCGCGGGCTTCAGCCAATCCGGAAAATGACATGGGCACGTTCCGTGATCATCCGAATCGCGAGAAGCTTTTCGCCGCGTCGTTCACAGTATGGGTGCGCTACAGCGATGCGAGCACAAACTTGATCAAATGCGATCGGGTGTTCTTTGATCGTACGTGGCGGTTCGTTGGCAAATCGTCGCTCGTGGATGGCGTGAAGTATCGCAAAAAGGACGGCAATATGCGGCCCAAGCCGTGGGCGATGTTCGATTCCGGCGCGTCTCCCTGGAAGAACGAGGACGATTTTGAAGCGGCAGTGAAGCGGTCGGAACTGTTTCGCGCGAACGAACTGATCAAGGAGTACCTGGACGACTTGAGTGAGAGCGATCAGCGGTTGCTTTATGAGAAGCTCAAGACGCAGTTCGAGCCGCAAGGCAATGCGAATTCACCCTAGTTACGCCGCGGTTATTTGCGAACGGCGCGCCGAAGTTTTACCCTTCCATCGAGTGCAAGGCCATCCACAAACTTCTGCATCGCCTTTTCCTGGACTTCGATGGATTCGACAAGCTTGAACTGGGTGCGGCAGCGATCGAGGTTGTGATTAGGACGGTGGACGCGGAAGTAGGTATCGCCGTTGAGGTGGTCGGTCAGGAAGCGAACACCGGTTTCGAAAGTGATCAGCTTCCCCGCAAAGGCCATCAACGATTTCTCTGCCTTGGTGAGGAATTGACCAGCGCGATCAAAGTAGCCCTGGGCGAGGCGCTTGAACGTGGGCATCTGCATCTGCACCTGGTTCAGATCCTGTTCGTCCTCGAGCGTTGGGCTGGTGGTGGTACGGATCATGTCGCCAAAATCGTAAAGCACACAACCGGGCATGACGGTATCGAGGTCCACCACGCACATCGCCGCGCCGGTCTGGTCGTCAAGCATCACATTGTTGAATTTGGTGTCGTTGTGGGTGATGCGCTCAGGGATCTTTCCCTTGGCCATCGCGTCGAGAATGACGTCCACGATTCTTTCCCGCTTAAGCGCGAAGGCGATCTCCTTGCGGGCATTCTGGGCACGATTGGAGTGATCCTGTTCAATTGCCTGTTGCAGCGCCTGAAATCTTTTCCGCGAGTTGTGGAAATTCGGAATCGTTTCAATCAGGCGGTTACCGGAGAGGTCAACGAGCAGACTTTGAAATTCACCGAACGCGGAACCGGCTTGGTAAGCCTGGTCGGGCGTTTGCACAGCTTCGAAGGTGTGGGCATTCTCGACGAAGACGAAGGTGCGCCAGAATTCGCCGTTGCGGTCCACGTAAAAATTTTCGCCCATGCGGGTAGGCACCACGGTCAGGCAACGGCGGGTGATGTTTTCGATCTTGGCGAGTTCGAGCTTTTTGCGGAGGTGGTTCGTGACGCGAACCACGTTGTTCATCACCGCCGCGGGATTCTTGAAGACGTTGCGGTTGATCTTCTGGTGAATGTAACGGACGCGCATGCCGCCCTGGTCGTAGGTGGCAGTGTAGGTTTCGTTGATGTGCCCAATCTTGCAGGTCTCGGCGTGGAGGATGTCGCCATAGATTTGAAACTTGGATGAAATCTCCTGTAGTTGTTCCTCTTGATAGGGCATAGGCTGGCGGGAGGTAGATTGGCAAATCAAGCTGTCCGCTGAAAAGACAAAAGCCGGAACTTGCGTTCCGGCTTTTGAAGAAAGATTTGGCGGCTACCTACTCTCGCGGAGTCTATAAAACCACTACCATCGGCCATGCAGCGTTTGACGGCCGTGTTCGGAATGGGAACGGGTCGGACCACTGCGGTCATGCCACCAAAAAAATGTTAAAGATCAACCCGGGCTAGCGCCCGGCACCGAAGTGATTCGGCCTTTCTCTGAAAACTACACATAGGGACACTTGGATTACCAATTCGCGAGTCAAAAATCGTTGCTTTCTTCACGAGGAAGAAAGTTACGATCAAGCCGCACGACCGATTAGTACCAGTCAACTGAACGCTTCACAGCGCTTGCATTCCTGGCCTATCAAACGGGTAGTCTGCCCGTGGTCTTTAGGGACTTGCGTCCGGGAAACAATATCTTGGGAGGAGCTTGGCACTTAGATGCTTTCAGCGCTTATCTCTTCCGCACATGGCTACGCAGCGATGCCCCTGACGGAACAACTGCCACACCAGAAGTGCGTCTAACCCGGTCCTCTCGTACTAAGGTTAGAACCCCTCAAGTTTCCTGCGCCCACAGTGGATAAGGACCGAACTGTCTCACGACGTTCTGAACCCAGCTCG
>Ga0315910_10001812_pt1 | contig 19288 bp, 18 predicted proteins | sample EdamamesoilMG_FD_204470 | JGI IMG/M metagenome (GOLD analysis project Ga0315910, IMG submission 204470) | Garden soil microbial communities collected in Santa Monica, California, United States - Edamame soil | ecosystem: Environmental > Terrestrial > Soil > Garden | place: USA: California...
GCGCTGCCTTCGAACCAGAAACCGATCAGTAGATAGCTGCACAGACCGACGCCTTCCCAACCGATGAACAAGATCGGCAGGCTGTCGCCCAAGATCAGCACCAGCATCGAGAAGATGAACAGGTTCAGGTAAGCGAAGAAGCGGTAGTAGCCGGGGTCTTCCTCCATGTACTTCGTGGAGTACAGGTGGATCAAGAAGCCGACGCCCGTCACGACGAGCGCCATGGTCCCGCTCAGGGCATCGAGTGAGAACGCCATCTGAATCGGGATGCTCATGCCGTCGCCAGCGGCGGAGACGCTGAACCAATCCCAGGCCGTCCAGACCAAGCGCACGGGGCGCTCACCGACTTGGAGGTCGCGCAGCATGAAGAACGACGCCACGCTGGCGATGAACGAAACGCCCACTGCAGCGAGCGCCATCAGCGTCACGGCTTCTTTGCCGATGCGCTTGCCGAACACGCCGTTCACGAACGCGCCCAAAAGCGGTAACGCCAAGATCACGCCAAGCAGCGCGAAGTCGTGCGGTGGGAATACCCTTGTCAACTCTTGCATGATTAGAGACGCTTCTCAGTTGGAATAAGTGCCGCCGTCTTTGATCTCGTGGGTCACTGGCGCAGGGTGTCGGCCTCGTCGCTATTGATGGTTGCGCGCAGCCGGTAGAACTGCAGCACGATCGCGAGCCCAACGGCCACCTCGGCCGCAGCGACCGCGATGATGAAGAACGCAAACATCTGACCGTTCATGTTCGCCGCGTGCAGCCGGTTGTAGGCGACCAGCGCCAGATTGACGCTGTTGAGCATGAGCTCGATGCTCATCAGCTGAACCAGCACGTTCCGGCGCACCAGAAACCCAACCACGCCGATGCTGAAGATCACGCCCGAAAGCAGGGTGTAGTGTTCGAGCATATTTCCGAGAATCACTCTGCAGCCTCCTTGCCTAGGGCGGATGGGCTGCCGGCAGGGCGCCCGGTATCGTCGCGCGGCACCAGCGGGCCATGAAACATCCGCCGGGACGCGGATGCCTTCTTGGTGTGGAGCTTCTTCGCGGGGCGCGTCCGCGCGATCGCGATCGCGCCGACGACGGCAACGATCAAGAGGATGGTGGCGAGCTCGAAGGGCACGAGCCCACGCGTGAACAGCAGGTTGCCGACCGCTTCGACGGTGCCGTGTTCAGCGCTCACCGAGACGAAGCGTGTGGGCTCCTCGGAGGACAACGCGAGCAGCGTAACCGCGCCAATCAGCATCAGGGCCACGATGCCGATGCTGAACCCGCGCGCGATGCGCCCAGCCGGTTCGAGGGGCTCGTGCTCGACGTTGGTACCAGCGCCGGCATCCGGCCCGAGCAACATGATGACGAACACGAACAGCACGACCACCGCGCCCGCGTACACGATCAGCTGAATGGCTGCGAGGAACTGCGCATCGAGCACCAGGAACAGGCCCGCGATGCCGACGATCGTGGTGAGCAGCCCCACCGCGCCACGGATCGGGTTCTTGGCGACGATGGTCGACAGCGCGCCCACCAGGCACGCCACGGCGCACACGAAGAATAGCAAACTGCCGGCGTTCATAGCTCGAGCCTTCCCGTCTGAGACTTACCGCCGCGGAGCACGTAGTCCTCCAGGTTCTTGCGGTATTTGCGCACGAAGGAAAGCACGGGCTGGGCAGCACCGTCACCGAAGGCGCAGATGGTGTTTCCGGTGATGTCGGAGCCGATTTCGCTCAGCCGATCGAGCTCTTCGATCGAACCCTGGCCAGACACGATCTTGGTCAAGATGCGGTCGATCCAGCCGCAGCCTTCGCGACACGGGGTGCACTGGCCGCACGACTCGTGCTTGTAGAAACGCATCAGGTTGTGGATGGCGAGCACGGGGTCGGCGGCATCGCTCAGCACGATGGCGCAGCAGGTTCCGAGCATGCCCCCCGCCGCACGGAAGGTCTCGACGCCGAGCGGCAAGTCCAGAATGCTCTTGCCGTTGTAGGGCTCGAAGCGCGGGTCGTCGGGCACGTTCACGACCTCGTCGGGCAGGTGCACCGGGCACGACGAGCCGCCCGGGATCACCCCGATGAGCTCACGATCGCCCAGAATGCCGCCGCCGAGATCGTAGATGAGCTCGCGCAGTGTCAGACCCACGGCGCATTCGAAGACGCCCGGATTTTTCACGTGCCCGCTCACCCCGAACAAGCGCGTACCGCCGTCGTTGAAGCCGTGGAGATCACTCAAACGGCTGAAGGCGTCGCCGCCCAACTTGAACACGGTGGGTACGATGGCTACCGTCTCGACGTTGTTCACGGTGGTGGGGCAACCGAAAGCGCCGTACTGAGCGGGAAACGGTGGCTTCAGGCGGGGTTCACCGCGACGCCCTTCGAGGGAATTGAGCAGCGAGGTTTCTTCGCCGCAGATGTACGCGCCAGCGCCGGTGTGCACGTAGACTTCGACTTCGTAGTCGGTGCCCATGGCTCGGCGGCCCAGATAACCCTTGGCCTTCGCTTCCCGAATCGCGCCCCACAGGCGCTCTTTCGAGAGGTGCAGCTCGTCGCGCACGTAGATGTAAGCCGCGTGTGCCCCGACACCGAAGCAGCCGATGATGCAGCCTTCGATCAACGAGTGCGGGTTCCGCTCCATGATCGTGCGATCTTTGAAGGTGCCGGGCTCACCCTCGTCGGCGTTGACCACGAGGTAGTGAGGCTTCTTCGACTCCTTCGGCATGAAGCTCCACTTCGTGCCGCAGTCGAAACCGGCGCCACCGCGCCCGCGGATGTGCGCCTTCTTCACCTCGTCGATGACGGCGTCGCGGCTCATGCCGAGCGCCTTCCGCGCCGATTGATAGCCGCCTTGGCGCTCGTAGACCGCCAGCGTGTGGCCGTCGGGGGTCTCGTAGCTATGCGTTAAGTATGTGGTTTTGTTCAACATGGGCTAGTCGCGCACAAGCTCGTCCAGGATCTTGTCTACCGCCTCGAGCGAGAGGTTCTCGTGATAGTTCTTGTCGACCTGCATCATCGGCGCGCTACCGCACGAGGCGAGGCACTCGGCGGTGCGCAGCGTGACCTTGCCGTCCTCGGTAGTTTGGCCAGCGTGAACACCGAGCCGCTTCTCGCAGTGTTCCAGGATCGCGTCGGAACCGCGCAGCGCGCAGGACAAAGTCCGACACACCCAAACCTGATGTTTGCCCGGCCGTTCTCGATTGAACAGCGTGTAGAACGTCACGACGCCGGTGACGTGAGCCGTGCTCAGGTCCAAACGCTGCGCCACGAACGCAATCACGTCCTCGGAGACCCAATTGTCATTGGCCTCCTGACACAGGTGCAGCACCGGGATGCACGCGGCCATTTTGTTGGGGTAGCGCGAGAGGATTTGTTGAAGCTGCTGCTCGCGCTCCGGGCTAAGGGCGAATGCCATGGTATTCCCAGGGTTAGAATCCGAGAGCTCAGCCGGCTGGGGCAGTGACTGCCGCAACTTCGAAACGCTTGGTTGACAGCCGAAATGAGCACACCCGGAGGCCCGGGCGAGCGAACCGTAGTGATCTCGAAAGCGCAGTGTCAAGCGCGCCCTGCAGTGTCCTCACCACATCACGTTTCCCCACACGAAATCGGCTGGTTCGTGCACATTCCACCAGCGATTTACAGGGCCTGCGCGGCTCCGACCAAAACGTCGGCCGAATGGTTCTTGGGCCGGAGGCGCCATCGGCCTGAGAGCCGCCCAAGCGTGCTACTCGCGCCTGCGTCGGGTCTCAGGTGGTGCGCGGGTGCTGTGTGAGATCCGACGCTAACTGCAAAGTCCGTATCGACATTTGGGGCGTGAACCGTTACTGAACTTGTGAACTCAACGGTAGGCCGTGTACCCTGACGACTTCCCTATCCCGCCACGTGGGGTAGGACCGGAGGTGAGATTGTGTTTTGCCCAAACTGCGGGACGGAAAACGACGACAGCTCAAAGACTTGTAAGAAGTGCGGCTTCAATCTGAAGGGCGCGGCAGCGCCTAAGTTCAAGGGCACCATGTTGATGATGAACGCTCCGCAGGGCGTTCCGCGCCCGAGCGGCGCACCGGGTGCTCCCGGCGCTCCCGGCGCACCGGGTGTTCCCGGCGCAGTAGGCGTTCCCGGCGCAGGCGCTCCCGGTATGCCCGTTGGTGGCCCAAAGCCCGCTCAGGCTGTCCCTTCGAAGCTCAAGGGCACGATGCTCGGTGTTGCACCTCCGTCGTTCGGCACCCCACAACCTCCAGGGGCGCTGGGTACACCCGCAGGTCCGCCCGTCATGCAACCCCCCCCTGGCGGCATGCCTCCGGTCGGCATGCCCCCGGCTGGCATGCCTCCCGCTGGGATGCCTCCCGCCGGGCCTGCTCCCGGTCACTACCCACAAGCGGGAGACGTCAATCCGCTCGGGGGCACCATGGTCGCCGATCCCGGAGCGATGGGTGGCCAACCCAACCCTTACGGAGCACCTCCCGCAGGGGGCGCCTATGGACCCCCGCCCGGCGCCCCCCCGATGGGCCCTCCGATGGGACCACCTCCCGGTGCTCCCATGGGCTACGATGCAGGACCTCCCATGGGACCGCCTCCGGGCGCCCCAATGGGCGGACCTCCGATGGGCGGACCGCCGATGGGAGCTCCGATGGGTGGGCCTCCGATGGGCGGCCCGATGCCAGGCGCTCCGATGGGGCCTCCGCCGGGCATGGCGCCCATGGGGCCGCCGCCGGGCGCAGGCCCAGGCATGCCCGGTGCGATGGTGCACGCTGGCGCCCCGATGCCGATGACGGGCCCGCACGGCCCCATCGGCCAGACGCGCAATCCGGTCATGGTGTTGGTGCTCACCTATGTCACCTGCGGACTCTACGGGATGTGGCAAGGCTACCTGATGCTCCAGGAGCTGAAGGCATTCCGGCAGAAGGACGATATCAATCTCATCATGTTCTTGGTGCCGGTGCTCCAGTGGCTCGAAATGATGAAGCTGGCTGACAAAGTGGCGGAAGCCAAGCGCATGGCCGGCTCCAACAAACCCGCGGCCAGCGGTATCATGTACCTGCTGCTCGGAGTCTACTTCCTCCCCGCCGACCTCAACGACACGTGGGAAGCCGCGCGCGGCGGTGGGCCGCGCTAACTCACTCGAAACCGCCGAATCCGAGTGAGTTGCAGGGCCGTGGCCGTTACTGGCCATGGCCCTCGTCATTTTGTGACCGCAGCATTCCCTAGCGGCTGCTCCGTGCTGAGCTAGAGTTCGCCGATGACTCCGGACCCTGCCCTCGTCGTACCCACATCGACGAACGGGCAAGGCCTGAAGCAGCACCCGTCGAAACCAGGTTGGCACCGCTGGGCACTGGCGGTCGCCTTGGCGTCGCCGCTCGTCTTCGCGGTGCTGAATGAGTTCCCGATCTGCCCGACCGCGGGTCTGCTCGGGCTGCCGTGTCCGGGTTGTGGCCTCACGCGCGCCACGCTGCTCTTGCTCCAAGGCGAGTTCGCCCAGGCTCTGGCGTTCCACCCGCTAGTGATCCCGCTCGCTCCTGTGTACTTCGGAGCCTTGGGCTGGTTCGCCCTAGAGTTCGTCCGCGGCCCCCACCGCCCTACGCAGACCCCGCGTTGGATCGCCCAGCGTTGGTTCTCGTGCTTCGGCGTCGTCGTGCTCTGCGCGACCCTCGCCGTCTGGGCGCTGCGGTTCTTTGGCTACTTCGGCGGTCCCGTTCCGGTGCAGAGTTACCACAGCTGGACCGTCGCCCACGTTCACAGGTAGCTCTTAGCCTTCAGCGCTGATGGCCGATGGCTGATGGCTGATGGCCGACGAAAGTCAGACGTTGAATCGGAAGTGGATCACGTCGCCGTCGCGCACGACGTAGTCTTTGCCTTCGATCGCGAGCTTGCCCGCTTCGCGGCACTTGGCTTCGCTACCGAGGTTGACCAAATCTTCCCACCAGATCACCTCGGCCTTGATGAACCCGCGCTCGAAGTCGGTGTGGATGACACCCGCCGCTTGCGGCGCCGTCGAGCCTTTCTTCACGGTCCAGGCGCGGCACTCTTTTTTGCCCGCAGTGAGGAACGTGATGAGACCGAGCAGCGAATACCCGGTGCGGACGACTTGAAACAGCCCCGGCTCGGCCAGGCCAGCGCTCTCGAGGAACTCAGGGCGATCCGCCGGATCGAGCTCGGCGATCTGCGCCTCGAGCGCCGCGCAGATCGGGACGACGCTAGTGGCTTCCGTCTCTGCCAGTTGCACGATGGCTTGGTAGTGACGGTTCTGAGCGAGGTCGCCGAGCGATGTCTCGTCGACGTTGGCCACGTAGAACATGGGCTTGTTCGTGAGCAGCTGCATTGCCAGCACGATCTCTGCCTCTTTTTCGTCGAGCCCTTCGAAGGCGCGCACGGGCAAGCCCTTGTCGAGGTGGGGGATCAGGCGCTCGCATACCGTGACCGCGAGCCGCTCGACCGGGTCGCCGCCTTTGCTCTGCTTGACGGCGCGCTCTAGGCGCTTGGTGACGCTCTCGAGGTCTTTCAGGCAGAGCTCGGTCTGGATGGTCGACGCATCCGAAACTGGATCGACGCGCCCTTCGACGTGAGTGACGTTCGGATCGGTGAAGCAGCGTACGACGTGCGCGACCGCGTCGACCTCACGAATGTGCGCGAGAAACTGGTTGCCCAAGCCCTCGCCCTTGGACGCACCCCGTACCAGACCCGCGATGTCGACGAAGCGGATGCTGGTGGGGACGGTGCTGTCGGTCTCGTACAAGGCGCTCAGCTGGTCGAGCCGCACGTCGGGGACCGGAACCACCCCGACGTTGGGTTCGATGGTACAAAAAGGGAAGTTTTGCGCTTGTGCGTTCGCGTTGGAAAGCGCGTTGAACAAGGTGCTTTTGCCGACATTCGGCAACCCGACGACTCCGAGCGAGAAACCCATGGCTGTTGGCGAGGCGTTTAGCGCAAGGCTCGCCCGCCGTCGACCCAAAGCCCCCGAGCCTGCGCATTTGGGCCGGATGCGTCAGGAATTCAACAGATCGACGAACCTGCGCAGGACTCGCGCGCCCGTCGGGGCGTCGGTGGCGGCGCCAGCGATCGCCTCGGGGTCCAAACCTTCTTCGCGCAGAGCATCGGCACGGGTCATCGCGTAGTGCCCCACGATCTCGCGATCGAATTCAGGATGGAACTGCACCCCCCAAACCCGCTCGGCGAAGCGTAGCGCTGCACACCCGTCGAGCTCTGTGCCTCCCAAGATCTCGGCGCCCGGGGGCGGTTCGACCACGGTGTCGACGTGCGACATGTTGACCCGAAACGGGCGCTCGCCATCCGAGAGCAAGGGGTCGTCCACCCGCAGCTCGAACTCGACGGTGCCGATTTCGCGCCCGCGCGGGTTCCTGGCGACGCGCCCGCCCAGTGCCTGCGCGAGCATCTGGTGCCCGAAGCACACTCCCAGCACCGGCACACCGGCGGCCACCACCCCTGCCAGCCAGGTTTCGCCCTCGAGCACCCACGGCTCGCGGTCGGCCACGCTGTGCGGCGAGCCCGTCACGATCAGCCCCGCCAGCGAATCCGGCGCGGGCAAGCGCCGCTCGCTGCGGCAATCGACGATGAGCCACGCGCCGCTCCAGGCGGTGCCCACGACGTTCTGCAACAGCTGGGCGAACGTGCCGCGTTTCTCGAGGGTGGCGGGGACGGGTTCACCGGTGACCAGAATGCACAGCGGGCGCTCGCGGGAGTTCACACCCAAGAGTGTAGCGGGCTTTCGCACACAGTGTAGCCGGCTTTCGCGCAAGCAGCGAAGCGAGCCCACGCGGCTGCCGAGACAGGCGCCAACAGCGGGCACGTGTGGTATCGGTCGGGACGCGTTTCCGTCGCAAGTGCGGCGAGGCCCGTGTTTCCTCCGTATGCCTACCATCACGAGTGTCGACGTCGAACCGCTGTGTATCGACCTGTTCCAACCCTTTGGGATTGCCAGCGGCACCCAAACACGCGCCGACAACGTGCTGGTGCGGGCAACGCTGGACGACGGCAGCAACGGGCTCGGCGAAGCCGCTCCGTTCCCTGCCGTCAACGGCGAGAGTCAGGACCTCGCCCTCGCCACACTCGAGCGACTGATACCCGATTTCGTGGGCCGGCAGGTTTCGCGCTGGCGCCCCCTGTTCAGTGAGATCCAGGAGAGAGCGGAGGGCTGCGCGAGCGCCGCCTGCGCCCTGCAAAGCGCGCTCTTCGACGCCTGGCTGAAGAGTCGCCGCTGCTCGATGTGGTCCTTCTTCGGTGGTGCCGAAGCGACACTCGTCTCGGACATCACCGTGCCGACCGGTGGCGTCGCCGAAGCCGTGCAGAGCACGCTCGAAGCGCTGGCCATGGGGTTCGACGTGCTCAAGGTCAAAGTCGGAGGCGCTTCGCTCGACCAGGACGCGGAACGGCTCGTGGCGATCGGGGACACCGCTCCCAACGCCGCCTTGGTGATCGATGCCAACGGCGCCTACAGCGCAGACGAAGCTCTCGGCTTGCTCGGCCTCATCGGCGAGACGCGCGAACGCGTGCGGCTGTTCGAACAGCCTACCGCGGCGCACGACCTCGAAGGGCTGCGGCGTGTCATGGTCGATGGCAAGCTCGACGTGGCCGCAGATGAAAGCGTTCGGACGGCTCGGGACGTCGTGCGCTTGGCGACACTGGGAGCGGTGAGCGCCGTGAACATCAAGATCATGAAGAGCGGGCTCGGCGAAAGCCTGGACATGATCACGGTCGCACGCCAGCACGGCCTGCGCCTGATGATCGGCGGCATGGTCGAGTCCGAGCTCGCCATGAGCGTGTCCGCGTGCTTGGCAGCGGGCATCGGCGGCTTTTCCTGGATCGATCTCGACACCCCGCTGTTCATGCGGAACGCTCCCTTCGCCGGCGGCTTCGCGCGCGCTGAGAGCCCGAGGCGCAACGTGCTTTCAGTGGATGTTATCGAAGTAGGACACGGCGTCACCTTGCACCCAAGTCCCAGTCGGACATGGCCGGACCAGGAAAATGTGTAATAGGGAATAGAAATGGAAACTGGGAATGATGGTTGATCGTGAACCCCCGATGGCTACGAATGCTCGTTCCTAGTTGTTTCTGCCCGCATGTGGGACAGGGCGTCGGCGGCCGCGCCCCGTGAGAAACCCCTAGTTTTCCCGTGAGCTGCGAGATCAGCACCCACACCTGGTCATTCCCATTTCGAATTCCTGTTTCCTATTTCACATTCTTCTCTCGCCGAGAGGGTGTTTCCGCCCGCCGGCCCCCGAGTGGCGTGCTAGCCTATCGAGTCCATGAACCTGAAAGGTTCTGTTCAGCCGCCCGAGCGAGTCGATCCGCGCCAACTGGGGTTGCCTCTACCCGGCCTGATTCAACCACCACCCGACGACGTCACGGTGCCGCGCGCCGAGCGCGTGTTCGTCAACCGCACCTTGCACATGAGCTCGATCGATTGGATCGGGTTCGACATGGACTACACGCTGGCCATCTATCGCCAGGCCGCGATGGACACGCTGAGTGTTCAAGAGACCGTGAAGCGCATGGTCGCGCACGGTTACCCGAACTACCTGCACAATATCGTCTACGATACGCGCTTTCCGATCCGTGGGCTCTTGATCGACAAGCGCTACGGCCACGTGCTCAAGATGGATCGCCACAAGGTGGTGCACAAGGGCTACCACGGCATGCGCCTGCTCTCACAAAGCGATCTCGACGAACTCTACCATCACAAGCGCATTCGCCCGCACACGGCCCGTTATCACTGGATCGACACGCTGTTCGCCCTGAGCGAAGTCACGGCGTTCGTGGCGATCGTCGAGGCGCTCGAACGGCGCGGCGAGCGCATCAACTACGCGCGCGTCTTCAGAGACGTGCGGCTGGCCATCGACGAAGCCCACGCCGACGGAGCCGTGCACCGCACCATCTTGAACGATCTGCCGACCTTCATCGATCGCGACCCGCTCTTGGCCCGCACGTTGCACAAGCTGCGCTCGTCGGGGAAGCGGCTGTTCCTGCTGACGAACTCGCCTTGGCCCTACACCGACACGATGATGAAGTACCTGCTCGGCTCGTCGATGAACGAGTACAAAGGTTGGCAGCAGTATTTCGACATCGTGATCTGTGCGGCGAAGAAGCCGCTATGGTTCGCGGAAGGCACCGCGCTCTCGCGGCACGAGTCCAGCGGGCTACAACCAGCCAGCGGCCCTTTCGAGAAGGGCAAGGTGTACGAGGGTGGCAATCTCAAGGCCTTCGAGCAGCACCTCGGTGTGCCAGGGTCCTCGATACTGTATGTGGGCGACCACATCTACGGCGACATCTTGCGCTCCAAGAAGGAGAGCGCGTGGCGCACCGCCATGATCATCCAGGAGCTGGATGCGGAGATCGGCGCCCACGAAACACTGACCCAAGAGCTCGCGCAGTTACAACACCTCGAGCTGACGCGGCAGAAGCTGGAAGACGAGCTGCGCTTCTACCAGCTTCGCTTCAAAGAGCTGCCGCGCCAGAAGCAGCCCGACGAAACCGAAGCCGAGCAGGTGAAACGGCGCATCAAGCGCCAGCTCGAACGCGTGCGCGCAGAGCTCCGCGAGATCGCCACCGAGCACGCGCGGCTCGACGAACACATCGACCAACACTTCCATCCCTACTGGGGCTCGCTGTTGAAAGAACACCACGAAATGTCGAGCTTCGGGCTACAGGTAGACCTGTATGCGGACGTATACATGCGGCGAGTCTCGTGCCTGATGCAGTATTCGCCCGAGCAGACCTTCCACTCCCCGCGCGAGCTGATGCCCCACGAGCTGTGAAGGGTGTGCGGCTCACCCTGACCCCCGGTCGAGCGTGATCGAGCAGGACCTGAGAGGCGCCGCCGCGCGATTCCCCACGTGTTTTTGGGCGTGAGCCGGACGCCGGCCCGGAAAATAGCGTCGCCACCCAAGAACTTGGACTCTAGGACAGGGCGCTCAGGGAACACTTCAGCCAAGTCCGTGCTTCTAATGCCAGATGTGAAGATGCAGCGCGCGAGAGCTCTCGAGCAGCCCCCCAAATTCTGTGCTAGCGGTTGCCACGCTCCGGCTTGCTGGCATGCGAGTCGGGCTCAACAAACCTAGCGGCTTTCAAGACTTTCTGGTGAAGGACAAGGATTCCCCCCAATGAAACTAGTCGAGTGGCTCCAGCGGCTGATGACCAACTTCGGCGCGGAGTGGGTCATGTGGTTGCTCCTCCTCTTGAGTGTGGTGTCCGTAGCGATCATGCTCGAACGCGGTTGGTTCTATTTCTCGCTGCGTGATGACCTCGCCAAGCTCGCCAAGACCCTGCGCGACCTGCTGCGCGCCGGAGATCTGAAGGGGGCCCGCAAGACCCTCGAGGCATCGCCGAGCGCCGAAGCGGCGGTAGTGGTCGCGGGCATCATGGAGGCCGACCGGGGCGCGCAGTCCGCAGAAGAGGCCATGAAAGGCGCAGCCGCTCTGCAACGCATGAAGCTCGAGCGCCGGCTGGCGTTTCTGGGAACGCTCGGGAACAACGCTCCCTTCATCGGCTTGTTCGGTACCGTCATCGGCGTGATGCAAGCCTTCGAACGGCTGGGTGAGCAGACTCAGGTGCAAGCGGCCGCCACTGGGGGAGGCACTCCGCAAGAGGTCATGGCCTCAATCGCAGAGGCTCTGGTCGCCACCGCGGTTGGTCTGTTCGTGGCCATTCCGGCGGTCGTGGCGTACAACGTCTTCCAGCGGCACGCGAAGGCGATCCTGGCGAACACCGAAGCGCTGAGCAAGGTGCTCTTGGCACACCTCGTGAGTGAGGTTCCGACCCCCGTTCGCCCCAGCAGTGCTCCGACCAAGTCGAAAGCATCGACCCCCGCCCCCGCAGAGGACGACGACGAGGACGAGGGCTGAACCGTGGCAGCATCGAGCGGCGAAGACGAAGACGGCCTGATCTCCGGGATCAACGTTACCCCGTTGGTCGACGTGATCTTGGTGCTGCTGGTGATCTTCATGGTCACGGCGCGCATCATTCACAACCAAGGCATGCCGATGGACTTGCCCAAAGCCGCAAAGGCCGAGGGGGTCCAGACGATCTTCAGCGTCGAGCTCACCGCCGACAAGAAGACCTACGTCGATTCGGCACCTGTGGCGAACGACGACGCCATTCTGGCCCTTGCGAGCAAAGCAATCTCCAAGAACAAAGATCTGCGCGCCGTGATCCGAGCGGACAAGAAGGTAGAGCACGGGCGAGTGATCCACGTGCTCGACCTGCTCAAGCAAGCGAAGCTCTCGAAGATCGCGTTTGCTGTTTCGCCAGCCGAGGGGGTTGACGTGGAGAAGACTGCCCCAGCTGCCCCCCCGTGAAATGACAACAGAGTCCACGACAGCCGCCCCGACTAGGTCCGAGGTCTCGCTCGAGACCCAGCGCCGAGCTGTGTCCGCTACAGAGGACTCGCTCGGGCCCGTCATGCGCTTGGGTGACGCGCATCGAAGCGTGAGCGTTGCCTTGGCCCTCGCGGCGGCGCTGTTGATCCACGGCAGCGCCGGCGCCAACGCGGCAACGTCGTTGTTCGACCTGAAAGACTTCGCGCACCAGGTGCACGCCCACGTCCTCGACCAGCTGAGGCTGCGCTACGACATCGATGTCGATCCGCCGCCCCCACCACCGCCCGAGCCCGAGCCCGAGCCTGAGCCCGAGCCTGAACCCGAGCCCGAAGCCCCGCCGGAACCCAAAGCGCTCGATCCCGAGACTCCGCCCCCGCTGGCAGGTGAGCCACCACCGGCCCCAGAGGCGGCAGAAGCTGCGAAGGTGCTCACCGCCGAGCCCGATCCCAACGAACCCCTCGATCTGACCGACCAAGGATTCATCTCGGGGTCGGGGGACCGTTTCGCAGGCGGCGTCACCGCCGCCGACGGCACTTCCGACAAGGCGGTTCGCAACCGGAACGCGCGTGCGGGCGGCGTGCCCGCCGCTATCGGTGCGGCACCGACAGCGCCACCGCCCCGCGAACCCGCCCAAGACCTGTCCACCCCAGCCAAGCCGATCGTCGGCGGAGGCTGGAATTGCCCCTTCCCCGCCGAGTCCAACGTCGAACAAGTGAACTTCGCCCGCGTCACGATGGTGGTGCTGGTCGACACGAACGGGCGCGCCAAATCGGCGACCGTGCTCTCTGACCCCGGCTTCGGCTTCGGCCGCGCGGCGCGCAGCTGCGCGATGGGTAAGCAATACAGCGTGGCGAAGAACAAGTCCGGGAGCCCGGTGGCACAAACCACCCCGCCCTTCGTCATCAAGTTCACCCGCTAGGCCACGCTTCACTCGCCAGCGGTGAGTCTCCGGTTGGGCCAGATTTCAGCGAACCCGGGGCAAGTGGGGTTGGCGCCCCACGCGCAGCTGCAGCAGGCTCGCGAAGCGAGCCGAGGACAAAGAAATAGGTAGATACCCGCAGAGGAGACACATGGAGGGCCGTTAGCGGAGTCTCGAACCCTCACCCTGTGAGGGGGTTCGCGGCGGAGCGGCCCGCTAATGGTCTCCGCAAAGTTTGCCCCCGGCGCTCCGCTTTCGCGATAGAGTGGCCGCATTCGGGATGAACCCACACGTCGAACAACTCGGAAATATCGAGCTATTCGCGGGCCTCAAGCACGAAGCGCTCGAGCTCATCGCCAAGGTTGCTACCGAGGAAATCCATTCGAAGAACGAGAAGATCTTCCGGCACGGAGAGGTGGGCGACAAGCTCTACCTGATCCTGGACGGCAAGATCCGCATCAGCCGCGAGGTGCCGGGGATGGGCGAAGAGGCGTTGGCCGTGCTGGGGCCGGGCCAAGCGTTCGGCGAGATGGCGCTGCTCGACGAGTCCCCCCGATCGGCAGACGCCGTGGTCCACGAACGTTGCCGGCTACTGACCCTCTCCAAGGATGGGTTCGACGACCTCTTGTTTCTGCACAAAGACCTCGCCTACGAGGTGCTTTGGAGTGTGGTGCGAATTCTGATCGGACGGCTGCGAGAAACGAACGACAAGCTCACGTTCCTGTCGACGAGCAGCAAGTTCTGACACTTGGCCCGCACGCCTCCCCAAAAGTGGGCGGTCCCATTTTGCGACACAGACCGGGGTGAAATGGACGCCAGCAGCAGGGCAGAAAGCGCCTGCCAAACACTTCGTCATGGCCCGTGAGCTGCCGTTTCCTTTTTGAGCTCAAACCGTAAGTGTTCGTACTAAAAAAGAAATTTCACTAAAGTTTTGACCAGACGACACATAATTTGACGTCCTAACACCCGTTCAGTATGGTATGCGGGCTATGCAAGGCCTGACGAAGCGTCAAGAGCAAACTCTCGATTTCATCCGCAGTTCGATCGAAGAGCGCGGCTATCCCCCCACACTGCGTGAGATTGGGGAGCACATGGGTATCCGTTCGACCAACGGGGTGAACGATCATCTGCGTGCGCTCGAACGCAAAGGCTACCTGCGTCGCGAAGACATGAAGTCGCGAGCCTTGCGCTTGGTCGAAGACGAGGCGCCAAAGACGTCTCCGAGCGACGAAGACCTGGTCGAGATCCAGATCGTCGGGCGCGTGGCGGCAGGGTTGCCCCTGCTCGCAGAAGAGAACGTCATCGACACCGTCCACGTCGACCGCATGTTGGTGAAAGGCGGACGCGACGTGTTCGGCCTCCGAGTCGCCGGTGACTCGATGATCGAAGCCGGAATCCTGAGCGGAGATTACATCTTCGTCCGCAAGCAGTCGCACGCCGACCGCGGCGAAATCGTGGTCGCCCTGATCGGCGACGAAGCGACGGTGAAGTACTACTTCCCCGAGCGCGACTATGTGCGCTTTCAGCCGGCGAATGCCCAGATGGCGCCGATCTTGGTCCGCGCGACGGATTTCAAGTCCACCATGTTGCTCGGCAAAGTCGTCGGCGTTTACCGCAGCCTCTAATCGAGCGCCGGAACGGCTTCGTTTAGAGCGCCGGAACGGCTTCGTGCGTAATGGCCACGCGAACGTGGCCCGTGAGGCTTCCACTCGTCATCGAGACCCAAGGAGGCCCCAAAAAGTTCTGTAGATTTTTTTGTGCTAGCTGCGCACCTTGCGGGCTGGCGCTCCCGCTGGTTTGTCGTGCGACGCTGGGGCGCTGAGCGCGCGGTTCTTGGACCGAAACGACCTGCGCGTACTCTGGACAGAGCGCGTTTCTTTGCGGCTTAGCCGGTGACGTCGGAGCGTCAGCGGGCTGTGAGTCGCGGGCTCGTTGGCGGCTCGAGAGCCCGCGGGAGCCGCCTCGCCGCAAGATTCCCATTCCTGCAGAAATGCCAGACGCCGCAGCCACCGCAGTTTGCGGCGGCAGGGTCCATCGCGCTGGCCACCGAGCCGACCCGGCTGCGATCGGGAGTGCGCGGCTAAGCGCGACGTCCTCGGGGTGGTGAACCGCAGTTGACGCGGTGTTTGGCCCATTGGTAGCTTTCGAGGCCAAAAATACGAGCTCTCGATGCGACCTGAAACTGTCGACCTTGCCCCCTGCCGTTCGAGCCGCCTCTGCGTTCGTCTGTTGGTGGTTGGTGCACTCGCACTCGGCGCGTCGGGCTGTGGCAATGCCATGTACGCAGTCGCGGCCAGTCGCGCTTCCACCAAGTTGGAAGAGGCGCGTCACGCGGGTGCCGAAGAAGACGCCCCGTACGAATACTGGTACGCGAAGTTGCACCTCGAGAAGGCATCGAGCGAGGCCTCGGAAGCCGATTACAGCGACGCTATTCACCTCGCCGAGGTCGCTGAAGAGCATGCGGACAAAGCGATCCGCCTAGCGCAGGAAGCCAAACGGGGAGCAGGGCGATGACGGGAAGCAGAGCGATGACGCGGAGCAGTCTCAGGCTCTTCGCGGCTACGATGGTGCTCACCTCGGTCGTGGCTTGTCAGCGGGCTCCACAGTTGCAAGGTCAGATCGCAGGGCTGCGCGATATCACGGAGCAAGCCGAACGCAACGGTGCCGTGCGCTGCGCCCCGCGTGAACTGGCGACCGCGCAGAGCCACCTCGACTTCGCCGAGATCGAACTGGCGCAAGGCTACGTCTCGAAGGCGCAGCATCACGTGTTCTTGGCAGAGTCGAACGCTCGCTCTGCGTACGCTCTGTCACCGCCGCAGCACTGCGCGGAGCGCGGGTTCATCGAGCCCACGCTCGGGGATCGCGATGGTGACGGCTATCTCGACGATCAAGATCGCTGCCCCGAGGCGCCCGAAAACTTCAACCTATTCGAAGATGAAGACGGTTGTCCCGACGCGCCTGACACTGACGCCGACGGCATCAGCGACAACGAAGACAATTGCGTCCTGCTGCCCGAAGACATCGACCAATACCTCGATGACGATGGCTGCCCCGACGCGGACAACGACCTGGACGGGCTGCTCGACGCGGCCGACAAGTGTCCCGTCGATGCAGAAGACCCCGAGGGCTACCAAGACGAGGATGGCTGCCCCGACCTGGATAATGATGGCGACACGGTACCCGACGTGAAGGACCAGTGTCCCAACACGATTGGTTCAGCCGAGGTAGAGCCACTCGGGTGCCCGACGAACTCGCTCGTCGTCGTCACCGACTGCGAAGTCAAGATCACGCAGCAGATTCATTTCGAATACAACAAGGCGACGATTCGCAAAGTCAGCTACAACGTGCTCGACGCCGTGGTCGAAGTCCTCGACAAGAACTCGAACATCAAGATCGAGGTGCAAGGGCACACCGACAATCGCGGCGGAGCTGTTTACAACAAGCAGCTCAGCAACCGCCGCGCTCAGTCGGTCATGCAGTACCTGGTTTCCCACGGCATCGACGCCGATCGCCTCACATCCAAGGGGTACGGCTTCGATCAACCACTGGTGCCGAACACCAGTGACCAGAACCGAGCTCTCAATCGCCGCGTGCAGTTCGTCCGCACCGAAGGCGCCAAAGAAGGTTGCCCCAAGACCGGTAGCGACTAGACCACGCGTTGCTCGTCAGGGCAGCCCTGCTCGTCAGTGCAGCCCCGAGGCCTGCACCACCACCGCCCGCATCAGCGCGCGGATAATGCCACCCAGACCCGAACTCTTTGCCGATAGCGTCCTCAGGAGAATCACAAAAGTGCACCGCGCAATGTTTCACAGGCTCATCGCTGTGGCGCTTGTCTTGTTCTGCGCCTTACCTGCGTTTGGACAGTTCACGAGAGACAAAGCTGCAAACAAGAAGATCGACGAAGCCATCAACACCCACTACTTCGCGACCGACTTCGACAAGGCCGAAGGGGTTCTGCTCGGCACCGTCGAAGCCTGCGGAGACAAGTGCAGCCCGCAGACACTGGGCCGGGCGTGGATGTACATCGGCGTCGTGCGCGGTAGCGGCAAGAAGGACATGGCCGGCGCGAAAGAGGCGTTCAGCACGGCCATCTCGCTCGACCCGAACGTGAAGCTCGACAACGACCTCGCCTCAGCCGAGACCAAGGCGGCCTTCGCCGAGATCGGCGGCTCGGGTGGCGGCGCAACCGTCGCACCTCCCCCTGGCGGCGGCGAAGACATCGGCGGCGAGGAAGTGCCTGAGGCCGGCGCTGGCGCGGCTGCGGCAGCCGGTGGCGGTCAGGTGCCGGGTGGCATGGTGTGCACGCCCGACGCCACCGAGATGCAAACTCGGCGTCCGGTTCCGGTGAGCTGCAGCAGCGAGGCCGGTCCTGCCTCGGCGGAGCTCCGCTACAAAGCGTTCGGCGAGAAGACTTGGGCCAAGGTTCCCCTCGTCAAGGACGGCGAAGACTGGCGCGCACAGATCCCCTGCGAGGCTACGGCAGACGCAGGCGCGCTGCGTTGGTACGTGCAGGCCCGCGGCGCAAGCGGCGACGTCGTCGACAACTTCGGGACCGAGAAAGAGCCCGTGGTCGTGAGTGTCACCGAAGACTCGACGGCAGATCCGCCCGCGTACCCTGGCGAGGGCGCACCCGAGCGCTGCGGCGGCATGGGGGCCGATGCCGAAATCTGCCCGCCTGATTTTCCAGGCTGTGATTCCGGAGAAAAGACCTGCGGCGACAAGGACTGGGGCGCCAGCTGCGGTAACTCGACCGAGTGCAAGTGCGGCCTCTTGTGCGTCGATGGTGCGTGCGAAACGGCCCCCTCCTGCGAATCCGATTCGGATTGCCCGGCGGGCACGTGTCAGGGCGGCACCTGCAGCGCCAGCGGTGATGGCGGCGGCGACACGCCCTCTGGCCCCTACAAGAAGATGTGGCTCGGTGCCCACTTCGGCTACGACCTGGGCACGGTCGGCGGCGACGACGTCTGCTACAGCCAAACCCAAGCCAATGGCACGTTCGCTTGTTTCCACAACGGTGAACCGTATCCGAACGACGCCCGCGGTTTCGAAGGCACGCAGTTCTTCGGTGAAGAGCCCCACACTGGGACCAACATCGCTTCCGGTATCGCCCCAGGAACCATGCGGGCGATGCTCAGCTTCGACTACGCGCTGAGCCCGCACCTGACCCTTGGCGGTCGCGCAGGCTATGCCTTCGGCGGCAATCCGGAAGACTTCATGCCAGTGCATGCCGAGGCGCGCGCCAGCTATCACTTTTCGGAGCTGGGTGCCGGTTTCGGGCCTTACGTGGGACTCAGCGGCGGTTTGGCTCAGGCGGACATGAAGGTCTCGGCGACCATGTTCAACTGCAGCCCGAACACGCAACAACAAGACCCCACCTACGGCATGCCCCTACTGCCTGGCTACGACACCGACGCGGCGGGCAACGGCTACACGGATGGAACGGGCGACTACGCGGAAGTACCGTCGGGCCGCGCGTATCAAGATTGCGTGGGCAACGGGCTCGGAGCTCTGAAAGACCAGCTGCCGAAAGTCCCGGTCGACGTGTACCAGAAATCGGGACCCATCTTCGTGGGTGGTCACCTGGGCGGCATCCTGCGCTTTGGCGGAGAACCGAAGAACATGGGTGTCCAGCTCAACATGAACGTCATGGTGATGCTGCCCAAGCAATCGCTGGTGATCGAGCCGTCGCTGGGTTTCGTCTACGGCATGTGAGCCAGCGTGGTCTCGATGCCTCACGCAGTGAGGGGTTCGAGAGCCTCATGTTCAGCGACCCCGGGGCACGTGGAGTGCGGGCGCCACGCGCAGCGAACCGCAGGCGCGCAGCGCCAAGGACAAAAATAAGTGAATGCCCACCAGGAGACAGGTTGGCGCTAACTGTTTCAGTGAACCCGGGGCAAGTGGGGTTGGGGAGCGGTGTCACACAAGCTGCGCCAGTGGAGGGTATGAACACGACACTCCGCCAACAGCTTCTCGACCAAGTCATCAGCATCATCCAGCGCGCTCGGCCCCTGATCGAGGCTATCGAGCGCAAGGACCAGGATTTGAGCAAACAGCTCAGAC
>Ga0315910_10001813_pt1 | contig 19287 bp, 17 predicted proteins | sample EdamamesoilMG_FD_204470 | JGI IMG/M metagenome (GOLD analysis project Ga0315910, IMG submission 204470) | Garden soil microbial communities collected in Santa Monica, California, United States - Edamame soil | ecosystem: Environmental > Terrestrial > Soil > Garden | place: USA: California...
GCGACATTTTCTGGATGCTGGCGGCCACCGGGCTCAGGCGGCCGACCGGACCCGCGCTGTGCATGGCCGTGTGCAGCCCGCTGAGCTCGGCCATGCCGGAAATCGGCAGATCGACGTGCTGCAGATCCTCGAGATAGGCCGAATAGGCCGCTGCAAGCCGGTTCTTCACCGGTCCGTCGCCAAGCAAGGCCTCGGTCGCCGCCTCGAAGCGCTCCACGATCTGGGACATCGACCCTTCCCGATGTTCTTGTTCTTCCTGGCTCGTATAACAGAATATGTCAACTTGCCGCAAGCCCCGGATTTCAGGCGGCCGAGTCGCGCGGCCGGCTGATTCCGAGCTTCTTCATGCGGTCGGCAAGCGTCGTCGGCTTGATGCCGAGAATCTTCGCCGCGCCCTTCGGCCCCGAGACCCGCCAGTTCGCCGTGCGTAGCGCCGCGACGGTATTGCGGCGGATGAGCTCATCGATGGCGTCTTCGGTCAGGATGCGGTCGCCGCTCGCGGCGGCGTCCGCAATCCCGGACTCCTCGTCGGGCTCCAGGATCGTGGCCATGGCGAGGTCGAGCCTGAGCACCTTCCCCTGCGAGAGGATCACCGCGCGCTCGATGACGTTCTTGAGCTCACGGATGTTGCCGGGCCAGCTGTACTGCTTGAGCAGCGCGGCCTGCTGCTTCGAGAGCGTCAGCGGCCGGTGCCCGAAGGCCTGGCTCGCGCGCTCGAGGAAGTGCGCCGCGAGCTGGACGATGTCGTCGCCGCGCTGCCGCAGCGGCGGCACCTCGATCGGGAACACGCTCAGCCGATAAAACAGGTCCTCGCGGAAACGGCCGTCCGCCACTGCCTGCTCGAGGTCGCGATTCGTCGCCGCAATCACGCGGACGTCCACGGAGTGCGTGCGCTCGTCGCCAACGCGCTCGTATTCACTCTCCTGAAGGACGCGCAGCAGCTTGCTCTGCAGCGATAGCGGGATTTCGCCGACCTCGTCGAGAAATATCGTGCCGCCGTTGGCGAGCTCGAACCGCCCCACGCGATCGCGGTGCGCGCCGGTGAACGCGCCCTTCACGTGACCGAAAAATTCGCTTTCGAAGAGCTCGTGTGGCACGGCCGCGCAGTTGACCTTGACGAGCGGGCCGTCGCGGCGCGCGCTCGACGAGTGAATGACGTGCGCGACGAGCTCCTTGCCGACGCCCGATTCACCCTGGATCAGCACGCTCGCATCCGTCTGCGCGACGGCCTCGAGGCGCGCGAGCATTTTCTTCAGCGCCGTGCTCTCGCCGATGATGCGCCCGAAATTCATCTGCACCTGCACTTCCTCGCGCAGGTAGTCGCGCTCCCGCTCGAGCTCCGCCTTGAGCCGTGCGTTCTCCTCGAAGGCCGCGAGCAGCTTGCGTTCGGCCTGGTTGCGCTCGGTGACGTCCTTGCAGGCGACGAGCAGCGCGCGCACGCCGTCCTCGTCGCGGTCGGCCGCCGAGGAGATCAGCACCTCGATCACATCGCCGCTTTTCGTGACGAACTCGCGCGGTGCGTTGACGAGCGAGCCCTGGGCAATGACGTTTTCGAGCTCGTGCTGCGGGAGCGCCGCCCGCGAGCGCTCGCTCATGAAATCCGTGATCGCCCGACCGATGACTTCCTCGCGCTGGTAACCGAGCTTGCGCAGCCAATGGTCGCTGACGTGCAGCACCCGCCCCTGCGCGTCCACGGTATGCAGCATCGCGGGTGTCGCGCGATACAGATCGCGATAGTGCTGCTCGAGCTTGAGCTCGTGATTTACCTCGCGATAGATCGCGACGTTACGCAGGAAGTCGCCGGACTCGCTGCGCTCGGTGACGGAGCTTGCGATGCAGCGGACGACCTCACCGGTTTTTGTCACGAGGTCGATCGTCGCATCCATGAGCCGCCCGGTGCGCCGCAGCATCGGCAGATACTCTTTCGAGATCAGCTGCGCCGATTCCGGGGTCGCGAGGTTGTGGGGCTTCAGCCTTGTCAGCTCCTCGCGCGAGTAGCCGAAGCGCTCGACCCAGGCGTCGCTGGTGTCGATGAAGAAGCCGTCCTTGTCGAGAGCCACGATCAGGGCCGGGCAGCGACGAAAGAGCCATTGGTAGCGGTCGGTGGGAGACATGCTTGGCAGTTTTACGATATTCCGTAATCTATTTCAACGGAATTCCGTATGATGACGGATTTTCGTGACATATTGATTCTGTATCTCATTGATTTTCCATCGGATCAAACTTGGCACGCTCAGTGCATATAAGGATCCGAGTGAAATAGTTCCGCAACACAATTTGCGGAGACCCGTAAGGAAAGGACAGAGCCATGATGAGAGATTCAGTCAACGCAGGAAAGACCCGAGTCCTCCTCGCTGCTGCTCTTGCTTTCGTGGCGCAGGGCGCATGGAGCGAAGAGAGCAACGACGCGGAGCCATCAGCCGAGGCCGCGACCGCGCATGAGACGGTGACGTCCGTCCGGCCGGCGGAGTTCGATATCCCGGCCTACATCGAGGAGCTGAACAAGCGTCTCTCCGAGAAGCTGGCCCGCGAGATCGAAGCGCTCAATGCCGCCCGAGTCGAGCTTGCTATTGCCGAGGTTCCAACGCGCGGCTAAGCGTTAGACCCCCGCGTCCGCCGTTATTCCCCCCAACGACGGACGCTGGCCTTGCCGGAAGGCACTTTCGTGGGGACCAGGTTGTCCGGCAAACGACAAACGGACAATGGATTCCGTTCTGGAAGACATGGAAGTTTGAGCCTGGTCCCCATTCTTTTTCGATTCCCTCGACCTTAATCCACTCGACGCAGGCTCACCGCAAGAAACTCGACAGCGGCATTCCAGGCCTCGGTCGCCGCATCGTGGTCATACGCGGCGCTATCGGGGTTCGCGAAGTCGTGCGCGACGCCGGGCTGGATCCTCACGTCGGCGACCTTGCCGAGATCGCGCATCGAGCTCCGGAATTGCGTGACTTCGCGCAAGGGGATCGTCTGATCCTGCTGCGCGAATATGCCGAGCAGCGCCGCGCTCAGGGTTTCGAGTTCCTCGTTGCTGCTGACAACGCGCCCGTAGAACATCACGATCGAGTCGAGGGCGTCGCCCGAAACCAGTCCGGCCTCGAGCGCCCACTCGCCGCCGAAGCCGAAGCCGAGCGCGCCTATCGTAGGCGGCAGGCCGTTCTTCGCGAGGTAGTCCCGGGCCTGACCGATATTCTCGAGCACCGCCGCGCGGTCCCCCAGAAACTGCGAGACCAGCGCGCTGGCGGAATCGGCTGTGTCGGCGGTTTGCCCGCCGAACAGGTCGATCGCGAGCACCGCATACCCCTCGCCCGAGAGGCGCCGCGCCATCGCGCGGACATAGTCGTTGAGGCCCCATTGATCGTGGATGAGGACGACGGCCGGCAAGGCTTCACCGACGTCGGTCGGCAGCACGAAATAGCCGTTGTGAATGCGCACGGCCGGGTCGCCATAGGCGATCTCGTAGCCCGTGACCTCGACCGACGGCGCAATGTCCGCAATGCTCGGCGAGTCGCGCGTCGAGGTTTGCGCTGGTGCCGCGCTCGTCGCGGGCGCCGCGGGTGCCGCGGAGCCGGGATTCGCAGACTCGTCGTTCCCGCCGCAGGCAGTGACGAGCAGGGCGAGCGCCGGGAACCATGGATTTCTCATCGTCCTGCCTCGGTGAATTGCAAGGCCTGCCCGCGCGGCTCTGCGCCGACCTTGCCGTCGCGAAATACAATCGCACCGCCGAGGATCGTCAGCAAGACCCGCGAATGCAGGACTTCGCCCTCGAGCGGCGACCAGCCGCATTTATAGAGCAGGCTGTCGCGGGTCACGCGTTGCTCCGCATCGAGATCGACGACGACGAGGTCGGCGAAATAGCCCTCGCGGATGAATCCGCGATCGGCTATGCCGAACATCCGCGCCGGATTGTGCGCGGCCTTCTCGACGATCTGCTCGAGGCGAAAGTGCCCGGCACGACCAAGCTCCAGCATCATCGGCAGGAAATGCTGCACGAGCGGCAGGCCGGACGGCGCCTCGAAGTAGCCCCGCCCCTTCTCCTCGAGCGTATGCGGCGCATGGTCCGTGGCGAGCACGTCGATGACGTCGGCCGCGACGGCCTGCCTCAGCGCTGCCCGATCGGCCGTCGACTTGATGGCCGGATTGCACTTGATCTTCGCGCCGAGCCGCGCGTAGTCGGATTCGTCGTACCACAGGTGATGCACGCAGACCTCGACGCTGATGCGCTTGCCCTCGATCGGCCCGGACGCAAACAGCTCGAGCTCGCGCGCCGTCGTCAGGTGCAGCACGTGCAGGCGGGAGCCGTGGCGGCGGGCGAGGTCGACAGCCAGCGACGAGGACCGGTAGCAGGCCTCGGCCGAGCGGATCGTGGGATGCAGGGCGATCGGCACGTCCTCGCCATGGATTTCGCGCGCCTTCCGCTCGGCTTCCCGGATCAGCGGCGAGGACTCGCAGTGCGTCACGATCGGCAGGCGAACCCCTGCAAATATGCCCTCGAGCGTCTGCGCGTCGTCGACCAGCATATTGCCCGTCGACGAGCCCATGAAGACCTTGACGCCGCAAGCGTCGGCGGTGGTCGCGGCCTCGAGCTCGTCGAGATTGGTGTTGGTGGCCCCGAGATAGAAGCCGTAGTTCGCGAAGCTCCGGCCCGCCGCCAGGGCCTTCTTCCTGGCGAGCCCCGCCCGGTCGACGCAGGGCGGCGAGTTGTTCGGCATGTCGAGATAGCTCGTGACGCCGCCCGCGATCGCGGCCCGCGATTCGCTCGCGATGTCGGCCTTGTGGGTCAGGCCCGGCTCACGGAAATGCACCTGATCGTCGATGATGCCGGGCAGCACATGGCGCCCGTCGAGATCGACGACTTCCGCGCCCGCCGGTGTCTTGCCGGGACCGACGCGCTCGATGCGCTCGCCGGCGATGAGAATGTCGGTCTCGGCGATCCGGCCCTCGTTGACGACAGTGCCGTTGGTCAGCAGCAGATGTTTCATTCAGGCCGCGTCCTGCATCAATCGCGCCGTCGCGGCGACGAGCTCGGCGGCGATGCCAGGCTCGAAGGCTGCATGCCCCGCGTCGGGCACGACACGAAGCTCCGCCTCCGGCCAGCGCGCGGCAAGATCGAAGGCGCTCACGAGCGGACAGACGACATCGTATCGGCCGTGCACGATCACGGCGGGAATATGGCGGATGCGCCCGACGTCGTCGAGCAGCTGGTTCTCTGACCGGAAGAAGCCCCGATTGACGAAGTAGTGCGTCTCGATGCGCGCCAGCGCCGGCGCGAAGCTGTCGGCGCCAAAGGTCCGCTCGCGCTCGGGGTTGGCAAGCAGCGAGCTCGTTGCGCCTTCCCAGACCGACCAGGTTCGCGCGAGCTCGCGTTCGCGCCCGGCGTCTCCGGAGTTGAGCCCCCGGTGATAGGCCGCGAGCAGATTGCCGCGCTCTGCTTCCGCGATGGGCGCGATGAACTCGCGCCAGCGGTCCGGAAAGATCTCGCTCGCTCCCTGCTGATAGAACCAGTCGACTTCCTTCTTCCGCAAGAGAAAGATGCCGCGCAGCACGAGGGCGCTGACCGGCTCCGGGTGCGTCTCGGCGTAGCACAGCGCCAGCGTGCTGCCCCAGGAACCGCCGAAGACGAGCCAGCGCTCGATACCCAGGTGGCGTCGCAAGCGTTCGATGTCCGCGACCAGGTGCCAGGTGGTGTTGTCCGTGAGCGAGGCGAAAGGGCGGCTCCGCCCGGCGCCGCGCTGATCGAAGAGCACGACACGCCAGCGACTCGCGTCGAAGAAGCGCCTGGCGTTGACGTCGCCGCCGCCGCCCGGCCCGCCATGCAGGAAGACGACGGCAGGGCCGTCGCGCTGCCCGATCTGCTCGTAATAGATCTCGTGGCCCGAGCCCACGGCGAGCCAGCCGCGGTCGAATGGCTCGCTGGCCGGATAAAGAATGTCTTCCAGGCGGGGATCCAAGCCGGCGTCCTGTCGATTGGCGAGGCCCGTATCTTACAGCCCGGTAATTCCTCGCGGCTTGAAACTCCAAAAACCCCTATGCAGAATGGCCCGCCGTTCCCTGGCGCTGTCACCATGATCGAGTGTAAAGGCCTTACCAAGCAGTACGGCCCGCTGCGGGCGGTAGACGACCTGAGCTTCAGCGTCAGGCCGGGCGAAGTGCTGGGCTTCCTCGGGCCGAACGGCGCCGGCAAGTCGACGACGATGCGGATCATCGCCGGTTTCGTGACGCCGACGGCCGGCCGCGTCAGCGTCTGCGGCTTCGATGTCGAGACGCAGGCGATCGAGGCGCGGTCCCGGATCGGCTATCTCCCGGAAGGCGCGCCGGTCTATCCCGAGATGACGCCGCTGTCCTTCCTCGAGTTCATCGCCGACGTGCGCGGCCTCAAGGGGGCGAGGCGGAAGCAAAGGCTCGACGAAGTCGTCGGCCTGCTGCATCTCGAGACGGTGCTCGAGCAGAGCATCGATACCCTGTCCAAGGGCTACAAGCGCCGGGTCGGTCTCGCGCAGGCGATCCTGCACGATCCGGAGGTCCTGATTCTCGACGAGCCCACGGACGGCCTCGATCCGAACCAGAAGTTCGACGTGCGCATGCTGATCGGCCACATGGCCGCCAACAAGATCATCGTGATCTCGACCCACATCCTCGAGGAAGTCGACGCGGTCTGTAACCGCGCGCTGATCATCGCGCACGGCAGGATCCTGGCCGACGACACACCGGCCGGGCTCGAGGCGAAGTCGCGCTTCCACAACGCGGTGAGCCTCAAGCTCAAGGATCCCGGCAAGACCCAGGCGGTGAACGCGGCGATCAAGGCGCTGGCCGAGGTCTCGGGCACGGAGGTCGATGCGGCGGCCGGGCGGCTCACGGCCTTCCCGGCGAACAACCGCCTGCCGCTCGGCGCGATCAGCCAGCTTGCGGCCAGCCAGAAATGGGATCTCGCGGAGCTGCACCTCGAGTCCGGCCGCCTCGATGAGGTGTTCCGCACGGTGACCGGGGGGGCGAGCGCATGAACCCGGTGCTGGCCGTTTTCCGCCGCGAGCTCAAGTCCTATTTCCTGACGCCCGTCGCCTACGTCTTCATCGTCATCTTCCTCGTCGTCGCGAACTGGTTCGGCTTCGGCTTCGGCGGACTCTATGAAAGAGGGCAGGCCGACCTCCTGCCGTTCTTCACCTTCCACCCCTGGTTGTTCCTCTTCCTCGTCCCGGCGCTCAGCATGCGGCTCTGGGCCGAGGAGCGCCGCTCCGGCAGCATCGAGCTCCTGATGACGCTGCCGATCGAGCCGTGGCAGGCCGTCGCCGGCAAGTTCCTCGCGGCCTGGGCCTTCACGGCACTCGCCATCCTGCTCACGTTTCCGATCTGGATCACCGTCAACTTCCTCGGCGATCCCGACAATGGCGTGATCCTCGCGTCGTATCTCGGCAGCATCCTCACCGCGGGCGGATTTCTCGCCGTCGGCAACTTCGTCTCGGCCATGACGAAGAACCAGGTCATCGCCTTCGTCGTCGGCGTCCTGATCTGCTTCCTGCTGCTCGTGGCGGGGTACGCGCCGGTGGTCGACGCATTCGCCGGCTGGGCCCCGCAGACGCTCGTCGACGGCATCGCGAGCCTGAGCTTCCTGACGCACTTCGAGAACATCAGCAAGGGCGTCGTCGATCTCAGGGACATCTTCTATTTCGGCCTGTTGATCGCCGCGTCGCTCTACGCGACCACGCTGATCCTCGGCATCAAGCAGTCGGACTGAGGCCACGATGAGCAGCATGCAGCGCAAGCAGTTCGCCTACGGCTCCCTGGCCCTGATCCTGGTCGGCTTCATCGCCGCCGTGATCGCCGGCAATACGCTGCTCCGCGGCGTCAAGCTCGATCTCACGGAAAATCGGCTCTACACGCTCGCCGACGGCACGAAATCGCTGCTCCGCAATCTCAACGAGCCGATCAATCTCTACTACTTCTTCTCGAACCAGAGCACCGAGGACGTCCAGGTGCTGCGCAGCTACGCGACGCGAGTCGAGGAGATGCTGGTCGAGTTCACCGATGCCGCGGGCGGGAACCTCAGGCTCCAGGTCATCGATCCGCTGCCGTTCTCCGAGGACGAGGACCGGGCGGCGCAATTCGGGCTGACCGATCTCGGCCTGTCCGCGCTCGGGGGCGACAGCATCTATTTCGGCCTGGCCGCCACGAACGCGATCGGCGACGAGGCGATCATCGAGGTCTTCGACCCGGAGAAGGAGTCGGCGCTCGAGTACGACCTGGCGCGGCTCATCTACAGCCTGTCGACGGCCGAAAAAAGCGTCGTGGGCCTCCTGAGCGGCGTGCCGATGACGGGCGGCTTCGACCCGCAGACGCAGCAGATGACGCAGCCCTGGATCATCAGCCAGCAGATCCGGCAGCTCTTCGAGGTCAGGAACCTGCCGATGGATCTCGCCACGGTCGACGCGGACGTGAACCTCCTCTGGATCGTCCATCCGACTGGATTGAGCGACTCGACGCTCTACGCGATCGACCAGTTCCTGCAGAAGGGCGGCCGCGCGCTGATCTTCGTCGATCCGCTCGCGGAGATCGCCACGATCGCGCCCGACCCGACGGGAGTCGGCGCCGGGACGGCGTCGAATCTCGAGCGGCTGTTCTCGGCCTGGGGCCTCGAGTTCGATCCGGGGCAGGTCGTCGCCGACGACCGTTACGCGCTCAGCGTGAGCAGCGGCTCTGGCAGGCCGCTCCGGCATATCGGCCTTCTCGGCCTCGATGACGAGGCGATGGCGGACGACGAAATCATCTCGGCCGACCTCGCGAGCGTGAATCTCGGCACGGCCGGCGCGCTGACGCTGGCCGAAGGCGCCGCCATCACGCTCACGCCCCTGCTCGAGTCGAGCACCGAGTCCGCGCTCAAGCCCGGGCTGCAGTTCCAGTTTCTCTCCGATCCCCGCGCCCTGCTCGACGGTTTCGTCCCCGACGGCATGAAGCACGTGCTTGCGGCCCGCATCGAAGGGCCGCTCAACACGGCCTTCCCAGACGGGCCGCCGGGCGATGCGAACAGCCTGCTCGCACCCCCCGACGGGCACGTCGCGTCCGCGGAGAATTCGAACATCGTCGTCGTCGCCGACGTCGACATCCTGAGCGACCGGCTCTGGGTGCAGCGCCAGCGCAGCCTCTTCGGCGGCGAGGTCGCGACGGCGTTCGCCAACAACGGCGACCTGGTCGCGAATGCCATCGCCTATCTCGCGGGCAGCCAGGACCTGCTCGGCATCAAGAGCCGCGAGACGTACATCCGTCCTTTCGACCGCGTCGAAGATCTGCAGCGCGAGGCCGATGCGCGCTTCCGCGAGACCGAGCAGCGCCTGCAGGCCGAGCTCGCCGAGACCGAGCAGAGGCTTGGCGCGCTCCAGGCCGAGCGCGAGGACACGGGCTCGCTGTTCATGACCGACGAGCAGCAGGAAGAGATCCAGCGCTTCCGCGACGAGCAGCTGCGGATCCGCCAGGAGCTCCGGGCCGTGCAGCGCGAGCTCGACAGCAGCATCGAGGGCCTCGGCCGCTGGCTCAAGCTCATCAATATCATCGTGATCCCGGCCGCGCTCGCGGGGCTCGCCCTGATGCTCTACCTGGTGCGTCGCCGGCGGAAGAGCCACGCGCAATGAACCGCAAGACCTTCATCATTCTCGCCGTCGCCGCAGTGCTGCTCGCTGGCCTCGCGGTGCTGTCCCAGCAGGGCCGTGACACGGCTTCGATCGCGGGCGACACGGCCGGCGAGCTCCTCGTCCCCGGGCTCGCGGACCAGCTCGACGAGATCACCGCCATCGAGATCAGCGGCGCCGGCGATGCGCGGCTCGCGCGCATCGAGCGCGTGGGCGAGGAGTGGGTCGTCGCGGAACAGGACGGCTATCCGGCCGCCACGGGCAAGGTGAATGGCCTCCTGATCGCGCTCGCGGAAGCGCGGATCGTCGAAGAGAAGACCGCCGATCCGGCCTTTCATTCCAGGCTCGGCGTCGAGGCGGTCGAATCGACGACGGCGACGGGCCTCGAGGTCGCATTGACCGGCAACGACGGCGCGAGCTTCGAGATCGTGCTCGGCGACGCCTACGGCGACGGCGAGCGCTACGCGCGGCTCGCGGCGAGCGCGCAGAGCGTCCTCATCGACCGCAACCCCGACGTCGCGAGCGACCCGTCCGAGTGGGTGCGGCCGGAGATCGTCGCGATTCCCTCGAACCGCGTGCAGCGCGTCGAGATCGAGCATGCCGACGGCGAACGGCTCGTGATCCACAAGGCAGCGCGCGAGCTCACCGATTTCCAGGTCGACTCGGTGCCGGAGGGACGCGAGCTCCAGTATTCCGGCATTGCCAATGTGACCGGCAGCGTCCTGCAGGCACTGAATCTCGACGCCGTGTCGCGCCAGCCCGAAACGCCGGGCGAGGTGCTCGCGACGACCGAGTTCCGGACCTTCGACGGCCTCGTGCTCACGGTCACCGCGACAGCCGCGGAAGAAGCAGAGGGCCAGCCGTGGCTCCACTTCGCCGCGCGCTTCGATGCCGAGCAGGCGCTGGCTTTCGCGACCGAATCCGTCGAAGACGTTGGCGCCGCGGACGCCGACGCTGCGGCCGAACCGGCTGCCGCCGAGGCGGACGCGGACGCCGAGAACGCCGCGGCCTCCGATCCCGGCGACGAAACGGCTGTGGACAGCGTGGCTTCTGGCGCCGACGATCCGACCGCCGAAGCCGCGATGCTCAACGAGCGCCTCGGCGGCTGGCGATTCCGCATTCCCGCGTACCAGTACAGCCAGATGACGCGACGCATGGAAGATCTCCTGCGCGCGCCGGCAACCGAGTAGTCCGCCGGCTCCCGCTCGCATAGACTCGGGGCCTCGAGCCCACACCAGGCGTACGCATGCCTGCCGCGCAGGAACTCCTCGCCGACCTCGTCGCGCGCATCGAGCGCGCGCAGGTCTACGCGAGCGCGATCGAGACGCCGCTGGATCACGCGAAGCGCCTGTCCGCGCGCTTCGACAACGAGATCTTTCTCAAGCGCGAGGACCTGCAGCCGATCTTCTCGTTCAAGTGCCGCGGCGCCGAGAATCGCCTGGCGCAGATTCCGCGCGAGCGCCTCGCGCGCGGCGTCGTCTGCAGCTCGGCCGGCAATCACGCCCAGGGCGTCGCGCTCGCGGCGGGCCGGCTCGGCGTCCGGGCGCTCATCGTCATTCCCGAGGCGACGGCGACGATCAAGGTCGAGGCCGTGCGCGCCCAGGGCGGCGAGATCGTCCTGCACGGCCAGGCCTACGACGACGCCTACGCCCATGCGCTCGCCCTCGCCGGGAAGCACGGGCTCGAGTTCATCCATCCTTTCGCCGACCCCGACGTCATTGCCGGGCAAGGCACGATCGCGCGCGAGCTCGTCCGGCAAGGCGACCGCGAGGCCGCGGCCGTTTTCGTGCCGATCGGCGGGGGCGGCCTCGCGAGCGGCGTCGGCGCGTGGCTCAAGGCGAGGTGGCCCGCCGTGAAGCTCATCGGCGTCGAGCCCGTCGACGCCGCGAGCATGCACCGCGCCTTCGAAGCCGGCGGGCCCGTCGACCTCGAGCGCGTCGGCATCTTCGCCGACGGCGTCGCCGTGCGTCGCGTCGCCGATCTCACGTACCGGATCTGCCGCGAGGTGCTGGACGAGATCGTGCTCGTCGACACCGACGCGATCTGCGCCGCGATCAAGGATGTCTACGAGGACACGCGCGTCGTCGATGAGCCGGCCGGGGCGCTGGCGGTCGCCGGCATGAAACACTGGATCGAAACGACCGGCGGCACGCGGCAGCGACTCATCGCGATCAACTCGGGCGCGAATCTCAATTTCGACCGCCTGCGGCACATCAGCGAGCGCGCGGACCTGGGCGAGCACCGCGAGGCGCTGATCGCGGTGGAGATTCCCGAAAGGCGCGGCGCTTTCCTCGCGTTCTGCACGGCGCTCGGCACACGCAATATCACGGAGTTCAACTACCGCTTCACGCCGGGCGAGACGGCAAGGATCTTCGTGGGCCTCGGCCTCTCGGGGGCGCGCGGCGAGGCGGGCTCGATCCTGAAGCAACTCACGTCCGCGGGTTATCCCGTGCAGGACCTGACGGAAAACGAGCTCGCGAAGCTGCACATCCGCCACATGGTCGGCGGTCCCGTGCCGAACCTTGCGGACGAGCTCATTTACCGTTTCGAATTTCCCGAGCGGCCGGGCGCGCTGCGCGCCTTTCTCGATTCCGTTGGCGTGCGCTGGAACATCAGCCTGTTCCACTATCGCAACCACGGCTCGGACTACGGGCGCGTGCTCGCGGGCATCCAGGTGCCGCCGCCCGAGCGCGCGGATTTCATCCGGCATCTCGACCGCCTGGGTTACGCCTACCGGGCCGAGACCGACAATCCCGCGTATCGCCTGTTTCTCGGGCGCGGACGGGACGCCTGATCGGTGCGAGGCCGGGCCTCGAGGATCAATGCGGCTTGCGCGGGACGCGGAGCTCCGCCTGCGGCTCGATGCCGTGCGCGCGAAGGCGGCGCGCGGAGCGCCGGCTGCCCGTGCGTGCCCAGGTATCGTAGAGCCTGAGCAGATCCTCGCTGGCGTCGCAGGCATTCTCGCGGAGATCCGCGAGCGCGTCGACGAATCCGACGAAGTGGCGCGCAAGCTCGGCGAAAACCTGCGCGCGCAGCGCCGACCGGCTCCCGGCCGACAGCGCGCGATAGGCCGCGCCGCCCATGTTCACGTAGTAGTCGACATCCACGAGCTTCGTCGCGAGGCCATCGCCGAGAAAGCCCGCGATGAAGAGCGACTGGTCCCCGACACGCTGCAGCGCTCGAATGCGCTCGGCGCCGCCACGATCGATCGCGGCAGCGAGCACCAGAGCCACGGGTTTCAGCTCGGGGCCAGTCTCGCCCTGCTCGAACAGGGCCTCGGATCGCGCGTAGAGGGTGAGGAGATCGCTGACATAGCCGCAGGTCTCGACATCGACATCGACCTGGTTGCGCTGCAGCGATGCCGCAACCGATTGCCGGAAGTACTCGCGAAGATTGCTGACTGGCCGGATGCGCGGCATGTTCAGACCCTCGCGCTCGAGTATAGGCCGGAGCTCAAGCCTCAGGCTTGCTGCCGATCACGTTTCGCATGGCGCGCAGCGCCGGACGCGGCCTCGCCCTGCAATCTGCCGAGGTTGACCGCGAGAAATGTGAACTGGTTGCGGAAATTCAGGCGCAGCCGCTCGTCCCAATGGCGCCGGCGCAGGATCGCCGCCTGGTTCAGGCGATAGCTCGCGGCGAGACGCACCGTGCAACCGGAGGCATTGGGCTCGATGCGCCAGCGCATCGTCAGGCTGACGTGGCAGGGCGGATCGTGGAGCACCTCCTTGAGCGTGAGCGCGACGGGGCGCACGACTTCGACGATGCGGCCGCTGCGCCGCACCGATCCGGTCTGATAGGCGTAGTGCCGGCCCTGCACCGCGTCCTCGTCCGGCGCAAGCGGCCAGCGGCGGAAGGCCAGCGTGCGGCAGAGCGCCTCGAAGACGGCGACTTTCGGTCCGGCCAGAACGGCGTCGTGTTGCTGCCTGCGCATGGGGTCTGATTCTGGACTCGCGCCCCTGCCGGGGTTAACACGCGTTTCGCGTGAATCGATCGACATTCTCCTGGCTCGCGTCGCCCCGGCCGACTGCGATCAGTATCATGGGCCGCCGTAGCGGGAGTACGAATCCATGCGCGAGCACCTCGCGATCGTCGGCGGCGGCCAGGCGGCGGCACAGGCCGCCGCTTCGTTGCGTCAGTCGGGCTTCTCCGGTCGCATCACGATCGTCGCCGAGGAATCCTCGCTGCCTTATCAGCGGCCGCCGCTGTCGAAAAAATTCCTCGCCGGGGATCTCGACCGGCATCACCTGCTGCTCAAGCCCGAGGAGTTCTACAGGACACGTGAGATCGACGTGCTGCTGGGCACGCGCGCGGAATCCATCGATCTCCCGGCAAGGTCGCTCGCGCTCGCGAACGGCGACACGCTCGGCTTCTCGCAGCTGCTGCTGGCCACGGGCAGCGAGCCGAAGCCGCTCGCGCTGCCCGGCGTCGAGCTCGGCGGCATCCACTATCTGCGGACCCAGGCCGACGTCGACGCGATCCGACCCGCATTCCGCGCGGGGCAGCGGCTGCTCGTCGTCGGCGCCGGCTACATCGGGCTCGAGGTCGCGGCCGTTGCCGTCGGCCTCGGCCTCGCCGTCACCGTGCTCGAGGCCATGGATCGCGCCATGGCGCGCAGCGTCTGCTCCGAGGTGTCCGACTTCTATGCGGAGCGGCACCGCCAGGCCGGCGTCGACCTGCGCTTCGGCGCGCACCTGACGGGTTTCGTCGGCGACACCGCCGTGCGCGCCGCCGTGACCGACGCCGGGCGCATCGATTGCGATCTCGTCCTCATCGGCACCGGCATCCGGCCGCGCACCCGGCTGGCCGAGGCCGCCGGGCTCGTCATCGACAACGGCATTGCCGTCGATCCCGGCGGCAGGACCTCCGCGCCCTTCGTCTTCGCCGCCGGCGACTGCACGAGCCATCCGCACCCCTGGGTCGGACAGCGTGTACGGCTCGAATCCGTCCAGAACGCCATCGAGCAGGGCAAGGCCGCCGCGGCGGCGATCGCGGGAAGGGACGAGCCGTTCAATGCCGTGCCCTGGTTCTGGTCGGACCAGTACGACTTGAAGCTCCAGATCGCCGGGCTGTCGCTCGGCTACGACGCGACCGTTCTGCGCGGCCGGCCGGACGACGGCAGCTTTGCCGTCTACTACCTGCGGGAGGGGCGCGTCATCGCGGTCGACGCCATCAACGATCCGCGCGGCTACATGACGGCGAGGAAGCGATTGGTCGAGAAGCCGCGCTGGTCGAAGGCGGCGATCGCCGACTTGAGCGCCGATCTGGCAACGCTCCCGGGCTGATCCCCGGAGGATCGCTGCTGTCCCGCGAGCGTTACTGCCCCGCGAGATCGAGGTGGAGCTCGCCCGTGAGTGTCACGAGGCTGCCGGAATAGTTGTCGAGCGCGAGGCGCGCGCGACCGTGTCCCGTCCGGCCGGCGAGGCTGCCGCTCAGGCCCGCGACACTCGCGCCGCCAGCGCCAGGACCAACGGTCGGCGCATAAACAGCCGCACCGCGAAAATCGCGCCGCAGCAGGTCCACGCGCACGACTGTGTCGCGTACCAGCGGCCACTCATTATTGACGGCGTGCATGAAGAGCGTGCCCTGCCCCGGAATGCTGATCAGCCAGTACTCATCGACGAGCAGGCCCGCGCGCAGGAACTCGGTTGCGGCCGAAGGCACGGCGATTCGCGTGCCGAGCGCTGCGAAATGGCCGGATGCGTCGTGGAGCGGCAGCGCCGTCAGCAGGCTGCCCTCGATGCCGCTCTCCCAGAGCAGCGGCACGCCGGCCGGCACGACCGGCAGCTTGCTCTTCTCCTCATGCGTCGCGATCCAGGTCGCTGCCGGCGCCATGCCGAATTTAAACGCCAGGTCGGGAAAGCCTGCGGGTTCGACCGATTGCCGCGTCAACGGATTGAAATAGAGCGCCGCGACGGCGAGAGCCGAGCCTGCCAGCAATCCCGCCAGGAGACTGAGCACGTATTTCATATGTCAGCCGTGCCCACGGTGCTGAGCCTGAGCGTCCCGCGGATCCCGCCATCGTCCTCGAGCCCGGCAATGACCCAGGTCTCGACCAGCTCGAAATCGATCCGGGCAAACTCTCCGGTCGCCGCGACACTGCTCGCCTTGCTGCCCACATCGATCGATATCTCGGGCTCGCTCCGGGCGCCCGCGACGAGACCGCTGGCGGCGACCAGGCTTTCGAGCGACTCGGCCGCCGGCGTGCTCGGCGCAAATGCAATCGTGCCGCGACTCGGGATCGTCAGCAGCCATGAGGTCGCCGTGCCGTCGGCGAGCAGCAGGCTGTGGCGGGCGGCGAGGCCGATGACATTGCCTTCGACGTCGCGCAGCTTGAAATGCTCGAGTTGGCCGGCGGCCGAGCTCGACGGGACCGCGAGACCGATGCGGTCGGCCGGCAACCGCACCTCGAATTGCTCGAGGCGACCGCCATTCGGCACGACCGTGGCTGCCGAGCGATAGCGCGGAAACTCGAACCAGGGCGCGAAATAGGCGCCCGCCAGGGTTCCGAGGAGCCCGAGGACGAATCCGAGTTGCAGCAAGCGCTTCATGGAAAGCCCTGGCCCGAAAGACCTGAATTATGAGGAATCCCGCGCAATCAGGCGGTTAAGCCAATCACAGATTTCGCCGGGCGGCCTGGCTGCGGCTCACGCCGCTGGCGAGCAGCTCGGCAAGGTACGAGGCAAACGGCGGCTCGGGCCCCGCCTCCCGGGCGGCCGCGGCCTCGAGCGAGCCGGCGGCGACGCCTTCGAGCTCGGCCAGGCGCCCCGGCGCAAACGCATGTCTCAGGAAGTGCTCGCGCTGCCGTCCGGCAAGCTCGAAGGCCCAGTCGAAGAACGAGCGCCGTTCGCGCCGGAGAGCGTCGAGAACCCGGGCCGACAGCGTCCGCTCCGGATCGTGCACGGCGTCGCGTGCTGCGTCGATGGCGCGCCGATGGAGCGCGCGCCGGTCGTCGAGCAGGGGTGTCAGCGCCTCAAGCGAGTCCAGGATGGCGAGCGCGCAGTTCCTGAGCGGCATCGTCGCGCCCTGGCGCGGCAGGCGAAGACCGGGCTTGCGTCCCTCCCAGGCAACCGCCAGCTCGCGCTGGTCGATTTCCGCCTGCTCGTCGGCGGCGATCGGCGGGCTCGCCTCGAGCAGGCAGTAAAGCAGCAGCACCTCGACGAAACGCATCTGCTCGATCGACACGCCGACCGCCTCGAAGGGATTGAGATCGAGCGTCCGCACCTCGACGTACTCGACGCCGGAATTGCGCAAGGCGGCGATCAATCGCGGCGACTTGTTCGCGGGCTTCGGCCGGATGGAGCTGTAGTACTCGTTCTCGAGCTGCAGGACATGCGCGTTCAGCTGGCGATACTCGCCGTCGACGATCACGCCGAGCGCCGCGTAGCGCGGATCGACCGTCGTCAGCGCCGCCGTCAGGCCGTCGAGATACTCGTCGAGCGAGTTCACGCCGACGCTGAACCGCGCCTGTGTCGAATTCCGGTAGCCCATGTCGCTGACGCGGAGCGACGTCGAGAAGGGCGCATACCAGGTGTCGCTGTCGATGGCCTCGAGGCGCGGATGTCCCTCCGGGCGAAACGACCTCGAGAACGCGGGCGAAGCGCCGTAGAGAAAGGTCAGGAGCCAGGCGCAGCGCCGGTAGTTGCGCACGAGCCGCATCAGGCAATCGGACTTGAAGGCGCGCGCGTCGAGCGCGCTGCCTTCGTGGTCGCGGAAGGCCGGCCAGAAATCCGGCGGTAGCGAATAATTAAAGTGCGTGCCGGCAATCGCCTGCATCGCCCGCCCATAACGCACACCGAGCCCGCTGCGATAGATCGTGCGCAGCCGTCCCTCGTTGCTCGAGCCGTATTGGGCGATCGGCACGGCATCGTCGGAAGGGATGATGCAGGGCATGCTCGCGGGCCAGAGCAGCTCGTCGGCGCCCTCGCGCACGACGAAGGCGTGCAGGTCGGCGAGAAATGCGAGCGTCTCCTCGTTGCCGGTCTGCGGCGGCGTGACGAATTCGAGCAGCGCCTCGGAATAGTCGGTCGTGATCCAGGGGTGCGTCAGCGCCGAGCCGAAGCGCCGGGAGTGCGGGGCCGACGAGAGCCGGCCGTCGCGGCCGACGCGCAGGCATTCCTTCTCGAGCCCGCGCAGGCCGTGCCCGACAAGGCGGCGATTGTCGGCGGTCGCGAGCCAGGCGAGGCTGGCATCGAATTCCCGGTTGCTCATTCCGGCGGCATTATAGGGCGCGCTTCGCAGGGTTCACGGCTTCGAGGACCGTGAACTCGGTTCACGAAAACCCCCCGGTCCTGACCTATTGTCACTGCCAGCAAGCGAGGAGACTCCGCATGAAGGTATTTCGTCGCCGCATTCAGGACGGAGCCAGGGGCCCGACGACGTATATCGGGAGCGGCTCGAAGATCTGCGGCAAGCTGACCGGCAAGGGCGCCTACGTGTTCTGCGGCGAGGTCGAGGGTGACTGCGAGATCGAGGGTCCGGTGACGCTCGCCCAGGGCGGACACTGGAAAGGCACGCTCAAGGCGACGGACGTCATCATCGCCGGCACCGTCGATGGCGATGTCGTTGCCGAGCAGCGCGTCGAGATCGCGGGCACGGCGCGGGTCGCCGGCGGCATCTCGGGCCAATCGATCGCCGTCGCCGAAGGCGCGATCATCGAGGGCGAGATCAAGGTGCAGAGCGGCAAGCCGGCCGTCCACTTCGAAGAGAAGCGCGACTGGCCCGCGGATCAGCGCGCCGCGGTCTGAAGCTTCAGGGAATCGTGCGGGCGAGGTCGGCGACGATCTCGCGGTCGATCCAGCTCGCGCCCGTCAGCGAGTCGATGAATCCGCAGTGCCCGCCACGCGACTCAAGGCTGACTTCGATCGCAGCGGGCTGCGCAATCGCCTCGAGGTCCTGAACCGGGATCATGGGGTCGTCGGCGGCAAGCAGGATGCGCGTCGGCACGGCGACACTTTCGAGCACGGGGCCCGTCACGGCATACCCCTCGAGGTATTGCTCGAGGCTGTCGAACTCCGTGTAGTTCTCGACAAAGTACTCCGTCGTAGCCGAGAGCGTCGCGAAGCGCCTGAGATCGCCGAAACGGTAAAGCTCGGGAAACGCCGCCGCCTTCTCGAGGAGCGAACGACGCCAGCGCGCGAGGAAATAGTGCCGGTAGAACCAGGGGCCCTTGTCGAGCGCGTGCATCGTGCTCGCAGGCCGGAGCACCGGGCAGGCGGCGAACACGCGATCGAGCCGGAGGCCCGCGCGCGCCGCGCGCGCCGCGATCCTGAGCGCGAAATTCCCCCCAAGCGACTGACCCACGATGGCGAAGCGATCGCCGGCGTGACGCTCGCGCACGCACCTGACGGCGTTGAACACCTCGTCGATGCGGCAGGAGTGAAAGAGCCCTTCGTTGAGCGCCTTGGTATCGCCGTGATCCCGCAGGTTGAGCCGGAAAACGGAAAACCCCGCCGCGAGCAGCGCGCTGCCCATCGACAATATGTAATTGGAGTCGGCCGACCCTTCCCAGCCGTGCAGCAGGACGACCAGCCCGCGCGCTCCTGTCCCGGGCTTGCTGAGAAATCCCTGGAGGCGCACCCCGTCGCCGCAGTCGACGATCTCGGCGACCGAAGTCGCAAGCAGCCCGCGGGCGCCCCTCCGCACGCTGCGGCGACGCCACGGCGCCTGGGTCAGG
>Ga0315910_10001814_pt1 | contig 19286 bp, 16 predicted proteins | sample EdamamesoilMG_FD_204470 | JGI IMG/M metagenome (GOLD analysis project Ga0315910, IMG submission 204470) | Garden soil microbial communities collected in Santa Monica, California, United States - Edamame soil | ecosystem: Environmental > Terrestrial > Soil > Garden | place: USA: California...
CCGTTCTACTACGCTCGACCGGCACATCATCGGCACGCACCACCGCAGAATTGGCCCGCTCGCGATTGAGAGAGGAGACCTCTGAGGATAACATCAGGACTGAGCTTCATGCGCCCTTTCTGTTCCCGACCCGCCTTGGTTGCTGCTTTTCATGGTTTCGTAGTTCGTGCGCTCCTGGTGGCATCGGTGGGCGGCTCGACGCTCATGGGCAGCGCCTCGTGGGGCGGAAGCGAGCTCGCGTATGCGCAAGAGACCGATCCATTGATTGAAGCGCGCTCCAAATTCCAACGCGCCATCGAACTGGAACAAGCCTCCAATTACGCCGGGGCGCTCAAGCTGTTCCGTGAAGTGGGCGCAGTGAAGATGACGCCGCAAGTTCGTTATCACATCGCCGCCTGTGAAGAGAACTTGGGTCAACTCGTCGCTGCTTTGGGTGGTTATGAATTAGCCATGAGCACCGGCGAGCAAATGCCTGCGGAGTTCATCGCAGAAGTTCAAACGTCCATCGACGAGCTCAAGGCGCGCATTCCCAAACTCATCATCGAACGGGGCGAGGGCGCGGAGGCCGCGACCATTGAATTGGACGGAGTTGCGCTCGGACAAGCGTCTATCGGCGTGGAGGTGCCGCTCAACCCAGGGCCGCACAGCGTCATCGCGCAAGCACCCGGCTATCAAGACTTTCAAGAGACCGTGACCGTGGTCGAAGGGTCGACAGAGACGCTCAGCGTGGTTCTGCAAGTCATCCCGCCAGAAGAGAAGCCACCGGTCGTCACGCCGTCTCCACTTGGCAAGCCCCAGCGACAGTTTGGCGTGTTGCCCTGGGTGGTGGGCGGCAGCGGTATCGTGGTCGCCATCGTCGGGGGGACATTGCTGGGGGTCAGTCAGGTCAACGCCGCCAAGGTGAAAGAGTTGTGCGAAGGCACGGATTGTTCCCACTTAGAGGGATCTGAGCTGGACAAGGCGCAGGGTCTCTACAACAGCGCCCGCGCTCTTGAGATTGCAGGCTGGGCAAGCTTGGGCGTGGGCATCACCGCCGTCGGCGCCGGCGCGGTGATGTACTATCTCGACGCCAAACGCATGAAGAAGAGCGCCCATGTGGAAACGGGCCGTCGGGTACAGGTGGCACGCACGCTCGTGCTTCCCAGCATCTCCTCGCGTGAAGTGGGCATCAATCTGGTTGGTACGTTCTAGGCCACTGCACTCAGCCAAAGCCCAGCATTCACCCGGACCCTGCATTCACCCGGACCCTGCATTCACCAAAACCCCGCGCGTGATGAGGACGCCGCGCGTGATCAAAATCCTGCGTCGTACTTCCAATTGTTGTTTTGTTTGGGAGGCGCCTGTGGCTTGGTGCGTGGCGCAGGATCTTGCGGCGCACTGGGTCGCTCAGCATTTGTGTTGGGCTGTGGAGCGGTGGCAGGGGGGCGCGGTTTGGCCACGTTGTCTACCTCCGGCGGCAGCTGATCGAGGGTGACCTCACCTGGATTGGGCGTGGGGTCACCAGCTGGGGGACTTGGGTTCCGCGGCTCGGCGCTGGGCGCGACGGCGGGCTCGGCGGCATCAATGATGCGCACTTCCTGAGGGGTGGGTGGGTTACGGCTCAACATCACCGCGGCCAGCACGCCACCTGAGATGGCGAGAGCAACCAAGCCAGCCGCGCCAATCCAACGATTGCGCAAGGCCTGTCGCTCCATCCCTCCGGTGACGCCGGATAAATCGGGCGTGGTGGTGACCGATACGCGACCGGTGAGCTCGGCCGCTGACCAAGCGCCACTGGGAGATGCATCTGCGCGCGCGATGGCCTCATCGATGCGCCGTTTCTGCTCGGCGCGTCGTTCAGCCATCAGTTCCCGCACGAAGTGTGCGACGTCTGCGTCCGAGCCCACCCGTAGGTGGGAGGGCAACGCGTCGAGAGCGCGCAACATTTCGTCGCAGGAGGAGAAACGCTTGTCGCGCTCCTTCTCCAAAGCTTTGAGCAAGATCCGCTCCAATTCTGCGGGATACCCCTCAATCACGCTGCTGGGGGAAACGACGGGATCCTTCGAGCAAATGTTGTACATGGTGGCCGCTTCTGACTCGCGTCGAAACGGATGCTTGCCCGTAGTGAGCGCGTACAGCACGATGCCAAGCGCAAAAACATCTGCGCGTCGGTCAAGGCCTTCACCGTTCACTTGCTCCGGCGCCATGTAGCTGACTTTGCCTTTGACCTGGCCTGCCTGGGTCACGGCGGCAGTGCCCAAAGCCGTTGCTTTGGCGACACCGAAGTCCACCACCTTGGTGACCCCATCATAGGTCACCAGCAAATTTTGGGGCGACACGTCGCGGTGCACCAAGCCCACCGGACGTCCACGCTCATCATGCAATTCGTGCGCCGCGTGCAGCCCCGCGCACGCCTGCATGGCGATGCGTGCGGCGATGGGCAGCGGCACCCCGCCGCGTATTTTGGCTGATTTCATCAGGTGGTTGAGGGGAACTCCGTCGATCCACTCCATCACCAAATACAAGATGCCGTGCGCCTCTCCCAAATCCATAATCTCCACGGCGTTGGGGTGGCGGATTTGAGAAGCCAGTGAAGCCTCATCCAGAAACATTTGCTCAAACTGCGCGTCTTCGCTCAGCTTGGGCAGCATGGTTTTGACGGCGACGATCTTTTGAAACTGGCGTGCACCTTTGAGACGGGCCGCCCAAACTTGGGCCATGCCTCCCGCTGCGATGGGCGTCAACAGCTCATACCGACCAAGCACGAGCCCGGCGCGAACTTCGACGACATCGGTGACAGGATCGTGTTGCATCGGAAGACAGAACGTTTGGATAAAGCGAGCAGTTTCTCGTCGACGAAAGTCGCGTCAGAAAGAGCTGAGGCATTGAGCTTGCTCGCGATTGGTCGCTCTCGCCACCATCTTGAATACTTCCGCTCCCGGACGGGTGCGTTTTGCCGCAACCGCGGTCGCATGGCAACTTTGTAGGGCAATATCGTCTCCCCCCTCGTGCTGGCGGGCGCCGGGGACCAATGTGCGACGCTGCGGTAGATGTGGGATATTTGTTACTGCATCGTGTCGGCGTCCCCGAATGTGGCGTGCTGATTTGAACCTAGATGAAATGCGAGCTGCGTCGCGCTACGCTGCAACCGTGAAGGCGCGGGTGGGTTCGACGCGAGGAATGCACAGGTCTGGGCGACGCTCCATGGGCCCGTCACGATGGTTGGGTGCCCTGCTGTGCTGGGGGTTTTCGCTCGGCTGCAGCTGTGAGTCACCATCTGGCGCCAAAGTGCAGGAGAAAACGCTTCCACCACTGGTCGATTTAGGGGTACCGGCGGACATCCACGCTGAGATTTATCCCGCGCTTGGGGCGACTAGCCCGCGACCCGTCCTGCTGGTCTTTTCCGGCATTCCGGACCACTGCACCATGGCGCGCCAGAAACAGCCGCGCGATCTCCACGTTCTCTGTGCCCAAGCGGACGCTCCTGCGGAGCGGGCGTCGAGAGCGGCCCACACGGAGGTCAGGATGAAGCAGGCGCTCGGCTTTCTCAAAGAGAAGTACGCGCGTTACGTCGCGGGCAGTCCGGTGCTGTTGTTCTGCGACGAGGCAGCCAGTTCCTTCTGTTTCGAGTTGATGCTGCGCGAGCCAGCGGTGTTCGCTCACGCGTACTTGCCCGGTCTTGCGCCGGGGCAGCTGACGGCCACCACGCTCTACGCCTTGTTTTCTGGGGGTGTAAAAACGCTGATCTTGGCCGAGCCCCTCCCCAGGGACCAAGCGCCTCTCCTCGCGATGGCGGAGCGGGGAGGTCTTACACTCAGAGTGGCCGGTCCGTCCGCGCCAGCGGCTCCCCAGGCGCTGGCGATGCTGCGTCAGCAAGATCCACGGCTATCTAACCAGCCCCCCGGCGGTGCCGGCTCGGTTTCACGGTGAGTCCTGCTCATTTTTTCAGTCAATCGGCGGAGCTTCCTTGCTTGACAGGGGGTGGACCGCAAGTACCCTCCCGTTCCCCAAAATCCTTGGGGCTGCATTCAAGAGCGGGCCTTTTATCGGGCGCGCTGTCGGGTGCAAGACTCAAGTCGGGCTGTGACACCAGTGCAGCACGGCGGGTCGCCAAAACTCCTGTCTCTCTCTAGCAAAGACGGCGCATTGAAAGGTGCGCGTCCCAGGTCCCGCGCGCGGGATCAGGAGAGAGCGGCAAAAAGGTACACACCCGCGATCAACCTCGAAGATCGCAATCGTAGAAACCAACGTCTGATAACAATATGCCCACTATCCAACAGTTGATTCGTAACGGTCGCAAGCTGCAAAAGGCTCGCACCGACTCCCCGGCGCTCCGCTCCTGCCCACAGAAGCGCGGCGTATGCGTACGCGTGTACACCACCACCCCCAAGAAGCCCAACTCAGCGCTTCGCAAGGTTTGCCGCGTTCGTCTCACCAACAGTATGGAAGTGATCAGCTACATCCCGGGTGAAGGTCACAACCTTCAGGAGCACAGCGTCGTATTGATTCGCGGCGGCCGTGTGAAGGATCTCCCCGGTGTTCGTTATCACGTGGTTCGTGGAACTCTCGACGCCTCTGGCGCGGCAGGTCCTTCGAGCACCAACAAAGCAAACCGTAACCGTAAGCGCTCCAAGTACGGCGTGAAGCGCCCCAAGAGCTGAGCCTCGGTCAAAACCTTTTAGGAGCTAGAAGAAAATGTCTCGTAGACGCGAAGTCCCCAAGCGAAAAATTACTCCCGATCCCAAGTACCGCGACAAGCTCGTGGCCAAGTTCATCAACTCTTTGATGACCGGCGGCAAGAAGAGCACCGCGGAAGGCATCCTGTACGGTGCATTCGACATCATCAGTGAGCGCTTCAAAGAAGAGCCGCTGGAGGTGTTTCGCAAGGCCCTCGACAACGTCAAGCCCAAGCTCGAGGTGAAGAGCCGCCGCGTTGGTGGTGCTAACTACCAGGTGCCCGTTGAAGTGCGTCCTGAGCGTCGTGTTGCTCTCGGTATGCGTTGGTTGGTCACCTACTCACGCGGTCGCGGTGAGAAGACCATGCGTGAGCGTTTGGCCGCTGAGATCGTGGACGCGTCACAGTTGCGTGGTTCTGCCGTCAAGAAGCGTGACGACACGCACAAGATGGCCGACGCCAACAAGGCGTTCGCTCATTACCGTTGGTGATTCGAGAGAAGCTCGGAATGAAAAAGGGATCCCGCTCGGGGTCCCTTTTTTCGTTTGTGCTCCTTGGTGACGCGCCATGGCGAAGCAGGCATCGCGCGGGGTGTGCTTCTGGGGAAGGTGGGGTCAGCGGCTTGGGGATCACTGCGTTGGGTTGAGTCTCGACGGTAGAGGGCGACCCTGAGTCTTGTGTTGCTCGGTTGCCGGCTGTGGGGAAGTGAGCACGTCAGTTGACCTCAGAGAGTGGCGCGGAAGCGTAATGGCCGTCAGTGTCAGTGATGAGAGAGTGTCAGTGATGAGAGAGTGTCAGTGATGAGAGAGTGTCAGTGATGAGAGAGTGTCAGTGATGAGAGAGTGTCAGTGATGAGAGAGTGTCAGTGATGATGAGAGCTTGGTCACTCCATCTTGGACCTGGGCGACAGCTACAAGGAAGCGCAGAGGTTGGGCGCAGGCTGTGGCATTGGCCCAGGCTTTGACCCAGGGAACATCTCTGACGTCAACAATACCCTCATGCAGCAGCACAGGTTGAGTGACACGTGGTGCCAGTACAACGGGAAGACCGCTTCCGAATACGATCCGTTCCTCACCGATACCCCCTGCTATGGCATCGACAGCAGTGGTGCTCTGTTAAACGATTGTAAGAGTTACAAGCTAACGACTAGTCCCAGTGATAGTTCCATCTATCCATTCACCTGTGAGTATGTTCCAACACTCAATAGTGAGCTTTCGGTTGCCGCTAACTTCGATCTCCTGCAGAACAGTGGTGCGGCGTCTTGTCCCGCTCCCCAACCCGGAAAGATCTTGGTCCTCCGCGCCCGGTTATGGCCCGGGCAGCCTGCCAATCAGCCCCCCATTGGACAGCCTGGGCGCGACTGCGGCAACGCGCAAATCGACGCAGGAGAAATGTGTGATGGGTCTCAACTTGGCGGCCAGACGTGTGCGACCCTGGGCTTTGTTGGCGGCGCGCTGACGTGCAACCCCAACTGCAGTCTCAATACGCTCGCCTGTTCGCCCAGCGCCCAATGCGGGGATGGCACTCGGCAGTCGACTGAGGAGTGTGAACCGGGTGAAGACCTGGTGCTCAACCCGCTGCGCAGCTGCCAAGACGTAGGCATGTTGTCGGTCAACTCCAACCCCCCAGGGTGCCAAGCCAATTGCGGTGCAGATTGGAATACATGTGGAGGCAATCCCAGCCCCGACATGGATTTGAATGGACTGACCTGGGAAGAAGCCAAGGAACTCACGGACTTGAACAAGGCCTTTGCGGTGATCGACGCGCTGGGCAACGTGGGTGATGTGTTTGAACCAGGCCCCTCGCGGCACTTGTTGGGCGTGTTCTTCGAGCGCATCGCCAGCCAGCTGTGGCGCGTGCATTTTGCCATGCCTGAGAACGAGTTCGCGGGTGGCTCGCTCGAGACGCTGCGCGTGGTGGACACGTTCGACCTCGTCTTTGACGGGGCTGGTCAGGTCGTGTCGGTTGATGGTGTGCCGGGCGCTCGCGGTAGCCTCGAGCTTGGCGGTTCCACGACCGGAGCCTTTCTTTCCGGCGCACCCGCCAGTGTGCTCGAAGTGCGGTTCGACGACTTGGAGATGATCACCTGGACCAACAAGTCCAATGTTACAGCGCGACGCAGTGAATGGGATCAAGCCCGAGGCGCCTATCCAGGCACGGGTGTCTATGGCGCGGTGCCGGATCCGGCCAACCCGGGTCAGTTGCTTCCAGTGGATCAACTGGGCCAATGCAATGATACCCAGCACTGCCAGTGGGCGTGGAACGCCCCCACGTTCACCTATGAGGCAACGGCACACTACATCCAGCGTCATGGTGAAATTCCTCCTGGAAGCCCACCCGGCACGTTGCCGCCCAAGGTCTCTGAATGGCAACGTGCGCAAGCCTCACTCGCCGCCAAAGGCTTCAACCTGATCATGCCTCCTGGCGACCTCCCTCCTAACTCTGCGCCGCCCGTCAACTGCACAACTCCCGTCACCTTCGACACCGCAGGAGTGGGGGTTCCGGACACGGTCTTGATGGTGCTCGACCGCTCTGGCTCCATGAACCTGACCAGTGATGTGATTGGTGGACAGGGGCGCTCGCGGTTGGACTACATGAGGGACTCGGCCAAGAATTTTGCGCGCCTGCAACAAGCGGGCAACGCCAAGACGGGGCTCATCACCTTCAACTCCGTGGTCACCACCGAGATGGAGCCCATCGACGTTTACCGACCCGTCGGCGCCAACCGCTGTGGAGGCAGCACGCCCGACATTTGCGCTAATGAATGTTTCAACTTCAGCACGGATGTGCAGAATTGCGGCACTTGCGGCAATGTCTGTACGGTTGGGCAGGTCTGCTTTCAAGGCGCTTGCGCCGCGGCTTGCGGCAGCTCGAGTTCAGGCGCCGCACTCAATTCTTGCGACGGCTCGTGTGTCGATCTGCAGTCCGATCCCAACCATTGCGGCGCCTGTGGCGCCACTTGCGCACCAAGGACGCCAGCATGTGAGCTTGGCGTCTGCAAGGAAGTGGGGGGAGCGACCGCTGCTCCACTAGAGCCCACCACGACCGTTGAACACTACTACTCCAAGATCGATGCACTGGTTGCTCAAGATCAAACCGCAATTGGGCCCGCCTTGCGGGAGGCACAAGCTCAACTGGCTCAGTACCCTGGCCACCGCGCCGTCATGCTCATGTCTGATGGCATAGCGAATGTCGGAGAAGAGCCCTTACCCGTCATGGATGAACTGGTACAAAGCGGCATTGACGTCTACTTTGTCCCAGCCACCAATGAGGCCAAGGCCGCCTTGGCTGGTCGGATGAAGGAAGCCAGTGATGGTGGAGCTGGGGCAGAGGTGTTCGATGGACAATCGGGGGAGGCACTGCCCGCGGCGTTCTTTGAGAGCTACGTCCGTTCACGGTCCGAAGCCTTGGTCCTCGATCGGACGCACATAGCGGTTGAGTTGGGTGAGGGCGTGCTCCGTCAAGTCACTGAGATCGATCCGAGCGAGATCCCCGATTTGGGAGAGACCTCAGGTGGCCCCACCCATCCAGAACAGCAAGCGCTGCTCATTCCCGTCGAAGCCGACGCAGGCAGGCTCAATGTCTTGGTCTCCAGTGAAACGGTGACGAATGTCAGCTGGGACTCCCTGATGAAATTGAAGGACCCGGCTGGAAATGTGGTCCTGACGGAGAGTTCACCGGGCGTGGCTGTGGGCTCATTGATCAAGATGTTTCAGGTCGAGCACCCCGCCGCGGGCACCTGGACGCTCGAGATCAAAGCAAACAGCCGTTCTGTTCAACGCTCCTTGGTGGAGGCGCATGTGGAATCTCCCCACCCAGATTGCCGTGTTCAGCTCAGCGCTTACCATGTGGGGCCAGGCACGCGCGTGGATGTGCGCGCCCAGGCATATTGGGACAATCGTTTGATCGTCCGAGGAGCACAGTTTCATGCGCGTGCGCTCCAGCCCGACGGAGGCATGAAGTCCTTCGACCTCACCCCATCTCTTGAACCTTCGGTAGGCGCTCAGGGTTCGTTTCAAGCGGGGGGCAATCTGGGTCTCCATCGGGTGTCGGTTGCGTGCAGCGTGGATGAAAACGCAATTCTGACGGAGGGGGAGTCCATGGGCGAGCCGTGGGAGGAAGACCTGACGATCGACCGATCGGAAAGGTTCCTGCGCGTGGGTGTGCAGGAGCTGTATGTCAGCACGGCTCCACCCGGCGCTCCTGGTTCTGGCACCGGCTCGGGCGGCGGGACTTGCGCGCAACAGCCCGAGAGCGTGGCGTGTTGTTCGAGCTTGAGTGCTTGTCCTGGGGCTAAGGATGTGGGGGTTCTGGGCGGGCTTCCGCTTGGTCCTGGTGGCCCCGCTGCCGGCTGGGGCGGAGTCATCTTGGACGACCGGGCCAAGATCAGTGGTCTCAACGGAGCGCCGACGCAGGTGATATCGTTCTCGACGACCCGCAGTGAGCTGGGCGCCGATGCCCGCATCACAGGGAACATGAGCAACCGAGCCGATGTGTTCGCACGCGAACGCAGCAAAATCGTGGGGAACTTGCGCACAGGTGGCACTTTGATCCGGCAGAACCCAACACAGAACATCGTGACGGGGACGCTGAGCCAAAATGCCAATCTCACCTCGCCCGCCGGCACCCTTCAGGTTCCCCAGTTCTCCGCCACCACGCGTGGCGACGTGAGCCTGGAACCAAACACCACGCGCAACATCCGACCGGGCGCTTATCGTCATCTGAGTGTCAAATCCCGCTCTACCCTGACGTTGGAACCTGGGACCTACTGGTTTGAAAGTTTTAACGTGGAGCCGCAGGCCAAGGTGACGACCAGTGGAGCACAGCCGACCCGTATCTATGTCAAAGGGGCGTTGCTGCTGAAGGAGAGCGTGGAGCACGCAGGTGGCCGCATCGACCCATCAGGGCACAGTGTTTGCCCGCGGCGTGCGGTTGCGCCCCGACGTGCGTTTGGAGCATGTCAGCTTCCCTTGGACATGGGTGCCAGGTGGAGTGCCCGCCTTCACCGGCCACACCTTGGCGGACGAGGCCGTGTCGACGAAGCAAGCACGCACACAGGCCGTGGATGACCAAGGGGACAGTGACATGGGCATTTGGAACGGCGAGTCCAGCGCCAGTTGCTCCTACCAGAGTCGACCAGTATCCTACTCTCGCCTGCTTTGGCTGCTACTTGGAGTACCAGCCGCACGCCTGGCGCGTCGTGGGCGGAAAAGGGCTGCATGATTCGGAGGCGGACGCTTTGGTATGGTGCGTTGGCGTTGCTCCTGGCAGGGTGTGACCGCACGCAGCCGCGGGAGCCAGACAGCTCCAGCGGAAGCTCCGCGTCCGAAGGTACAGGGGCTGTTGGCGGCAGCCCCTCCGCAGCGGCGGGTGAGCCAGAGCTGCTCTATGATCTCACCGCGCTCGGCAGGCCCGTCGCCATCCATTACCACGACCGCCAGCTCTATTTTGGGGTGATGACCAATGCTGCCTATGAGTTCTATCAGGCTCCTGCGGACGGCAAGGGCCAGCCCGTAAAGCTGGGCGAGAGCACTGCGCCTGACGCAGGCGTGCTTGGTTCGGTCATCTCGGCCACCTCAGAGTACGTGTTCTGGGTGGATGGCGTGCAGCTTGCTCGTTACGATCGCCAGGCTAAGACATCCACACTTTTCTCGGTGGGGATCGATAGCAGTGAATGGTACGTGAGAATCGGCTTTCTCGAACCCAATTCAATCCTGGCTGCGACGATGAATTGCGAGACGATGGCCATCGTCAACGCGCAATCCCTGGACTACGGAGCGGTGACTATCGACCAGAAGAACGAAGGCGCAGCAGCTCTGGCGGTATTGGGGAAGCAGATTTATTGCGCGACGCGCCACAGTTTGCTGGCATTCCCCACAGAAGCAGGAGGTCGTGGTGAGGTGGAGTTACTTCAACCGGATGAAGCCTACAGCTTCAGCGACCTCGCAGTGTTCAGTGACCAACTTTACACGGTGCGCTCCGCCTTGCGAAAGAACGCGATCATCGAACGTTTAGATCGAGGTGTGCTGGCGCATGTGGCCACGTTGGACGGCGCGTATCAGAGCTGCCTGGTCGCGGACGAACAACGAGGGGTGTTTTTCCTGGCCGACATCACAGGCTGGGAGCACCCCATCTACAAGGTGGACGTCGCTACGGGCACGGTCCGTGAATTGGTGGGCACTGCCCAACCTGCCAAGTATGTGGAAGCAGATGAAAGTTACCTGTACTGGACCACGGACAACTATGTGGTCCCCAAGGAGCATCTGCGCAGCGGTATCTACCGTCAATCCAAGGACGCCCCCACGCGATGATGAGCCTGTCACGACTGCTGACTGCAATCGCGGTCGCTACCACTTCGCTTCCAGCGCAAGCTGCGCTCCTGCCACCTCCCGTTTTAGCCTTCAAGGAAGGACGGCCTGAAGAGACCAAGTACATCGAAGTGGCGATGGTGGCTGATGCGGCCCAAGTGGCAGCGTCAGGTGGTGTGGATGGAGCGCAGCAACGCTTGGATGAGATCGCGAGCCACGCCAATCGTATCTTGGAAGGATCGGGGCTGAGCCCGCGGGTGCGCGTTGCGCTGGTGGACCGACAGATTTTTGAAGTCGATCCGTTTCAGGCGTCGACGGCGAATGGCTACGCACCAGATGAAGCGCTGCTGGTTGGATTTTCCGATTGGTCGCAAGGTCTGGACCAGACCAAGCTGGACATTTCAGTGCTCATCACGGGGCAAACGTTGCTGGCATCAGAGTTGGGGGCAACTCGCAGGACTGCTGTATGTTGGCCCGGCTACAACGCTGCACTTGTGCGCGGGGGTGAGCTGTCCGTGGCGAAGAGCGCTGAGGTGCTTGTCCACGAACTGGGACATCTGCTCGGGATGCGGCACGACGGACTTGATAACGATTGCCCAGGCGACCAATTCCTCATGCGGAGCGAAGGTGGTTTGACCCCTCTCGATTCGCCCAAGTTTTCACCCTGCAGCCAAGCCGAGTACCAAGATCAACTGAACAATTCTTACGTGAGCATTTGCGTACACGATGTCCCGACCATTGTCGCCGACAGCTTGTGCGGGGACGGGGTCAAATCGGGCAGTGAGGAGTGTGATTGTGGCAACGCAAGTGATTGCACCGACATCGATCCGTGCTGTGATGCTGCCACCTGCCAGCTCGTTCAAGGCGCCGCGTGTTCCACCTTCAACGACGAGGCAAGCTGCTGTCTTGAATGCCAGATTGCGACGCAAGGCGCTATTTGCCGCACGGCTGCGGACGAGTGCGATTCGAAGGAATTATGCTCCGGCCTATCCAGTCAATGTCCTGGCGACACCTGGCCAGAAACGGTGGGCGAAACCTGTATGGATGCAGCTGGCTATACCGGTAGCTGTTTCGCCGGTCGTTGCCAAAGTGGGGCAGCACAGTGTCGAGTCCTGGGTGACGCCGGGAATCACAACTTCACACCTCCCACAGACGAGTGTGACACTGGCTTCATGGAGTGCGCGTACACGCATTGTTTTGATCTCGACGTCCAAAGTTGCTGGAACGTTGGACAACCGGCGCACGATGGAACATCTTGCTCAGTCGGCGTGTGTCAAGCGGGTCAATGTTTGGAGGCAAACGCTGTCGATGAGTGCCCGGCTTCCGGGAAGACGCGGCCAGGGGTTTGCGGTTGTGACACCCCCGATGATGACATTGATGGCGACGGCTACGTGAGCTGCTTGGAGGGATGTCCTGACGACCCCAATAAAGTTGCGCCTGGAGACTGTGGGTGCGGAAGGTTTGAGGTTGAGGACTGCGGAGAAGATACCGGTCAAGGCGGCGGCCCGTCGGAGGAGCCGGACGTGCCGGACTCAACAAGCGGACCGGCCGAAGGGGGCGTCTCCAGCGAGCAGGAGGAGGACGATCACGCGGACGAAGTTGATGAGCTCGTCACGGCCAGCGAAGCTGAGGGCTGTGGTTGCCGCTCTGTCCGATCGTCCGTAAGTTCACCGAGCAAGTTGTTCATGCTCGTTGGGTTTTGCCTTGTCGCTCGCCGCACTAGGCGAGCATCAAGCGCCCGCACAACGTGACTAGCCGTCCTATTTTGAAGAGACTCCGACTCGAAGCGGTGGCCTGCCGTCGGAGCTGACTCATGTTTCTCCAAGACAATCAATTGGTGATAACAACGCCCCGTGACCATTGCCTTGTATTGCGTATTTGTGGCAGCCATTTTGCCCTACCTCGTCGTCCAGTATGCCAAGTATTCGCGGGAGTATGTGACGGAGGGCAATCGTGCGCCGCGCCGATTTGCCGAAGGGCTGACCGGGGCCAAACAGCGTGCGTATTGGGCCCATCAGAATGGGTTTGAGGCCTTTCCCGCCTTCGCAGCGGTGGTCATCATTGCCCAAGTGCTGGGTCGCGCCGGCCCAGCCATCGACGCGCTCGCCGTCACGTTCATCATCGCGCGCGTGCTGTACAGCATGTTCTATATTCTAGACTGGTCCAATTCGCGCAGCGCGGCGTGGTTTTTGGGCGTGGCTTGTGTGCTCGGCATCATGGGCGTCATTGCGTTCTGAGTGCCCCACGCCCAAGCAACGTGGAGTGGCTTGGGCTGGGACGCTGGGGTGCGAGCTGAGCCGGGATGAAACCGGCGCTCAATCAACTCAGATCTTCGCCACTTCGAGCGCGAGCAATTCGGTGATGAGGAAGACGACCGACTGCCCCGCTTTGTACTTGGTCATGTCTACGTCCGGGCGCACCTCGAAGATTTCTTCTTTGCCATCTTCGAAGGTGAGAGTCGCGGTGCGCGCCTTGGCGTCCAGGGCCTTGATCTTCGCGGTGATCTTGGTCGTCGCTACGACGGCTCCGCCTGGGGTGCCGCCTTCTTCTGCCCGACCTGCTGCGACAGCTGTTCCGTCTGGCTGCGCCTGCTGTCCGTCTTCAACGTAGATCACTAGCTCACGCGCCATCGCTACGTGCACGCGATCGCCAGCTTTTACCTGATAAAAGTTGCGGGCATCTTTGCCGACTTTAACGGTCATTTCGTTGCCTGCGGGACCGCGGAGCACGGCTTGTCGCAGCTCTTGATTCACCGAAACGACTTCAGCTTCGATTTCGAGCGTCTTGATCATCGCACCGCCTGCGACGCCTTCAACAAAGTATTGCTCTTCGTTGGCCACGGGCTCGGCAAGCGGCGGGGCGGCAGGCTCACTAGGAGCGGGCTCGGCCGTGGGTGCGGGCTCGGGTGTTTCGGCCTGCGTCGACGATTTTTTTGCGCACGCGCTGAGTGTGAGCGCAAGGCTGAGGACGATGGCGCTGTGCATGAGCAGAGATGAATGTTTCATGAGTGGCTGCTTAGCGACCTTCGTTCCTGCGATCCAGCCATGGACGGAGGAAGGATTGTTGGCCCAAGTTGGGTCAGCGCCTGTTCATGCAACTGGCCGATGGGCCGCTGAGCTGGTCTGGGCACCGGACGTGAATACGGACGGCGGTACTGTTACGAAGGCCCAGTCTGTGGGGCGCGCTGGTTCAGCCATCGAGGCAGTGCCTGGCGCGTTCATCGTTGCGCGCGTGCTCTTACAGCTCGTTCTGCATTTGCGACTGGGCCAGGCTGCGCAGTGCGAGTGCGGCGCATGCCATGCGACACTGTCGACCAAGAGTGTGCTGTGTGGGCGGCGGGCTTGGTCAGCGTTTTGTACTGAGCGCGTGCGTCGCTTATGGGTTCTTGTTTTGCTGCCGAGTATTGCGCTGTACACTGCTTGGATGCCGCGGGTAAAAGAGGGAGCTACAGGTGCTATTGTTATTGATGATCGGTACTCACCGTTGATCGTATCCACCTTCATCGGCGTGGTGGATTTGCCCCTGGGACAATGGTTTGAGCAAGAAAACGTTCGCATGGTTCAGCGTGAGCACGCGCGTGGCCGACGCATCATTCACGTCCACGACACCTCGAATATTGAGAAAACCCCGCCGGAGATGAGGAAGTTTTGGGCGGAGATGAGCTCGCGCAACGAAACCATGTTGGAGCTGTGCGTGATTGAAACGCCGCTGGTGATCACCAGCACGCTCATGCGCGGGGTCATGACGGCCGTGGGTTGGCTCAACCCCAAGGTGGCGAAGCTGAATGCCTATTCCACCGTCGAGCAGGCCATTCGGGCCTGCGTGGTCAGGCTCGCGGGAGAAGGCATCAAACTGGACCTTCCTTTCAAGAGCTACGAGCTGCCCCCGGAGGCGGTGCATGTATTGAAGCGCGCCGGATAGCACGCTGCTGGGTAAGGGCGCGGTGCTCGGGTGAGAGCGCGGCGCCGGATGGGAGTTCGAAACATGCCGGGTAGGAGAGCGCAGGGTCTCAACCGAGGCTAAGCTAGCTTGCTGTGACACTCCCTGCGTCCATCACCAGTCTCCCGCGCACTGATCAACTGGCCGTCGAACGGACGCTTTTGGCCAATGAGCGTACGTTCTTGGCCTACTTTCGCACGTCCGTTGTATTTTTGACCTCCGGCCTCGCCATTCGGGACATCGAGTTCTTCAGCGACATCCGCTACCTGTCCGCGTTGTTGATCGTGCTGGGGCCCCTGACATTCATGGTGGGCCTTTACCGCAGCATCCAGCTGCATCGCCGCATTCTCCGTTATGGCGAACTCGGCACTGCTGTTGCGTCACCCGGCACGCCTGCTGAGCAATCCCGCGCTTCGCTTGAGCGGCCAAGCCTTTGAAATCAAGTGCTTCTCCCCTGGCTTCAGTTGAGTCGGTGAGCGAGGGCCCTTGTGTGGCTGGGTAGAGGGTGTACTCTGCCGGCCACTATGACCAATTTACACATTGAGGGGCTGGGTAGAGGGTGTCGTCGGTGGTTCGCCGCGGCTGGTTTGCTGCTGTTGGCCAGCTGTAGAGAGAAGGAGGGATTCGCGTACGACGAGGCGGACATGCTGGAGATTGTGGATGCGCTGAACGACAAGGAGTACTCCGCAGAGGAAGGGAAGGATTTTTCCGAGTACGATCAGCCGGAGCGCTATCGTGTTCGTTTTGACGTGAAAGAGTCCTCCAAGGGCTCGAAGAGCTCGATCCCGCGTCCCGGCTGGGTGTGGTCCATGGACAAGGCCTGCAAGCAGCGCACATTCACCAAAGAAGCCAGGAGGAAGCCCTGTCGCTCGGAGAGCAAGCTTTTGCTCGAGGGCACCATGCTAGTTCTGGATGCCTACGAGGACGTCGTGCTTGAGGAAGTGGACGTCGCGGGAACGATGTTCGTTTGGCACGAGGTGCTCGAGACAGCTTACTTGGTGTTCGGTTTCGAGGGGGGGTACCTCTACTTCTACTTCGACCACGATGAACTGGCGGACCCGTACGGCCATTATGGTGTGATCATCGAGAGTGACCTGGGGGAGCCGGGTTGGGGTGGGGCGCCTGGCTTGGGTGGGGCGTCTGGTGAGCCTTAGACGATCGTCACTGATTAGCCACACCCGAGCGGTGGTGTGGCTAATCAGTGATGCAGATGCGGGAGCTACCAACTCCCTGTTGAGCGATCAGGCGCCGACGTGTAACGTTCTGGTCACTATGGTTCGTCTGCGCGCTTGGGGCTTGGGTGGTCTATCTTTTGGCTTTTTCCTTATCGTCAATCCGCTGTTCGTCGTGTCCTGCGGAGAAAATTCCGAGTTTGAGTACGATGAGCACGATATGTTAGCGGTTGTAGATGACCTGAATGAGGCAGCCGCTCTACCCGTCAGCGCCGGAAGTGACGAACAGGGCTACCAGCTGCGGTTTGCGATCGAGCAGTCCGTGGCGGGCGGCAAGACTGCTCACCTTGCGCCTGAATCGAGTTGGATCAGTCAGGCCCACGCCTGCACTCAGCGGACTTTTGTCGAAGAGGCTGGCGCGTGCATGTCTACGAGCGAACTCCGGCTTCAAGGCACTTTGTTCGTTGAGCAAGAGGGCAGCGTCGTTCACACGCTGGACGTGGAGGGCTCCATGTTCGTGATGGGCAAGCGCCTCCGCGGCGCCGATTTCTTTTTCAACTTCGACGGTGGAACAGTGTCCCTGAACTGGGAGGGGGCGAGTGCCTTCACCTTGGATTCGATCGAGGGAGAGCTGTTGAGCGGGGCTCGCTAGTCACCAGGGGCCTCGCCGGGGAGCAACTTTGTGCCGTCGGGTGCAGCGGTGATGAGATCTGTGGGCATCTCACGTTGGCCAGAGAGGGCAGGCAAGAGGCGTTGACTGCTAACTATTGGAAATTGCGTGACAATATGAAGCCATCCGGGTCGTCCCTGAACATCTGTGCGGACCAGGAAAATGCCGCGAATGCTCAAGAATCCCGACGATTTGCCCTTGGATTCTTGGACACGCACCCCAAAGAAAGCTATTGAGTCGCCCCCTTCTCCAGGGTCTGCCACGCAAGACCCTTCCAAAAGCAACTACGGAAACACTTACACCCAGCATCCCATGACTCTCCTCACATAGAGGATCGGGTTACCAGAAGAGAAAGTGACCGCTTTCTCCCGCGCGGAAAGACCGGCGGCAATCTAGGTACCCCGACCCCTTCTGGCACCCCGGCAAACATGCCGGCCCCACTTCAAACGGCGAAGCGGGAAGAGGCCAGGAAGGGGTTTCGTCTATCCAGCGCCAGTTTCTTCTGACTCTCAATCCATCATGTCACGTGAACTTCCCATAGAGCGCACCCGGAACATCGGGATCATGGCGCACATTGATGCGGGGAAAACGACCGTGACCGAGCGCATTTTGTTCTACACCGGGATCTCTCACAAGATCGGTGAAGTGCACGACGGCGCTGCCACCATGGACTGGATGGAGCAGGAGCAGGAGCGCGGCATCACCATCACGTCGGCCGCGACCAACTGCTTTTGGCAGACCCACGCCGGCCCATTTGCGGATGAGCAGCACCGCATCAACATCATCGACACGCCTGGCCACGTGGACTTCACTATCGAAGTGGAGCGCTCACTGCGCGTGCTCGACGGTGCGGTGGCCGTGTTCGATGGCGGCAATGGCGTCGAGCCGCAGACCGAGACCGTGTGGCGTCAGGCCGATCGCTACAAGGTGCCGCGCATCGCCTTCGTCAACAAGCTGGACAAGCTGGGCGCGGACTTTCAGATGAACCTCGACTCCATGAAGGAGCGTCTGCATTGTCGACCGGTGCCGCTGCAGTGGCCCGTAGGACAAGAGGAAGAGCATCAGGGCGTCATCGATCTGATCCGGATGCAGGCGGCCATTTTCGATAGTGATTCACTAGGTGCCAAGTACGCCTGGACTGACGTGCCCGCGGAGCTGCTCGACAAGGCCAAGGAGTGCCGTGAGCAGCTGCTCGAAGCTTGCGCAGACGTGGACGACGCGCTCATGGAGAAGTTCGTCGAAGACCCGGCCACCATCACGGAGGCTGAGATTTACGCGGCCGTACGTAAGGCCACCTGCAACTTTGCTTGGGTCCCGGTGTTGTGCGGCTCCGCCTTCAAGAACAAAGGCGTGCAGCTGTTGCTCGACGCCGTCGTCAACTTCTTGCCGTCCCCGGTGGACGTGCCGCCGATCGAAGGTACGAACCCCGAGGACGAGACCGAAAAACTGACGCGCCCATCCTCGGACGATGCGCCGTTTGCGGCGCTGGCGTTCAAGATCGCCAATGACCCGTTCGTAGGCAATTTGACCTTCTTCCGCGTGTACTCGGGTACACTGGAGTCGGGGTCGGTGGCGCTCAACCCCGGTCGCGGCAAGCGTGAGCGCATGGGGCGCATCCTGCGCATGCACGCCAACAAGCGCGAAGAACTCAAGGATTGTTGTGCCGGCAACATCTACGCGGCCGTGGGTCTGCGGGAGACGCGCACCGGTGATACGCTGTGCGATCCCAAGCACCCCATCGCGCTCGAGCGCATGACCTTCCCCGATCCGGTCATCTCCGTTGCCATTGAGCCCAAGACTCAAGCTGACATCGACAAGCTGGGGATCAGCCTGGGCAAGCTGGCCTATGAAGATCCGTCTTTCCGCACCTTCACCAATGAAGACACGGGCCAGACACTGATCGCCGGCATGGGCGAGCTGCACTTGGAGATCATCGTCGACCGGCTGCGACGCGAGTTCAAAGTGGAGTGCAACGTCGGCACACCGCAGGTGGCCTATCAAGAGACCATCACGGGCGGGGCCAACAAGGTCGAGGGCAAGTTCATTCGCCAGACGGGCGGCCACGGCCAATACGGTCACGTGGTCATCAACATTGCGGCAGCTGAGCGTGGCAGCGGGTTCGTGTTCGAGAACAAGACCGTGGGCGGCGTCATCCCCAGGGAGTTCATTCCTTCGGTCGAGAAGGGCATCAAAGATGCGATGGGGCGCGGGGCATTGGCCAGCTTCCCCTTGGTCGACATCAAGGTGGAACTCATCGACGGCTCTTTCCACGACGTGGACTCCAGCGGCCCAGCTTTTGAGATTGCCGGGTCCATGGCCTTTCAAGCGGCGGTCAAGCAAGCCGGATTGGTCTTGCTCGAGCCGACCATGAAGGTCGAAGTGGTCACCCCCGACAACAACATGGGCGACGTGATCGGGGATTTGAATTCACGGCGCGGCAAGATCATGGGCATGCATGAGCGCGGCCCCGGCATGCAAATCCTCGATGCTGAGGTGCCGCTTGCCACGATGTTTGGTTACGCGACCGACTTGCGCAGCAAGAC
>Ga0315910_10001815_pt1 | contig 19285 bp, 10 predicted proteins | sample EdamamesoilMG_FD_204470 | JGI IMG/M metagenome (GOLD analysis project Ga0315910, IMG submission 204470) | Garden soil microbial communities collected in Santa Monica, California, United States - Edamame soil | ecosystem: Environmental > Terrestrial > Soil > Garden | place: USA: California...
ACGGCCGCTCGTCGCCGTCGTTGCCGTTCGATGCGGGCGTGCGGGGCGGCGCTTTTTCCGGACTGCGGTCCGCTACTGCGCCGCTCTCGACGCGACTCTTCAGGCTGGCGAGCGTCTGCGCGAGCGAAAGCGTGCGCGCGTCGTCCTTGCCATCCCCAGCGGATTCGGCTGCGCGTTGAAGCCAACGCAGCGCTTCCGTCACGTCGCCCTTCGCGCCAAAAACCGCGGCGGTTTCGAGCGACGAAACGACCGTGTCAGAATCGCCCGGCAAAGGGATGGGGATCGGGATTGCGGCTTCCATCGCCTCGATCGAGTTAGTGGCGCGGACCGCCGGAAAGCAGTCAGGCGATTTGTCACAACTGCTCGTCCAGGCTCGCTTTAATCCGAAATTTCGCGATCCTCCGCACCTCGCGGCGTCGCGAACTTCCTCGGTTTTTCCGAACCAGCCGGGCCGCCACGAACGGTTGTATCGTCACTGGCCATGACGAGAACGACACCGTCCACCATCGTCCGTTCACTCTCCGCGGGCGCAGCCGCACTCGCGCTGCTCGCCGTCCCCGGCACCGCGCTCGCGCAAGCGAGCTTCGGCAAGGCGGGCTCCATCGTCGTCTCCGGCGAGCGACTCACCGGCGTCTACTACAACCAGACGAAAACCGATGGCGACGGTTTCGACGACGGCGATCCCGTCACCATCGAAACGGACACGTCGGCGACCACCGTCGCGTTTCTCGGCAGTGGACTCGGGGCGGGCCCGGCGGGCGTGCCCCGCGCCGCGTTCGACTACTTCTTCATGCAGTCGATGAGCCTCGGTCTGTCGCTCACCTACGGTTCGCGGAGCGCCACCGACGAGATCCAGGGCACGACGATGATGGGGATGACGGTCGTGCCCTTCGCGCAGGAAGTCGACACGACGGAGACCCTGTTCGTGATCGCGCCCCGTTTCGGCTACGCGATCGGGTTCACCGATTTACTCGGCCTGTGGGCGCACGGCGCGCTCACGTACACGCGCTTCGGTGTCGAACGCCAGTCGAGGACCCTCGCGCCCGGAACCGGCATCGGCGAGGACAGCGAGACGACGGTGAGCGCGTTCGGGCTCGCCGTCGACGCCCAGCTCGTCATCGCACCGATCGATCACGTCGCCTTCGGCGTCGGCCCGCTCTTCGAGATCGCGCCGATCGGCGATTTCGACGCCAGCGACACGACCGACCCGTCCTCGGTCGACGGCGAGGCGAGCATCCTTTCGCTCGGGATCACCGCCGGCCTCATCGTCTGGTTCTGAGCTCGGGACGAAAAAAGGCAGGGCTCCGCCGGGGAGCCGAGCGGTGACTCCCCGGCGAATGCCCTCGAGCGCCTAGACGCCCGCGCGCTCCATCAGCGCTTGGTGCGCGTCCGCGAGCTTGCGCAGCAGGCGGTCGACGTCGACGCCGACCAGGCTGCCGCGCCACTTGAGCGCGCGCCCGGCGACGAACACCGAGTCGACGTTGCTCGTGTCCATCGCGAGCACGACGGCCGCCGTCGGGTCGTTCATCGGCGCGACGTTCAGGGCTCGCGTCTGGAGCAAGATGAAATCCGCCTCCTTCCCGACCGTGAGCGACCCAGTCTTGTGATCGAGGTGGTTCGTCCGCGCGCCTTCGATGGTCGCGAACTCGAGCACGTTCTTCGCCGTGAGCAGCTGCGCTCGGTGCGATTCGTCCGGGAACAGATGGTCCTTGTTGAGGAGCCCGCGCTGGAGCGCGAAGCAGGCGCGCATCTGCGTGAACATGTCGGTCGGCTGATTGGTCTCCACGTCCACGCTCAGGCTCGGGCGAATGCCGAGGTCGAGCGCCTTCTGGATCGGCGGCATGCCGTGACCCATCTGCATCTCGATCGGCACCGCGAGCGAGACCGTCCCGCCCGTGTTAGCGATCAGCTCCCACTCCGCGTCGCTCAGCGTGCACGCGTGGATGTAGGTCGTGTCGTCGGCGAGATCGACGAGCCCCGCGAGCTGCTGCAGGAAACCCTGCTGCCCGAGGCCGCCGACGCCCACGTGCACGCTGATCGGCGCGCCGACGTCACGAGCGACGCCCCATTCGATGGCGGCGGCGTCGACCGGCGCGAACTCCGGACCGGCGGCGGCGAGCGCCAGCGTCATCAGCTGGTCGTCGGACGAGAAGAACTGACTCCTGAGCCGCACGATGTCGCCCGGGTAGGGGTTGTTCAGGTTCTGGTACCAGGGGACCGCCAGGCCGAAGTTCGGACCATAGCCGTAGACGGCGCGCACGCCGACGCGACGCAGCGCATCGATGGCGGCGTCCGTGTGCTCGCTCGACGTCGCGATGTGCGACCAATCGAGGATCGTGGTGACGCCGGCGTTGACGGCCGAAAGCGCGCTGATCGTATCGCCCCAGAACACTTCCTCCGGCGTGATGATCGGCGCGAAGCCGAACAGGATCTTCGCGAGGTAGTCGCCGAGTAGATCGTCCGGACCGATGTTGCGGAGCAGCCCCTGCCACATGTGGCGGTGGGTATCGACGAAGCCGGGCATCACGATCATGCCCTTCGCATCCACGACCTCCGCGTTGTGCGCCTGGATCGAGGGCGCAATCGCCTTGATCACCCCGTTTTCGATCAGCATGTCGCCCTTCGGTAGATCGCCGAGCGCCGGATCCATGGTGAGGATCGTGCCGTTCTTGACCAGCATGCGGTTCGGCCCGCCGTGTCCGTGCCCGCCGTGAGCACTTGCCGTTCCGGGCACTGCCGCCACGCCGAGTGCGCCGCCGAGCCCAAGCAAGAGGCGCCGAGACAACTCGAAATCCAAGAGCCCCTGTTCGAACTTGTCGTTACTCATCGTCCAGAACTCCCTGGTGGCGACTGCCCAACCGCCCAACCACCCGAGCCGCCGGCATCGCCCGACGTTTGTCTAGCGGCGCGTCGCCACGTGTCCGCGCCCTTCGAATTGCCCCGCTCGAGTGGACGATGATCGTCTCTCCTCGCCACGCGCTTGTCAACCCGACCTTCTCGCGAAAAAAATGAGAAGGAGTGCCGCGCACCACACACGCCACCACACCGCCACACACATCACGACGACACACACATCACGACCTCGTCCGGGCATTGGGTGTGCGTGGTGCCGTGGCAAAAGATCACTGTCCTTGGTGGTGCGCTGGCGATCGCGATCGCCCTGGCCCCCGGGTGCAGCGGCCAACGCAACAATCGGAAGACGCCGCTCGGGGCCGGCCAGGCGGGCCTCGGCGGCGCGAGCGCCGGCAACGGTGGTGCGGGCACGGGTGGCTCCGGTGACGAGGGCGGCGAAAACGGTGCGGGTGCCGAACCGGCGGGACGCGCCGGCAGTATGAGCGGCGCCTCCGGGCGCGCGGGCGCGGGCGGGCTCGGGGGCTCGAGCGGGCTTGCGGGCTCCGGCGCCGTGAGCGGGATCGGTGGCGCCGGTGGCGCGGGAACGGCGGGCTCGCTCGCCGCGGCGGGTATTTCGGGGAGCGCGAGCAACGCGGGAACGGCGGGCCAGGCCGCCGAGCCGCCCGAGGGTTGGCTCTGCCGCAGCTTCTACGCGGACGGTGTGTGCGACTGCGGGTGCGCCGCAATGGACGTGGATTGCGGCGACGCGCCGACGATCGCCTCCTGCTCGCGCTGCGGCGGGGCAGCTGCTCCCCGCATTTCTGCCCGGGGAACATCGATCCCCTCGACATCACCCGTTGCACCCAACCGCCGCCAAGCTGGTCCTGTGCCGATCCGCTGTGGGACGACGGCACGATCTGCGACTGCGGCTGCGGCTATCCGGATCCCGACTGCAGCACCGTCCACGGCGACGCCTGCGACACGTGCAACGAGCCCGGCTCCTGCTCGGTTCAGCCGTGCCCCGGCACGATCCACCCGGACATGAACTCGCTCTGTCGTCCGCTCACGCCACCGCTCGACTGGACCTGTTGGGAGGACGGATACGGTGACGGCGAAAGCTGCGACTGCGGTTGCGGTGTCCAAGATCTCGATTGCCTCACGGGCGAGCTCGACGAGTGCGATCTTTGCTCGATCTGCGGCGGCGGCACCTGCGAGCAGGAAGTCGACGCCGAGGACACGACCACGTGTCTCCCTCCGCCCGCCGGCTGGACCTGCCAAGACTTCAGCTACCTCGACAACAGCGGGGACTGCGACTGCGGCTGCGGTGTCTTCGACCCCAACTGCGAAGAAGTCACCGCGTCATGGTGCGGCTACTGCCCCGGGGAAGGCTGCACCGGCGGCGACTGCCGCTACCTCGACCCCAACGACAACGCGATCTGCAGGCCGGTGCCGAGCGGCTGGACCTGCCATCCGACCTACTACGACGATTTCGACGACGCGTGTGACTGCGGTTGTGGGGTGCCGGATCCCGATTGCACGAACACGAGCCGTTCGGCCTGCGACATCTGCGACTCCGACGGCAGCTGCTCGACGACCCCCTGCCCCGGCACGATCACGAGCACGAACAACGCGACCTGCGGGAGCTAGCGGGCCGCGACCGGGTCAATCTCCGCGAGGACGCGGCGCGCGAGCTTGCCGGCCGCGCGGACGTTGAGGTGAACGCCATCCAGTCTGATCGCGAGCCCATCGTGCTCTCGCTCGCAGGCGCCCTGGGGGCAAAGCATCTCGAAGAGGTCGAGGATCCGGATCCTCGGGTATCTCGCGGTGATCTTTCGGATCGATCGGTTGATGCAATCGACGGCGCGGCGGCGCGAAGCGTTGTTGTAGGAGCCGAGTGGATAGGGTGACGTCGTCACCCATACCGACGTCTTCGAGCCCGCGATCTCCTTCATGCGCAGATCCAGCCCTCGCTCGAACAAGGCGTCCCACTTCGGGTGGCATGCCTCGGTCCACTTGCCGCGCACGTGGATTCCATAGAGAAATGCGCCGCCGAGGCTGACGATCGTCGCATCGATGGACCTGTCACCCTGGGGCCAGGGGACGTCGTCCTCGATCAGGTTCAGGCCATCCTTGGCGTCGAGCTCGACCGCGACGTCCGGGGCGGCGACGGTGCGTAGCGTCCATCCGAGGGAGTTGGCGGTCGAATCGCCTAGTACTCTCACTCGGAATCGAGTGACGGGGAGTGCTGCCGGGGTGCTCTTCTCGGTCGGCGAACGGGACAGCAGCGGCGCTGGATCGGCGCGCGGCACACCGCGCGTTCCGAGCACGACCGTCGCGAAGGCAACGGCCGTCGCTGCGGGGGCGACCCAGAGCGCGCGTCGCGTCGATACTTCGTTGCGGCGGATGGGCTCTTCGACGAAGCGATAAGAGAACGCTGCAATGACGAACGTGAGGAGGAGGCGCACGACATAGAGCCCGTTTCCGTAGACGCCAGAGCGCTCTGCCGTGACGAACAGGTAGACGGGCCAATGCCAGAGGTACGCGCCGTAGCTCACGGCCCCGATGGCCCTGAGCGGGTAGAACGCGAGGACGCGGGCGACCAGGCTTCGCGGGCTCAGCGTCGCGCACGAAAGGAGCACCAGGGACAGCGCCTCGGTGAGCCAGAATCCACCGCGGTAGAGGAAGTCGTCGCGGCCGTCGATCGTCCACCACGCGTAGGCGAGCCCCACGAGCGCGACGGCGCCGCCGAGCTCGAGCGATCGCAGCGCGACCCGGGACGCTACGGTAGTGCGACCTCGGACGACGATCGCCAGCGCCGCGCCGCCGAGGATGGCGGCGGCACGGGTGTCGGTGCCGTAATACACGCGAGCCGTTTGCTCGGAGTCGTAGAGCACGAGCATGGCGAGGATCGAGAGCGCCGCGAGCCCGAGCACGACGCCCGAGAGGGCGCGTGCTCCGCGCCACCGAAGCACGAGCAGCACGACGACGGGCCAGACGAGGTAGAATTGCTCCTCGATCGACAGACTCCAGGTGTGCTCGAGCGGGGAGGGCGATTGGAAAAGCTCCCAGTAGCTCTTGTCCGACAGGATTGCCCGCCAGTTGGCAACGTAAGCGAGCGTCGCGAGGGCATCGGCGCGGATCACACTGCGCCCATCGCCACGAGCTACGAAATGGGCGAACAGCGCGATCGCCGGCATGAGTAGGAGCAGCGCGGGGAATAGCCGCTTCGCTCGCCTTAGCCAGAAGGCACGGAGATCGATACTCCCCGTCGTGAGCTCTTCTGCCAAGAGCAGGCGCGTGATCAAAAAGCCCGAGAGGACGAAGAAGAGATCGACCCCGAGAAAGCCCCCCTTGATGACCCCGTTCGCGTGGAACAAGAGCACGCCGAGCAGCGCGATACCGCGAAGGCCGTCAACCGCAGGAAGGTGCGGGAGGCTCGGATGGGAGGGTGGGGATCGCAACGGCGGACCCTACCTTGGATTCCATAGCGCAGGGGAGCCTCACGAAGCTCGCCGTTCTCGACTAAGGCGAGAGCAGCTGTATCGCGCCGTACTCGCCGACCACCCAGACCTCACCCTGCTCGCTGCCCCAAACGTCGTTGTAGGTAGTGAGCGAGCCGTCGTCGAACGTCTCCCAACCGGAGCCGTCGTCGTGGCGAATCAATCCGTACGAGCCGACGATCCAGCGATCGTTCGCCCCGCGTCCCCAAAGCGAGCTCGTGTACGAGTCCTCGGCCGGTTCCCACAGCCAGCTTCCGCCGTCGAAATGGTGGACGCCACCGGAGCCGCCCAGGAACCAGACGTCCTCACCCGAGCCCCAAACATCCATGAACCGATCCTCGCTCGGGTCCGGGAGGCTCACCGCGACCTCTGACCAGATAGAGCCGTCGAAGTGCAGGACGGTGGTTCGAAAGCCGGCCGCCCAAACGTCATCAGGAGCACTCCCCCAAATGCCGTAAAGGTGCTCCGGGGTTCCGCTCGCGACCGGCGACCAGGCGGAGCCGTCCCAGTGCGCCATCGAACCAGAGAGGCCGACCGCCCACGCGTCGTCGGGCCCCGATGCCCACACGGCTTCGAGCGACTCGTCGGTGCCGGCGAAGTGCACCGACCAGAGGGTTCCGTCCCAATGCGCGGCCGTGCCCACGTCACCGACCGCCCACACGTCGTCGGGCGCGAGGCCGTACACGTCGCGGAGGGCGTAGACGTCGCTCACCTCGCTTTCGATCGACGACCACGTCGCTCCGTCGTAGCGCACGATCGTCGCGTGGTCGCCGACCGCCCAGACGTCGTCGGCGGCGCTTCCCCAGATGCCGCGAAGGGTCTCGGTGGTGCCCTCGGTGTCGCTCGCAACGTCGTCGCCCGTTAGATGCAGGATGGTCCCGGCCATGCCGACCGCCCACACATCGTCCGCGGCCCTGCCCCACACGCCGTTGAGGATCCGGGCCGTACCACTCTGCACCTCCGCCCACGCCGCGCCGTCGAAGTGAAGTACTCGGCCGTCCTCCCCGACCACCCACACGTCGTCCACCCCGATGCTCCACACGCCGTGCGGCCGGAAGTTCGAAATGCCGGTCGAGACCGGCGACCACGCGGTTCCGTCGAAGTGCAGGATGGTAAACGGCGCGATGGCCCACACGTCGTCCGGACCGGTCCCCGAGAGATCGGTGAACGTGTAGTTGCTCATGAGCTCGGTCGCCGACCAGCTGACGCCGTCGAAGTGGAGCATCCGGCCGATGCTCGTGAGCCACACGTCGTTCGGACCGGATCCCCAGACGCGGCCGTAGACCTCGGTCGGCCACGCGGCACTGCCGAGGTCGACCTTCGTCCAGGAAGCGCCGTCGTACCGGTAGAGCGCGCGGCCGACCGCCCACACGTCGTCGGGTCCACTTCCCCAGACGTTCTCCACGGCTGGCTCGTCGGGAATCGAGTCGGTGGTCCAGTCGGTTCCGTTCCAGTGAAGGACCATGCCCTCACTCCCCACCAGCCACACGTCGTCGTCGGCATCGCACCAGAAGTCGTAGATCCCCTCGCTCGGCAGCTCGAGCGCAGCCCAGCCCGCTCCGTCGTTGCGGAGCGCGATCCCGCCCCCCACGGCCCAGACAGCGGTCGGGCCACAGCCACGAACACTGTGGAGATGCTCGCCGGTGGGCAGTGGGTTCGCCCAGCAGAAGCCGTTGTCTTCGCAAAAGTCGGTCGTCGGCGGCGCTCCCGGCATGTCGTCACCGCCGTTGCCACCGGTGGCTCCGGTGCCGGCGCTCCCGCCCGAGCCCGCGGTCACGCCCGCGCCATGCCGTCCCGATCGGCCTCCGCAGCTCACCAGAGCCGCAAGCACCAACGAGAAGCCCAAGATTTTCCCTACCCGAGTCTCCGAAGTGTTCACGATCATGAATCCCGCTCACTTCGAGCAGAGAGTCGCCGTTCGCCACACGCCTTCGACGCACTCCTCGACGTAGGGCCGGCCGTAACACGAGATCGAATAGCAGTTCGCTTGTGCGCAGTCCGGCGGCAGATCGCAGGGCGAGCCCAGCTCGTGGTTGACTCGGCAGATCGCGGGGCCGTCCTCGCGACCGAGTGAGCCGAACAGCTCCCATACTGCGTTGTCGCAGCGGGCAGACACCGCCTGCGTGGTGCCGCAGGTGTTTTCTTCATACCGGCACTCCCCGGCGCGCGGAGTGCACGGACAGAGGAACGTCGGTCGCTCCGCGGGACAGTCGCCGGTCTCGTCGACCGGGGGGCAGTTTCGCTCCGGGACATACGGCCCCTCACCGCCGTCGGCCTCGATCATCAAGGTGCCGCCACCGCCGTCCACCGGGCTCTGTCCGGAGCTACCGCCCGCCGCGCGCACGGCCGGAGCAACGCTTTCGCCGCAGGCGGCCGAAAGCGCCAAGACGGCAAGGGCGTTGCAGGCGGTCTTGAGCATCCCGAATACCTGAGTGTCCCTCCCCCCTGGCGATCCGTCGACGAAACCGCCCGACCCAGCGAAGGATCGAAGGATCAGCGGGCTTTCGAGCACGCCATGGTGCCGTCGGCGATCGTGTCCGTCGCCTGCTCGAGCCGCGGGTGGAGCGCGGCGTCGGCCCGCGCGGCGTGCAGAAACAGTAGTGAGGACCGCCCCTCCCCTCGAACAAGCGCACGAAGTCGTCCCAGTTGTCGCTGGTGACGGGACGAATCCGGATCTTGGCGGGCAAGGAAGGCCGATCTCCTGGTGAGCTTGCGTTGGTGATCCGTCGATCAGCCTTCACTTCTTGGGCAACGCCCGGTCGATCAAGCGTTCGACATCGTTGACCCGCTCGGGTTCTTCGAGCGCTTCTGCGAATTCGGCAACCAACCTGCGAATCCGCGCAAGGTCCATGGTCTTGCCGTGGAGCGTCAACAGCCGTTCGACGTCCTGTTGATCCTGCGGTCGCCACGCGATGGCCTTGTAGATCACCAGGTCCTCGGCCCGAGCCACTCGAACGCTGACACCCGCGAGCAGGACGCGTTCGGCCGCCGCGAGAGCCTCGAGCTCGAAAGGCAGCCACGCGATAGACAGGTCGACGTCGACGGCGCTGGGCCGGTGGGTGAGGAGCAGCACTTGGTTCGTCCGTGCGAAGGCAACGGCATCGCCAATGCGGGGGACGAGGTTCTCGCGTTCCAGCTCGGTGACCAGTGCCTCCACGTCACCCTCGAGCGCGACCGTCGCATCGACGTCACGTGTTGCGCGCGCCACGCCGCGAGCAATCACCGCGACGCCCCCGATCACCATCCCCTTGGCGGCTACGTCGTCGAGCGCTGCAGCGACGGCCCGCAGCGCGTCCTTGAACGAAGGGTTCAGCGTGGAGCGTCCGGCGGCCATGAGAAACGCTCCCGCAGCCGCATCCAACAGGCCCGAGCTCTCAGCACTTCACGCTCACGAACAGGATCGGGCCCGCGGAAGGCTTCCGGGTTGAGCTCCCTGATCTCTTCCGCAAAGGCCCACGCCTGCTCGGGTGTGACCGTCTGCTCTTCCTGACGGTGCAAGAGCTCCCGCGTCTCCGCGGCGCGCCAGCCGGCGACGCGGCGACGAAGCGATTCCGACTCGGCTCGCCCAAGGGTCACGAGGGAAGCATAGCCCAATCAGTGGAGGCGTGATCGCCGGCGCGCGCCGAGCACGAGCAGCAAGCCGAGGAAGAGCGCACCGCTCGGCGACCTCGAACCGCCGGCGACACGACAGCCGCAGCCGCCGTCCTCATCCGACGTGGCCGCGCCCGCCGGCGCCCCACCCGAGCTCGCGCCACCGGTCGAGGTTTGTCCGCTCGTCCCACCGCGTCCGCCGTTCGCAGTGCTCGCCGCGCTGCCGCCGGTCCCGCTCGTCGCGCCACCGCTCGCTGGGCTACCCCCGGCGCTCGCGCCGCCACTCCCCGAAGACGCGCCGCCCGAACCTCCGCTGGTCATGGTGCCGCCCGAGGAGTTGCCTCCCGCCGTTCCGCCGGAACCGCCGGAACCGCCGTTACCGCTCGTACCACCGCTGTCCGGCGTGCCGCCCGCTCCACCCTCGCCGGGAACGCAGTCGCTGCCGCAGGCTTCGTAGGCGCCGATGTCGACCGCGGCGCCGAAGGGTCGCGCGTTGCCCTCGAGGTCGCTCGCCGGCGCTTCGGTCGACGTGCCGGAGTCGACGGCGGGGCTCGTGTCCGAGAGGTGATAGTCGCCACCCGCAGCGTCCACGAAGACGGCGGCCGAGTCGGCGACGATCGAGTTCATGTCCTGCCCGGTCGCCGTCTGCCATTCGGCGAGCGAAATGAAATCATTGTCGTCGGGCGTGAACACGTCGACGACGACGTTGTAATCGCTGGTGAAGCCCGCAAGGCAGCCCGCGCCACAGAGATCGATCGCACCACGCGAGGGATGCAGGCTCAAGAACACGTTGTTGTAGACGGTGGTTCCGGAGCTGTCGTCCATGATGTTGAGCGCCCAGCGGCCGTCGTTCGCGATCACGACCGTGTTGTTGATCACGCGGTTATTGCTGGCCGGGCCGCCGCCGTCGATCTGGTAGAGCGAGATGCCGCTCGCGTGGGCATCGTAGATGAGATTGTTGACGATCAACGAATCCTGAACCCCGTCGCAGTTGATGCCCGAGCCACCGAGCATGCCGTTCGAATAGATCACGTTCCCTTCGACCAGCGCGTCGGAGATGATGCCGTCGCCGCCCTGCTCAGCGTCCCCGTTCATGTGCAGGCCGTTGGCGGCATTGCCGAAGAGCACGTTGTAACGAATGACGGGCCGGTCCCCGCTGTTCGAGACGTAGATCCCGTGCTCCTCGATCGAGCCCGACATCCGGTTGTTTTCGATCAAGAGATCGTCGACGAACCCGGTAAGGATGCCCCAGCGTCCGTTGCCGTTTCCCTGGTTGTTCCGAAGCGTCACGTGCTCCGCGGTCACGGTGCGTAGTCCCGCGCGCTCCATGCCGTTGACGGTGAAGCCTTCGAGCACGATGAAGGACGCGCCCTCGAGGTTGATCCCATCCGGCGTATCCGAATTTTCCGAGGTGATCTCGACGCCGGCCTCGGCACTGAACGTGATCGGCATGCCGTCGGCCCCGGACTCTTCGAGGTGGAACCCGGCGTACGCGCCCGGCGTGACGATCACCGTGTCGCCCGCCGTCACGCTATCGGCCGCGTGCTGCAGCGTTTGCCACGGCTCGGCCATGTCCCCGGAATTCCCGTCGTCGCCGTCGGTGGCCACGTAGTAGGTCGCCGCCGACGCCGACGCCGGCAAAGCAGCGAGAACCGAGCACAGGGAGAGAGCGCGGCGAGTCCTCATCACTCGAGTAGAACCCCGGAGTGACGGCGCTCCAAGCGCGCCGCGAAATCCCGAATGCTTCAGCCGTTCTCTCGTCGGCGTAGGCGTCGCGCGAGCAGGATTGCAATGCCGATCAGCGAGAGCGCGCGAGCACCGAAGTCGTTCGGCTTGGCACCGACGCGACAGCCGCAGCCGCCCGAGCTGCCGGAGTGACCGGAGCCGCCCGCGCCGGCCTTTCCACTCGTCCCCGCCATCGGCGCACCCGCTTCGCCGCCTTCGGCGGCGCCGCCGGATGACTCGCCACTCTCGCCGGCGGAGCCCGGATCGTTCGCGCCCGCGTCACCCGTCGTGCCGCCAGTCGAGGTGCTGCCACCACGCCCGCCGGTGGCGCCGCGACCACCCGAGCCGCCAGTGCCGGTACCGCCGGTGACGCCTACCGAGCCTCCACGTCCGCCATTGGCGGCCGAGCCGGTCTCGCCGCCTTCGCCGCCGGCTCCACCTTCGCCGCCACCCTGGGTCGGGCAGCCGTCGCTCATGGTTCCGGCCTCCTCGGGACAGGCGTCGTTGCAATCGAGCGTGCCGTCGCCGTCCGCGTCACCATCGGCCACACCACAGCCGCACGTTCCAGCCACGAGCTTGTTCGGATCCATCGCGCAGGCGTCGTCGCAATCGGGCGTGCCGTCCGCATCCGAGTCGGTGTCGGCGGTGCCGCAGCCACAGAGGCCGGCCGTCACCTTGTCGGCATCGCCGGCGCAGTCGTCGCTGCAATCGAGCGTTCCGTCGCCGTCGGTGTCGTCATCGGCCGTTCCGCAGCCGCACTCGCCGGGGGTGAGCTTCGTCGCGTCACTCGGGCAGCCGTCGACGCAGTTGGCACTGCCGTCGCCGTCCGTATCGAGGTCGGAATCGCCGCAGCCGCAGGCGCCGGGCGCGATCTTGCCCGGATCGCTGGGGCACTGATCGGTGCAGTTCGCCGTACCGTCGGCGTCGGTGTCGGTGTCGGGCGTGCCGCAACCGCAGAGGCCGGGCGACGACTTGTTCGGATCGGTCGGGCAGGTGTCCGCGCAATCGGGTTCCCCGTCGTTGTCGTCGTCCACGTCGGGCGTGCCACAGCCGCAGTCACCCGGGCTCGTCTTCTGTGGATCGCTCGGGCACTGGTCGTTGCAGTTCCGGGTGCCGTCGCCGTCGCTGTCGCTGTCCGACACGCCACAGCCGCACACGCCGGGCGTGATCTTCACCGGATCGCTCGGACAATCGTCGTCGCAATTCGGGGTGCCGTCGGAGTCGCCGTCGGTGTCCGGCGTGCCACAACCGCACGCACCAGGGGCCGTCTTCTGCGCATCGTTCGGGCAGCCGTCGTTGCACTTCCGGGTGCCGTCGCCGTCGCTGTCGGTGTCCGCAACGCCGCAACCGCAAACCCCGGGCGTGATCTTGTTCGCGTCGTTCGGGCAGCCGTCGTTGCAATTCCGGGTGCCGTCGCCGTCGCTGTCGATGTCCGAAACGCCACAGCCACAGACCCCAGGCGCGATCTTGCTCGGATCGTTCGGGCAACCGTCGTTGCAGTTCCGGGTGCCGTCGCCGTCGCTGTCGGCATCGGAGACGCCGCAGCCGCAAACGCCCGGCACGGTTTTCAGAGGATCGGTCGGGCAGTTGTCGTTGCAGTTCGGCGTGCCGTCACCGTCGCCGTCGGCATCGGAGACGCCGCAACCGCACACCCCGGTCGAGACCTTGAGCGGATCGCTCGGACAGCCGTCATTGCAGTTCGCCGTGCCGTCGCCGTCGCTGTCGGTGTCCGGAACGCCGCAGCCGCAGATCCCGGCCGTGATCTTGCTCGCGTCGTTCGGACAACCGTCGTTGCAGTTCTTCGTGCCGTCGCCGTCGCTGTCGGTGTCCGGAACGCCGCAGCCGCAGACCCCGGGCGTGATCTTGTTCGCATCGTTCGGGCAACCGTCGTTGCAGTTCTTGGTGCCGTCGCCGTCGCTGTCGGTGTCCGGAACGCCGCAACCGCAGACCCCAGGCGCGATCTTGCTCGAATCGTTCGGGCAGCCGTCGTTGCAGTTCTTGGTGCCGTCGCCGTCACTGTCGGTGTCGGGAACGCCGCAGCCGCAAACCCCAGGCGCGATCTTGCTCGAATCGTTCGGGCAGCCGTCGTTGCAATTCGGCGTGCCGTCGCCGTCGCTGTCGGTGTCCGGAACGCCGCAACCGCAGGTCCCGGCTGTGATCTTGGACGCGTCGTTCGGGCAACCGTCCAGGCAATCGCGCGTGCCGTCGCCGTCGCTGTCGGCATCGGACACGCCGCAGCCGCAGAAGCCCGGTGAGGTCTTCGCCGGATCGGCCGGACAGTTGTCGTTGCAGTTCGGCGTGCCGTCGCCGTCGCTGTCCGTGTCGGCGACCGCGCAGCCGCAGACGCCGGGCGCCGTTTTCGGCGCGTTGTTGGGGCAGTTGTCGTTGCAGTTCGGCGTGCCGTCGCCGTCGTTGTCGGTGTCGGCAACGGCGCAACCGCACACGCCGGGTGAGGTCTTCGGCGCGTTGTTGGGGCAGCTGTCGTTGCAGTTCGGCGTGCCGTCGCCGTCGTTGTCGGTGTCGGCAACAGCACAACCGCACACACCGGGCGCGATTTTTCCGGCATTGCTCGGGCAGAGGTCGTTGCAGTTCGGCGTGCCGTCACCGTCGCCGTCGGCCTCGGAGGAACCGCAGCCGCACACGCCGGGCACGAGCTTGTTCGGATCGTTCGGGCAACCGTCGTTGCAGTTCGGCGTGCCGTCCGAGTCGTCATCGCCGCTCGCGCACTGGGTACGCACGTGAACCCCGCGGCGGTGCTCGAGCGCGCCGCCGTAGAACCACGGCCCCGCCAATTGCGGCAAGCCGAGCGACGGGTCGTAGGTCACCCGCATCCGGAAGCGGTACGCCGAGTTCGCGGTGAGCCCGGCCACGCCGGTGTCGATCTCGACGCCGGTGAGCCCGCTGTCGACGAAATTTCCCCCGACGAGCAGACCCGCGTTGTCGAACGCCGTGCCGAACGGCTTCGCCTCCATCGCGAGCTTCGTGCGGCCGCGACCGAACGGCGTGCGACCTTTCGCGACCCGACCGTCGAAGGCGCTGCCCGGCGCATTGCCGCCGGAAGCGATCGGCGTCGTGCTGCCGGAGCGGCGCGGACCCCAACCCATCCCGATGGGGACCGCCATATCCGCGGCGTTGCCCGCCCAGATCGACACGCGTCCTTCCTGCGCGAGCGACGTCCCGTAGTTGGGCGCACCGACGGCAAGATCGGAGAAACCGTCGCCGTTCACGTCGCCGACGTGGGCGACGGCGGTGCCGAACGCCGACGTGCCCCCGGGCGCCGTCAGCGACGTGAACGGAACGGTCACGACGCCGCTCGAGCTCCCCTGATACCAATAGGTCCCCCCGAAGACCGGAAGACCAATCGCGATGTCGGAGTAGCCGTCGCCGTTCACGTCGCCTGACGTCGACACGACGATGCCGGCACCGGTGGTGCCAAGCGCGTTCGTCCAGTTCGCGGTCGTCGAGACGCCCGAGCTGGACCCGAGGTAGGCCGCAAAGGTGCCGGTCGTCGCCGTGCGGGAACCGACGAGGACGTCGGAGTAGCCGTCCGCATTGATATCGCCCGCCGTCGACACCGACGCGCCGAGCCCCCCGCTCGCCGTGTTGCTCTCGATCGTCCACGCCGCCGAGGTCGCGAGGCCGCTCGACGAGCCGTGATACGCAAACGCTCGTCCCTCGTCGGTTTGGCCGGCATCGTAGGCAGGCGCGCCAACAATGAGATCGCCGTAGCCGTCACCGTTCACGTCGCCGGCGCTCGCCAGCGCGGAGCCGAAACTCGAGCCTGCCTGGTCGCCAACCAGTGTCGATGCGGCGCTGGTCGAAAGACCGAGCGCGGAACCGGTGAACACCCGCACGTTGTCGAGTGCTGCGACGGCGAGATCCGCGAAGCCGTCCCCGTTCACGTCACCCGCGCCCGCGACCACCTGACCGAGCTTCGCGTTGACGGCACCGCCGAACGTGCTCCACACCGGTGACGCACCCGGGCCGGTGGCGGAGCCGAGGAACAGGTAGGCCACTCCCTCGTCGGCCTCACCGTCGTCGAAAAGCGACGCGCCGACCGCGATGTCCGCGTAGCCGTCGCCGTTCACGTCACCGGCGCCGGCCACCGAGCTGCCGAGCTCCGCGCCGGCCTGATCGCTCTCGTAGCTCCAGAGCGCGGTCGTCGACAGACCCGAGGCCGACCCGGGATAGACGAGCGCGCGTCCCTCGAGGGCCTGCCCGTTCGCGTAGCGCGGAGCGCCAACCACGACGTCAGCAAAACCGTCGCCGTTCACGTCCCCTGCGCCGGACAGTGACCAACCGAGCCTGGCCGACGCTTGGCCGCCGCTCACGCCCCACGACGATGCCGTTCGGAGCGCCGAGCCGGCCCCCGAGAAGATCTGCACGCGACCCTCGCCGGTCTGGCCGCCCTGGAAGCCGGGGTTGCCGATCACGAGATCCGCGAAGCCGTCGCCGTTCACGTCACCGGCGCACGCGACGCTGCCGCCGAACGGTCCCCAGGTGTTCGCATCGGCGAGGCGGGTGAAGTTCGCGACCGCGGCCGGCCCGGTGGGACTGCCGAAGAAGACGTAAAAACCGCCGAAGGCCGAAGGAGGATTGTTGCGCTGCGGCTCGGCGATGACGATGTCCCCGTAGCCATCGCCGTTCAAGTCACCCGCGCTCGCCACGGTCTGGCCGAACCTGGCGGAGGTACCGAAAAACTCGGACCACGAGGCAACCGCCACCGGTCCCGTCGAGGAGCCATAGTGGATATGGGCGCCGCTCGCGGTCGAGTTGGGGGCACCAATCAAGATATCGGAGTAACCGTCACCGTTCACGTCGCCCGCGCTCGCGACCGACGTGCCGTAGGTCCAGTTCGCCTGATTCGACTCGCCCGTCCACACGTAGCTCGTGGAAACGCCCGATGCCGAACCCAGGTAGGCGAATGCCGCCCCTTCGTCAGTCTGCCCGTTGTCGTAGCGCGGCGCGCCGACGATCACGTCCGAGTAGCCGTCGCCGTTCGTGTCGCCGGCGCTGGCGACCGTCAGGCCGTACTGCGACGACGCCTGGTCGCTTTCCTTCGTCCACTGCGCCGACGTGGCGAGCCCGCCGCCCGAGCCGAGGAAAATCTGCGCCCGCCCCTCGTCGGTCTGGCCGCCGTCGTAGAACGGCGTGCCCACGATCACGTCCGAAAAGGCGTCGCCGTTCACGTCGCCCGCGCTCGCCACCGAATGGCCGAAACGCGCGTTCGCCTGGTCGCCGTTCACCGTCCACGCCGCCGTGGTGGCGAGCCCGCTCGAGGAGCCGAGGAAAACCTGCGCGCGGCCTTCGTCGGTGCCGCTGGTGATGTCCCAGTAAGGCGTGCCGACGATCACGTCGGAGTAGCCGTCGCCGTTCACGTCACCCGCGCTCGCCACCGAGGTCCCGAGCTGCGCGTTGATCTGGTCGCTCTCCGTCGTCCAGGCGGCGGTCGTCGCGAGCCCGGTCATCGAGCCGAGAAAGAGAAACGCGCGCCCCTCGTCCTGCTGCTGGTTGTCGAAGAACGGCGCACCCACGATCGCGTCCGAGAAGCCGTCACCATTCACGTCGCCGGCGGACGCCGAGGAGAACCCGAACTGCGCGTCGCTCTGGTTGCTCTCCACGCTCCACGTGGCGTTGAAGACGACCGGATCGATCACGATCGGGTACTGTGCGCCCCGGTCGTCGACCTCGATCGCCAGGCCGCCCGCCACCGCGACCATGCGCGACGGCAAAGACCGACCGCCGGCATCGACGGTAGAAAGGTAGGAGTAATCGAGCTCGAACCCCTTCGAGTCGAACTTCGCACCCGTGCCGTCCGCGTTCACCCGGACGCGCTCCGCGCCGACCGCGATCTCGAACCGAAGCTTCTTCTCCCCCGGAGCGCGCTGGGCGACGGTGAATCCTTGCTCCATGCCGCCGTCGCGGTTCTCCCACCATTCGACCAGGCCGCCCCCGCGTGCGAGCTCGAGCCTTCGCAGGCACGCGCCTTCTTCGTCCACACGGTCGCCGCCCGAACAAGCACCGAGCGCGGGCACGGCGGGCGTTGCCGGAGTGAGTGCGCCAGCTCGACCCCATGAGCGCAGCTTGAGCGTGACCTCTTTGCCCTTGCCGACCCGCGAATGAAACGCGACGCCATGCTGATCGAAGCGCGCGCCGATGCCCTGGAACGCATTCGTCGCCTGAAAGGCGCCATCGACAGCGCGAAACCGGTACTCGCCGGCCAAGATCCGTGAACCCACCGCGTCGAGCCATGCGCTGTCGTGCTCGACCGTCGATTCCACCTTCGAAGCCGCCTCGACGGGCGGCGTTTTCTTCACGTCGGCTTCACGAGCGGGCCCGCACGCCCCCACCGCGGCAACGACGAAGAAGAGACCCCACGGTGCGCGTCGAGCTTGCATTAAGGATCCTCCACCGAACCTCCCATCGTGTCAGGCGGGCAATTTGCGGTCAAGCGAGGGCGGCAGTTCCCCCTGATCTCGTTGTGGGACGAGGTGGGACAACGCGGATCCCGAAGAGCAAAAAAGCTAACTCAATAACCACAGCCCTTCTGAGTGCAGCTCGTGCTCGCCTTGACGTCACCGACGACGCAAACCGTCGCCCCGAGCTCGACCGTTTCACGGTCGAGCTCCTCCACGCTCGGGAACGAGCGCGCGGCGTCGGCGCACAGCTCGGCCTGCTCGCTTTCCTTCCCGAGCGACACCAGATCAGCCGAGTAGCGCGCCGGCAGGCCACCACGCCCGCGAATCGTCAGCAGCGCGACGTGCCGTCCCGCCGGAAGCGAGTGCGGTATCTGCTCGATCTCGCAATCCATCCCCGATTCCTGGTGATTCTGGATCGTCACCGCGGGCGGGCGCACCGTCACCGGCTCCGTCGCGGGCTCGTCCTGGATTTCGTAGGAGCGCACGCAGCCGTTCACGCAGGCGCAGGGGTCGCAGCCGGCAAACGTGACGAACGCGAGGACGATCAGCACATCGGAACGCGGCAGAAAAACGGATCCTGCGTCGACGGCTGTCATTCACGCCTGCTCAGGAGTACCAGATCCTTCGAATCAGGCACGAGCGATAGTAGACTGGGGAACCAGGTGCGCGCGGGACGCGGGTGAATTGCCATCATGGCCGACGAACAGGGATTGGGTCAGACAAACGTACCGGGCGCGGCTGTTCCGCCACGCGAGAGCAACTGCTGGTCCCGGGTGCGCCTCTATTCGACACCCGAGTCAATCGACGCCGGTCATGTGAGTTTGCTTGCTATCGTGGAGACGATAGCCGCGATGGCTGCGTACGGGTGGATCGCGGTCAACCATGGGACCCTGCACCTGACGGTGGCTTGCCTTTCCGCCCCGCTGGTTCTTCTCCGCACTCCCGAATCGGTGCAGACCGGATTGCGCTGGTGGGAATCCTATTCGAGGCGGGTGGACCGCACCCCACCTTGGTTGCCGGGGGCGGTGATGGGCATTGGATCCGTTGCTCTACTGATCTGGTTCAAATGGTTCGCACGTCGGCCCTTGAACGAGTTCTCGGTAGCAATGATTGCCAGCGGAACCATCATCGTCCTGCTCTTAGTTCTCCCCGCTCTCTTGATCCGGGGGGCGGCGACTCTCGCATCCATCCTGAAGAACCCGACGCATGTCCCGCGCG
>Ga0315910_10001816_pt1 | contig 19283 bp, 14 predicted proteins | sample EdamamesoilMG_FD_204470 | JGI IMG/M metagenome (GOLD analysis project Ga0315910, IMG submission 204470) | Garden soil microbial communities collected in Santa Monica, California, United States - Edamame soil | ecosystem: Environmental > Terrestrial > Soil > Garden | place: USA: California...
GCGGCAGTCTCGTCATCGACGGCAATCATTTCCGTGGTGCGAGCGGGCGCAGTGGTGAGCTCGGCATGTTGCGCGGGCGCGATGCTTCCGGGCACGAACGCCAGATCCAGAACATCGTGTCGTTGTCCGCGCTTTACAGCCGGCTCGCCGCCCAGGGAATCCGCGTGTCGGCGCCCAATGAACTTACCGGCCTCGACGAGAGCGGCCAGGCAATCATCGACGCATGGGTGGAAGTGGCGGTCGATACGCTGCTCGATACCGTGCTCGCCATCAACTGCCTGGTAAACCCGGAAGCGGTGTTGATCGGTGGTCGACTGCCGGCCGGCATCGTCGACCAGATCGCGAACCGGCTGAATCAGCGTCTCGAATCCTTCACCGGCTCGGTCCCGGCCGTCGCGCCGGTGCGGCGCGCCGCGCTGTCCGATGACGCGCCCGCTGTCGGCGCCGCCATCCTGCCGTTCAGCCACCGCCTGCTGCCGACGCGCACGGCGCTCATGAAAGTGGCGGCGTTGTAGCTTTTCTTTCCGTTCCAATCTTCCGTTCAATTCTGCGAGGGGTCCGATGAACTCTGACTACAAAAGTATGCGTGGGGGTTTCGCCACGGTGACCACACTGTTCTTCATGTGGGGCTTCATCACGGTGTCCATCGACCCGCTGATCGCCGCCTTGAAGGCGCTCTTCAATCTCACGTATGCGCAATCTTCGCTGACGCAGTTCGCCTTCTTCATGGCCTATTTCGTCGTCTCGCTGCCGGGAGCGGCGCTCGTCGCACGGCTCGGCAACAGCAAGTCGATTCTCTTTGCACTCGGGGTCATGATCGTTGGCTGTTTCATCGTGCCGGCCGCGACACACTTCGATACTTACTGGCTCGTGCTCGTGGCGCTGTTTGTCATCGCGGGTGGCATCACCATTCTGCAGGTGGTTGCCAATCCGCTGGCCGCCGCGCTCGGACCGCCGGAACGCTCCCACTTCCGACTGACGTTCTCGCAGACGTTCAACTCGTTCGGTACCTATCTCGGACCCCTGCTTGTCTCCGGCATCATCCTTGCGGGAGGCATTTTTGCGGTCACGCATGGCGCGGAGGTCACGCCCGAGCTGCGCGCGGACTCGTTCCGCCGCATCGACTGGGTGTTCCTGGCAATCGCGGGTGCGCTCGTATTGCTGGCGCTCTTCATCTTCGCGTTCCGCAAGCTCCTGGACGTCACGAAGCCGGTAGACGAAGGTCAGCGGCCGTCTATCAGCACCGCGTTCAAGTCGCGTTGGGCCCTGTTCGGTGGCGCCGCAATCTTCCTGTACGTCGGTGCCGAGGTTTCCATCGGAAGTTTCCTGACCAACTTCCTGCACGAGCCCGGCATGCTGAACGTCTCGCTCGAGGAAGCGGGAAAAATGGTGAGCTACTACTGGGGCGGCGCCATGGTCGGCCGCTTTTTCGGCAGCATCCTCCTGTTTGTGGTGAAGGAACGCGCTCCGTGGTTGCTCGCCGGCTTTGCATGCGTCGCCGCGTTGCTGTGCCTGGCGGTGTCGCAATTGCATGGTGAGACCGCCGCCTACCTGGCGCTCTCCATCGGGCTCTTCAACTCAATCATGTTCCCGGTCATCTTCACGTCCACGCTCGAGCGGTCGAGCGCGGCGCCGGCGGCGACTTCCGGTCTCCTGTGCCTCGCCATCGTGGGCGGAGCGGTTCTGCCGTATATCTACGGTGTGATTGCGGACAAGGCGGGCCTCCATACGGCGTATCTCCTGCCGGCCGTCGCCTACGCATTGATCGTGGTGTTCGCGGTGGCTGCGACCCGTGCGAAGATCTATCAGCACGGCACGGCTTCCGCCGCGGCAGGCCACTGAAATAACGAGGCTCATGGACGACAAAGCGCGCATCGACCAACTCCACCTGCAGCTCTCGAGCTGGCTGCTCGACGCGGCGTACCCGCTGTGGTCCACGAAAGGTGTGGACCCTGCGGGTGGCTTCTTCGAGCGCCTGGGTCAGGACGCCAAACCACTTGCGGATCGGCGCCGTTCGCGTGTCACGCCGCGGCAGGTCTACTGCTTCGCGATGGGTCCGTCGCTGGGCTGGCGCGGCGACGCGGACAGGCTCGTCAGACATGGGCTCGACTTCTGGTATTCACGTTTCCAACGACCGGATGGGTTGTTCCGCACGCTGATCAACGCGGATTTCTCCGTTGCGGATGATCGCGCGATCACCTACGACCACGCCTTTGGCCTCCTGGCCTTGAATCTGGGGGCGACGCTGAGGCCCGAGTCGCGCGCGGAACGTGAGCGTCAGGCGGATGAGCTGCTGCAAGTGGTGCTCAAGAACACCAGGCGGCCTGATGGTGGATTCGAAAACGGCGTGCCGATAAGCCTGCCGCTGGAATCGAATCCGCACATGCACCTGTTCGAGGCCGCGCTCGCCGGTTGCGAGGTATGCGCGGGCAGCAGCCAGTGGAAGTCGCTGGCCGACGAGATCGCCGAGTTCGCGCTGGCGCGTTTCTTCGACGGCAACGGCTTGTTGCACGAATTCTTCGATCCAGACTGGAAATTCACCGCCGGCATTCCTGGCCGCATCGTCGAGCCGGGGCACCAGTACGAGTGGGCCTGGCTGCTGTTGCGCTGGGCCGGTGACAAGCACCCCAAGGCGCGCGCGGTGGCGATGAAGCTCATCGACGTCACGGAGGCGAATTGCATTCGTGACGGCCTCGCGTTGCAGCAGGTGCTCGACGATTTCTCGCCGCACGACGCCAGCGCGCGCCTCTGGCCGCAGACCGAGCGACTCAAGGCCGCGGCGCTCGCGGCGCGGATCACGGGGGAGGCGAGGTACGTGGCGATGACCGTCGCGGCTGCCCAAGGACTGCTGCGGTATCTCGAGACCCCGATTCCGGGACTGTGGTACGACCGCATCGATGCGAACGGAAAAATGATCGATGAGCCGGCGCCGGCCAGCACCTTCTACCACCTTGTCGTGGCAGTCGCCGAAATCAGCGCGCTCGCGCGCTTCTCGTAAAAATCCAGTGGGACGATTCGTACGGACCTGTTAGCGGTATCGTTTGTTGCCTCGCAACAAATCTGCGATTTTTAATATAAACAAATATAAGTATTTATTGACAACGCGAAATCCCGCGTCGCAAGATCGACGGCACTTGGGGAACACGTGCGCGTGCACTAGATCGGCATCAGCCGCCGCGCGTGAAACTTTGTTAGTGGGGGATTCACATGTCGCATCGTCAGGTCAAGCGCGTTCGACGCGCTGCGCGAACCGCGCTCGTCACCGCGGTTTCACTCGATCTTCTGGCCATAGCTTCACCCGGGTTCGCGCAGGCACAGGATGCCGCGCCGGCGGAAGACCTGGAGGAGATCACCGTCACCGGTATCCGCGCCGCACAGCAGCGCGCAATCGACGTCAAACGCAGCGCATCGCAGATCATCGACGCGATCAGCGCGGAAGACATCGGCAAGCTTCCGGACGGCACGATCTCGGATTCATTGCAGCGAATTCCGGGCGTGCAGATTCGCCGTGAGGCGGGAGAAGGCAGCGCGGTCAACGTCCGCGGCCTGCCGCAGGTCACGACGTTGCTGAACGGTGAGCAATATCTCGGCGCGAACTCCATTACCAACGTGCAGCCGAACTTCGGAGATATTCCGTCGCAGTTGTTCGCGGGCGTGGATGTCCTCAAGACGCCGACCGCGGATCTCCTGAACGGTGGCACGACCGGCACCATCGACCTCAAGACACGCCGGCCCCTCGATCTCAACTACGGCTTCTCGACATCGCTGGCGTTGGAAGGCGCGTACGGGGACGGCCAGGGCGACGTGGAGCCCCAGGCTAATGGACTCGTGGGATGGCGTGGAGAGGGGATCGGAGCATTGCTCTCCGTTTCGTACAGCGACGTCACGCAGGCCAACTACTACAACGGACTGCAGGGCAATTCCGGCTGGACCGGGTTGCCGGGCGAAAGCGCGGGCTGGCCGAATGACAATGCCGGAGACGTCAATGGTGACGGCGACACCAATGACCAGTTCATCGCATTCCAGGGCCACACCGCCTTCAACAAGTTCACGGAGCGCGAACGTCTCGGCGTCAATGCGTCGTTCCAGGCGGAACTCGCCGACAACGTGCGCTTCACCGCCGACGCGTTCTTCACTGACCAGACGCAGTTTGACCGCACCGCGGGTTTCGCCGCCGAGGACAAGTGGCAGCGATGGGAATGGTTCACGCCGGAGCAGAGCACTCCGACCGGCGCCATGAACGGCACGAGCGAGATCAACACGACCCAGGTCTACCTGCTCGACACCCGACGACTGAAGTCCTATTCGGACCTGGCGCGTACCGAGTCGACGTCGCAGAACATCAATGTCGAGCTCGCGTTCGGAGACGACGAGGACAAGTTCTCGGGCTCGATCCGTGCGTTGCGCGGAAAGGCGGAGCAGAACCGCGAGAATAGCTACGCGGATATCGACCTATCGAATGGCACGCAATGGGGGCTCACGACCAATTACTACCCCACAGGTACACAGAATCCGTATCCGAACGGTTATGCGGGATTTCCCCAGATCACGGCGGACTACACGGGCAAACACGTCGCATTCTCCGGCATTCCAGACATCGTCGGTGATCTCGACGCGTATTCGATCGGCGCGCTTTCCTCCGAGAACAATTTCGATCGCGACGCCGACCTGACGGCGCTGCGCGCGGACACCACATTCAAGTTCAACGACGCATGGGCCGTCGATGCGGGCATCCGCTTCAGCAGCCGGGACACCGAGAACCTGTCGTACGACTATCTCGCGCCGTTCTACGCCGCACAGTCGTCGAATGGAACCGGCTGCCTCGTGAAGTGGAAGGCGACCGACGTGGTGCTGAATGGCGGTGGCATTGCCGGCGCCTGTTCGGCCGGTGATGCGAACAGCGGCACGATGCAGTACTACACGGCGCTGCCCGGCGTTCCGCTGTCCTCGTTCGGCAACGACGTGATCCAGGTGACTGACTTCGGTGGTGTCAGCGGCGTGCCCGCTATCTACTCGCTGGATCCGGCCGCCATGGACGATCCGAAGAAGTTTCACGACGCCCTGTTTCCCGGAAACGTCAAGGTGGCGAACCCGGGTTCCTCGTATCGCGTGGACGTGGACCAGCAGACGGCGTACCTGCAGGGACGCTACGCGGGTGAAGGCAAGTTCAGCGCCAACTTCGGCCTTCGCATGATCAAGACCAAGCTCGATGTGACGCAGAACAATGTAGGCGCGCCACAGCCTTACGGGGCTGCGAACATCGACGCGGGTGATTCGGTCACACGCCGTGAGTTCAATGACTATCTGCCGTCGATCAACGTGTCCTACGACTTCACGGACACGCTGAAGCTCCGCGGCGCGTTCGCCAAGACCATGACCCTTCTTGATCTCGAACAGTGGGGCGGCGCACTGTCTCCCTCGTACGCAATCTCCAATGCGGAAGGAGGCCGATTCATCGTGATCGGTGCGAACTCGAACGGCAACCCCGAGCTCGATCCGTGGCGTTCGAAGAACTATGACCTGTCGCTGGAGTGGTATCCGGGCGAGCAGACCATGGTCAGTGCCGCGCTGTTCTACGTTCAGATCGCCAGCTTCATCGAGCGCGGCACCGTTGAGATGGCGCTGCCGGACCAGGACGGCGTCGTTCGGCGCACGGTCAACGTCAACACCAACGTGCAAGGTGAAGGTGGAAACCTGAAGGGAATCGAACTCGGCGTGAAACACGCGTTCACGAACTTCAGCAACTTCCTGCACGACTTCGGCATCGACGCGAACTACACGTATTCCCCGAGCAAATCCGGCAAGAAGGACCTCTCGGGCGACGACGTGCCCTTCCAGGACAACTCGGTGCACCAGTCCAACCTGGCGCTGTGGTACCAGGGTGACAAGTTCCAGGCGCGCATCGCGCACAACTACCGAAGCAAACGTGCTGTTGCCCTTGACCAGGTATGGGGTACGCCCGGCATGACGCTGTACCAGCAGCCGACGAACTACATCGACGCGTCGGTGGGCTATGACATCACGCCCGACTTCTCCGTCTACCTGCAGGGTTCGAACCTGACCAACGAATTCGAGGACTACTACTTCCAGTGGCCCAATGAATACGCGAATCAGAACATCTACGAACGACGATTGCTGTTGGGTGTTCGTGCCCGCTTCGGCGCCGCCAAACACTGACCGGTACCCCAAGTCCGGCTCGGTGACCGCCGCGGGGAGGCCCCTGTCTTCCCGCGGCGGTTCTTTCCATGACTGACTGTCGTATTCGAAAACTCGTGATCGTCGGTGGGGGCACGGCGGGATGGATGGCTGCCGCGAGCTTCGCGCATTACTTCTCCCAGAACGACGTCGAGATCACCGTCGTCGATTCGTCGCAGATCGGCACCGTGGGAGTGGGCGAAGCCACCGTCCCCGCGATTCGCGATTTCTTCCGATCGCTCGGGCTCGACGAGTTCGAAGTCATGCGAGCCACCCAGGGCACGTGCAAGCTCGGCATCGAATTCAGGGACTGGAGCCGCAAGGGCGAATCGTTCTTCCACCCCTTCGGTGTCTTCGGAACGCCCGCACGAGATGTCGCGTTTCATCACTTCTGGCTGAAGCTGAGGCAGTTCGGCGACCCGACGCCGTTCTCGGCGTACTCGTTGGCGGTTGCATTGTGCGAGCAGGGCCGATTCACGCGGCCGCATCCCGCTCCCAGTTCGGGTCTGTCGGTTTTCGACTGGGCAGTCCACTTCGACGCAGGACTGTTTGCACAATTGCTGCGTGGTTACGCGTTGAAGCGGCGCGTGAAGCATGTCGATGCGCGCATCGTCGACGTCAATCTGCGCGCAGACGATGGCTTCATCGAGTCATTGACACTCGACGGCGGGGCACGGATCGAGGGAGAACTTTTCATCGATTGTTCGGGGTTTCGCGGAGTGCTCATCGAAGGCGCACTCCAGACGGGATACGAAGATTGGACGCGCTGGCTTCCTTGCGATCGAGCCGTCGCGATGCCCTGTCGCGCGGCGGGCAGCTTCACGCCTTACACGAGAGCAACCGCACTCGAGGCGGGTTGGCAGTGGCGTATTCCCCTGCAGCATCGCATCGGCAACGGCTATGTGTACTGCAGTCAATTCATTGGCGACGACGAGGCAGCCGCCGCGCTCGCCGCAAACCTTGAAGGGGCACAGTTGGGCGATCCCAACTTCCTGCGATTCACCACGGGACACCGCCGCAAGTTCTGGAACCGCAACTGCGTCGCGCTTGGCCTTGCGGGGGGATTCCTGGAACCACTCGAATCCACGAGCATCCAGCTCATAGAAACCGGCATCGAAAAACTCCGCCGGCTGTTTCCCGACAAGACATTCGATCCGGCGCTCGCGGAGGAATTCAATCGCTCGAGTCAACTCGAGTACGAGCGGCTGCGCGATTTCCTGGTGTTTCACTACAAGGCGACTTCGCGCGATGACTCACCACTGTGGCGCGAATGCAGGGCGATGTCCGTGCCGGACACCCTCGATTACAAGATGAAGCTGTTTCGCAGCCGAGGCTTCCTCGTTCGCTACGAATGGGAAACGTTTTACGACCCGAGTTGGCTTGCCTTGTATACGGGGTTTGGCTTCCTGCCCGAACATTACGATCCGCTGGCAGATTATTTCCCCATGAGCGAGTTGCACGAACAGCTCGCACGCATGCGCGGGAATATCTCGAGCATCGTCCAGCAGACCCCGACCCACGCAGAATTCATTGCGCGACACTGTGCGACTGCCGAGGGCCACGCCGCGCGATGGGGAGCGAACGCGGCGTGAGCGGGATCGCGAAAGTCCAGCACGTCGTGATCGTCGGCGGTGGAACTGCCGGCTGGATGACGGCGGCCGCGTTGGCGCATGCTTTTCGAGGCTCTCCCGGACGTCGCATTACGCTCATCGAGTCTTCGGAGATAGGAACGGTAGGCGTGGGCGAGGCAACACTGCCGACAATCCGCGCGTTCAATGCCAGCCTCGGAATCGACGAGGTGGACTTCATTCGCAAGACACAGGCCACGTTCAAGCTCGGCATCGAGTTCGTCGATTGGCATCGGAAGGGCGGGCGATTCTTCCATCCGTTTGCTCCCTACGGAATGAAGGTCCAAGGCGCGTCGTTCCACCACGCCTGGCTGCGAATGCGGGCGGCGGGGGATTCCACGTCAATCGCCGAATACTCGCTGCCTTCGGTCATGGCGGCAGGTCTGCGCTTCGCACAACCAGCGGCAAAGCCATCGGTGCCGTTCGCGAACTTCGCCTATGCCTACCACTTCGATGCCACGTTGTACGCGCGCTACCTCCGCGAATACGCGCTGGCGATTCCGGGCGTGAGCAGGTCGGACGCGTGCGTCATCGATGTCCGGCTACGGCCAGACGATGGCTTCATCGATGGCTTGCTCCTCGACAATGGTGAATACGTGAGCGGAGACCTGTTCGTCGATGCTTCGGGCTTCAGGGGAATCCTGATCGAACGGGCGTTGGTCACGGGCTATGACGACTGGACACACTGGCTTCCCTGTGACCGTGCCGTCGCCATGCCGAGCGAGCGCGGGGAGTCGCCGGCGCCATACACGCGAGCGACTGCGCGCGAAGCGGGCTGGCAGTGGCGAATCCCGCTTCAGCACCGGGAGGGAAACGGTTACGTGTATTGCAGCCGATACATCGATGATGACGAGGCCGTGGCATCGCTGCGCGGCGCGCTGGCGGGGGCTGCGATGGCCGAGCCCAACTTCCTGCGCTTCACGACTGGGCGGCGTCGCAAATTCTGGAGTCGAAACTGCGTGGCAATCGGCCTTGCGAGCGGTTTCATCGAACCACTCGAGTCCACGAGCATCGCGCTGATCCAGTCCGCCATCGCCAAACTACTGGCGTTTTTCCCCGAGCGGGGTTTCTCAGCGATCGAGACTGACGAAGCGAACCGCGTAATGCGGGAGGAATATGAGCGCATCCGCGATTTCATCATCCTTCACTACAAGGCGACCGCGCGGGACGACACCGCGTTGTGGCGCGACTGTCGTGCCATGCCGATCCCGGAAACCCTCGAGCGGAAGATGGCGCTGTTCCAGCGACGCGGCCACGTCGTCGCGTATGCCGAGGAGTCGTTCGAGGAGGCTAGCTGGGTCACGATGTTTGCGGGCTTCGGCCTGTTGCCAGAACAGTACGACGCCCGTGTCGAACGAATGGACATCCAGGCCCTCGCACGAGACCTGGCGAGTATCCGTGTCGCGATCCGCGAGGCCGCTGATATGGCTCCGCTTCACGAATCATTCATTGCGCGCCATTGCCAGGCAGCTGCCTGACTGACGTTCCTGAATGCCTGGCCGGGTCGCGACCCCGGGCAATCCGGCATGTCACGTCACGCCATCCCGTGACATCCGCTAACTACCCTGGCCATGATCTTGTGACGCACGTCATGTGCCGGCTCCCCGGCATTGACGCACTCAGGGAAACCATGAGAATGCGAGTGCCTCCCGAGGGGGAGCGTATTCAATTGGGAGGACTGTGGATGAAGAAGTTAGCTCGCGCCGTACTGCTTGCGGCGCTGACTGTTTCGGCTGCATCAGCGGCGCAGGCTGCGGATGCCGGCAAACGTGGCGGGTTCTTAGGGCAACTTGACCTGGATTTCGGCGGCGACGACGTCGCTACGTTGTCTTTCGAAGACGGCGACACCCAGGACGTCAAGGCCGGGCAGGGTCTCGGCCTCGGCATCGGCGGCTGGTTCCGTCCGGTCGACTCCGTGCCGTTCGAACTGCAGGGTATCCTGGGCTACAAGGTGGTGTTCACGGCGGCCGACAACGCGGACATCAAGATGACGCGCACGACCCTGCAGCTCAATGGCGTGTATCGCTTCGCGAACGAGTGGTACGTCGGCGCCGGCTATGTGCAGCACATGAGCCCGGAACTCGACGGAGACGGGTTCTTCGAAGACTTCGAGTTCGACGACTCGAACGGCTTCAACCTGGAGGTGGGTTGGAAGTGGATTGCACTTCACTACACCAGCATGGAGTACACCGCCGATGGTTACGAGGACGTCGACGCCAGCAACGTCGGCATCCGCTTCACATACCGTTTCGGCGCGCAGTAAGCGCGACTAGCTAGTTCGCCGGGCGGGGTCCGGTGGACTCGCGGCACACCATGCGGTAGGGAATCTCCATGCTCCTGGGCGGCGCTTCGTCGCCCAGCGAGCGGAAGAGCATGTCTGCCGCCTGGTGCGCCATCTCGTAGGTTGGTTGGTGCACCGTGGTGAGCCGCGGCCAGATGACCTGCGCGACATAGCTGTCGTCGAACCCCGCAACCGACAGGCGGCTCGGAATCGTGAGACCCATTTCATGCGCGGCCATGATCGTGCCCGCGGCCATGTCGTCATTGCTCGCGAACACGGCCGTGGGCCGTGTCGCACGAGACAACAGGCGACGCGCAGCGGCCAGGCCCGAATCGAACGTGAACTCGCCGCGGTCCACGAGTTGCGGATCCACATCGAGTCCGTGTGAACGCAACGCCAGCGTGTATCCGAGGTAACGCTGCTCCGTCACGGGATGTCCCGGTGGGCCATTGATGAAGCCAATGCGTTCGTGACCGAGCGCGATGAGGTATTCGGTCATTTCACGCGCGGCCGCGACATCGTTCATGAACACGCAGGAATACGCATCCAGGTCGACCGTGGGCGCAATGCGCACGAAGCGGATGCGGTGCTTCTGCAACTCGGCCAGCACTTCCGTGGAATCGGACAGGGGAGGCGCCAACACCACGCCATCGAGATGGGACTCGAGCACGAGGCCCGCGAGATCGCGCACGCTCGACAGGTCCGTGCCCTCGCACGGGTGCACCAGCAGCCGATAACCACGCGTATGGCAACGCTCCAGCGCGCCCTTCTGCAGGTCGACGACGTAGTTGGCACTGGGGTTCTGGTAGATCAGCCCGATGAGATTCGAGCTGCGGCCCGCGAGGCTGCGCGCCGAAAGGCTCGGGTGATAGTTGAGTTCCTCAACCAGCTTCAGCACGCGCGCGCGCGTCTCGCTGCGGACGTTCGGTTCACTGTTGAGTACGCGCGAGACTGTCTTGATGGACACTCCCGCAGCCTTGGAAACGTCGTGAATCGTAATACGGCTCATGATCGAGGCCCCCCTGATGCGGCCAAATTGTCTTGTTGTCAGACAGCGTTGTCAAACAGCGTCACCCTTTCAAACAGGCGCACCACCGTTACGTTAATTACTGGGTAGAATCCGGGGCCCTATTGGTTGACAGCGTTGTCTGCATCCGTGCAGCCTGCGCAGCTTTGGAGTGAATGGTGGCAGGCAAACAGGCGCTTCCCGGCGCAGATTCGGATCGTGAACAATTCGACCGCTCCGCGGTGCTGGGACTGGTAGCAGACGTCGGCGGTACTCACATCCGCTTCGGAATTGCAGTCGGCGGGGATGCCGCGGACGGAATCCACGTCCATTGCGTACGGCGCTATGCCGTCCGCGCCCACGAATCCATAGCTCACGCCGCGCAGCACTATCGCAGTGACACGCCCGGCGTTCCCGAGGCGCTGAGCCGCGCGGCGGTGGCGGTGGCGGGGCGCGTCGAAGCAGACCGGGTGCAGCTCACCAACAGCGCCTGGTCTTTCTCGGCGCAAGCCCTGAGCAAGTCCCAGGACTTCGAACGCCTGCATGTCATCAATGACTTCGAGGCCGTGGGCCACGCGGTCGGCGCACTGCGCGCGGATGACCTCAACCCTATCGGCACCCAGCGCCTGGCGCTGCCCATGAACCAGGGCGTTTGCGCCATCGTGGGCGTGGGCACCGGTCTCGGCGTCGGCGGCGTGGTCGCCAATGGCGGCGCCTTCACCGTGCTCGCCACCGAGGGCGGGCACGCGAGTTTTGCACCCACGAACGAACGAGCCATTGAATTGCTGCGCTGGTTGCGCCGAAAGTACGGCCGTGTGTCGGCCGAGCGGGTGCTGAGCGGTGCCGGCCTCGCGAACGTCTACCTGGCGCATTGCGAAGTCGAAGGCCTGCACGTTACGGAGTTGTCAGCGTCGGAAATCACCACTCGCGCGGCCGACGGCAGCGATGCGAATTGCGTGGAGGCGGTGGGCTTGTTCAGCGAGCTGTTGGGTTCTTTCGCCGGTGACCTCGCGCTGACGCTGGGCGCTTGGCAGGGCGTGCTCATATCCGGCGCCATGCTGCAGCACTTCGATCGCGCTGCGCTCGAGCGCCGTGTGCGTGCCGGATTCGAATACAAGGGACGATTCACACCCGCCATGCGCAGCATACCGGTCGAAACCATCTCTCATCCGCACGTCGAGTTGCTCGGCGCTGCCAGGCTGCTGCTCAATTCATGAAGACCAACATCCAGAAATTCGTGCTGTTCGGCGCCACCGGCGACCTGTCGCAGCGCATGGTGTGGCCATCGCTGTACCACCTGTGCCGCGAAAAGCTGGTGCCGCCGACGCTGACGTTCGTCGGCTCGGCTCGCAATGCGATGCCCAACGAAGAATTTCGCAAGTTCGTCGAAGGCGCGTTGCGCAAGCATGTCCTGCCGGAATTCCTGAAAGAAGACGCGCTGGCCGACCTGCTGACGCGCGTCACGTACGCGCCGTTCGAAGCGAGCGACGGCAGCGCCGCGGGTACCGAAGCGCTCCAGAAGGCACTCGCGGGCAACAATCGCATCCTCTATTTCATGGCGACTTCGCCGAAGCTCTACGGCCCCACGTCGTTGAGTCTCGCGGCCGCCGGCCTTGCCTGCGAGCATTGCCGCATCATTCTCGAAAAGCCGATCGGCACCGACTACGCCTCGAGCGTGGCCATCAACGAAGCCGTCGGAAGCGTCTTCCACGAAGACCGCATCTTCCGCATCGACCACTATCTCGGTAAGGAAGCGGTGCAGAACCTGCTCGCGTTGCGGTTCGCGAACTCCCTCTTCGAGCCGCTGTGGAATTCCTCGAATATCGACAACGTGCAGATCACGGTCGCGGAGACCGTTGGTCTCGAGGGTCGCACCGGCTATTACGATGAAGCCGGTGCGCTCCGCGACATGCTCCAGAATCACGTGCTGCAGTTGCTGACGCTCGTGGCGATGGAGCCGCCGCACCTGCTGGAGCCCAACGAGGTTCGCAACGAGAAGACCAAGGTCATCCGCAGCCTCCGACCCATCTCCGCGGCCACCGTGACCGCGAACACCGTGCGCGGCCAATACGCGGCGGGTAGTTCGAGCGGAATCGCGGTACCTGGCTACAACGAAGAGAAAGGTGCGAAAGGCGGCAGCGAGACCGAGACCTTCGTCGCGCTGCGCGCCGAGATCGACAACTGGCGCTGGGCCGGCGTGCCTTTCTATCTTCGTACCGGCAAGCGCATGCAATCTCGCCGCACCGACATCGCCATCCAGTTCAAGGCAGTGCCGCACAACATTTTCACGGCTTCGGAACCGACGCTGCCGGCCAACCGGCTCGTCATTCACCTCCAGCCCGAGGAAAGCGTCACGCTCGAAATCCTCAGCAAACAACCGGGTCTCGAAGGAGTCCGCCTTCGCGAAGTGCCGCTCGAATTGTCGCTACCCAAGGACGAGAGTGGCGGCCGCACTCGCATCGCGTATGAGCGCCTGCTGCTCGATGCACTGAAAGGGAACACGACCCTGTTCGTCCGGCGCGACGAGGTCGAGGCGGCGTGGAACTGGATCGACGGCATCCAGACGAGTTGGCGCTCGACGCGTCAGCAGGTAAAGACCTATCCTGCAGGCACCTGGGGGCCCACGGCTGCGATCGCTCTGACCGAGCGACACGGCCACAGCTGGTATGAGTGACCTGATGAGTGCCCCGAAGCTCAACGACACGATTCTCGAAGTCACCGAACGCATCGGTGGCCGCTCTGCCGCCGCGCGCGGTGAATATCTCGAACGCACGCGCAAACGAAAGCTGGTCGAGCCGGCTCGCGGCAAGCTGGCCTGCGCCAACCTCGCGCACGTCATGGCGGCGTCGGGAGTCGACAAACCGCATCTGCAGCAGGCCGTGGTGCCGAACATCGGCATCGTGACGTCGTACAACGACATGTTGTCGGCGCATCGTCCCTACGAACCGTATCCCGAAGTGATCCGCGCGGCTGCCCGCGTGGCAGGCGCTACTGCGCAGGTCGCCGGCGGTGTGCCCGCGATGTGTGATGGCGTCACGCAGGGCCGTGCCGGCATGGAGCTGTCGCTGTTCAGTCGCGACGTGATTGCGCTGGCGACCGCCGTGGCCTTGTCCCACGAAGCCTTCGACGGCGCCTTGTTGTTAGGCATCTGCGACAAGATCGTGCCGGGCCTGTTCATCGGCGCGGCATCGTTCGGCCAGATGCCCATTGTGTTCACGCCGGGCGGACCCATGCCGAGCGGCATGGCCAACAAGGCCAAGGCCGAGGTGCGGCAGCGCTTCGCCGAAGGCCTCGCGACGCGCGACGAACTCCTGGCCGCCGAGATGGGCTCCTACCACGACGCCGGCACCTGCACGTTCTACGGCACCGCCAACTCCAACCAGATGCTGATGGAGATGATGGGGCTGCACGTGCCGGGCGCTGCGTTCGTGGCGCCAAACACGCCGCTGCGACATGCGTTGACCGTGGCTGCCACGCAGCGCGTGGCCGAGACCACCGCGCTGGGTGCTAACTACCTGCCGTTCGTCGAGGTCATCGACGAGCGTTCATTCGTCAACGCAATCGTGGGCCTCATGGCCACCGGCGGCTCGACGAATCACGTGATCCATCTCGTCGCGATGGCCCGGGCCGTTGGCCTGGCCGTGACCTGGGATGACATGGCCGACATCTCGCGCGTCACGCCGCTGCTCGCGCGCGTGTATCCGAACGGCGAGGCCGACGTCAACCAGTTCCATGCCGCGGGCGGCATGGCGTTCGTGGTGCGCGAACTCATCAACGCAGGTCTCGCGCATGAGTCGGCGATGACGGTCTGGGGGCCGGGCCTGTCGGCGTACGCCAGGGATCCTTACCTCGTCGACAACAAGCTAGTGTGGCGCGACGCGGCCGAGAAGTCGCACGACGAAAAGATCTTGCGTCCCGCGTCGAATCCTTTCTCCGCAGACGGCGGACTCAAGCTTCTGCGCGGCAACCTCGGGCGCTCGGTCATCAAGACGTCTGCCGTCGATCCGAAGTACTGGGAAATCACCGCGCCCGCGCGCGTGTTCGAAAGCCAGGAAGCCATGGCCGCCGCGCTCAAGGCCGGCCTCAATGAAGATTTCATCGCCGTCATTCGCGGCCAGGGTCCGCGCGCCAACGGCATGCCTGAACTGCACAAGCTGATCCCCGCGATGTCGGGGTTGATGGCGAAGGGTCGCCGCGTGGCCATTGTCACCGACGGCCGCATGTCCGGCGCGTCCGGCAAGGTGCCCGCCGCCATTCACCTGACACCCGAGGCGGCTGCAGATGGTCCGATCTCGCGCCTGCGGGATGGCGACATCATCAAGCTCGATGCGCGTAGCGGCGTGCTCGAAGTGCAGGTTGATGCAGCGACACTGGCAAAGCGTGATCCGGTGAAGCCGGAAGTGTTCGACACCACGTTTGGCGTGGGCCGCGAGCTGTTCACGCGGTTGCGCGAGGGCGCGACGGCGGCTGACGAAGGCGCGTCGATCCTGTAGAAATGAGTCGGTGAGCCCTGATCTTCCTAAGCCCGGATTGTCAGCCTGGCAATGGGATGGCTACGCGCGTTACCACCAGTCCCGCGCCAACCTCCTGCTTCACATCGTGCTCGTGCCGCTGTTCCTGGCCGGCAACATCGCGTTGATCGTCGGCGTCATGCGGCTTTCGTGGATAGAAGCGCTCTCCGGCATCGGGCTCATGGCATTTTCCATGGCGCTTCAAGGACGTGGGCATCGCATCGAAGCGGTCCCGCCGGTTCCTTTCTCCGGCCCGGCCAACGCTCTGAGCCGCATCTTCCTCGAACAATGGATTACCTTCCCGCGCTTCTTACTCACTGGCGCCTGGTGGCGTGCCTTGCGCCAAGGCCCGGAGTAGACTCCAGCGCTCCACGGGGAAGGGGCCGAAGAATGAAAACCCGCGCTGCGCTCGCCTGGAAGGCGGGCCAACCTCTCGAAGTCGTCACACTCGACCTGGCGGGTCCCAAGACCGGCGAAGTGCTGGTCGAAATCAAGGCGTCCGGCGTCTGTCATACCGATGAGTTCACGCGCTCCGGCGGCGATCCCGAAGGATTGTTCCCGGTGGTGTTCGGCCACGAAGGCGCCGGCATCGTCGTCGACGTGGGTCCCGGCGTCACCACGCTGAAGAAGGGCGACCACGTCATTCCGCTGTACACGCCGGAATGTCGCCAGTGCAAATCCTGCACCTCGCACAAGACCAATCTTTGCACCGCGATTCGCGCCACCCAGGGACAGGGCGTGATGCCCGACGGCACTAGCCGCTTCTCGATCGGCAACGAGAAGGTTCACCACTACATGGGTTGCAGCACCTTCTCTAACTACACGGTGCTCCCGGAGATCGCGCTGGCGAAGATCCGCGAGGACGCGCCGTTCGAGAAGGTCTGCTACATCGGCTGCGGCGTCACCACGGGCATCGGCGCGGTCATCAACACGGCGAAAGTGGAGCCGGGCGCGAACGTGGTGGTGTTCGGCCTCGGCGGCATCGGTCTCAACGTCATCCAGGGCGCACGCATGGCGGGCGCCAACAAGATCATCGGCGTCGACATCAATCCCAAGCGCAAGGCGATGGCCGAGAAGTTCGGCATGACGCACTTCGTGAACCCGAAAGAAGTACAGGGCGATCTCGTGCCGTATCTCGTCTCGCTCACCGATGGTGGCGCGGACTACAGCTTCGAATGCGTCGGCCACGTCGACCTCATGCGCCAGGCTCTCGAGTGCTGCCATCGCGGCTGGGGCGTGTCGGTCATCATCGGCGTCGCGGGCGCCGGACAGGAAATCAAGACGCGTCCGTTCCAGCTGGTGACGGGGCGCGTGTGGAAAGGCACGGCATTCGGCGGTGCGCGCGGCCGTACCGATGTGCCGAAGATCGTCGACTGGTACATGGACAAGAAAATCAACATCGACGATCTCATCACGCACGTGATGCCGCTCGACAAGATCAACGACGCTTTCGATCTCATGCACAAGGGCGAGTCGATTCGCTCCGTGGTCACTTTCTAGAACCTGCAAACTAACAACGACGAGGGAATGCTCATGGCCGTCAAGCTTCATCCATCGATCGACAAGGGTCTGAAACCCGGCGCCAAGAAGTTCAAGGGCGGCACGCTCACCTGCCATTGTGCCGCCGATCCCGTGACCGTCAGCATCAAGGGCAACGTCGCCCACAACCACGCCTGCGGCTGCACCAAGTGCTGGAAACCCGCCGGTGCCAAGTTCTCGGTGGTCGCGGTGGTCAGCCGCGACAACCTGAGCGTCACCGCGAACGAACAGAAGCTGACGACGGTCGACGCCAGCGCCGCCATCCAGCGACACGCCTGCAGCGGCTGCGGCGTGCACATGTACGGTCGCATCGAGAACACGAGCCATCCGTTCTACGGACTCGACTTCGTGCACGTGGAGCTCTCGAAGGACAAGGGCTGGGCGAAACCCGAGTTCGCGGCCTTCGTGTCGTCCATCATCGAAGCCGGCGCTGCCAAGCCGAAGGAGATGACCAAGATCCGTGACCGGCTCAAGAAGCTGCGCCTGACGCCATACGACTGCCTGTCACCGCCGCTCATGGATGCAATCGCCACGCACGTGGCGAAGGCCAAGGGCACGCTCAAGGTCTGACCAGGAAACCATTGGCACTCCTAGCAACGATTTCCCGGCACGCCTGCTTCGGAGGCGTGCTGGGCTACTACCAGCACCCATCGCAGGCAAACAATTGCGACATGCGATTCGCGGTGTATGCACCGCCGCAGGTGGCGTCGGGTCCCGTGCCGGTGCTGTATTACCTTGCGGGCCTGACCTGCACCGAAGAAACCTTCGTGACGAAGGGTGGTGCGCTCGAACACGCCGCGCGACACGGCATCATGCTGGTCGCACCCGACACCAGTCCGCGTATCGCGCTGCCGGGTGACCGGGAGTCCTGGGATTTCGGCATCGCGGCCGGCTTCTACCTGAATGCCACGCAGGAGCCGTGGGCGTCCCATTACCGCATGTACAGCTACGTGGTGGACGAGCTTCCGGAAATCATCGCCGCGAACTTCAATGCCGACATCGATCGCAGCGGCATCATGGGACACTCGATGGGCGGACACGGCGCGCTGACCATCGCTCTCAAGAATCCGCAGAGGTACAAGTCGCTGTCGGCATTTGCACCGATTGCGGCGCCCATCCAGAGCCCGTGGGGTGTCAAAGCGTTCTCGGGATATCTCGGCGCGTATCGCGCCGCCTGGTCGCAGTACGACGCCACCGAGCTCGTGAAGGCGGGGCACCGCTTCCCGGGCGGCATCCTCATCGACCAGGGCACGGCCGACAAATTCCTGGCGGACCAACTCAAGCCGGACCTCCTGGTATCAGCCTGCAAGGCCGCGGGGCAGGAGTGTTACCTGCAGATGCGCGAAGGCTACGACCACGGCTACTTCTTCATCCAGAGCTTCATGTCGCAGCACCTGACCTGGCATTCGCACCTGCTGGCGAAGTAGGCGTTCCCGGTCGTCAGTCGTCGTGACGCTCGCGGATCGCCGGGTGAGTGCCGGTGCGAATGGTGGGATCCGGCAGCACGTACTTTCGCCGCGACAGGGGCCAATAGAGCAGCGCAAACAATGCCAGGCAGATGAGCGTGGCGATGAGCACCGGCTGCGTCGACCAGGCAATCACGAACACGCAGAACGCGCTGCCCACCAGCGCCAGCGTCCGCTCACCCGGCACGCGATAGCGGAGGGCCGCCGCGCAGGCGCCCAGGTACGTCAGCAAAGCGAACAGCGTCGATGCCTCCGCGAGATAGCCGAACTGTTTTCCGAGCGTGGGTGCGATGGTGAGCACGATCAGTCCCGTGCCTAACAATCCGGCGATGATGAGGCCAGACACGGGCGTGTCGCCGGCTCTCGTGCGCGCAAAGGTCTGCGGCAGCAGGCCGTGATCGGCGGCGGCACGGCTCACCTGCGCCGTCATCAGCACCCATCCCGCGAGCGTGCCCAGCGCTTTCAGTCCGCCGCACAGTGCCACCAGCGGGCCCGCCACGGGCCCCATCATCTTCGCCGCGGCAAGCGCGAACGGCGCGTTGGAAGCAGCGATCTCGGAGGCGGGCGCGATGCCGAATATCACGATGCTCGCCGCGATATAGATGACGGCGGCGATGAGCACTCCCGCAATCGTGGCGATGGGAACGTTGCGTTCGG
>Ga0315910_10001817_pt1 | contig 19283 bp, 19 predicted proteins | sample EdamamesoilMG_FD_204470 | JGI IMG/M metagenome (GOLD analysis project Ga0315910, IMG submission 204470) | Garden soil microbial communities collected in Santa Monica, California, United States - Edamame soil | ecosystem: Environmental > Terrestrial > Soil > Garden | place: USA: California...
GCAGCCCCCGCGGGAAGCGCAGCCCCCGCGGGACGCGCAGCCCCCGCGGGACGCGCAGCCCCCACCCCCAGCACTGCGACCGCCACCAACGGACCGCCCCCGGCACGCGCGCCAGGAGGCGGCCCGCCCCCCCCTGCGGGCACCACGGCGGCGCCCGGGAGCCCCCCCCCAACGACCGCGATGCCCGCTCGAGGCACGCCCGTCGAACCTGCCGCTCCGACGGCGCCCGGCACGAAATCCGAATAGAAGTCGGGCTTTTCCGGGCCGACGGCGCGAACCGAGGCGACAGTGCTGCGAACCCAGCCGCAAGATCCAAGACAAATCTGGAGCGGCGAGTTAGTCTTAGGGGTGGGGAAACCCCAATTTCCCTTTTCAAGCCAAATCGCCGAGGAAAATTAGTGAGTCAGCCCCTTCCGCAGACGGCCTCGACCCGAGCCGAACGCCAGAGCGATGCCCCCCATCATGAGCTGTTCTTGATCGTCGTCAGCGGTCAGGCCCGCGGCAGGCGCGTGCCGGTGCGAGACCGCGTGCGCGTCGGCAAGTCCTCCGACAACGACCTGGTCCTGCCGGACGATACCGTTTCCCGCCACCACTGCGAGATCGTGCGGACGGAAAACGGCATCGTGGTGCGGGACCTCGAGTCCACGAACCACACCAAGGTCGGGCGCACCAAGGTGCGTGAAGCCACCATCGACGATGGCACCACGCTGACCGTGGGCAACGTCGAGGTCGTGCTGCGCAGCGAACCAGGGCGCGCCCACGTGCTGCCGAGCGAGGCCTCGCGCTTCGGCGACGTGCTCGGGCCGAGCCTAGCCATGCGCTCGATCTTCGGGGTGCTCGAGCGCATCGCCCCGACCGACGCCTCCGTGCTGATCGAAGGCGAAACCGGCACCGGCAAGGACATCCTGGCGCGATCGATCCACGCCTGCAGCCCGCGCAAGGACGACCCTTTCGTCGTCGTCGACTGCGGCGCCATCAGCTACAACCTGATCGAGAGCGAACTGTTCGGCCACGAGCGCGGGGCATTCACCGGCGCCGTCGCCGCCCGCCAGGGCGCCTTCGAAGTAGCCGGGAGCGGCACCATCTTCCTCGACGAAGTCGGTGAGCTGCCGCTCGACGTACAGCCGAAGCTCCTGCGGGTGCTCGAGGCGAGCGAATTTCGCCGTGTCGGCGGCAACCGTGTCACGAAAGCCAACGCACGCATCGTCGCCGCCACCAAACGTAACCTCAAAGAAGAGGTCGACCGCGGCAAGTTTCGCGAAGACCTGTACTTTCGCCTGAGCGTCGTGCCCATCACCGTCCCGCCCCTGCGCACGCGGCGCGAGGACATCCCGCCCTTGATCGAGCATTTCTTGGAACTCGCGCAAAAGCGCGATCCCGCAGCTCAGTCGATCTCCCTCAGCCGCGAAACCATCAGCTCGCTCACTGCTCACGACTGGCCCGGCAACGTGCGCGAGCTGCGAAACGTGCTCGATCGCGCCATCTACATGGCCACGGCCAGCGACGAGAACGAGCTCCGCCTCGTCGATCTCCCCGTCACCGCCGCCCCAGGCGGCGCCAAAGGCGCCATCGACTTCGACGCCGGCCTGAGCTATCGCGAGGTCCGCGCCAACTTCGAAGCCGACTTCGAGCGCCGCTACGTCTCCTGGCTCCTCGATCGCCACCAGGGCAACATCAGCGCCGCGGCCCGCGAGGCCCGCATGGACCGCAAGCACCTCTACGACCTCGCCCGCAAACACGGCCTCCGAGGCGAACGCCAGACGGGCCCGGGCGACTGAGCGGTACGCGCCCGTTTTTTCTTCTCTTGCGCTAGCCGAGCTCCCGGCGGGCGCTGAGCCCCCGCTGGTTGCCTCTGTCAGGCGTCAGCTCTCGATCGCTCGCCCGCCCTGCTCGACCCAGTACGTCTGCTTGTGCGCGCCGGCTTCGAGTTTGCGCATCGCAGCCCGTGCCGGGGCCCCCCCGACTCAGTCGCTATCGTCGGCTCGTGGTGCCGTGATAGCTATTCGCCTTCGCTGGGCATCTCCACCTCGAGCGTGTCCAGCGGGTTCGGTCGTGCTTGCAGGACGAGGTTGCCGGCGCCAGCGCCAACCGCGACCGCCGCCGACTGGACGAAGCCAAACGCGACGTAGAGCAGCAAGCCGCGCCAACGCCGCGTCCAGTAAAGATGCACGGCAACACCAAGCGGCCAGGTGAACATGAGCAGCCAGGCGAATGCCCGCTGATAGATCTTTCCGTGCAGCAGCGCGTCGAGCTGACAGAACAGAACCACCGCCGAGGCGACGAGTAGAAACGTCGGAATATCGAGGACGGCGTCGATCTCACGCAGCACGCCATGCAGAAAGGAACCCGCCAACGCCAGGCTCAGGGCAAAGCGACGCTGCCGAATCGCCCACTCGGGCACTTCCTCGACCTGCGTCGGGCTCGGGCTCGCGTACGGGTTCAGAACGCGCCCCCTTCTGACACGAGCGCCCCGCGCGGTCCTGGCCCGCGCACCTCTTTCTTCAGAGCTGCCGCGGCTGGGTCACGAGCGCCACGCGCTCGTCCTGACCCGGGAACTTCTTTCTTCAGAGCTGCCACAGCTGGATCACGAGCGCCACGCGCTCGTCCTGACCCGGGAGCTTCTTTCTTCAGAGCTGCCGCGACTGGGTCACGAGCGCCACGCGCTCGTCCTGAGCCGGGAGCTTCTTTCTTCAGAGCTGCCGCGGCTGGATCACGAGCGCCACGCGCTCGTCCTGAGCCGGGAGCTTCTTTCTTCAGAGCTGCCGCGGCTGGATCACGAGCGCCACGCGCTCGTCCTGAGCCGGGAGCTTCTTTCTTCAGAAAGAAGCTCCCGCGGTCAGCGTAAAGAGGAGCGCGAGCGTGTCGTCGGGGGTTTCACCGGACCAGGTGAATTCTTTGAGGTCGGTCTTGATGCCGTCGAAGGCGGCTGCCGCACGCAGCTGCCGAAAGATCCCGAAGACGCGAGCCTCGCCAGCCCCGGACTTCTCGAGCTGCAGTCGGGCGCCGGCGCTGTAGCTGGCGAGCGGCGATACTTCGCGATCGCCAGACCAATACTGACCGCGCGGTCCCGTCTCGGGTTCGCCCCCGGTGTAGTCATCGCTCCAGAACAAGGCGCCGGTCTGCGCGTAGTAACGTCCGCGCACGAGCAAGCGGAGCCACGGGAACAGGTAACGTTCACCGCTGAGCTCGTAGGTCTGACCCAAGATATCCCAGGTGTCGCGGTAGCCCCGCACGCCGAAGCCAATGGCCGTCTTGATGGGGCGTACGTAGTACTTCAACCGGAGCGCCAGCGCGCCGCGGGCGCGGTTGTCGGGGTGGTTTTCGAGCGCGGCATCCCCTGCGGCCGCAATCTCGACTGAACGGTACGGGTTCTCGAGGAAGCCGTTCTGCAGCGCGCCCGTCAGCACCATCTGCATGTTCAACTCGGGCGTCCAATTCTGGTTCCACGCCGCTTGGAACGTATCCAGGTTGATCTCGCGGACCGCTCGGTCGTCGGCGTTCGAGAAGCAACCGTCCGAGCTCGTGAGGGCTTGCCGGTTACTGGGCGCGTCGGTCTCCGCGAACGCGGTGGTGCAGACCTCGTCGAAGCCGCGCCCATACGAGAGCTCGATCTTGGTATTCTTCTGGAGGAAGTCGGTGCCAGCAGCGACCGTGAAGGACTGCGACTTGTAGTCGCTCTCGAAGCCGTACGCGTAGTTGGCCGACAGCTCGGTGCTGGCGCGCGTGATACTGAAGCCGCCGCCCACGACGTGCCGAGTGTCGGAAAAGTCGCTCGCCTGCGTCACGATGTCTGCCAGGCGACCGCGCTTGACGGCCTCGGTGGCGCCCGTGACGATGTCGGCGTCGTAGCTGGCGTTGACGCCGAGCCACGAGGTCGGGCGCACCACGACCGCTGCGCCCGGGTGAATCACCGTCAGCTTGCTCGTGGCGGAGGGTTCGTTGAAGACCGACGTGCGCACATCGACGTCGGCGACCTGCGCCCGAGCGTGGGGCGCCAAGAGCGCGCCCAGCGCCACCGAGAGCCACGCGAACGAGCGCCGGCGACCACGCCGCCGCGCGCGCGGGTTCAGCATCAGTTGCAGCCGCATCCACCACCTTGCACGGAGCCTCCGCCGTAAGCGGCCTCGCGATTCTCGATGACGTGCTGCCGAGCACTCTCTTCGAGCGGGTTGCTCTCGAACTGCATCGTCGGGTCGGCAAGGATGGCCTTCTGTTCGGGGCGCACCGTGACGCAGCTCGTGCCGAGGGCGAGCAGCAAACTCGCCGCCATGCCCTTTACTACTTTGCCTACCAGATGGTGTTCCATGCTTTGACCTAGACCTCTAGAAGTAGGTGCCCAATCCGCCGAAATAGCTCTGCACGTTCTCGTAGGTGTCTTCCGTGAACAGCACCACGTTGGCGGCCTCGAGCCGGAACAGGATACGCCAGCGCAGCGACACCAAGAGGCCGCCGCCCGCGCGCGCGTGAAACGACTGTTTCGACGTCTGGATGAACTCGTCGCGCGGCTCTTCGTGGATGCCGCCCACGCCGATGGTGACGAAAGGGGCCACCGGCCAATCCGGTGCCAGGTTCAGCGTGCCGGCGCCCCCGTACACCAGTCGCCGCGCCTGCTCTTGCAGCGCGAGGCCTACGTACGGCTCGAACGCGATCGCGGGACCGATCACGAGCTGCGGTCGAAACTCCATGTAGCCATCTTGGTCGAAGACGCCGCCCATCATGGTGAAGCCACCCCAGGCTTCTTCGAGCGCCGGTGGCGCGAACACGCCGGGCTTCTCGGGCCCGCCCTCCGCCGCCGGATCGACGGCCACGGTCTCGACGGTGTCGCCGAGGATGTAGCCCGTGCGTCCGTCATCCATCACCACTTCGAGCCAGTAGTCGCTGCCCGCACGCCCCTGCAGGAAGAACGTGTCGCCGCGCACGGCGGTGTGAATCACTCGATGCGAAATACCCGGGCCGGCGCGCAGCTCCGTTTCGGCAACGATCACGCGCGCGAAGGCCTCGGGCGCTTCGGCGGCCTCCTCGGCTTCGGCGGGCGCCACGTAGGACAAAAGAGCCAAAAGGCCCGCCCCCGCCACAACAGAATCGAGACCTCTCATTGACTGGAAAACTGATTGGCCCACTCGCGAATCAAGTCGGCTTCCGCGCTGGTTTCGCTGAAGATGGCCCGCGGGTGAGCGGCTTGTCCGGTGGGACGCAGCATCAGGGGTGCAACCTCGGGGTCGCGTTTCATGCGCGCCTGGGTGAGTTGGTAATTCTGCCGCGCGGACTCCGGGATGCGCGTGCCCGCCGCCGGCGAGTTCCCGTTGCAACTCTCAGCCACGAGCGGAGAATAATTGATCAAACGATAACTCGTCACGCTGTGGTGACATCCGTTCGAGGGATCGCCTTCTGCCGCATTCCCGGGGCCACACCCCTGGGCAAACAGCATCGGTTCGATCTGGCAGTAGTAGAAGTTCTCGTCGAACAAGACTTGGGAAACATTGAAGTCCGGTCCTGGATCCACGGTCGTCGGCAGAAGGCCCTCCTCGCCACACGCAGCTGCGATCGCGGCGGCGAGTACCGTGACGATCAGTGACCCGCCGAGCGGTTGCAAGCGCCTCCGGCGTGCGGCGTTCGGTTCTCGCGGGACCCGCTCGACTGGTTCCGCGGCCTGGGCGGGGACTGGCAGACGCTCCTCCAGAGTCATGAATTGCCCCAAGTGTCTCATCCATATCACCGGTGCGAGCAAGGGCACCAATACGCGACATCAGCGGATGATCTCTGACTAAATAAGCGAGGGAGGCAGGACGCTCTTGAATACGGAAGCGAGGCCCGCTAACAGTTTGCCCCTCAAGCAACAGATGTGGCAGGATATCCTACATCCTCCCACCCGAGGTCGAAAGATTCGAGGGGAGTCTGAGACGCGGCACTTCAGGAAACTATCGGAGAAGCGAAAGTATGAAGCTCAACGTCTGGTACTTGCTCATCGTCATCCCTCTCGCTCTGCTAGCAGCAAGTGCTGAAATAGGCGCCCAACTCGCCGTGTTAGGCCTCACGCTTGGAATCTTCTTCGGCACCCTGTCTCTCGGTCGTCCAACGACCGGGGACGCCACCACCACGCATCCAGGTCACTGAATCAGGCAGACAACCCTCAAGCGCCGCGCCGTAAGCGGCTGGGCGACGACCCAACGCCCAGGCTGAAGTCCGTCGAGGACTTCTCCCTGCACGACGTCGAGGCGCTGCGCCTGATCTTGCGTGGTGGGTCGGTGATCGACTGGCACCGCCTGAACTTTGCCGGCCCGGAGCAAGCCCGCAGCTTCGTTCGGAACCACGAGCTCGATCTCGACGATCCGGAAGACGCCGAGTTCATCGATCGCATCAAGAAGGACGCGATCTCGTACCTACGGCGGCATTTTTCCTTCGCAATTCCGAAGCCGGTCGAACGGGCATCGGTCGAAGAGCTGCTCTTGATGGCTTCCAGCCGGGGGCACCGCCAGCTGTGCGCCTGCACGATCCTTAAGACGATTCAGATCATCGATCACATGGCGGGGCGCGAGCTCTTGTTCCGCTTGCCGGTCAGCGATCGCGACCTGTTCCACCTGGTCGAAGAAAAGGTGTACCGCGTCGTGGGCACCATGCTGAGCGAAGGCTTCCCGATCACGGAGTTCATCGGGGGCCGCAAGAATCTCGACTCGACGTACACGAAGCTTCTGAGCAAGCCCGAGGCGACCACCGCCGCGCTCTACGACAAGCTCAGGTTCCGCATCGTCACCCGAACACAGGACGACATCCTGCCGGTGCTGCTCTACCTGACCGAGCGGCTGTTCCCCTTCAACTACGTGGTGCCCAAAGAGAGCACGAACACGATTTTTCATTTCCGCAGCTATTGCGATGCGCACCCGCACCTGGGCCAAATGACGGACAAATTCCAGGGCGAGCTCGACGACGCCCTGATCCCGGGCGACAACCGCTTCACCGCCCCGACGTACCGGGTGATCCACTTCGTCTGCGATGTGCCCGTGCGGGTCCCGCGGGACATCATGGAGATGGCGCCCCCGGCCTCGAAGAAGCTCGGGCCCATCGTCTATATGTTGTGTGAATTTCAGATCTTAGATGCCGAGACCGAGGCACACAACGAGGAAGGCGACGCCAGCCACGAGGCCTACAAGCGCCGCCAGAAAGAAGCCGTGTTCCGTAGGCTTCGCCTCGGGGCTCGCAAACCCCCGTCGCCCAAATCCACCTAAAAACGCGGTCCCCGCCGATCGCGTGCGAGGTGCCGCTGCTGGCGCCCGAAACTGAGCCGCCGTTCCGCGCGCTACCAGCGCTGTGCGCCGCGCCCGCGTCAGCCAGCACCCGAGCATCCTCCAAGAAAAAGTGCCGCAAAAGGGCGCTAGGGCAGCGATCGCCGGATCCGACGCGGCGAGAAATGGGGTAACAGTTGGGAATGCGGCTTTCTAGCGCCAAGATCCCCTCGATGGCCGCCGAGATGGTGAGCTTGCTCACCAGTGCCGGCGACATCGAAACCACGTCTCCCCGTGAGGTCCAAGCAGACCTCGAATCCGTCCTCAACCAATACGTTCGCGACGAAAACGAGGTCAACGAAAAGGCCAAAGAGCTGCTCGCCGCGCGCGGCCTGCCAGCAACCGAGTTTGCCAAGCTGAAAAAGCTGATCGCGGGAGATCGCAAGATCAAGCTCGGGGACGACGCCATTGACTACCTGCTCGATCAGCTGGTCGAAATGCTCATGTACTCCCAGCACGTGGAGGAAGTGTTTGCCGAGGACGTCCAGCTGCGCCTCCGCATGCGCACGCCCTTGCGCAAGGCTGCCGCCGAAGAGCTGAAGCTACAAGAAGCGGTGCGCGGACAGCTCAAACACGTCGAGGAGGGCACGGCGATCTGGGAAGTCGAGTATCAACGCATGATGGACGACATCCGGCGGCGTAAGGGCTTCTGATAGCGAGGCCCATGCGCAGCATGACGGGTTACGGTGTCGGCGAAGCCCCGCTCGGCGATGGGCGCTTGACGCTCGAGATCCGCGCGCTGAATCACCGCTACGTAGACGTGCGCGTGCGGCTCCCCGTCGAGCTCTCCGACTACGCTTTCTTTACCGAACAGAAAGCTCGCGAACTTTTGAGCCGAGGCCGCTTCGATATCGGCGTGCGCGTCGACGACGCGGCCCTGCCCGCCCCCAACCTCTCGATCGCGCGGGCGCGTTCGATCTACCTGGCGCTCCAGATGCTCCGCGACGAGCTCGCGCCCGGGACCGACCTGCCCGTTTCGGCCGTAACCGCCATCCCGGAGCTGATCCAAGCCCCGTCGACCATGCAGTCCGAACAGATCCAGAACGCGCTCGCCCTAGCCTTGAAAGCCGCTGTGGTACACCTGAACCTGATGCGAGAACAGGAAGGAGCCGCCCTCGGGCGGGAGCTCGGACGCCGGCTCGAGCTCGCACGCGGGCTGCGCGAGCGGATCCGCGAGCAGGCGGAGCGGCTGGTGCCCCTACACCGCGTGCGCTTGGAAGAACGGCTCGAACGGCTGCTCAAAGACAGCAACGTCGCCATCGACCAGGGGCGCTTGGAGCTGGAGCTGGCGCTGCTCGCCGACCGCACGGACGTCACCGAAGAACTCGTGAGGCTCGACAGTCATTTCGACCAGCTCGCGCGGCTGCTCTCGAGCGATGAGCTGATCGGCAGGAGACTCGACTTTTTGTTGCAAGAAGTGGGGCGCGAAGTGAACACCGTGGGAGCCAAGAGCCAGGACGCAGAACTTTCACACGTCGTCGTCGAGATGAAGGCTGAAATCGAGCGCATGCGCGAACAGGTGCAGAATGTCGAGTAGCGCGCGTCCCCTGCCCCTGATCATTTCGTCGCCCTCCGGTGCGGGTAAGACGACGCTCACCGGCCGATTGTTGAGGCAGATCCCCGATCTGGCGTTCAGCATCTCGCACACCACACGCGCCCCGCGCGCCAGCGAGCAAGACGGTCGCGAATACCACTTCGTCGATCGAGCCACGTTTGCGAACCTGATCGAGCAGGGCGAGTTTTTGGAATGGGCCGAAGTGCACGGCAACCTCTACGGCACGAGCAAGCGCGAGCTCACCAAGAACCGGCACCTGAGAGGCATCATTTTCGACATCGACCACCAGGGCGCACGTCAGATCAAGTGCGCCGAGCCCGATGCGGTCGCGATCTTCATTCTGCCGCCGAGCATGAGCATCCTCGAACAGCGCCTGCGCGGACGCGCCAGCGAGGACGAGGAGACAGTCCAGCGTCGCTTCAACGTGGCCCGGCGCGAGATCGAGCACTATGGCCTTTTCGACTACGTTTTGGTGAACGATAACATCGATGAAGCGACCACGCAGCTGCTCTCGATCTTTCGTGCAGAAGAGTGTCGCCGGCGGCGCGCCGCGCGTCTCGCCGAGCAGCTGCTGGCCGAAGGTCGCGCCCTCTCGAGCGGAAAACTCGAGTGATTGATGCCGCGTGAGGTTGCGTGCTAAGGGCCACTGAAATGCGAGCAGCGCTGGCCGTGATTGGCGGAAGTGGCGTGTACGACATTCCCGGGTTGGGGAACGTGCGCGAGCACACCGTGGACACGCCCTTCGGGTCGCCGAGCGACGCCATCGTCGAAGGCGTGCTGGGCGATGTCCGCTGCCTGTTCTTGCCGCGGCACGGTCGGGACCACCACAAGCCGCCCCACCAAATCAACTACCGAGCCAACATCTGTGCCCTGAAGAAGCTCGGCGCCGAGCAGGTCGTGAGTGTTTCGGCGGTGGGTTCGATGCGCGACGACATCCACCCGGGCGACGTGGTGATCGTCGATCAGTACATCGACCTCACCAAACGCCGCGAGAGCACGTTCTTCGAAGACGGGGTGGTCGCCCACGTGTCCTTCTCCGACCCGGTGTGCCCCGAGCTCGCTGCCGCCGCAGCGCGCGCAGTCAGCGCGGCTGGGGGCCGGGTCCACCAGGGTGGCACGTACGTCTGCATCGAAGGGCCGCAGTTTTCGACGCGCGCCGAGAGCCTCCTCTACCGAAGTTGGGGGGTCTCGGTGATCGGCATGACGGCCATGCCCGAGGCCAAACTCGCCCGCGAAGCCGAGCTCCCCTACGCGACGCTGGCGTTTGCCACCGACTACGATTGCTGGCACACAGGCCACGACGCTGTCACTGTCGAGGCAGTGATCCGCGTGCTGAAGCAGAACTCCGCCCTCGCGAAGCAGGCCTTACTCGGCCTGGTCGCGAATCTTCCCGATCCCAAGCTGAGCGCGGCGTCGAGCGCGCTGGCCACGGCCATCCTCACCCCCCCAGACCGCGTCTCCAGTTCGAGCCGCGCGCGCCTCGGGTGGTTACTCGACCCTTACCTGGAGCATTGACGACATGAGCGCTGAATCCGACAACCACGTTCTCATCGTAGGGTCCATGGCGTTCGACGACCTGATCTTGCCGAGCGGCGAGTTTCGGGACGTCGTGGGCGGGGCCGCTACCTACAGCGCCATCGCCGCAGGGCTGTTCGCGAAGCCGCGCATCGTCGCGGTGGTCGGCGACGATTTTCCCGAAAGCGTCCTCAGCGACTTGCAGGCGCGCAACGTGGACACGACGGGCATCGAGCGGGCGCCGGGCAAGACGTTTCGCTGGGCGGGGCGCTACGCCGACAACCTCGCCAGTCGCGAGACGCTGAAGACCGAGCTCAACGTATTTGCCGACTTCCGCCCGAAGCTTCCGCCCAACTACCGCGACAGTTCGCTGGTGTTGCTCGCAAACATTCAGCCCGAGCTCCAGCTCGAAGTGCTCGACCAGGTGCGCGCCCCCAAGTTCGTCGCCGCAGACACGATGAACCTCTGGATCGACGTCGAACGCCCGACGCTGGAGCGCGTGGTCAAGCGCGTCCAGGCCATGGTCATCAACGACGAAGAGCTCCGACAGTTTGCCGGCGAGCACAACATCAAGCGCGCGGCGCAAGCCATCTTGTCGCTCGGCCCCGAGCGCCTGGTCGTCAAACGCGGGGAGTACGGCGCGATGCTGTTCGACGCCGATGGTATCTTCTTCGTACCGGCATTCCCGCTGGAAGACGAAGTCGACCCCACGGGCGCCGGTGATACGTTCGCGGGCGCGCTCCTCGGTCAACTCGCCCAGATCGGAACCGTCGATGGCGGGACCACGCGGCGCGCGCTGCTCACGGCAGCCACCGTCGCTTCCTACTGTGTCGAGGGCGTTGGCACCACGCGCGTCAAGAACCTGACGACCAAGCAGGTCGAGCAGCGCCTGAGCGAGCTCCGCAGCCTCGTCCACGTCGAGTAGCCATCCCCGCGCTTCCTCCGCTTCCGATCAACCAGCACGCCGTGCCGACCGTCAGCCTGCTTTCACCACTGATTCTGCCGTGACGGCTGTCAGCGTTTCCTTTTAGCGCCAAGAGCGCCAACACTTCTTCAATTTTTCCCTGGTCCAGAGCGCGGACCGGGCACATCGGTAGCGACATCCGCGCAGCCTCGTTGGGGGCCGCGCCGACGGGGCGCTAGGCGACTTTGCGGGTGACGGGGGGCAGCTCGCTCTCGGCGGCGCTCGGGCGGAGCTCGGTGCTGCCGGGGCCGTCGAGGCGGCTCCGTTCCTCGGAGACGACGTGCAGGAGCTCGCGCTCCTCGGCGAGGCCGCCATCGATCAGCGCCTGCATGTAGCCGTCGGCGTAGCCTAGGGCGCGCGCGAAACGCGCGTTGGAGGCGCCGGCGGCGCGCTGGCGGAACACGTCCCGCAGCAGATCGCGCAGGGTTTGAACCAGGGGGACTTTGGGCATGCTCTTCGACATGAGAAACTCCTCGGGCCGGTCGCCTGCAGCCACGGCTGGGCGAGCTCCGAGCCACAATGAACTCGGTATCCCGATTCCGAAAATCGGGCCAACTTTTGGCCCAACCCGGTGGGTGCGCGTGGGGGAACCGGGGGGCAGGCGCCAGAACACTGGCATTGTTGGCCGGCATCGGATAAGGCCACGAGCAGCGTGACAGCTCAGACCCCGAACTTCGCCCCGCAGCTCGATGAGCTCGGCCGCCATCCGAACCTGGCCGCCATGGCGCACGCAGTCGTGAGCGCAGCCGAGGCGGCCTTTGCCGCCCGCAGCACGAAGTTCCCGCGTGAGCCTCAACCTGGCCTACCGCTGCCCAGCACACCAAATCCTCAGACCGAGTTCGCCACCAGCTGGGGCAACTGCTGGGAAATCCTGCAGCATGGCGCCCGATCGGCGGAGCAGGTGGCCTTGATCCGTGCGCTGCTTGCGTTCGGCCTGGGCCAGTACTTCCCGAGCACGCCCGAGCAGGAACGCAGCGCGGCGGCCCTGCTGGTTTGGCTGACGGCGCACACGAGCTCGGCAGCCCTCGAACCCCTCGAGGCGCTCCTGGGCGAGCAGGCTCGCCCGCTCTGGCACGCGGTCGCGGCGATCGCGGAAGATCCACTGGCCGGGGGCGCTGATTTCGGGCGCACCGAAAGTCTGATCGCCGTCGTGAGCCTCAGCGAGGGGCGCTCGGCCATCGCCCGCGAGGTCGCCCAAGAGCTCGTGACGCGCATGAGCGACCCCCTGCTCCGAGGCTTGCTCGCCGGCACCGGAACGGGCGCGCCCAGCGCCGCGACGCCGCTGCGGGGCGAGCTCGCGCCGCCCCCGAAAAGCCCTTGGGTGACGGCGGTTTTGGCGCTGACCTTCGTGCTCGCCATCGCCCACGTGGCTCGGCTGATCGCCCGCTACGTGTTCGCTTACAAGCGCCCGGCCAAGCTGATGCTGAGTCAGCGCGGGCTCGAAGTCAGCTACCACACCGAGTTCCTGGGGCGAACTCTGCGCGAACGGGCGACGCTCGTCCCGCTCAGCAACCTCGCCAGTGTCACGCGTGAGGTGCGCTTCGCACGGCTCGGGATGTACGCCGGGCTCGTGGCGTTGGCGCTGGGTAGCTACGTGGGCATGGGCTTGTTCATCGATGGTGTGCGGGTGCCTGGCGGATCGGCGACGTTGCTCGGGCTCGCCGTCTTCTTCATCGTGCTCGGGCTCGTCATCGACTTCGCCCTTTCGTCGCTCAGCGACTCCGTGAAGGGCAAGTGCCGCATCCTCGTGGTGCCCCGCAAGGGACGCGCGCTCTGCGTCGGGTCACTGAGCCCTCGGGACGCGGACGCCGTGCTCAGCAGCGTCGCGGAACAGGCCAAGGTCTAGCCGCCGGTTCCCTCGCGGCGTTCCTCGGAGCCCTCCGCTGGCTCGGGAGCGCCCTCCCCCTTGGGAGCGCCCTCCCCCTTGGGAGCGCCCTCCCCCTTGGGAGCGCCCTCCCCCTCGCCCTCCCCCTTGGGAGCGGGCTCGGCGCTGCGTGCCGGCACTGGCACCTGATATGCCGACCCGTCGGAGCCGGAAGCGCGCCAGAGTATTTTCGGCGGAGCGTGGCTCGGAGTCGGAGGCGCGGCGGGAGCGCTGGGGGCCGACGCACTGGCTACTGGCTTCGGGTTCCACTGGTTGATCACGCCTTCGACCATCTTCAACAGACTCGCGATCTGCTTCTCCGTGATGGTGAGGGTGCCTTGGATGCGCGCGCCTTCCGACCGAAAGCTGACTTTGTCGACGAACGAGGCGCTCCCGTACATCGCTTGCGCAACGAACGCGAGCGCTCCCTGCGGCTTGGCGCTCGCCAGCACGTTGCGCTCGAGCCACGCGGCGTGGTCGCGCGCCAAGTCTTCGCTCTCGTCCTCGGCTTCGATGACGGCCAGCGCCCCGCCGTCGGGGGTGGGTGTCACGCTGGCGCGGATCCACTTCAGGGTTTCCGGAAACCGGAAGGGCAACCCCAGGTGGACCTGAGACGGCGTCTCGACCGTCGCCACCAGCACCGCGTCTCCGGGAATGGGGTCGAGCCGGGTCTGCTTCGGCCAGCGCTTGAGCGCGTCGCGTTTGGCCGTGGGCGGCACGATGGCAAGCAGCTGCGGCGCAAAGAACGCGAAGATCCGCTCGGCGCGGTCCGCCCGCGCGCTCGCGGCGCGCGTCGCCCCCGACAGCCATTCGCCCGACGATCGTTGGACCAGGCTGTCGATCGCCGTCTCCATCACCGATTCGGGCACGTTGTAACGCAGCACGGCCACGACTTGAGACGAGTTTCTGAGTTCGGGACCCGCGATCAGCAGGCGATCGATGTCGCGGATCGGGTCGAGCTTGGCCGGTCCCAAAAAGTCGTACCACTGCGGCACTCGCCCGAGGATGTCCCCGATGCGCGGCCCGAGCGCGTGCTGCCGCACCTTGTCCGTATCGATCTTGATGCGGACTTTTGCGCCTGTCTTCGCGAGCTTGCCCGCCGCGCCGCTGAGCGCCACGGGGTCGCCGACCTGGTCCTTGGTTTCCGGGTCCTTGGCCTCGGTCTCCTGCCCGCTCCCGGGCTCGTTGGGGCGGGGCTCGCTGGACGGCTTGGGGGTGGGCTCCTGGCCGGTGGGCGCCGCGAGCGGCTCAGGGCTCGGGGGCAGGATCACGGCCCCGCTCGGCTCCGCTTCAGGTTCGGGATCCGCAGGGGCAGCTACCGGCGTCGGATCGTCGATGAGATCGATCGGGATCGTGGTGATGGGCGGCTGGGTCGGGGGCGGTGGGTCCGAAAGACCGAGCAACCCGATGAGACCGAAGAGCGCCGCCAAGGGGGTCAGCACCGAGTGCAGCAGCATCGACAAGCCCACGAGCGCGTAGAAGCGCCACTTCTTCGTGTCTGGCTGGCCACGCCACTGCGTCTTCACGTCCACGAGGTTCACGATAGTCTGCGCCGCGCCGTCGGGCGAATCCGCCCATCAGCCTCTGGCACGCCTCTAGCTAGGAACCCTGTGCCCCCAAAGCCTCTGGCAAGCCCAGGGCCCGTCCGCTTCCGTGTTGACCCCGCATTTTGGCTGACAGCGCATTTTGATTCAAATATGGGTTTTCATTAAATAGATCATGATGCGCAGGGATCAAAGGTTTGACGGGCGGGCTGCCGAGAAGTGGATCCGAGGGGTAGCTGCAGGTAGTAGGGGGTGAAACTCGAACGTTCCATGGTTTCTTTAACGGAGTCACGCTCGCCCCTCTTCCTTGGCCCCGCCCGAGCGCCGCGAAAGTCGGCCTTTGGCCTCGGCTACCTCGTGCTCCTCGGCCTGGCTGGTTGTGACCAACGACCCGACCCCCGGCCCCTCCCGCCCGTCGCCAGCGCCCCAACGAACGCTGGCCAGTCGGGCAAACCCACGCTGCCCGCGGAGCTGAATGCCAAGCCTCGGAGCTCCGCCCCGGAAGTCGCCCAAGCCCCGGCCCCTCCACCGCCCCACCCCGGGCCCTGGTTCGTGGTGACGTCGAGCTCCACGGGACTCTACGAAAAGCCGAGCTTCGACAAGGAAGCCAAGTTCGGCTACGCGCGCAACGGCGAACGCTTGCCCGTGAGCGGGCCCTCGGGCGCCAAAGACAACTGCAGCGGCGGCTGGTACTCGCTCGTGGGCGGGGGCTTCGTGTGTGGAAACTCCGGCACCATCGACGACAAAAACGCCGACCTCAAGTTCGTGCAGAAACCGCCGAATCTCGACGACGTGCTCCCCTACCGTTACGCGCGCAACGCGAAGAACGGGACGCCGCTGTATCGCTCGATCCCGACGCGCGAACAGATGCTCGCCTACGAGCCGTATCTCGAAGGCGCCAAGGCGGAGCCGGCCGAAGCGAGCGACAAGCGTACCGACGGCCCCGCTCCCCTCGCCGCCACCGAAAACAAAGCAATCGACGTCAAGACCGCGGCGACGGAAGCACCTGGACCAGCAGCCGTGCGCGTCTCGGAGCAGCGCCCCGTCGGCGCTGAGGGCAGCGCTGAAGAAGCTGCCGAGCCGCCCGTCGAGGTTCCTTGGTGGCAGGCGGAGGACGCGAAAGATCGCCTGCACGAGGTAACCCTCGACAAGCTCCAGAGCGATGCGGACGACGTGCTCGCCAAGCGCATGGTGACCGGTTTTTACGTCGCCATCGACAAGGTCTTCAGCTGGCACGGCCGCTCTTGGTACAAGACCACCAAAGGGCTCGTCACCCCTGCCGATCGCTTTTGGCAGACCAAGGGCTCGGACTTCAAGGGCGTCGAGCTCGGCAGCGAGTACCGCCTGCCGCTGGCGTGGGTGATCGGGGTGCAGAAGAGCACGAGCGCGTATCGCATCGACGAAGCCGCGAACAGCATCGAACCCGAACGCACGCTCGAGCGTTTTCAGGCGGTGGCGCTCAGCGGCGAGACGAAGAACTATCGGGGCGTCGCCTATCACCAGACCAAGGACGGGCTCTGGATCAAGAGTCGCTTTCTACGCGTCACCGAGCCAGCAGACGTCCCCAGTGAGCTCAAACCAGGTGAGCGCTGGATCGACGTCAACCTCTCGCAGCAGACCGTCGTGGCCTTCGAAGGCGAAACGCCGAAATACGCCACGCTGATCTCGTCGGGAAAGAAGTCCAGCATCAAGGAGAAGGACCACCGCACTCCGACCGGGACCTGGCGCATCTATGTGAAGCATCTGACCGACACGATGGACGGAGATGGGACAGCCGCCGGTGATCTGCCCTACAGCATCGAAGACGTCCCCTACGTCATGTACTTCCACAAGTCCTACGCACTGCACGGGGCGTTCTGGCACGCGAACTACGGCGTCGAAATGAGCCATGGGTGTGTCAACCTGGCGCCGCTCGATGCGAAGTATCTCTTCTTCTTCGCGACGCCTGTGATAGTGCAAGGCAGTCACGGGGCTTGGTCCACGCCGCAGCGCCCTGGCAGCGTAGTCCAGATTCACGAGTAATTCTAATAATATAGCTGAAAACCGCCCCCGCGATCGACCGAAGGGCCGACCCCGCCCTTAACTCGCGTGCGACACCTGCCGGATGGCTTGACGCAACCTCGTGGTGAGGCCAAGGGAGCTCAATACCCTTATGGACCAGTTCTCAGCACACCTCGATCGGGGATGGGACCTCGTACAACGCGGGGATTCCCGCGGCGCCGAGCAATCCGCCCGCCGAGCCCTGGAACTCGATAGCCAGTCACCGGAAGCCCACAATCTGCTCGGATACGTGGCGGCGCTGCAAGGTGAATTCGAAGACGCTATCGAGAGCTATCGGGAGGCGATCGCACTCGATGACACCTACCTCGAGGCCATGCTCAACGCCGCAGAGGTGTACATTCACCCGCTCGCTGATTTCGATGAGGCGCTGCGCATTTGCGATCACGCGCTGACCCTGGCCGAGAACGACGATGAGCTCGTCGACACGCTGCTCCTGAAGTTCGATGCGCACCTCGGCAAGGGCGAGATCGAGGAGGCGAAACTGCTCTGCACCCGGTTCCCGCCCGGCCCATTCGAGAACCCGAATCACACGTTTTTGGTCGGGCGCGCGCTGTACGAGACCGGTGACGTCGAACGCGCAGCGCCGCTCATCGAAGAAGCCGTCAAACGCAGCGGAAAGAACCCCGAAGCCACCTACTACCTGGGGCTCGTACGTGACGAACGCGGCGACACGCGCGGCGCCACCGAGGCGTTTCTGAGCGCGCGCGAGCTCGACCTCGAGCTGCCCGCTCCGGTCTGGACGCTCACGCGCGAGACCTTCGCAGTCACCGCCAAGCGCGCGGTACTGTCGCTGCCCGACGACCTCAGGCTGTACATCCGCGAAGACGAAGTCTACGCAGCCGACACGCCGGGGGTCGAGGTGGTGGTCGACGGCGTCGATCCGCGGGCGCTGCTCCTGCTCGACGGCGTGAACAGCCGCGACGCCTCCGTGCAACCGACGGCCCGCGTGTTCGTGTATCAGCGCAACGTCGAACGCCTCGCTGGCTCGGTCGAGCTGGTCGAGGCCGAAATCCGCTCCGCGCTCGAACGCGAGATCACGCTGTCGTTCGTCGAAGCCGACCCCAAGAACGATCCAGACTCTCAACTCAATTAGAGCGCCTGCTCAACTAGGGCGCCTTGCTCGACTGAACTACACGTCGAAGTACATGCCGAGCCCGAACTTGAACCAGAGGCCCGAGCTCCAATCGACGCCGTGGTCCTCGGGCAGAGGGTCGTCGTTCGAGAGCATGACGTAGTCGACGAACCAGGCGAACGAGAGGCCGTAAGCAGGCGCGAAGCCGACGTCGAAGCCGAGACCGGCGCCCACGCTCGGAGCCCACGACTGAGTGACGTACTCGTCGCCCCCAGCCTGCGTCTCCACGCGCACGACGTCGCGCACGCCCAAACCGGCGAGCCTTGCGCTCAGCCAGAAGGACGACGGCGCGTAGGGCAGCACCCGAAGCTCAGCACCTGCCGCGCCGAACCGACTCGAACGCTGAGCGGTCCCTTCGAACCCGGCGCTGACGAAAGGGCCGAGCGAGAGCTCGGGCAGCACTGGGAACAGCCCCGATAGCTCGAACCCCAGGAAGCCTCGTCCGACTGCGCAACCGACCACGTCACTGTCGCGCGTGCAGATCTGCGCGACGGCCAGCGTAGGCGTGAACGCGAACCCCAGGCGGGCGGCCTCGGCACCGCTCCCCTCGTCCGTCGAGCCCTTGGCGCCTTCGACGGGCTCGGCCGCCACGGCAGCTGCTGCTTCGGTCAGCCAGAACAGAGCGAACCCGACTCCGACGCGTGTCGCTCTGCGGCCCATGCTCAGGCTACGCGCGCTGCCAGTTGGTGAGCGACTTCGACCAGGAGCCGCTTCGCCGGGCTGTCCGGGATCGCTTGCAGCGCTTGAACCGCGAGGTTCGTGTGCTCGCGCGCGCGCTGGCGCACCACGTCGCAGACACCGCTCTGGATCACTTGCTCGCCGACGTACTCCACGGGCTCGCGATCGCCGCCATGAATTCGCTCGAGCGACTTGGCGAGCTGAGGCCGCGCCGCCACGGCGAGGACCAACGGCAGTGTCAGCTTGCCTTCGGCCAGGTCGGCAAGCAGCGTCTTGCCCGTCTGCTGCCCGGAATAGTCGAGCACGTCGTCGACCAACTGGAACGCCATGCCGAGATGCTCTCCGAAGCGGGCGAGCCGGTCGCAAGCCTCGGGCGCTGCACCGCCGAGCGTCGCGCCCGTCTGCGTCGACCAGCGGAACAGCGAAGCCGTCTTGTCGCGCAAGATCAGCTGGTACGTGGTTTCGGAGACGTCGAGTTGAGTACGCCCGCGGAGCTGCCGGATCTCTCCGTCGATGAGTTGGCGGAGCGTCGCGACCAGGCTCGGCATCAACGCGGGGGCATGCGTGCTCGTCAGCTCGAGCGAACGCACCAGCACGAAATCTCCGCCGAGCACGCTGACGGCGTTGCCCCACAGCCGCCGGGCGGTGACTGCACCCCGGCGCTCCATGCCCTCGTCGACCACGTCGTCG
>Ga0315910_10001819_pt1 | contig 19279 bp, 19 predicted proteins | sample EdamamesoilMG_FD_204470 | JGI IMG/M metagenome (GOLD analysis project Ga0315910, IMG submission 204470) | Garden soil microbial communities collected in Santa Monica, California, United States - Edamame soil | ecosystem: Environmental > Terrestrial > Soil > Garden | place: USA: California...
CCCCGAGCTGAACTTGACCTACTGGGGCACGGCGCAGGCGAAGCCGTGGATGCCTGCGAGCCGCGGAATGAGCACGACCGACGTCGCGCTGTACACGAGCTCGACGCTCGCGCTCGATGCCCGCACGGGCGAGCTCGAATGGCACTACGCGCACGCGCCCGGCGAAGCGTTCGATCTCGATGTCGTGTTCGAGCGCGTGCTCGTCGACGCAGGCGCCGCGAAATGGGTGCTGTCGGTCGGCAAGGACGGCGTGCTATGGAAGCACGATCGCAAAACGGGCGAGTACCTCGGTCACGCGGAGACCGTGTTTCAAAACGTCTGGGCGAGCTTCGATCGCGAGACGGGGCGGCCGCGTTACCGGCCGGACATCCTCGAGAACAAAGTCGGCGAATGGATCGACGCGTGCCCGAGCACGGCCGGCGGCAAGAACTGGCACGCGATGAGCTTTCACCGGCCGACACGCCAGCTGATCATTCCGCTGTCGCAGAGCTGCGTGTCGTTGCGCGCACAGGCAATCGAGCAAGTTCCGGGCGGCGGGAGCGGCGGCGGCGCCGACCGGCGTTTCTATACGATGCCCGGCACGAACGGCAACGTCGGCAAGCTCGCCGCATTCAACGTCGACACGCTCGAGCAGAGCTGGGCGTTGGAGCAGCGCGCGTCGTTCATGACGTCGGTGTTGTCGACGGCGGGCGGCGTCGCGTTCGCGGGCGATCTCGATCGCAGCTTCAAAGCCGTCGACGTGCGCGACGGAAGTGTCGTGTGGGAAACGCGGCTCGCGACGTCGGTGCAGGGCTACCCGATCAGCTTTGCCATCGACGGCAAGCAGTACATCGCGGTCGCGACGGGCTTGGGCGGCGGCAGCCCGCGCGGCGTGCCCGCGACGATCACGCCCGAGCTGCGCCCGCCGAACCGCGGCCACGCGCTGTACGTGTTCGCGCTGCCCTGATTAGCGCGTGTGGTGCCGCGTAAGGAATTTGTCGAGCTCGTTCGCGAACGCTTGAATATCCGACTTGTCCAGCGGCGCCGGTCCACGCGTCATTTCGCCTGACGACCGCAGCGCCTCCATAGAGTTGCGGCGCGCCAGGTGATCCTGCACGTTGTCCGGCGTGTACAGCGTGCCGCGCGGATTCAGTGCGAACGCTTTCGCGGCGACGACCTGCGCGGCTAGCGGAACGTCGGCCGTGATGACGAGATCGCCGGCAGTGAGGGCCGCGACTATCCGCGCATCCGCGACGTCGAACCCGGACTCCACGTGCTTGGTCTGAATGAACCGTGACTTCGGCACGCGCAACGCGTGGTTGGCCACTAGCGCGGTTCTTATCTGCACTCGTTCGGCCGCACGGAACAATACTTCCTTGATCTGCGCCGGACAGGCGTCCGCATCGACCCAAATCACCATGGCTCAGTATGCACGCCACGCCGATTCGCTACTTGGGCCCAAATGAGCCAAGCTGCCGGTTTCCGCACGAGGATGACCGCCATGTTCAAAACGCCGAACTACAAGCAAGACAAGCGCCGCCGCGAAGATGCGCAGAAGAAACGCAACGCCGAAGAGCAGGCGCGACAAGCGGCGCGCAAGAAGGGAGCGCCGACCGACCCCGCCCCGCAGTGACGCCCGAGACCCACTCTCCGAACGCGGACAAGGTCCTCGCAGCCACGCGCAATTGGCTTGAAAGAGCCGTAATCGGATTGCGGCTGTGCCCTTTCGCCGCAGCGCCTTTCACACGCGAGCAGATTCGTTACCGCGTCAGCGAGCAACGCTCGACGGAAGGATTGCTCGAGGACTTGACGCACGAGCTTCGCGCTCTGAACGCCGCAGACCCGTTGCTATGCGAGACGAGCCTGCTGATCCATCCCTACGTGCTCGACGACTTCGGCGAGTACAACCAGTTCCTCGATGAGGCGGATGCTGCGCTCGCAGAGCTGAGTCTCGCAGGCGAGCTGCAGATCGCGAGCTTTCATCCCGACTACCAATTTGCCGGAACCGCGCCGAACGATTTGGAGAACTACAGCAACCGGTCGCCGTATCCGATGCTGCATTTGCTACGCGAAGCTAGCGTCACGCGAGCGGTGTCGACCTACCCCGACGTTGACGGGATCGGCGAGCGAAACATCGCGACGTTGCGCGCTCTCGGTGAAGCGGGTTGGCGAGCGGCCCTGCGTCACGAGGACTAGGGCAAGATGCAGCTATCGCGCTCCCGGCGATACGGTCGATCGCAATCCCACGCGTTCCCCGCATAGTCGAGGTGCGCATTCGTGGGGAGCCGCACCGCGATGCACGCACCATCGACCTCCGCGTAGCCGCGCTCGCACTTCCATCCCGTTCCGTATGAAGCGTCGACGAAGTAGGCGTTTGCCGGGACTGGGACGGCCATGCAGTCTGCACCGGTCGCGCGATAGCCGCGATCGCAAGCCCAGCCGGCTCCGTAGGAAACGTTGGTCAGATAGCCGTTGCGCGGCACACTGATCGCAACGCAAGTCTCACCGGTCGGACGGTAGCCGCGATCGCAGTCCCAATCGGAACCGGTGGCGTTCAAGTACGCATTCGCAGGTACCGCGATGACGGTGCACTCTCCGCTGCGGCTCCGGTACCCGCGATTGCATTTCCAACCGTCACCCGCGGAATCGAGATAGGCATTCATGGGCACGTCGACGGCGACACATGCGGCCGCATTCGCGCGATAGCCGTGCCGGCACTCCCAACCGCGCCCGTAAGAAACGCTAGTCAGAAGCGCGTTGGCCGGCAGCTCGATCGCGGCGCAGGCTCCGCCCACTCGTTGATAGCCCGGCTCGCACTCCCAGCCCGTCCCGTACGTGCGCGCGCGCGCATTCTCGGGCACTCCGGCGGCATCGCCCTGCGCCAATAGAAAACCGGGGTTTGCGCTCAGGGTCCCGAGCAGCAACCACGTGTGCCATCGAGCTCTACGTCGTGTGTCGTTCATCTTGGTTCCTTGTGGGCGAAGGCCCGTCGATCGTGGGTGGCCAACGTCGCCGCGCGAGATCCGTGACCCAGCGCCGGCAGGCGGTCGAGCCCGTTGGCGCGCGACCACGTGAGCAGAACGTCGAGGCGCCAATACTCTTGGCGATACGGCAGCCCAGGTAGCGGCGTCAGACCGAGCTTCTCCGCGCGTTGTTGGCACTCGCCGGTGCTGCGCAGACCGAGCAGCTCCGGAGTGATTACGAGTTGCCGACTCTCCCAATGACTCTTCATGCACTCTCCAAACGTGAACACGCGGCTTCATCGACTTCGTTGCACCAAACGGTAAAGCGGTCGAGCCGGCTCGAGCCGAACGACGTCAGCAGTGCGACGTCGGCGGCATCGCGGCCGCGGGCCATCAACACGCGACCGACTCGCGGCACGTTGTGGCGCGCATCGAACGTGTACCACCGGTCGCCTAGATACGCTTCGAACCAGGCGCTGAAGTCCATCGGGTCGGGTACTGCGGGCACACGGATGTCGCCGAGGTACCCCGCGCAATATCGCGCCGGAATGTTCAAGCACCGACACAGCGTCACGGCCAGGTGCGTGAAGTCGCGGCACACGCCGACGCGCTCCCGGTATACCTCGTAGGCCGTGCGCGTATTGCGTGCCTGTAGGTAGTCGAATGTGAGGTGGCGATGCACGAAATCGCAGACGTGTTGCACGCGCGCCCAGCCGGGAGGCGTGTTCCCGAACAGTTGCCACGCGAGGACGACCATGCGGTCGACCTCGCAGTAACGGCTCGCGATCAGAAACTCGAGGACGTCGTCGGGCAGTTCGTCGATCTCTTGCTGCTTCGCAGCGGGCTCTTGCGTGTCCGGCGCGTCGTCGACTTCGACGACGGCGTCGTTCCACAGACGAATGCTGCCGGCGGGTGATGTGAACCGGCCACAGCGATTGCCGAAGCTGTCGACGAATCCCGTCACCTTCACGACCGGGTCGATCAGCAAGTATTCATCGCGTCGAATGGCGGGCCGACACGAGGGATGCAGGTACAGCATCGCGATGATCGGCGTCGGTACGGGGTGCTCGAAGACGATGTCGTAACCGATGCGGATCAACATGACCGAATGCCGGCGGCGGGTCCACGATTGGATCACACCGCAGCGCAGTCGCTCTGTGCGCCACCGTACATAGGCAGGGCAAGAAACTTCGCGTCAGCGCTCCGGCGGCAACAGTCGGTCGAACTCGTTCTTCACGACGGCATAGCATTCGCACGAGCGCGCTTCGAGTCCCGGTCTGTCGAGCACGGTGATACGGCCTCGGTTGTAGCGGATCAACCCGGCCTTCTGCAACTTGCCGGCGGCTTCCGTCACACCCTCGCGACGAACGCCGAGCATGTTTGCGATCAGCTCTTGCGTCATGACCAGCTCGTCACCGGACAACCGATCGAAGCTCAGCAGCAGCCAGCGGCAGAGCTGCTGATCGACGGAGTGGTGCCGATTGCAAACGGCGGTCTGCGCCATTTGCGTCAACAGGGCTTGCGTGTAGCGCAGTAAAACGTGTTGCAACTCCGCAGCACGCGTGAATTCCAGCTTGAGCTCTTGTCCCTTCAATCGATAGGCGTGCCCGGCACTCTGAACGATGCCGCGACTCGGAGTGGTCTCGCCACCCATGAACAGCGCGATGCCGACGATGCCCTCGTGACCGACGACGGCGATTTCAGCCGACGAGCCGTTCTCCATCACGTACAACAACGAGACGATCGAAGTCGTCGGAAAAAAGACGTGACTCATCTGGCTGCCGGACTCGTACAACACGGAGCCGAGCGGCATGGAAACGAGCTCCAGGCGCGGTTGCAAACGATCGAACACGTCGCGCGGCAAGGACGCGAGGAGCTGATTATCGAGCGGATCGTGCGAGGGCTGGGCCACGCGAACAGTGTAGACCGTTGCCTCTGTCTCCGGATGACGACATTACGGCTCGTCCGCCGGACGTAACATCGGGCTCGCGGGTAGAATGCCCCTGAATTGTGCCGCGAGCCGACCGCGCGGCCAGCGCTGGACGCCAGGGAGATTAGGCATGCCTCTAGACAAGCTGCTTCGGCCGATCGCGTTCACCTGCACTGCCGCTGCGCTCCTGTCGTGCCACAGCGGGTCCGACGACCCGCAGCCGACGCCGACTCCCACACCCCCGGGCTCCGGCCTCGATCAACGTCCGAGCAATGCGGTCTGCGTTGCGCCGCCGCGCGTCACGGGCAACTCGACGCTCTCGGTGCAGCGCGCGTTCCCCGCGTTGACGTTCCTCGAGCCGGTCGCGATGTTGCAAGCGCCCGGCGACAGCTCGCGTTGGTTCGTCGTCGAGCAGAACGGCATCGTTCGCGTATTCGCGAATCAGCAGAACGTCGCGACGAGTCAGGTCTTCGTCGACATCAGCGCGCGCGTGTACCAGAACAGCCAGACCGAGGCCGGCATGCTCGGGCTCGCGTTCCATCCGAGCTTTCCGGCGACCAACCGCGCATACGTCAATTACACGGCGGCTGCGCAGTCCGGCCAGCCGTTGCGCTCCACGACGTCGGAATTCACGAGCCCGGACGGTGGGCTCACGCTGAATCCGAATTCCGAACGCGTGTTGCTCAGGGTCAACAAGGATTTCGACAACCACAACGGCGGCCAACTCGCATTCGGGCCCAACGACGGCCTGTTGTACGTCGGCCTCGGGGACGGCGGTGGCGGCAACGATCCGAGCAACAACGGTCAGAACCCGCAGCGCCTGCTCGGCAAGATGCTGCGGATCGATGTGAGCTCGCAACCGGGCGGCGCACCCTACGCGATCCCGTCCGACAATCCGTTCGCGAGCAATCCGCGCTGCAATGTCGACGGCACCGGCACGCAGAGCTGCCCCGAGATCTATGCGGTCGGCTTGCGCAATCCGTGGCGCTGGAGCTTCGATCCGCCGACGGGCGAGCTCTGGCTCGGCGACGTCGGCCAGGGCGCGTTCGAAGAGATCGACGTCATCGTGCGCGGCGCAAACTACGGCTGGGACATCCGCGAAGGGTTCCAATGCGCGGGCGGCGGCACGAGCTGCGCGTCGACGGGATTCACGAACCCGGTCGCAGCCTACGGCCGTAACGTCGGATTCTCGATCACGGGCGGCTATGTGTACCGCGGCACGCAAACCACCGAGCTCGCGGGTCGTTACGTGTTCGGTGATTACGGCGGCATGATCGCGTCGCTGACGCCGGGCTCGGGCGGCACGTACACCGTCACGCCGATGATCAACAACGGGCAAGCTCCGACGGGTGCGCCGGGACCGCTTGCGATCTCGGCCTTCGGCAAGGCCAACGACGGCGAGCTCTACGCGCTCGATTACACCCGCGGTCACATTTATCGGCTCATCTTCACGCCCGGCGGCGGTGGCGGCACAAACAACGTGCCGCAACTGCTGTCGCAGACCGGTTGCATCAGCACCGCGACGCCGGGCGCGCCGATTTCGTCTGCGACGATTCCGTATACCGTCAACGCGCCGTTCTGGTCGGACGGCGCAACGAAGGAACGCGCGATCGGCCTGCCGAACGGGCTCAACATCGCCGTGCCCACGAGCGGCGACTGGGAACCGCCGAACGGCAGCGTGCTCGTGAAGCACTTCAGGCTCGCGAATCAGCTCGTCGAGACGCGGCTGTTCATGCGGCATCCGGACGGCGTGTGGGCCGGCTACACGTATCAGTGGAACCAGGCGCAAACCGACGCGACGCGCGTGGTCGGCGGCGGCACGGCCGCGGTCGGCAATCAGACGTGGATCTTTCCGAGCGAAGCGCAGTGCATGCAGTGCCACACGCAAGCAGCCGGCTTCAGCTTGGGTTTGGAGACTGCCCAGCTGAATCGCGATCACACCTACCCGCAAACCGGGCGCACCGCGAATCAGATCACGACGCTGAACGCGATCAGCGTGCTGTCGCCGCCGATCGCGCCGAACCCGCCCGCGTACGCCGATCCCGCCGACACGACACGCTCTCTGAACGATCGCGCACGCGCGTATTTGCACACGAACTGCGCGAACTGCCATCGCCCCCAGGGGCCGACACCCTCCGCGCTCGATCTGCGCCACGGCACGCCGCTGTCGCAGACCGCGGCCTGCGACGTGCTCCCGACGTCCGGGACTCTCGGCATCGCGAATGCGCGCATCATCGCGCCCGGCGACGACACGCGCTCGGTTCTGCTCGCACGAATGTCCGTGCGCGACACGAATGCGATGCCGCCGCTGGCAAGCAACGTCGTCGACACTGCGGGCGTGCAGCTGATCGGCGCGTGGATCGATTCTCTGACGACCTGCCAATAGCGCGGTCAGCGCTGCGGCAGGATCGTCGTCGCGATGTGGCTCGCCACGTCGTGCAGCTGCTCTAAGCTGTACGCACGGCCGAACGGCGGCATCGAGGTGCCTGCCACGCCCGAGCGCGCCGTCGTCATGATGTCTTCGACGGTGAGATTGCCCTCGAGCGGTTTGCCAAGCTGGCCACCTTCGCCGCGCGGACCGTGGCACGTTTGGCAGACGTTCGTATAGATCTGCGCGCCGCGGCTCAGGTTTGGAGTCCGCTTCAAGTCGAAGTCGGCTAGGAAAGCGCGCGGATCGTTCTGTGCTTCGTCGGCCTCGGTTGCGACCGGCTCCGCATCGCCCGAGCCCGGGGGCAGCGATTCCATGGTGCCGTTCAACGAGAAGAGCCAGAGGCCGTCGTTGAGGCGGCCGCCCGTGACGCCGCCGCCTGCGATTCCCGCCAGGTATTGCACGCCCTTGTGCTCGAACGTCGTCGCCGTCGTCGTGAAGCCGCCGTCCGTTTGGAACGACCAGAGCCGCTGACCCGTATCGCTGTCGAGCGCCGTGAGCTGGCCGTTGAAACGGCCCGCGAAGATCAGGCCTCCGGCGGTGTTGATCGTGCCCGCGCAGCGGTTGTCGAGCAGGCGCCGCCACGCGACCATGTGATTCGTCACGTTCATCGCGACGAGCGTGCTGCGCGAGTCCGTGCCGATGTCGCGAGCGCTGCCGAACGTGCCTTGCACGTAACGCCGCGTCTCGTCATCGGGCTCGGGACCGATCGTCGCGGCTTCGTCGCCGCCCACCGTGCCGCGGCCAGGGCCATCGCCGGCGCACAGATACATCAGGTTGTTCGTGGGATTGAACGAGCTCGGGTGCCACGTGACGCCCGAGAACGGCCGCCAGATCGCCGGGTTCCCCGTGCTGAACGGCGTGAACGTGCGCGCGTGGTTGCGCAGGATGCCTTCGAAGCTCTCGCCGACGGCGTCGACCTCGTGCCGCACGACCTGGTCGCCCTGCGGGATCGGCTGCGTCGCAGCCGTCTTCTGGATCTTGTCCTGGGGTACCGGCGTTTCGACGACGGGTGTCAGCGGCACGCCGCTCTTGCGGTCGAGAATGTACAAGTAACCGGCCTTGGATACGGCCGTGATGCCCTTTCGGCGCATGCCGTCGAAGTCCGCGTCGAACAGGATCGTCGGGTTCGCCGCGTCGGCGTCCCAGATGTCGTGACGCACGAGCTGAAAGTGCCAGCGGTATTGGCCCGTGTTCGCATCGAGCGCGAGCAGCGATACCGTGAACAGGTTGTCGCCTTCGCGAATCGCGCCGTTTAGATCGGGCGCGGCGTTGCCGGTCGTGAAATAGATCATGCCGAGCTCGGGATCGACGCTCGGCGTTTGCCACACAGGCGCGCCGCCGTACTTCCAAGCATCGTTGTCCTGGGGCCACGTCGCGTGACCGACCTCACCCGGCCCCGGCACCGTGTAGAAATTCCAGATGCGCTTGCCGCTCTTGGCGTCGTACGCGCTTATGCGGCCTCGCACGGCGTACTCGCCGCCCGTAAAGCCGACGATGACCTTGCCGTCGTAGTAGAGCGGGGCGGCCGTGATGCCTTCGCTGACACCGGGGTCGCCGGCCGCGATGTCCCACACCACCTTGCCCGTGAGCTGATCGAGCGCTACGAGTCGGGCATCGAGCCGGCCGACGTAGATCTTGCCGTCGCCTAGACCTAAGCCTCGGCTCAAGCGGCCGCAGCAGATCACGGTGTTATCGAAGTCGACGTTCGCTTCGTAGGCCCAAAGAACCTTGCCGGTCTCGACTTCGATGGCGAACACGTCGTCGTTACCCGTGACGACATAGAGGATGCCCTCGTAGAACAGAGTCTGCGCTTGCTGCGAGTACCCTTGGCCGAAGCCGGAGCCGGTCAAGCTCGTGCGCCACACGGCTTTGACCTGCGCGACGTTGCTGCGATTGATCTGGCTCAGCGCCGAGTAGCGCTGGTTATAGATGTTGCCGCCGTTCGTGACCCAGTTCTGCGCCGGGTGCCGCACGAGCTCGGCGGCGGTGAAGGCCGGAGCCTTCGTGGTCGTTTGCGCGAGCGTGGCCGAACCGGCAACGGCGGCCAGAGCCGCACCGAGACAGAGCGCGCCGCAGCGCAGCGTTGGTCGAAGCATCGATGATTCCCCCCTGAGCCAAAGTATACCTATGGATGCGCGCACCACGAGGCGGTTCCAGCGGAGCCCCCGGAGCTAATACACTCCGCACGTCCCCACGGGAGTGCTCGATGGTCAAAGCCTCGGTCTTCGCCGCCGCGCTGTTGAGCGCTGGGCTCGTTTCTGCACAGGAAGTCGCGCTGTCGTTCACGGCTGCACAGGTCGAGCAAGGCCGCGCGGTCTACGAGACGACCTGCACCGCGTGCCACGGCGCGAACTTGAGCGACGGCCCGCTCGGCGCGCCGCTCAAGGGCGATGCGTTCATGCGCAAGTACGGCGGCAAATCCGTGCGGGAGCTATTCGAAGTGACGCGCACGACGATGCCGACGGGGAACCCCGGCTCGTTGCCGATCGAGACCTACGCCGCGCTCGTCGCGTTCGTGCTCGACGCGAACGCCATCGTCTCCGGCGATGCCGCGTTGCCGACGGATCCGCAACAACTGGCCGCGATGCAGGTGCCGGCCGGCGGCTTCAGCTTCATGGCGTTCTCGCCGTACACGGCACGCACAGCGGTCGATCGACCAACGCCGCTGACGGAATTCACGGCCGTCACCGACGATTCGATCGCAAGTCCACCCGCCGGCGATTGGCTGGGCTGGCGCCGCAGCTACGACGGCCAAGGCTTCAGCCCGCTCGCCGAGATCGACGCGCGCAACGTCAACGAGCTGCGGCTCGCTTGGAGCTGGACGTTGCCCGCCGGCTCAGCCGAGAGCGTGCCGCTAGTGCGCGACGGCACGATGTTCGTGCAAGCGTACGGCGACATCGTGCAAGCGATCGACGCGAAGACGGGCGACCTGATCTGGCAGTACACGCACACACTCGAGCAAGGTGCTTCGCCGTTTCACAAGCGCGGTCTCGCGCTGCACGGCAATCGCCTCTATCTGGGCACGTCCGACGTTCACGTCGTCGCGCTCGACGTCGCGACCGGCGAGGTCGCATGGGACACGAAGATCGGCGACTTCCGCCGCCGCGAAGGCCTGAACGGCGGGCCGCTCGTCGCGCGCGGCAAGGTCATGGTCGGCACGACCGGCACCGGCGTCGCTGCGAAAATCGGCGGGCCGCAGATCGTGGGCCTCGATGAGACGACGGGCGCGATCGCGTGGCGTCTCGGCACGATCGCGAAGCCCGGTGAGCCCGGCGGCGAGAGCTGGAACGGCATCCCGTTCGACGAGCGCAGCGGCGCCTCCGTGTGGACGCCCGGCAGCTACGATCCGACGACCGGCCTCGCCTACTTCGGCACCGGCAATACGTATGACACTGGCCCGCTCCTCCCGCCTAGCGACGCGCCCGGCGTCACGAACGACGCGCTGTACACGAACTCCACGCTCGCAGTCGATCCCGACACCGGCGCGCTCGTGTGGCACTTCCAGCATTTCCCGAACGACCAGTGGGACCTCGACTGGGCGTTCGAGCGGCAGATCCTCGACGTGCCCGTGAACGGCGCGACGCGGCGCGTCGTGCTCACGGCCGGCAAGATCGGCATCTATGACGCCGTCGATGCGCGCACCGGCGAATTCGTGTTCTCGCTCGATCTAGGCTTGAACAACATCGTTACCGAAATCGACACGCGCACCGGCGAAAAGCGCGTCGATCGCAGCCGTTATCCGGACGGCAGCGTGCAGCTCGTCTGCCCGCACGGCGCGGGCGCGAAAAATTTCCTGCCGGCCGCCTACATCGAAGCGCGCCGGCTCGTGATCGTGCCGTTGAACGAAGCGTGCATGGACGTGTTTCCGGTGCCGGGCGGCGGCACGGGCGGCCTCTCCTCGGGCGTGAACTGGGGCATCCGCCCGCGGCCCGACAGCGACGGCAACTACGGCCGCTTGCAAGCGATCGATCTCGCCACGCGCGAGACCGTATGGACCGCGCGGCAGCGCGCGCCGCAAACCTCGGGCGTTCTCGCGACCGCGGGCGGCCTCGTCTTTGCGGCGGCGTTCGACCGCGTGCTGCGCGCGCACGACGCGCGCGACGGCCGCGTGCTTTGGGAAACGCGTTTGAACGACGTTTCGAGCTCGAGCCCGATCAGTTTCGGCGTCGACGGCAAGCAGTACATCGCGATCGTGGTCGGCGAAGGCGGGTTTCATGCGCGCAGCTTCGCGCCGCTCGTGCCGGAATTTCGCAGCCCGCCGAATCGCGGCGCGACGGTCTGGGTGTTCGCGTTACCGGAGTAGCGCCGGAGAAAAGCGCGGCCGGCGGCGGGCGCCGGCCACGCGGGGCCCATCGGCCCCTATTTGACGTTCGCCGTGAACGTGAGCACTTGCTGCAGCGCCCCCGACGTCAGAGTCCCGGCGATCTGCGTGCCGTCCGCGCTCAACGCGCCGACGAACGACGCCGGAGCCACCGTCGACGTCAGCGTCACCTTGCCGCCCTCGTGAGCGATGCGCAGCGGCGTTGCAACACCGCTGCCGCTCGCCCAGCTGCCCGATGCCGTGCCGTCGGCGTTGTTCTTCATGCTCAGACGCACCGGCAACGAAGAGCTGCCGATCACGAGCGTCGCCTGCCAGTCCTTCGCGAGCGCCGCGTCGATCGTCGGGCTGTTCGGCGGCACTGCGATCTCGGCCTCGCCCGTGCGACGGAAGCTGAATGGCAGGCCGTACACGCTCACGAGCAACTCGCCTGACAACGCTTGACCATCGGCCGAGAGATCGCCGACGAACCGTTGCCCACCGGAATCTCCGCCCGTGTTGACCTCGAGCGTGACCTTGGAGCCGTCGACGGACACGTTCGAGAGCGGATAACCCACGAGCTGCTCGGACGGATTCGTGAACGTACCGACGAGGGACCCGCTCTTGTCGACCGCGATGTCGACCTCGAACGGCATCTCACCCGACGGGATGACGATCGCGCCCTCCCAGTGGCCGGTTGGGCTCGCGCCCTCGGCACGCGCCACCCCTAACGACGCCGACAACGCGGCAGCCAATGTGAATACATGAATCGATCGAGTCATACCATCCTCCTCTTTGTTCAAAAATCTTGCGCTTCGACGTTCCTGGCCGCTGCGTACAACAAGCCCGCGGTGACCACGACGGTCACGAGCCACCCGACCCACGGCACCGTGCCTTCCCGGAAGTACGATTCCGCCGCCATCGTCGAGAACACGCCGGGCACCACCAGCAGCGCTTCCAGCATCCCGACCACGATTGCGATCGCGCACGTGATCAGCAGCGGCCGCAGCACGCCGGTGAAAACCGTCGACAGCAGAAACGCGATGGCGAAGAACAACGCGCTGCCGATGAACACGCTGATGCTGTGCACGACCGCCGCGCCGAGCGCAAAGCTCTGGCCGATCAGCGGCGAAATCAGCACGACTACGAGCGACGGGACCAGGACGAGCGCGAGCAACTGCAGCAGGCCCAGCGATGCGCGCGTCGCGAGCCAACGGCGACGCGACACGGGGAGCGCCAGCGCGAACGTGACGCCTCGAGAGGACCCCGATAGCGGGCTGCCGCTGCCGAGGATCGCGGCGAAGAACGTGGCGAGCGTCGTTAGATTGCTCGCAAACCATTGCGACCAGACGAACCCGTTGAACGTGCTTTGGATCGCCATGGCCTCCTCGATGCGCTCCGTGAGCGGACCGTCGGGGACGTTCATCGCACGCACGGCCGGGATCAATTGCTCGACCTGCACGTACGACACGGCAATTCCGCACGCGGATAGAAGCAATAGGGCGAATCCGATCAAGAAGCGCCAGCGCGTATCGAGCCATGTTTTCAGCCACAACATGTCAACCCTCCCCAACCACAGTCTCTAGAAAGATGTCCTTCAGCGTGACCGGGAGCTCGTCCACGGACACCGGCTCGAGCGGCGCGACTTCGGCGCGAATTCCGTCGGCGCCCGCGCTCGAGAGCACCGTCAGCACGCGGCCGTTGCGCTGCGACCGGATCACGCCGGCGGAGCGCAATGCGACATCGGGCGCATCGCCATCGAATACCACTCGGACTCGCCGATAACTCGCACGGATTTCGTCGAGCTCGCCGTTCAGCACTGCGCGTCCGCGATCGATGATCGCGACGCGGTCTGCAATCTGCTCGATGTCCGCGAGCTGATGCGAGGACATGAACACGGTGACGTCGCCGCGCGCCGCGTGAGCCACGAGCGCCTTCAACACTTCGTCGGTGACGGCCGGGTCGAGACCGGCCGTCGGCTCGTCCAGGATCAAGAGCTCGGTGCCGCTCGACAACGCGAGCAACAACGCTAGCTTCGTGCGCATGCCGCGCGAGAGCTTCTTGGCCGGACGGCCCTCCGGCAACGCGAACCTCTCGAGATACTCGTCCGCGAGGTCGTCGTTCCAGCGCGGATAGAACGCGGCGGTGAAACGGATGATCTCGTCGACCGTAAGGGCGTCGTACAAGTCCTTGTCGTCGCTGACGAACGACGCGCGGCGGCGAATCTCGACGCTCGCGCGCGGATCGTCGGCCGCGAGACCGAACACACGCGCACTTCCACTCGTGGGCCGCACCATTCCGAGCAGCACCTTGATCGTCGTGGTCTTGCCGGCGCCATTGCGCCCGAGCAAGCCGCAGATCGCGCCGCGCGGCACCGTGAGATTCAGTCCCGCGACCGCGTCGACGCCGTCGTAGCTCTTACTCAAGTTCGCTATCTCGATCACGTTCTCGTCAGCCACCTTGCCCTCCCCCTCTCTTCAACCCGGCGAGCTCCGCTTCGAACAGTCGCCGAATCTCCTCGTCGCTCAACCCGCGCGCACGCAGCTTCTCGATCGTGGTCTCGACGAGCGTCTGTGCCGCGCGGAATTTGTCCGCGCCGCGCGCCTTCAGCGCTGCGCCGGTCACGAACGCGCCTGCACCGTGCCGAAGCTCGATGATCCCCTCCCGCTCGAGCTCTCGATACGCTTTCGCAACCGTGTTGACGTTGATCACCAGGTCCTCCGCGAGTGGCCGAATACCTGGCAGCTGCTCACCCGCCCTGAGCGCCCCGGTCTCGATCGCGTGCTTGACCTGCTCCATGAGCTGTAAGTAGATCGGCACGCCCAACGATGGATTCGGTTTGACTATCATTCGCTCTCAACTGTGCTATTCATGTAGCACAGTCATACTGTGCTACTGGTGTAGTACTGTTGTCAAGCGGCCCGTTTCACAACGCTGTTTCGATAGGGCCAATAGACCTGTCGGCCTGTTTTTACGCGCGGCGCCTCGCGTACAATCTGCGCCCCGTTCGCAACCGCTTCCGTGAGCACGCCAGAATGCGTCCCGCGACGAAGGCACTCCTGACGATTCACTTCTGCGTGCTGCTGTGGGGATTCACCGCGATCCTCGGCAAGCTGATCACGCTGCCCGCGCTGCCGCTCGTGTGGTGGCGACTCGTCATCGTGCTCGCAGCGCTCGCGCTCGTGCCGCGCGTCTGGCGCTCGCTGCGCGCGCTGAGTTTCAGGACCGCCTCGATCTACGCGGGCATCGGAGTGCTCGTCGCACTGCATTGGCTCACGTTCTACGGCGCGATCAAGCTCGCGAACGCGTCGGTGGCCGCAACCTGCATCGCGCTCGCGACGCCGTTCACGGCAATCGTCGAGCCGTGGTTGACGCGCTCGCGCTTTTCGCCGCGGGACCTGTTGCTCGGCATCGGCGTGCTGCCGGGTGTCGCGCTCGTCGTCGGCGGGGTTCCGCAGGACATGCGCGTCGGAGTCGCCGTAGGCGCCGTCGCGGCATTACTCGTCGCGGTGTTCGGCTCGTTGAACAAGCGTTTCGTGCACGACGGCGACCCATTGGTGGTCACGGGGCTCGAGCTCGGCGCAGGCTTGGTCGCGCTCACGCTGTTGGCGCCCGCGATGCCGTGGATCATGCCGGAGCTCGCGGGACCCGTGTTCGCGTTGCCGTCCGCTCACGACGTTTGGCTGCTACTCGCGTTGGCGCTCGCGTGCACGCTGTTACCGTTCACGTTGTCGTTCGTCGCGCTGCGCCACATGAGCGCGTTCTCGGCGCAGCTCGCCGTTAGTCTCGAGCCCGTGTACGCGATCGTGCTCGCCATCGTTCTTCTCGGCGAGCAACGCGAGCTGACCGCGCAGTTCTACATCGGCGTGGCGATCATCTTGTGCGTCGTGCTCGTTCATCCGAGATTTGCGCGACCGCGCGAAGTAGAGCGCCTCGCGGTGGATTGAGGTAGCCTTGCCGCATGCAAATACTCGATGAATTGGCGGCGCGCGGCCTGATGGCCGACGTCACGGACCGCACCGGGCTCGCCGCACTGCTCGACCAAGGGCCCGTTGCGTTCTACGCGGGCTATGACCCCACGTCCCCGAGCCTACACGTCGGCAACCTCGTGCCCGTGATCATGCAGGCGCGGCTGCAACGCGCGGGTCATAAGCCGATCGTCCTGGTTGGCGGCGCGACGGGAATGGTCGGCGATCCCTCCGGCAAGAGCGCCGAGCGTAACCTGCTCGGCGACGACGAGCTGAGCGCGAACCTCCGTGGGATTCGCGCGCAGCTCTCGCGCTTCCTGGATTTCGATACGGGCGCGACCGGCGCCGTGATCGTGAACAACGCGGACTGGACGCGCGGCGTGAGCTATCTCGAGTTCCTGCGCGACGTCGGCAAGTACCTGACGATCAACTACATGATGGCCAAGGACTCGGTGCGCGCGCGGCTCGATAGCGAAAGCGGCATCAGCTACACCGAGTTCTCGTACATGCTGCTGCAGGCGTTCGACTTCGTGCATTTGTCGAAGGCGCACGGTTGCCGCCTGCAAGTCGGCGGCTCCGATCAGTACGGCAACATCACGGCCGGTTGCGAGCTGTCGCGCAAGATGGGCGGGCCGCAGCTGTTCGGCCTCACTGCGCCGTTGTTGCTCGACTCCGCGGGCCAAAAGATGGGAAAGACGTCGACGGGCGAGCGCGTGTGGCTCGACCCGAAGCGCACGTCACCGTACGCGTTCTACCAATACTTCTTCAACGTCGGCGACGAGGACGCGCCACGCTTGTTGCGGCTGTTCTCCTTCCGCCCGCTCGCGGAGATCGACGAGATCGTCGGCGCGCACGATGCGGATCGCAGCCAACGGCACGCGCAACGACAACTCGCGCGCGACATGACGAACTGGGTACACGGCGCGGACGAGACCGCGCGTGTCGAAGAGGCGAGCCGCATCATGTTCGGCGGAAGCCTGGACGGCGTGCAGGAAAAGACGCTCGAGCTGTTGGCCGATGTCGTTCCCGTCGTCGAAATCGATCGCGCCGAGCTCGCGAACGGCGTGCCGATCATCGACTTATTGAGCCGCACAGTCGCGGACTCGAAGAGCGCCGCACGACGCCTGCTTCAGCAAGGCGGCGCCTACATCAACAACGTGCGCATCAGCGACGCCGACCGCAAAGTCACGACCACCGACCTGGCGACCGCGACCATGCTAGTCGTACGCGGCGGCCGCAAGGACTACCGCCTCCTCAAACTCCGCGACTGACGCTGAAAGGCGGCTGCCGCCCCGCGACGCAGCTCACTCCGGTTTTGTAACGCGGAGCCGACCGACGCCGTCCTCGTCGGCGTACTCGCGGTTGTCCTCGCAGACGTACTCGATGAGGTCGTAGCCCGGCATACGCTTGTACGCGAACGTTACGGTCCACGGCTTCTCGAGCATCGCGGGATCCTCGATCGTGATCTCGTCCCACAGGATGTCGGGCGCGACGAGCCTCAGACGCTCCTTGATCCGCATGTCGCGCGAGTGCGGTGTATCGCGAAAGCGGATGTAGTCCTTGATGCCGATCGTATCGACGACGAGCGTGTCGCCGTGCCATTCACCGACCGAGTGGCCGTAGAACCCCGCCTCGATGTCGTCGAGCGTGACCTGCTCTCGTCCGAGATAGATGCGCCGTGTCTGGTTATAGGCTTCCTGGGTGATGTTGATCTGGCGGCCGTTCTGCAAGATCTCGAACGGAAACGGTCCGCTCATCATCGACGGCACGCCGTCGGGCAAGCAGTGCGTGTAGCCCGTGGCGATCGGCTCGCCGCGCGCATCGGCTTCGCGCACGAGCTTTGCACGCGCTTGCCACTCGACGAGCAGCTCGCCTTTGAGCGGCGGCGGCGTCTCGGGCGGCGGATTCGTAGGGTCGCCAGCCGGCGCGCGATGACGTTCCCACGAGCCCGTGAGATCCGGCGGCGTTTGCGCCTGCACTGCGGCGGCCACGAGCGCGGTCGCCACCATCGCGATCATGGACGCGATAGTCGAACGATTCGGCGCGCTCATGGCGTTCTCTTGAAGGTGCCGATCGCGGGCACGGGCGGGGTCAGCGTGCGGCCGTCGGGGACCTTGAGCTCGAGCAACAAGCCGCCGTGCTCGCCGTTCAGCAGCGGCGCGATGACGGCCGTGACCTCGTCGCCGGCACTGACGTCGCTCGACTTCCAGCCGGCGCGGCGCAGCATGTTGATGCTCGTGAGCTCCACCGTGTAGTGCTCGACGCCTTTTGGACCTTCGTCGACGTCGAGCTCGATGTAGCCATGCGGGTTCGTCCACTGGAACGACAGAACCGTACCCTTCAGCGTGACGGTCTGCGTGTGATCGAAGATCGCGAACGAGTGATGCCCCCAAGCCGCCACAGGCCCCGCGAGCAACACCACCATCGCCACTGCTATCCGCAATCGCGTCATATGCACTCCCCCCTCACATCTAACTTACTGCATAGCCTAGGCTGTCGGCGCCAATTACACTATGCCGCGACGGCTATGAGCCCGATTCTCCAGGGGAATAGTTGGAAGTCGACCTTCGTCAGCTGCGGGTCTTCGAGGTTCTGCTGCGGGAGCGCAACCTCACGCGCGCCGCCGCGGTGCTCGGCGTAGCGCAGCCAGCGCTGAGCAAAACGCTCGCGAAGCTGCGCCGCTACTTCGGCGACCCGCTGTTCGTGCGCGCGGGACATCGCATGGAGCCGACGGCGAAGGCACTCGAGCTCGGCACTGCGGTCCACTCGTTGCTCGACGACGCCACGATGCTGCGCGCGCGCCATCGTCCGTTCGACCCGCGAACCTCGACGCGTACGTTCAGCTTCAGCGTCGTGGACTCCGGGCTCGTGCGACTGTTGCCGCCTCTACTCGCCTACTTCGAGGCGCACGCGCCCGGGGTTCGCCTTCGCGTAGTACCGATCGACGTCGAAGGCCTCGAGGCTGCACTCGAGACCGGGCATCTCGATTTCGCGATGGGATCCTTCCCCTCCAAGTCGAAGCGGATCCGCCGCCAGACACTATGGTCCGTGAGCTACGTGAGCGTCGCACGTCGCGGGCATCCGCGCCTCGGCGCGAAGCCATCGCTTGCGGCGTTCGCCGCGGAGCGGCACGTATTCGTCTCCACTGCAGGCACGAGCCATGCGCATCAGCTCGTCGACCGAGCGCTCGAACGTGTCATACCCGCCGAGCAGATCGTGTGCCGAGTACCGACATTCATGGCCGGAGCATTCGTCGCGAGCCGCACGAACGCCGTCGCGACGCTGCCCGCCGGCATCGCCGCCGAGCTCGCGGAGGCGTTGCAGCTGACGGCGTTCAACACACCGACGCGGTTACCCCGTATCGACGTGTCGCAGCACTGGCACGAACGCTTCCATCGCGAGCCCGGCAACCAATGGATTCGCGGGGTATTCGCCGAGCTGTTCGGCGACGGCTCGCACCGCCCGCAAAACTGACGGATACTGAAGGCCATTCAAAGGAGACGCCCGTGAACTTGCGAAACGCGCTCGTGTCGCTTTGCTTGCTCGCAGTTTTTTCGACCGCAGCCGCTCAGCCGCCGCCGCGCGTGCGCGGCGTGGTCCAATCGCTCGAAGGACAGACGCTCGTCGTCGCCACGCAGAACGAAGGTGTCGTGCGCCTCATGTTGACCGACGCCACCGGCATCAACGGCCTCGAGAAACGCACGATGGCCG
>Ga0315910_10001820_pt1 | contig 19269 bp, 12 predicted proteins | sample EdamamesoilMG_FD_204470 | JGI IMG/M metagenome (GOLD analysis project Ga0315910, IMG submission 204470) | Garden soil microbial communities collected in Santa Monica, California, United States - Edamame soil | ecosystem: Environmental > Terrestrial > Soil > Garden | place: USA: California...
GGGCGGCGTTTTCGCTCACTCCGAGCTTTTCGCCGATGGCGGCGAAGGGGCGGTCCATGACGAAACGCTGGAGCACGGCTTCGCGGTCGGTTTCGCGCAGGGCGTCGAGTGCCGCGTCGAGGACAGGACCGACTGCGGTCCAGTCTGCGGCGGGTTCGGGTGCGTCGACCGTGGCGAGATGCTCGGCGGCCGCGTGCTCGTGGTGGGCGCGGCGACGCTCGGCGCGCCGCAGATTCGACGCGTGCCAGCGCGTGCTCTGATGCAGCCACGCGGCAAGGGCGGGGTGGCGGACAAGTTTGGCGGCCTTGTGCGCGAGTTCGGTGAAGACCATCTGCGTCACTTCGCGGGCACGGTGCTCGTCGCCGCCAAGGCGGCGCAGCGCGGCGGCGTGGACGAGCGGCAGGTAGCGGGCGACGAGTTCGGCGAACGCCGGCTCGGAGCGCTCGCGGTGGTAGGTGTGCAGCAGGGTCGTGTCATCCATGGTCGGTGTTCACTCCCCTACAACCAGCCGAAGCCGAACCGCACAGAAATTCGCGCGCGACTCAGCCGCCCAGCCCCGCCAGGGGCGTGGAGCTGTGCAGGTGGATGACCTTCCAGGCGTCGCCCACACGCATGAAGACGATGGTCTGCGCGAACGGCCGGTCGATTTTCCCGCCGTCGCGCGTGGTCGCGTGGAGGTTTCCTTCACCGACGATGATCGCGGAGGTGAGCGAGAGCAGGGTGACGTGGCGGCGCGTGTAGGCGTAGCGGATCGAGCTGAGCCCGGCGAAGTCGCGGCGCGTGGTCGTCATCACGTCGTCCTGCGTGAGCGTGATGCGCCCGCCGGCGATCATGGCGCCGCGGTTGGTCGGGACGAGGAATGAGAACAACGTGTCGAGATCGAGCGCCTCGGCCGCGGCGATGCTGGCATCGTGGGCGGCGAGGACGGCGTTTTCCGCGGCGGTGATCGACTCCTTGTTGGCCGCGGGGATCGCGGGCGGCTCGGTGATGAGCGGGGTGGCGGCGGCGCGATCCGGCGCGGGATCGATCGGGATCTGGGCGCCTGTCGGCGACACGCAGGTGAGCAGGGCGATCGAGACGACGGCGCAGGCGAGGTGGCGGAGGTGCATGGTCCGTGGTGGGGTCGGCCCACCATGGGCGCTCGCGGCGCGCGGCGCCAGAAAATGAAAACGCCCGCCTCGGTCGGAGGCGGGCGCGGGGAGAGGTCTCGTCGATCGACGGCCGGCGCTCAGAGCACCGATTTGATCGCCTCGCAGAGCCGCCCCATCGTGGCGGGACGCATGCCGGCGACGTTGATGCGGCCGCTGCCGACCATGTAGATCGCGTGCTGGTCGCGCAGTGTCTGCACCTGGTCCTTGGTCAGGCCGGAGAAACTGAACATGCCGAGCTGGCGCTCGATGAAGGAAAAGTCGCGCGGCACGCCCGCGGCCTTGAGCGAGGCGACGAAGAGCGAGCGCATGCCATTGATGCGGTCGCGCATGGCGGCGAGTTCCTGCTCCCACTGCGCACGCAGGGCAGTGTCGCCGAGGATGGTGGCCACGACGGCGCCGCCATGCGACGGCGGGTTCGAGTAGTTGGCGCGGATCACAGCCTTGATCTGGCTCTGCACGCGGGTGGCGGTCTCGGCGTCCTTCGAGACGGCGGTGAGCGCGCCGACGCGCTCCTTGTAGAGGCCGAAGTTCTTGGAGAACGAGCTGCACACGAGCAACTCCACGCCGGGCTGGAGGATGGCGAGCAGGCCGGCGGCGTCTTCCGTCAGCCCGCGTCCAAAACCCTGATACGCGAAGTCGATGAGCGCCGTGGCGCCGCGGGCGGCGAGGGTGGCGGCGATCTGCCGCCACTGCTCCACGGTCGGGTCGATGCCGGTGGGATTGTGGCAGCAGCCGTGCAGCAGGACGAAGTCGCCCGCGGCGACCTGGCCGAGCGCGGCCAGGGTCCTCTCGAAGGCGAGGCCGTTGCTCGCGGCGTCGAAGTACGGATACACCTTCACCGGCACGCCCGCGGCCTCGAAGATCTGCGGGTGGTTCGGCCAGGTCGGGTCGGAGAGCCAGACGGTGGCCTTCGGGAAGTTTTTCCGGATGAAATCCGCGGAGACCCGCAGCGCGGCCGTGCCGCCGGGCGTGTGGGAGGTGGAGACGCGCCGGGAGGTGATGGCCTCGTGGTCCGCGCCGAAGAGCATGGCCTGGACGGCCTGGGTGTAGGCCGGGCTGCCGTCGATCGGCAGGTAGCCTTTCGAGGCCTCGGTCTCGAGCAGCCGGCGCTCGGCTTCCTTCACCGATGCGAGAATGGGGGTCTTGCCGGTCTCGTCGCAGAACACGCCGATGCCGAGGTTGATCTTCGCGGGATTGGGATCCTTGGCGAAGGCTTCGGCGAGACCGAGGATGGCGTCGGGCGGTGCGAGGGGGACGGATTGGAACATGGCAGCGTCCCAGAAAGAGGGACTTGCCCGCGCTGTGAAGCCAAATGAGGGAAGGTCGCCGGGGTAGGCGGAAGACGGAAGGTGCGGACGACGGGCGGGGGGATGGCCGCGGTCAGAAGCCTGCGGCCCGACGCACCGGGGCTCAGCGCGTGGTCGTGGCCGCGAGGGCGTCGAGGAAGGCCCGCACCGCCGGTCCGGCGCGGCCGCGCTGCCAGAGCACGATGAAGTCCCACGTTGCCCACGACTCGCTGATGCGGCGCAGGACCACGCCCGGGGCCGGGGCGCTCTGGACGTAGTCGGGCACGATGGTGACGACGTGATCGCTCACGACCATCGAGAACGCCTCGGACAGGCTCTGCGCCTCCGGCCCGAAACGGGTGCGAAAGCCGGCGCGGCGGCAGAGCTTGGTGACCCAGCGGTTGCGGCCGGGCATGTCGCGTTCGGGTGCGCCGACGAAGATCTCCTCGCGCAGGTCCGCGAGCTTGATCGACGGCCGGCCGGCGAGCGCGTGCTCCGCGTGCAAGACAGCGAGCAGGGGCAACTGCGCGAGCCGGCGCGAGTAGAACTCGCCGCCGAGCGAGCCGCCCTCCTGGCCGGTGACGGCGAGGTCGATCGTGCCGGCGCGCAGCGCGGCGATCTGCTCGCCGGGCGAGAGGTCGGTGAGTTTGACCTTCACCTCGGGATGATCCCGGCGCAGCGCGGCGAGCGCTGGGTTGAGGTGCGTGCCGGTGGCGTAGAGCAGGTAGCCGATGCGCAGCTGGTCGTGCCGGCCCTGCGCGAGGCGGCGGGCGTTGGCGAGCGTGGCGTCGACCGAGTCGAGAATGGCGCGCATGCCATCGGCCAGCGCGTGGCCGGCCGCGGTCGGCGCGACCCCGGTGGAGGTGCGCTCGAGCAGGCGTCCGCCGAGCTCGTGCTCGAGCGCCTGGATCTGGCGCGTGAGCGTGGACTGCGCGAGGTGGAGCCGGGCGGCCGCGCGGTTGATCGAGCCCTCCTCGAGGACGACGAGGAGGGAGCGGACGAGGTCGAGGTTCACGGCGGCCTTTCTATGCGCGAGCCGCATGGCGGCAAGCCAAGGCTCGCATTGGCGGGCGCGCGCGAGCCGTGCTAGTGTCTGCGCCATGATGAAAGCGCATCCGTTCCGCCGCGTCCTCCAGCTCGCCGCCGCCCTCGTCTTCGTGGCGGCGCTCGGCCTCTGGGCCGCCACCGGCGCCCACCGCGGCTGGACCCGCACCCAGATCACCGAGATGCATCGCGACGAGATCACCGGCCTCGACTACCCGGTCACGCGCGACAGCCTCGTCGCCGGGATCGACGTGGTGGCCGCGGGCTCGGGCCTCGCGGTCGTCCTGCTCGGCGCCTCGCTTCTCGTCGGCCGGCCGGCGCGCCGGGCGGTGGCCTGAATCCGGCTTCCGGCTGTATCCACGACGCTCATTCACCTGTCCATTCATTCACTGCATCCATCATCCATAGATCCATGAACACGACCATCCGCCTCCTGGCCTCCGTCACCGCCGCCTCCGCGGCCCTCGCCCTGTCCGCGCTCGCCGCGCCGCTGTCCTTCGATTTCAAGGACCCGAAGGGCGTGAACAACGTCCAGTTCTCCCTCGATGCGCCGCTCGAGCAGATCACCGGTCACGCCACGGGCGTGTCCGGCACGATCTCCTTCGATCCCGCCAATCCCTCGGCCACGACCGGCCGGATCGTCGTCGATGCGGCCACGCTCACGGTGAGCAACGCCATGATGAAGGATCACCTGCACAGCGCGGGCTGGCTCGACGTCGCCGCCAATCCCCAGATCAGCTTCGAGGCGAAGGGCCTGAAGAACGTGAAGACCTCCGGCGACTCCACCACCGCGGATCTCACCGGCGTGCTCACGGTCAAGGGCGTGGCGAAGGAACTCACCGTACCGGTGACGTTCACCTACCTGCCGGGCAAGCTCGCGGCACGCGTGCAGAAGATGGAGGGCGACCTCCTCGTCGTGCGCGCCGACTTCACGATCAACCGCAGTGATTTCGGCATCAAGCCCGGCCAGATGACCGACAAGGTCGCCGAGGAGATCCACCTCAAGCTCTCGATCGCCGGCGCCGCGCCGAAGGCCTGAGCACCGATCGCGCGGCCGCGACCGCGCACGCGTTCGACGTTCGACGAAGGCGGCTCGCGTTCCAATGCGGGCCGCCTTGTTCTGTACGGATGGTCCCGGGGCGCGCGCGGCGCCACGTTGTGGATTGCCGCGACGCTGCGCGCCCTGCACTGTCCCGCCCGCGACGCCCCGGCGCACGCTCCCGTGAATCCCCGAAATCCGGATACCCAGGAAAACCTCGCGTGGCTCGCGGCGCTCGTCGATGCGCTGCCCGGCGCCGCCTATCGCGGGCGGGCCGACGCGGCACGTTCGCTCGAAACGATCAGCGAGGGCTGCCGCGTGCTCTTCGGTTGCGCGCCGGCCGAGCTGACCGGACCCGGCGGCGGGCTCGCGCGGCAAATGCATCCGGAGGACGCGATCCTCGCCGCCCGTCTCGTGAGCGAGGCGCTCGCGGCGGGCGAGCCTTTCGAGATCACCTACCGGGTGCGACGGCCCGACGGCACGCAGCGCTGGCTGATGGAGCGCGGCCGCGGCATCGCCGGGGTGGAGGGCGCCGTCGCGGGGGTGGAGGGGATGATCACCGACGTGACGCAGGCGCGCGCCGTGGAGGCCCAGGTGGCCGAGCGCGAGCGCGTGGCCTCGGCCATCTTCGAGGACACGATGCATTTCGCCGGCCTGCTCGATCGCGAGGGCCGCGTGCTCCGCGCCAACCGCGCGGCGCTCGCCCTCGTCGGCCTGCGGCTCGAGGATGTCGTCGGTCGTCACTTCTGGGATACGGCCTGGTGGTCGCACGACCCGGAGCAGCAGGCCTTTGTCCGCGATGCCGTGCAACGCGCCGCGGCCGGCGAGTACGTGCGCGCGGATGTCGTGCACCGTCGCCGCGACGGAGCGAGCGCGTTCGTGGATTTCACCCTGCGGCCGATCCGCGACGAGCGCGGCCGGGTGGTGGCGTTGATCCCGGAGGGGCACGACGTGACCGAGCGCCGGCTCACGGAGCAGGCCTTGCGCGAGTCGGAGGAAAAGCTCGCCTGCGCCTTCGCGGCCTGTCCCGACGCGATCACGATCACGGACCTCGCGAGTGGACGGCTCATCGACGTCAACGAGGGGTTTGTGCGCCTCTTCGAGTGGCGTCGGGCCGAGGCGGTCGGCCGCTCGACGCTCGAGCTGCGCCTGTGGGCCGACGAGCAGGATCGCGCGCGGCTCATCGCCGAGCTCGGGCGCGCGGGTCGCGTGCGCGACTTCGGCGCCGTGGGCCGCACGCGCGCGGGCCGGCTGGTCCGGTGTGTGATCGCGGGCGAGGTGGCCGAGATCGCCGGCGCGAAGACCATCGTGCTGGTCATCCGCGACGTGACCGAGCAGGTGCGCGCCGAGCAGGCCGTGCGCGAGAGCGAGGAGCGCATGCGCATGCTCATCGAAAACGCGCCGGACGCGATCGTCGTGCTCGACGTCACCGCCGGGACCTTCGTCGAGGCCAACTCCGAGGCGGCGAACTTCTTCGGCGTGTCCCGGGATCGATTGCTCGGCCGATCACCGGTCGAATTCAGCCCGGAGCTGCAGCCCGACGGGCGCACCTCGGCCGAGGCAGCCCGCGCGCACATCATGGCTGCGATGACCGGCGCCCGGCCGGTTTTCGAGTGGGTGCACCGCAACGCCGACGGAAAGGAGCGCACCTGCGAGGTGCGCCTCATCCGCCTGCCCAGCCCGGACGCCGTGCTCGTGCGCGGCAGCATCACGGACCTGAGCGAGCGCAAGCGCGCGGAGCACGCCTTTCGTGCGCTGCTCGAGGGCACCGCAGGCGTGACCGGCCAGGCGTTCTTTGAAAACACCGTCGCGCGGCTCGCGCGCGAGCTCGGGGTGCGCGCGGCCCTCGTCGCCGAGGTCGACCCCGAGCGGGGCCGACCCTGGCTGCGCTGCCTCGCCCGCTGGATCGACGGTCCGCGCGAGTCGTGCGAGCACGATGCTTCGGGCGCGCTTCTCGACGAGGTCATGGGCGGTTCGATCTATCACACCGAACGCGGGCTGCGGGAGCGACATGCGGTCGACACGGTGCTCGCCGAGCTGGGGGCGGACAGCCTGCTCGCCATGCCCGTGCACGATCGCGACGGCGGCCTGCTCGGCCTCGTCGCCGTGGCGGACGACAAGCCCATGCCCGATTCCGACGCCGCGCGCCTGCTCGTGGCGGTGTCGGCCGCGCGCGCCGCCGTCGAGATCCAGCATCGTCGCGCCGACGCGGCCTTCCACCGGCTCAACGCCGACCTCGAGCGGCGCGTCACGGAGCGCACCGCGCAGCTCGCCGCGGCCAACGCCGAACTCGAGTCCTTCAGCTACTCGGTCTCGCACGACCTGCGCAGCCCGTTGCGCGCGGTCGACGGCTTCAGCCGCGCGCTCGAGGAGGACTTTGGCGCGGTGCTCGGCGACGAGGGTCGCGGGTATGTCGCGCGCATCCGCGCGGCCAGCCAGCGCATGGGATTGTTGATCGACGACCTCCTGCGCCTCTCCCGCGCCAGCCGCGTGGAGATGCACCCCGAGCCGTTCGACCTCTCGGCCGCGGCGGCCGTGGTCGTCGCGGAGATGCGCCAGCGCGAACCCGACCGGGAGGTCGAGTTCGAGGTCGAGCCGGGCCTGACGGCCGTCGTCGATCGCGCCCTCGCCGGCATCCTGCTCCAGAACCTCCTGGATAACGCCTGGAAATACACGCGCCGCGTCGCGCCTGCGCGTATCCGTTTTTTCCGTGCGCCGCAGGCGGCGGCTCCGGGCGAGGGGCCGGTGTTTCTCATCAGCGACAACGGCGCGGGCTTCGACATGCGCTACGTCGGCAAGCTCTTCGCGCCGTTCCAGCGGCTGCACGGTCCCCGGGAGTTCGAGGGCACGGGCATCGGCCTGGCCACGGTGCGGCGCATCGTCGCGCGGCACGGCGGACGCGTCTGGATCGAGGGCGCGGTGGGGCGGGGGACCACCGTCTACTTTACTTTTGGGACCCCGGCGGTGTAGCGTCCGGCCATCGCGACCGAGCGCGTGCACGACCCCATGGCCCACAAGAAAATCCTCCTCGTCGAAGACAACCCTGATGATGTCGTCCTCACCCTGCGCGCCCTCAAGCGCAACAACATCGTCAACGAGGTCGTGCAGGCCGCCGACGGCGAGGAGGCGCTCGACTGGCTCTTCTGCCGCGGCGCACACGCGGGCCGCGACCCGGAGGATCTCCCGGCCTTCATCCTGCTCGACCTGAAGCTGCCGCGCGTCGACGGGCTCGAGGTGCTCAAGGCGCTGCGGGCCGATCCGCGCACGCGCCTGCTGCGCGTCGTGGTGCTCACGACCTCACGCGAGGACCAGGACGTGGCGGAGAGCTACAGCCTCGGGGCCAACAGCTACATCCGCAAGCCGGTCGACTTCGACGAGTTCATCCGCGTGGTCGGGCAGATCGGGCTCTACTGGCTCGTGCTCAACGAGCCGATGCCCGGACGCGGTTGAGCCCCACGGCATGACGCCCACGCCGCTGCGCCTGTTGCTGGTCGAGGACAACGAGAGCGATGCCGATGTGCTGCTCCTCGAGTTGCGGCGCGCCGACTTCGACGTGCGCATGCACCGTGTCGACGACGCGGCGCACTTCATCGAGGCGCTCGCCCGCGGCGATGCCTGGGACCTGATCGTCGCCGACTACAATCTGCCGTCCTTCGACGGCCTCCAGGCGCTCGAGATCTACCACCGCTACGCGCTCGACGTGCCGTTCTTCCTCATCTCGGGCACGGTCGGCGAGGAGGTCGCGGTCACCGCCATGAAGGCGGGCGCGCACGACTACCTCATCAAGGACAACCTCGTGCGCCTCGGCGCGGCCGTGCGCCGCGAGCTGCGCGATGCCGGGCTGCGCCGCGAGAGCCAGCGCGAGCACCAGAGGTTCCTCGAGAGCGAGCGGCGTTTCGCCGAGATCTTTCGCAACAGCCCGGTCCCGATCATGGTCACCGCGCTCGAGGACGGGCGGATCATCGACATCAACCAGGCCGTGGTGGACTTCCTCGGCTTCCCGCGCGAGGCCGTGATCGGGCGCACGACGACCGAGTTCGGCGGCTGGGACGACACGCGCCAGCGCGACGCGGCGGTCGAGGCGATCCGGCGCGACGGCCGCTGGGTCATGGAGCGCACCGTGCCGGCGCGCGACGGCCGCTCGGTGGTGATGGTCGTGTTCATGAACGTCATGGAGCTCGACGGCCAGAAGCGCCTCGTCGTGACCATGCTCGACATCACGGCGCGCAAGCAGGCCGAGCAGACGCTGCGCGCCAGCGAGGAACGCTTCCGCCTGCTCGTCGAGAGCTCGAACGAGCTGGTGGTCGAGGTGAACAACGACGGCACCGTGCTCTACGCCAGTCCCAACCACGAGGTCATCACCGGCCGCGGGATCGCGGAGCTGGTCGGACGGAGCGTGTTCGAGCACGTCCACCCCGACGATCTTCCCGGCGTGCTGCAGCGCTTCCGGAGCCGCGACGCCAGCGGGATCTTCCGCAACCGCTTCAAGGACGGCTCGTGGCACTGGCTCGAGGCCTCGGGCCGGGCCTACCGGCTGGCCAGCGGCGAGGAGCGCGGTGTCATCGTCTCGCGCGACGTGACCGAGCGTATCCGCGCCGAGGACACGCGCAAGCGCCTCGAGGACCAGCTGCGCCAGGCGCAGAAACTCGAGGCCCTCGGCACGCTCGCCGGCGGGATCGCGCACGATTTCAACAACATCCTCACCGCGATCATCGCCTTCACCGACCTCGCGCGCCTCGAGATCGACCGGCCCTCCGAGGTGCTCGCGCATCTCGCCGAGGTGCGCCTCGCGGGGGATCGCGCGCGCGACCTCGTGAAGCAGATCCTCGCCTTCTCGCGCAAGCAGAAGCACGAGCGGCAGGTCATCCGCCTCCAGCCGGTCGTGCGCGAGGCGCTCAAGCTCCTGCGCTCCACGCTGCCCGCGACGATCGAGATCGAATCGCGCGTCGACGAGGCCGCGCCATCCGTCCTCGCCGACCCGTCGCAGGTCCACCAGGTGTTGATGAACCTCGGCACCAACGCGGCGCACGCGATGCGCGAGCGGCCCGGACGGCTCGAGGTGGTGCTCGGGGTCTGCGCGGTCGACGGCGCGCTCGTCGAGCGCGTCCCCGAGCTCACGCCCGGGGAGTATGCGCGCGTGACGGTAACCGACACCGGGTGCGGCATCGCGCCCGAGACGCTCAAGCGCATCTTCGAGCCGTTCTTCACCACGAAGGCGCCGGGCGAGGGCACCGGGCTCGGCCTCGCCGTCTGCCACGGCATCATGCGCGACCACGATGGCGCGATCGCGGCGCGCAGCCGGGTGGGCGAGGGCACGGTCTTCGAGCTCTATTTTCCGGCCCGCGAGGAGGAGGCGCCCGCGGCCCGGGCGCCGGCGCGCGACATGCCGCTCGGGCGCGGGGAACGCCTGCTCGTGATCGACGACGAGAGTGCGATCTGCACCTCGCTCAAGTCGATCCTCGGGCGTATCGGCTACGTGGTGACGACGTCGAGCGACCCGGTCGCGGCGGTGGAGCTGTTTCGCGCCGACCCGCAGGCGTTTGACCTCGTGCTCACCGACCTGACCATGCCGCGGCTCACCGGCATCGACGTCGCGCGCGCCGTGCTCGAGGCCCGTCCGGACCTGCCCGTGCTCATGGCGAGCGGCTTCAGCGCGTCGTGGACACCCGAGGCGGTGCGTGCGCTCGGCATCGTCGACCTCGTGTCCAAGCCCATGTCGCTGCCGGTGCTCGCCACCGCGGTGCGCGCCGCACTCGACAGCCGGCCTCGCGCGCGCTGAGCCGGGGAAGCGCGGCGCAGGTCGAGGTTTACCCGGGATTTACGCCGGAACCCGCTGGATCACACAAGGGTGCGTAACTTTCGCTACGGTTCACCCCGGTCGGGCCGATAGCGACTCCGACGAGACCTGCGGGACGCCTGCAGGTGGCTTTCCCGGACAGGACTCGGGCCTGTCAGCTGAAGGCACCCAGTGGCACATCGCGCCCCGCGATATGCGGCCGGGTGCCTTTTCGTTTTCCGAATCCACCGCACGCCCTCACTTCCATACACGCCATGACCTCCCAATCCGTCGAAACCCGACCCGCTCCCTCGCCTGCGGGCGCCAGCGCCACGCGCGGCACCGTGCCGCTCCACCGCGTGCTCATCGTCGATGACGATCCGCTCGTGCGCGGCGCGATCAGCGCCTGCCTGCGCCATGTCGGCTATGTCGTGCACGAGGCCTCGGACGGCCGCAAGGCCCTGACTTTCCTCAGCCACCGCTCGGTCGAACTCGTGATCGCCGACATCCTCATGCCCGATCTCGACGGCATCGAGCTGGTCATGCGCCTGGCCGACCGCCATCCCGACATCCGCATCCTCGCCATCTCCGGCGAGGGCCAGTTCGGTCCCGGGCCGTTTCTCACCATGGCGGGCCACCTCGGCGCGCATCGCACGCTGGCCAAGCCCTTCGAGCCGGCACAGCTGGTGCAGATGGTGCAGGAGATCATCGGCGTCGCCGTGCCGAAGTAGTCTTCGGACCTTGCACGCGCGACCGGTCCGTCGATCGGCGGCGCGCGCATGAGATGCACAGGGCCGCGGCGTCGCGGCGCCCGGGTGTTGGTCGTGGCACTAGAGCCAACGGACGCCATGGGTATTCTTACTGGCAGAGGCTGAGCCGCCTTGCGGATGCGACCGGGCGCAAATTCCTTCGCGCCGTTCCGTCGTCGTCGTGCACCCCTTTTCCCGCACGCGACGCCGGGCTTATCCCACATCCCCCTCGGATCGTCGTTCGGCGCGCGCCGTTTCACCCTGCCCGGTGTGGACGCGTGCCGCGGCACGGTCCGTCGGGAGGCGCTCCACTCCGCAGTCCCCTCCACCTCATGCTCCGTTCCCGGAATTCGTTCCTCGCGGGCCTTCTCGCGCTCGCCCTCGCCGCGGCACCGCTCGCCGCCGCCCCGTCGCTGATGGAAAATCTCGGCCGCGGCGTGGTCGCGGTCCGCTCGTCCAGCACGGAGGTCTTCGTCGGCTGGCGCATCCTCGCCACCGACCCGCTCGACGTGTCGTTCAATCTCTACCGCTCCACCGGCGGCGGCGCTCCCGTGCTGCTCAATGGCGCACCGCTGGCGCAGGAGACGCACTTCACCGACACCACCGCCGACCTCGCGCAGGCCAACGCGTATTTTATCCGGCCGATCTTCTACGGCATCGAGCAGCCGGCGAGCGCCGCGTTCACCCTCGCGGCCGGCACGCCCGCGCAGCAGTACCTGCGCGTGCCGATGCAGCGTCCCGCCGGCGGTGCGATCCCGAACGGCGAGACCTACACGTATTCACCCAACGACGCCAGCGTTGGCGATGTCGACGGCGACGGCGAGTACGAGCTCGTCATCAAGTGGGAACCGTCCAACGCGCGCGACGCCTCCAACGATGGCTTCACCGGCAACACCTACATCGACGCCTATCGCCTCGACGGCACGCAGCTCTGGCGCATCGACCTCGGCATCAACGTGCGCGCCGGTCCGCACGACACCGCGTTTTTTGTTTACGATCTCGATGGCGACGGCCGCGCCGAGGTCTTCATGCGCACCGCGGAGGGGACGCGTGACGGCCAGGGAAATTTCGTGGCCGACCCGGCGAAGTATCAGGGGACGTTCCCGGCGGTGGTCGATCATGCCGCCGATCGCCGCGGGTATCCGACCAACGGGCGCGCGCTCGTCGGTCCGGAGTTTCTCACCATCTTCAACGGCCTGACCGGCGCGGAGATCGCCTCGACCCGGTACGAACCGGCGCGGCATCCGGACACGGATTTTCCGACCGGGCAGCAGCTCTTCGACATCTGGGGCGACTCCTTCGGCAACCGCCAGGGCCGCCACTATTCGCCGGGCGTCGCCTACCTCGACGGCCAGCGGCCGAGCATCGTGATGGGTCGCGGCTACGCGGGCGGGCAGAACAACCATCCCGGCCGCGTCGCGCTCGCGGCGTGGAATTTCCGCGACGGCGTTATCACGCCGTTGTGGCAGGTCGCGACGCGCGGAGGGTCCGGCGGACACACCGCCGTGGTGGCCGACCTGAACGGCGACGGCCTCGACGACATCGTCTACGGCCAGGTCTGGGTCCGCCACGACGGCACGCTGATCGAGCGCACCGACTGGGGCCATGGCGACGCCATCCATGTCTCGCAGATGGATCCGGATCGCCCCGGCCAGATGGTGTTCATGCCGCACGAGTCACCGGGATCGTACGGACCCAACGCGCTCTCGCTCGACGACGGCGCCACGGGCGCGCTCATCGCCGGCGTGCAGGCCGGTGGTGACATCGGCCGCGGTGTCGCGGCCGATATCGATCCGCGTTTCCGCGGCTACGAGTTCTGGGGCTCGGGCGGCACAGGCGGACTCTACAACGTGCAGAACGTCACGCCCAATGCCGTGCTCGGACCGCGCGCCGTGCAGGTGTCCGCGACCAAGCCGAGTTCCATCAATCACGCCGTCTGGTGGGATGGCGACCTGCTGCGCGAGCTGCTCGACAACGTGTCGGTCCGCAAGTGGAACTGGAACACCGGGGCCGAGGCGACGATCTTCGCCCCGCCGGGCGTGGCCTCCAACAACGGCACCAAGTCGAACCCGTCGCTCCAGGCGGACATCCTCGGCGACTGGCGCGAGGAGATCATCTGGCGCGAGAGCACGAATGACGCGGTGCGCATCTACACGACGGTCCTTCCGACGAGCCATCGCTTCTTCACGCTCATGCACGACCGCCAGTACCGCCAGGCGATCGTGTCGCAGAATGTCGGGTACAACCAGCCGCCGCACGGCAGCTTCTACCTCGGCGACGGCATGGGCGCGGCGCCCGTGCCCGATATCGTGACCTCGCTCGACGTCCTGCTGGGGCCGGCGGCTCCGCAGTTCACCGGCATCTCGCAGGACACCGGCGCCTCGGCGGACGACCGGATCACGAACGATCCGACGCTGGTGCTGCACGGTAGTGCGCAACCGGGTACGACGGTGCGCGTGACGCGGCTCGGTGTGGGCCCCGCCGGCGAGGCTGTCGCCGACGGTGCCGGAGTCTGGAGCCTCGACCTCACCGCGACGGTCCTGACGGAGGGCGACGTGCTCTTCAGCGCGACGGCGACCGATGGTGAAGGCGTGACCGGCGCGCCGACGAACCCTCCGTTCGTGGTCGCGATCGACCTCACGGCCCCGGCGGCGCCGCAGATCCTCGACGTCGCCGCGGAGGGCGGGGCGCTTGTCTTCACCGGCACGGCCGAGGCCGGCGCGTCGATCGCGGTCGTCGCCGACGGTGCGACCGACCTCGGCACCGCGACGGCCGACGATGACGGCCTCTGGTCGCTCACCTACGACGGACCGCCGCTGAGTGCCGCGGCTCATGTCTTCGCGGCCACGGCCAGCGATGTGGCCGGCAACACCGGACCGGCCTCCGCCGGCACGGCGCTCAACACCGGCATCGCCACGCCGACCTTCACCGCGGTCAGCGACGACACCGGCGCCTCCGCGACCGACGGCATCACCGCGGATCGCACGCTGGTGTTTCAAGGCACGGCGGGTGCGGGTGACACGGTCACGCTGCGCGAGGTCGGTGGCGCGACGCTTGGTGTCGTCGTCGCCGATGCCGGCGGGCTGTGGTCCTTCGACTACACGGGCACCGAACTCGCCGAGGGGCTGCACGCGTTTTCCGCGGCGGCCGGCAATGCCGGAGGCACGAGCCCCTCGTCGCCCGCGTATCTTGTGACGATCGACACCGTGCCGCCGCAGGTGGCATCGATCGTGCGACAGAGCCCGACCGTGGCGGTGAGCACGGCTGCGAGCATCACCTTCCGCGCGACCTTCAGCGAGCCGCTCGACGGCGTCGTGGCGGGATCGTTCACCCCGGTGTTTGCCGAGGGCCTCTCGGGCTCGATCGTGGGCGTGGCTCCGGCCGGCCCGGCCGCCGTGGACGTCACGCTCGACGTCGTGGGCGAGGGCACGGTGCGCCTCGACGTGATCGCCGCCGGCGCCGGACTGGCCGATGCGGCCGGCAACGCGCTGGTCGCGGACTTCACCACCGGGCAGCTCTACCGCCGCGCCTTGAAGGGCGACGGTGTGTGGCTGCGCAACACCAGCGGCGGTGTGTGGAGCGACAACGTCAACTGGGCCGATGGCGTGATCGGCGACAACGCCGGCAGCACGGCCAGTTTCACCACGCTCGAGATCGAGGAGGACAACGTCGTCCTGCTCGATGCGCCGCGCACGCTCGGCAACCTTCAGTTCGGCGACACCGAGATCGGCACCGCGGCCGACTGGATCGTCGACGACGGCGGCGACGCCGCGAACACGCTCACCCTCGCGACGCTCGCCGGCGCACCCACCGTGACGGTCAACGCCCTCGGCCTGGGCGCGACCGCCACGCTGAACGTCGTGCTCGCCGGCAACCAGGGCCTGTCCAAGCTCGGCGCCGGCAGCCTCGTGCTGACGCGGGCCAGCACGCTGACCGGCGGCTGGTCGATCGGCGGCGGCGGCGCGGTGCGTATCGATCCCACGGCGACGGTCGTGGCCGGTTCGGTCGGCATCGCCTCCGGCGGATCCCGGCTGCACATCGCGGGCGGCTCGTTCACCGCGACCGGCACGCTCACGGTCAATGCCGGCAGCGGCTCGGCCCTGATCGTCGATTCCGGCACGGGCACCTTCGGCGTGCTCGCCACGAACAACTCGCCCGGCGGCATCCTGCGCATCAACGGCGGCACGGTGACCGCGACCGGCGTGAATCTCCCGCGCAGCAACGACAACAACGTGAACTTCGGCGCGGGCTTCATCGTGGCCGGCGGCCACATGACGGTGAACGGCGTGGTCGGCCTGGGCACGAACAACTCGAACGGCGTGATGTCCGTCGAGGGCACCGGGCACCTCGTGGTCAACGGACCGGTCCGCGTGGGCGACCTGAACAACAGCACGCGCGGCGGCGCCATGCGCGTGATCAACACCGCCACCCTCGAGGTGACCGACACGGCGGAGGGCATCATCCTCGTGCGCCGCAACGGCAACACCTCGATCGCCAGCTTCGACGGCGGCACGGCCACGACCGAGGTGCTCTCGATCGGCGCGGCCGGAGTCACGGCGGGCAGTGCGACCGTGCACGTGCGCGGCGGCGCGCTCTATCTCGGCAGCGGGGGCCTCGTGCGCACCGGCACGCCGAACACGACGATCAACCTCCAGTCCGGCATCCTCGGCGCCAAGGCCGCGTGGACCTCCGCGGTGCCGATGACCCTGCCGGCCGGCGGCGCGGTGGCGATCCAGGCCGCGGACGCGGCGGCAGCGCCTTTTGACATCACGCTGACCGGCGCCCTCGGCGGCGCAGGCGGCTTCACCAAGACCGGCGGCGGCGTGTTGACCCTGACCGCCGTCAATACCTACGCCGGCGCGACCACGGTCGCCGGTGGATTGCTCGATGTCGACGGCAGCGTCGCTGGCGCGGTGACGGTGCAGTCCGGCGGCGCGCTCTCCGGTGCCGGCACGATCGGCGGCGCCGTCGTGCTCGATCCCGGCGCGACGCTCGTGGCCGATCCGCTCGCGGGCACGCCGTTGTCGATCGGCGGCGCGCTCACCTCCGGCGGCGCCGGCCTGCGCACCGTCCGGCTCGCGCCCTCGGCCGCGCCGGCGATGGGCGCGACCTACACGCTGGCGACCTTCGCGTCCACCGACCTGACGCTGGCCGACTTCGCGCTCGCGCCGACCAGCGGCTACCTCGGCGTGCTCGAACTCGAGGCCTCGGCGCTCCGCTTCCGCGTCACCGGCGTCGGCGCGACGGCCGAGTTCACGAACTGGGCCTACCTCGAGGGTCTGCCACCGGGCCAGGACGGACCCGAGGACAATCCCGCCGGCGACGGCGTGCCGAACCTGCTCAAGTTCGTGCTCGGGCTCGATCCGCACACGGGCACGCCGCAGGGCATCGCGCCGACGACCGTGCAGGAGGGCGACGACGCGTATCCGGCCATCGTTTACGTGCGTCGCCAGGCGCTCGGCGGCGTGACGGTCGACGTGCTCGTCTCGCCGGACCTGGAATTTGCCACCGACCTCGGATCCATCGAGGTCTCGGCCGTCGACAACGGCGACGGCACCGAGCTGGTCACCGTGCGCTCCGCGGTCCCGACCGCGCAGCAGCCCCGGCAGTTCTTCCGCCTCGCGGCCACCCTGCCGGCCGAGTGAGCCATGCGCCCCGCCACGAAACACTCCAACGAAAGCTCCACCATGACCGCTTCGTTCACCTCGTTCGTGCGCCGCGCCTGCGGCGCGACCGTGCTCGCCGCCACGCTCGCCTCACCGGCCGCGGCCCAGACCACCGTGCTGTCCACGCCGGTCGGTGTCCTCACCGAGACGATACAGCGTGGCTCCTCCGGCCTGGCCTTCCCGCTCATCGGGGAGGACCTCTTCGTCGGCGTCGCCACGGAAAACACCTCCGGTTCGATCGCGTTTGCCGCGTCGGCGGGCGACCTCGGCTCGCTCCTCGCGGCGGACGGTCGCTACTACGTCGAGATCGTGACCGGTCCGCTCGAGGGTGAGCGGCTCGATCTCGACACCGCGGCCACCGTCGCCGCGGCCGGGCCGGCGCTCGTCGTCGACCTCGGAGCCGACACCTACAGCACGCTCGCCACCGTGCCGGACGGGGCGCTCGCCGGCGCGCGTTGCGTCGTGCGGCCGCATGTCACGCTCGCGCATCTGCCGGCGATGTTTTCCCCGGCGCTCTCGGGCGACCGTCGCCACCGGCACTGGTCCGACTCCGTCCACCTCCTCAGCCCGGATGGACTCGAGTGCTACTATCTCGGCGGCGACGATGCCTCCTGGTACAGCGAGGATGCGCGGGCCGGCGGTGTGTGGGCGCGCAAGCACCGCGCATGGTGCGTGCGCAAGAAGATCAAGCGTCCGCCCACGGACTTCCGCGACATGGTCATCCCGCCGGATGTGAGCATCATCGTCAGCGTCAATGGCGGTGCCCGGACCTGGACGCACGAGGGTCTCGTGCGCACCAGTGCGTTTCGCAAGAACCTCGTGCGCGGCATGCAGGCCTTCGCCTCGGGATTTCCCGTGGACCTGTCGCCGGTGCAGATCGGTGCGTTTGTCGATGCCACGCAGCCGGCGGGCACGCGCTGGACGGGCAGCAACATCTTCCCGTTTGCCGACCAGATCGAGGTGCTCTTCAGCGGGCGCAAGCCGCTCGACCTGTATTTCCTGCGTGGCGACGGGAGCACCTGGCAGGCGCTCACCCGCTCGTGGCGCGAGGATTTCGCCAACCAGCCGATCCTCGGCCACACCGACATGATCCTGATCCGGCGCCGGAACGCGGACTCGTCCTTCGTCATTCCGGTGCCGTTCGAGCTGTAGCCCTCGACCGAGCGCAGGCTTCCAGCCTGCGTATCGGGACTGGATCGTGCAGGCTGGAAGCCTGCGCTACCTCGATCCATCCGGACGCGCCCCGCCGTGCAAACGGCTTGCCCGGCGGTGGCGCGCGTCGAGCCTCGGCGGCGTGAATCGCACCGACCGCCTCGTCGCCATCGTCATGCACCTGCAGGGCAGGCGCGTGGTGCGTGCGGAGGAGCTCGCGGCGCACTTCGAGATCAGCGTGCGCACGGTCTATCGCGACATCGCCGCGCTGAGCGAGGCGGGTGTGGCCGTCACTGGCGAGGCGGGCGTCGGCTACAGCCTCGTCAAGGGCTACCACCTGCCGCCCGTCATGTTCACCACCGAGGAGGCGATGGCGCTTTTCGTCGGCGGCGAGATGGTGCGGCACTTCACCGACGCGTCGGTGGCCGGGCCGATGAACTCCGCGCTCGCCAAGATCCGCTCCGTCCTGCCGGCCGACCGGCAGGACGATGTCGACCGCCTCGCGCAGGGCATGTCGGTCGAGGGCGACTGGCGCATGCCCTCGACCATCGACCAGCGCGTGCTCCTGCCCATCCAGCGGGCCATCGTCTCGCGCCGGGTCCTGCGCATGACCTACCGCGGCCGTGCCCGCGATGCGGATACGATGCGCGACCTCGAGCCGCTGGGCGTGACCTTCTACGGCGGCGCGTGGTACCTCGTCGCGTGGTGCCGGTTGCGCGAGGACTTCCGGCACTTCAAGCTGGAGCGCGTGCGCCGGCTCGAGCTGCTGGAGGACCGCTTCAAGGCCCGGCCCGGGTTCTCGCTCAAGAAACACCTCGCGGAGAATCATGCGGCCATGGAGACCTTCCCGGCGACCGTGTGGTTTTCCGAGGCCGTGCTCGAGCGGGCGCGACGCGAGTCGTACGGCGGGCTCGGCACGGAGCGTCCGTCGCCGCGCGGCGGCATCGAGGCGGAGATGCGCACGTTTTCCTACCCGTGGCTGGCGCGCTGGATCGTCTCGCTCGGCGGCGAGGCCGAGGCGATCGGCCCGGCCGCGCTGCGGACCGAGATCCGGGCCCAGGCGAAACGCGTGCTCGATCGACACTGCTGACATACTGTTGTCAGCAGCGTGTGGCATGATCGGCGCCCTCATGCCGCACACGACCGCACCCGTATCCCTGCATGCCGGGATCGTGACCCACGACCTCGTCGCGACCTGCGAATTCTATTTCGAGCACCTCGGCTTCGCGCCGATCGAGATCACCGACGAGTATGCGCTCCTCGGGCGTGGCGACGGCTCGCGACTCGCCCTGCTGAGGTCGGGCGGCGAAGGCCAGCCGGCCGCGCTGGTCGCGCCGACGCGCGGAAGCGGGCTGTGGCTTTCCTTCGCATGCGACGACGTCGAGGCGCTCCACACCCGGCTGGTC
>Ga0315910_10001821_pt1 | contig 19254 bp, 22 predicted proteins | sample EdamamesoilMG_FD_204470 | JGI IMG/M metagenome (GOLD analysis project Ga0315910, IMG submission 204470) | Garden soil microbial communities collected in Santa Monica, California, United States - Edamame soil | ecosystem: Environmental > Terrestrial > Soil > Garden | place: USA: California...
GGACGGAAACGCCGTCATCGGAGCCCGTGGCAAGGAGCGAGAACGAAGGAATATCGGGCATATTTCGAGCTTCTCGCGACGCCGCCATGGGCTTCGAGGGCGGTGTTTCCGTTCGTGCGACTTTCGCCACGGGCTGCTAGGGTACTCGCTGCGCGCACGGCTTCCCAGCAGGTTCCGTGAACGCAGGATGGTTCAAGGCGCCAGGAGCAGGCCGAACAAGCACATTTCGTTCCGTGTTCCCCAGCCGGGGAGCACCGGCTCCGTCGCACTCCGCGTGTCGAACGTGCAGGTGACATTGAGCACGTCGCCCGCCGAGACTCGCATGGGGGTCTCGTAGAAGTAGTGCAACTGCCAGGCAAAATCCCAACGCGGCAGGTCAGCCATGCACTCCGCTCCGGTAGCGCGGGTGACGGAGGCCGTCATCTTTCTTCCGTATTCGTGCATGTGGGGGAAGACCGCGATCACGTCGACGCTCGAGGTGCCGCCGAACATCAAGTATTCCACGGGGAGCTGCCATGTGTATTCGAGGGCTTCTTGGCCCGGCTCCAGAACGTGGGGAGTACCGCTGCCGAGCGAGTCGAGCAGCGGATCCGGGAGCATGGAATAGGCCTCGCGTGTCACCGAAGGCTCGAGACGCAGTTGGACGTCCGATTGATCCGACTGCCCGATGGTCGCGGGGTCGGCCATATTGTAGTGCATCTGAATGACGATGAGGTCGTCGCGGCCGATGCGTACGCCTACGCCCGTGGGATAGTCGACGATGCCTTGCCCCGGCGCCCACGCGACCGGAACGCCTTGCACCTCGACGTCATCGCCAGCGGCCCCGAAACACGGCCATCCCTCCCGGTCGGGAGACTCGGCGTCGTACGCCAGCATGGCCTCCAGGTTGGTTCTTCCGTCCTCGAGCACGTGGTTTGGGTCCACGGGCATTCCGAGCACGTGATGGACCACCGCCTCGTTGCCGGGGATCACGTTGTAGCCCGTGAGGAACGCATCTGCCTCGAGCCCGGGATCCAGCAAGAAACAACGGTATTCGTCGAACTCTGCGAGATCACCCCCCGCGATCTCCGGGAAAAAGTAAGGCGTGCTGAGCGTGAGTGCACCGTCGAGGGTCGGCACTGGGGGCACTTGAAGATCGTTTCGCGGTGTCCCTTCCGGCATGCCGGCGGCCGCCCACGCCGAGATCGTGTCGATCACGCTGTCGTCGAGCCACGACGCGTCCGCGAACGTCCCGCAGCTTCCGTCGCTCGTCAGCAGCCATGGGGGCATGGTCCGAGCGTTCATCGCCGCAATCGAGGGGGTGGCCCAGATCCGCGCGTCGTGATACGTCGTTAGATTGAATGGAGCGACCCCGCCCTCGCGGTGGCACGTTGCGCAGTGCTCGTACATCAGCGGCGCGACGTGGTCCCAATACGTAATCTCCTCCGGAATGCCGGTCGTGGAGGCGTCCGTTTCGACGGAGGTCCCCGTCGTCGATGCGCCATCGTCATCCATGGCCTGGTCATCGTCGCCGCAACCCGTCGCGATGAAGGTGGTGATTCCGAGCATCCGGGAAACGAGAGAGAGCCGGTCGATGACGCGGGGGTTCATTCTGGTCTTCATTGAGACTCGCTTCAAATCTGGGCGCAATTCATCGGACGGAGAGATCCGCGAATTGCCACGTGTTGTAGCCATGATTGTGGAGGTGAAGGGTGACAGGCTCACCCGACGCAAAGGCACGCGGCGCGGCGATCTCCACATCTCGCGCGTCCGCCGAGCCAGGGATCGCAACGTCTTCTTGCCAGATCACCGTGTCTCCGACCACCACGGAAATGTGGCCAACCGCAGGAACGTCGCTCGCGAGACGCTGCCACCACGCGCGGACCCGTAGCGTGTCGCCTGCGGTCAAGTCCATCGGAAGGCCCTGGGTCAGCGACAGGTAGTTGCAGGCACCCGTGTCGATCTCGAGCGTTGCGCCCTCGAGAACATAACCACCTGCGCAGTTCACCGCGGCGGGCCGATGCGTTGCCCATGGATCGGAGGCCTCCGTGGTGGGTACCCACAACGAGTGATCGATGAGGTTCTCCCACGCGAGATCCGAGTCCGAACCATCACTTTCGGACTCACCGGCCGCCGCCGCGTCACCGTCGCAACCAACGACGAGACAAAGCGCAACGATCCATGCGGGTCCCGGCGGCCGAACGACGAGCATGCGCCTTGGAACTCCGCGACCCGGGCGGAGTGTCACCGCCGAGCGGATTTTTTCGCACCTGGCGCGCAGCGCGAGGGCGCTCGACGGGAATTTTTCGTGGCCCCTCCCCAACGGATCGGCCACGAGCCGGAGATAATCGTCGCGGTGAAGCCTGCACGCGGTCATCGACCGGAGCTCGACGAGTTCTCGCAGTTCTACCAGGAGCACCTGGGGTACGTGCGGCACGTCGTCGCGCACCTCGGCGTGCCGCATGCGGTGGACGACGTGGTGCAAGAGACGTTCGTGACGGCCTTCCGGCGCTTCGCCTCATTGCGCCCGGACGCATCGGCGCGCGCGTGGCTGGCAGGCATCGCCCGCCGCACGGCGTATCGTTGGCGACGGACGCTCTTGCGTGGACTGCGAAGGACGCACGCCCTGCGGGCCGTGGCCCACGCGGTGCCCCCCGATCCTGGGCGCTCACTCGATGCTGCGCGGTTCTTGGAGCGGTTCTTGGCTTCGCTCGATGCAGACAAACGCGAGGTGTTCGTGATGGCGGAGGTCGCCCAACTCGCGGCCCCAGAGATCGCGCACACGCTCGGGCTCAACCCCAACACGGTCTACACGCGCTTGCGCGCTTCCCGTAGGTTGCTGGAGGCTGCCGCCGAAGTCGAAGGACTGCACTCCGCCGGCGCCGCGCTCACGCAGGCGCGCGACGTTCCGCAACCCACGCCTTCGCAGATGCGCGCGGGGTGGCTGATGTTGCTCCCGCAGCTCGGGCACCCGGCACTGTCCGCGGTGGGTCTGAGCGCGGCGTTGGCCGGTTGGGTGGGGCGTCCGGCGCTGCGGTGGGCGGCGACGCTCGGGTTCGCGGGGATCGTCGCGACGGGCGTCGCAGGTTCGGGTCACGCGGAAGATCCACCACGCCCGCCCCGCGCTCCGTCGCTCACCGCCGGGGCAGAGCGTCTCGCGGAGCGCCTGCGGAGCGGGTCGACCCCTCACCTCGTGCAACCGTGGGTGCCCGCGGTGGGCACGTCGGTCGAACCGCCCGTACGCCGCGGGCCTCCGGTTCACCGAGGGCCCGCTTCGATCGCCTCCGAGACCGCATTGCTCGAGCGTGCCGTCGCCGAGCTCCCCGACCAACCTCGACTTGCACTCGAGCTGGCGCGCCAGCATGCACGGGAGTACCCACGAAGCCAGCTCTCCGAGGTCCGCGCGGCCGTCGAGGTGCGCGCCCTGTGCCGCCTGGGGAAGAAGGACCTCGCCCACGCCAGCGCAGCGCGATTCATGCAGCAGCACCGCACCTCGAACATCGCGCAGACCGTCGCCCAAGGTTGCGAGGCCACCTCCGCCCCATGAGGGTCGGGGCGTGGGTGCTCGCCTCGTGGTTGCAGGACGCCGCGTGGCTGGAGTGGGTCGCCCCGCCTGGGTGCACGACGGCGGCTACGGTCATCGGGCGCGTCGAAACCCTGGTTTCCGTGCCTATGGACTCCTCGGTTCGTGCCCGTGGAGAGGTCACCCACGAGAATGGCGCGCCACACTTGCGCTTGGAGCTGATCCGCGAGGGGCTCGCCGACGTTCGGACGATCGACGCGCCTCGTTGCGAGGAGCTCGAGCGGGCGGCTGCCGTGTTGATCGCCGTGGCGATCGATCCCGAGGCTGCTTTGCGTGCGCCCTTGGAGGTCGCGCCCGACAGCGCGTCAACGCCGGCCGATTCGGCGCCGTCGGAGCCCAAGTCGCTGCGACCGGCGGAACCCGAGCCCGAGCCCGAGGCCCAAAGCCCCGCTGCGCCGACGAAGCGTTCGCGGGTCGACACGCGTCCGTTCGCGACCGGCACGGTCGCGGGCAACCTGACGTGGGGGCCACTCCCTTCGGGAGGCGCTGGGATCTCGTTCGGTGTGAACGTGGTGAGCGCGTGGGTCCGCGGGGCTCTGCTCCTTCACGGCGCCTGGGGATTTCGACCCGCGACCGTCGACCTGGGGGCAGTACAGATGACGCTCTGGACGGCTCAACTCGCGGTGTGTTTTCGAGCGCGACCAGGGGGATCGGGGCGATCGGAGTTTCCGATTTGCGCCAGCCCCGAGCTCGGGATCAACCACGCGAACACCGAGGACGCTGCGCAGTTGCGTGACGGAACCGGTTTCTGGGTCGCGGCGCTCGCCGGGTTCGGGTGGATCTGGCCCGTCGACGCTCCCGCCGCGCTTCGCCTCGGCGCCGACGTTGGCGGGGTGCTCTATCGCAAGGCGTACGACGCGGGTGAGATGAGTGTGTTCCGCCCCGCGCCTTGGGTCGTTCGCGTCCACGCCGGCGTCGAAATCGTCCTTGGTCGCGTCCGCGACAACGGATCGTCCGTGAGGCGGAGATGAAAGGTGCACCATGAAACCTAGCCTCCGAGATCCTCGATCGGCCTGCGCCCAATGGGGCGTTTCCCTTGCCATCGGCCTTGGTGCCTGCGTCGTCGATGAAGACCTCCAGGTGGGTGACGACGCCACGCCGACCATGAGCTCGAGCGGGTCGACGGCGAGCTCGAGCGGGTCGACGACGAGCGCCTCCACGCTCCTCGAGACGACGGACGGAACCACCGATCCGGGCTCGACCGGAGCGGAGACTTCGGGCTCGAGCGGGTCTTCGGGCTCGAGTGGGTTTTCGGGCTCGAGCACGGACGCAGGGGACGAAGCGAGCACGTTCGGCGGCGAGGGAACCGAGACCTCGGGCAGCAGCGATTCCGGCGGTGCGACCACCGAGGCCTGCGCCGAAGCCCCGGCTCCCGAGGCATCGTGCTGCTGGAGCGACGAAGACTGTGTCGGGGACCAGCGCTGCTACAGCCCCGATTGCGACCTACGGATCCCCGGTCGCTGCGCCTCGTCACCCCAAGACGGATGTCTCGACGATCGAGATTGCGACGTCGACGAGCACTGCGTGGGAGGGAACGCGGCCCCGTGCAACTCGCTCGGGCCCGACCAACTGGGGCAGTGCGAACCCGATTGCGAGTACGATTCGTGCCACCCCGAGCGTTGCGACGAGGAAGGCGAACCCTGCTGCGATCCTCTGCCGGGCGACGGTCCGAACTACTGCAACGGCGGGCTCGTGTGTGGCTCCGCGGGATGTGAACGGCCCAAGCCTTGCGGTGGCATCGTCTGTTCTCCGTTCGATGTCTGCTGCGACCGTTGCGTGCCGGAGTGTCGGCCGCCCGGTGACGCTCCATGCGCCGAGGATGGTCGCCCCGCCGACTTCGTCTGCGATACTGCGGCGGTGCCCTTCGCTTGCGGCGAAGAGACTTGCGCCTCCATCGGAACCCAGTTCTGTGAGGACTCGACGAGCGGGGACGGTACGGAGATCCACCGGTGCCACGACCTTCCGCAACCCTGCATCGGGCATCCGAGTTGCGCTTGTTTGCGGGACTTCGAGGCGATCGGTCTCGATCATACCTGCGTGGTCGGTCTGAACGGGGAGCTCATCGTGACGCCGCCCCCCTCGCCCTGAGGCGAGTCCATAGGTCGCACCGCCCGGATGGCCCTGGCGTCGTGGACGAACGCCCGAAATACGGGACTTCGCGACCGGCGTGACCGTGGCACGCAACCGTGGCGTCCTGCGCCGAGGTGGGGTAACGATCAGCGTATGGCGCTCCGCAACCAGGGCAAGCAACTCTTCGCCGACGCTCAAGCCGACATCCCGGAGGCCCTCCTCGCCTACAGCAAGGGGTCCTACCCAGCCTCGCGCTTCGCCGATGCCATCTGCGTCTGCGGTTGCCGGACGTTCCTCTTCGCGACCGACGATGAGAACGGCGCAGCCGAGCGTCAGTGCACTGCCTGCGAGTCCGCATCGCTCATCGCCAACTCGGCCGAGGTCGAAGAAGAGATGGAGCTCGTGCAGTCCGAATGCACCTGCGAAGGGGATGTCTTCGAGCTCACGCTCGGTCTCGCGGTCTACACGGACGAACCCGGGGCGACGCGGTGGATCTACGTCGGGGCCCGTTGTGTCGAATGTTCGCTCGTGGGGTGCTACGTCGATTGGAAGTGCGATGGTGACGACGTGGAGGCCTTGCTCGCGAACGCATGAGCCGGGCGCTGCCCGGGGACCGGACGGGGCCCAACGCCTCCTCGAGCGCGCCGAGCACCCGCTCGGGCTCACAGCGGTCCTCGTCGTCGCTCGTCTGACGCCACGCGGGGTGAGTGGATCCCGCAGGCGTCTTGGCTCGATTCAGAGATCGCCGATGCGATCGACCCACTCCGGGTGGTCGACGAAGGGATTGCGGTTGCCCTGCAATCCGAAGATCGCCTCGTTGCGCGCAATCTCCTTCGCGCTCACGGGGTCGGCGACGTGCCAGACGCGGAGCTGCGCCTCGAGCCAAGGGCGCAGGTCGTCCCCGATCACCCCGGTCTCGCTGCAGCAGCCGAACTCGTCCTCGTAGCGCACGGTCATATAGAAGTAGCTCCGTGCGAGATCACCTTTGAAGGCGTCCGGCGGCTCGAAGCCGGTGCCCGAGTAGCCGCTGCTCTGGCACGGTCCCCGGCGCGCGCCGTTGGTCGAGACATAATTGGCGCTGGCATCGACGACATCGCAGAAAGGGAGGTTGCCGCGGATGTTGTTGACGTAGCCATCCGTGGGGTAGAGGTGGAAAAGGTCGGTGTACGATGCTCCTTGCGATCCGCCCCACCAACTGTTGGGCCACGAGTGTTCGCGGTTGAAGCAGTCGCCCTCGCTCGAGTAGTTGCCGCAGCGATCCGTCGTAGGGTGCCAGCAGTTCGCGGAGTAGATGTCGTAGATGCCGGCGCACCCCGAGACGCCGCCGTCGGTGGTCTGAAACGCGCTCCACAGCGCGCTGTAGCTCAGGCTCTCGTGCTCATCGATGAGGTCGTGCAGAGCGGACACGAGCGTCGCGTTCGACCAGCTGGGATCGATGCCGGCGTAGTAGCCGGACGGTTCACCGCCGCTGTTGCACGCGGTGGCGTAATCGGAGCAGCAATCGCCATACTGTGCGCACGTGGCATCGCACCAACACCCGCTGGGTGCTTGACCTCCGCAGGGGTCCGGATCGCCGGCGCATCCGCCTTGCGGCGACTCGGAGCAAACCGCCTCGACATTGCTGCAGCAGTCACCATAGCCGGCACAGGCATCGTCGCAGTAGCACCCATCGGGAGACTGAGCGCCGCAGTCCTCCGGGTCACAGGCGCCCGGAAGATCGCGAAACTCACCCCTCGGAGGCTCGCCCGCAGCTCCGCAGGATGCGAGGACGACGAGCGAAGACAGGGCAATGGTTCGTAGCACGCGTCGAGCGTGGAGAACTCGAGGACGCGACGCAATCCAACGCCGGTCACATCTGCGAGGCAACGAGGTCCCAACGCGATCACGAGCGCTGAAATCACGCCACCTTCGCCGAAGGTGGCCCGCAACGACACGGAGATCTCACCGTTCGCCCGTACCCGGCCTCGCGGGGGCGGAACGACGCCGAGCTCGGGCGCTCACCCGACCGGGACGTGCACCTGCTCGAAGCAGCTGATGTTGGTCTCGATGCGATAGTTCGAGGCGTCCCTGTGACGCTCCGCGTGGAAGATGTCCATGTTGTACGTGCGACCCGTCGTGATGCCCAGGTCCTCGGCTTGCGCATCGAAATCGATGGTGGCGGTCAGGGCGTTGTGCAGCCCGCCGAGGTCGAGCGCGAGCTTGCCGTTGACGAAGATCCACATGTCGTCGTCGCCGCTGAACGTGAACACTTCACCGCCGAAATACCCGAAGCGAACGTGGGCCTCGGTGGTGAAGTGAAAGTTGTGTTTCTGGCCCTGGCTGTCCACGAGCTCATTGAAGCCCTGGCCGTCGGCCGGAAAGAAGCGGCCGCCGCTGTGCACGGCACTATCGAAGAAATAGGCACCGTTCTCGCCCTCGGTGAGCTCGAGCGTGTGCTCGAACATCGCGTTGACGCCGTCCACGTTCCTATACCACTGAGCGAACGAGTCCTCGTCCTCGATCTCGGGGGGAGGGGGTCCTCCGGCCATCGCCCAAGGCGTGCACGTAATGACGCCGTCGACGATACGCCGCTGCCCGGTTCCCGTGGACGATTGGAACTCGGGGGTGCGTGCACCGTTGCTTCCGAGGAAGAGATCGGTCAGGACCATCCCGCAGGCGGTGTCATCGCGCCCAGGATCCGCGCGCTCCATGTCCGGATGATCGGAGTTGAAGTCGCGGACGATGAGCTCGAGCGTCGAGTCGCAGTCTGGCATCTCGCCGCCCTCGAGCGGCGGCGCGGTGTTGGGTCCTTCATCGCCGGCGACGTCGAGGCGAAGACTGTCGTCTCCCGCCTCGTCTGGGTCCGAGGTCCGCGAGGTCGAGCCACTGCTGTCTCCAGCAGAAGCTCCGCTGTCGCTGAAGGCGCTGTGGGTGGGTTCTACGGAGCAGGCCAAAAGCCAAGGCAAGACGACGCACCCGGCAGGTGTCGGAAGGCGCTTCACGAGCGAGGAGTAGCACACGCGCAATCGCGCGGTCGGTCGTTCGATGGGGATCGGTGCGGCCGTTGCTGGGAACGGGAGACGTCGGGTGATGCACCCGGGACCTGGCGAGGGCGCCGCCACGGGCGGTGCGGTCATTCGGCCCCAGCACCCACGAAGATCGACGTGACGTTCCCCTGGTCGAAATGGAAGAACACACCTCCGTAGACCGAACCGGCGATGAAGACCTCTTCCGAGCTCATCTCGGCGTCGCGTTCCGATCCGTACGCGGCCTCGACCTTCGCGCGGGAGCTCCCGATTCCGACGCCACGCGACGTCTCGAGCGTGCTTGGGGGCGTGACCGTGAACCTGGCCACCTCCTGACCCGCTTCGCGATCGACCATGTCGATCGACACGCCCGTCGCCGGGTACGACCACGTCTGGATCACGTCACCGCTCGCTTCCTCCTCGATCTTCTTCCCGAGCTTCGTCGGTCTGCCGAGTGCGGTCTCGACTTCGGAGGCGCTCATTCCAAGGCGCAAAGGACCGACGCGTTCCGTTCGGTCGAGTCCTGCGGCCTCGGCCGGCTCGGCATCGGGCACGGCCGCGGGCGGTGCTTCGGCCTTGGACGCGTCGTCGGCGGGCGGCGACGGTTCCGGGGGAAGCTTCGTCGGAGGTTCTTCGTGAGGCTCGGGTGCGGGGTCTGGCGTCGTCGGCTTGGGAGCCGTCGTTGGCGGAACCGGTGTGGCCGCGGCGGGGGCGGCTTGTGGCTGCGGGGGCTCTCGTTCGCTCGACGGTCCGCAAGCGCTCGAGAAGAGGGCGACGATAGAGGGCGCGATGGAGATCCAGCGCATGGGTGGATGCGACGCTAGCACCTGCGTTCGTGCTCGCGTCGACGAAAAAGGATCCCGACAATACGGCACGCGATCCAAGGTCACCCGTTTTTTCGGGACGCTCGTGCATGGCCAGATCGGGTCGAGAGGTGCTCGACCGCGAGCGGCGCAGGCGCGACCGAGTCCGAGGTGGACCTGCTATCCTACGGGGCGAACCTTTGATGCGTTGGGTCCGTGACCGCGACTTGGGATCTCAGACCGGGGACCCTCGGCACGCCAGCGATGGAGCGAGCACGAGTACACCGGTCTTGCCGGTGCAGCTGCTGTGGATCGCCCTGCTTGCCGCGATCTTGCTCGGCTCCGGACCCGCTGCCGTCGTCGGCGATCAATCGTGGGATCAGGCGTTCTACGCGACCGCCGCGCTCTGCTTGCCGTATCTGCTCATCACCGGGACGCTCATCGCCTTCTATCGCTACCTCGTCCCGCGCTGGCTCCCGCGCATCGAAGCTCGCGTTCTGCGACTCGCGTTCCACGGGGTGTGCACCGCCGCTGTCTCGGTCTCGATGGGCGTCCTCTTGTATCCGCCGTACCGGGCGGTGGATCCCGAGCCGCTCCGATTCTCCGATTGGTTGACCGTATGCGTCGTCAACGGGTGGGCACTCACCCTCCCCACGCTTTGGGTCTCGCATCTGAGCGCGGAGGTCGAGCGAAAGCGCCGCTTGGCCGCAGAGGCCGAGTTGGCGGCGTTGCACGCCCAGATGAACCCGCATTTTCTGTTCAACAGCCTCAACACGATCGCGAGTCTCATCGCCGTGCGGCCGCGCGACGCAGAGACGGTCGTCGAACAGCTCGCCGATGTGTTGCGCCACGTGCTCGGAACCTCGCCGGGGGAGCTGGTCCCCTTGCGTCGAGAGCTCGCGTTCGCACGCAATACCCTCGCCATCCACGAGATCCGCTTCGAGGGAAGCTTGACGGTCGAGTTCGACGTCGATCCCCGCCTCGAGGACCGGCTGGTCCCCAGCCTGCTCTTGGCGCCGCTGGTGGAGAACGCGATCCTCCACGGCCTCGCCGCCCGGGGTCGCGGACGAATCGTCGTCTCCGCCTCTGCCGGCCCCACCCGATGGTGCGTCGCGGTGTCCGACGATGGCGTGGGCGTGGGCGCCTCGCCTCATCGAGGGCACGGCACAGGACTCACGCACCTTCGCCATCGGCTCGCGTTGCTCTACGGAGGCGCCGCCGCACTCGAGCTCATCACCGACGGATCGACGACCCGAGCGATCGTTTCTCTCCCCGCGCCGGGAGCGAACCCATGAGGCTCGTGGTGGTCGACGACGAGCCGCTGGCGCGCGCGCGGTTGCGGCGGATGCTCGAGGAGCTCGGAGGATGCGAGGTCGTCGGCGAGGCTTCCGATGGACGCGAGGCGGAGATCTGCATTGCACAGACTCGACCGGACGCGGTGTTCCTGGACATCCAGATGCCGTACCTCGACGGCCTCGCACTCGCGGCTCGGTCTGCGACGCTTCCTCCCATCGTCTTCGTGACGGCCTATGACGAGTTTGCCGTGCGCGCCTTCGAAGTCGGCGCCATCGACTACCTCCTCAAACCGATCCGCCGCGAGCGACTCGCCATGACGCTCGACCGCCTGCGACAGACCCAGGCACCTGGTGGCTCCCACGGAAGCAGCCGATGGCTCGGGGCTTGGCTCGGCAAGCCGGAGATCCCCACGCCGGCGCGGATCGTGTGCACGAGCCCCGACGCGCTCCAAATTTTCGATGCCCGCGAGATCACGCGGTTTTGGGCGAGCCACAAGTACACGCTCTTCCTCGCGGACGGAGCCGAGCAGATCACCGACGAGTCCCTGCTGGCCTTGGAAGAGCGCCTCGAGCCGCTCGGGTTTCTGCGGGTCCACCGGGGAGAGCTCGTCAACATGTCGCACGCTCGGACACTCACGACGCAAGGCGGCGACGCCTACTTGCGGCTGCGCGACGAGCAGCAGGTCCCCGTAAGTCGTCGGCGCCTGAGCCTGGTGCGGGCACGGCTGATCCCGCGACCATGACACCTGCCGCTCGTCGGAGCCGAGGTGCCGTTCGTCGCTCGAAGGCGGCAAACCGCGGCCACCGAACCCATGCTGCGGACATGTTCAAGCGCCCGTTGGTTTTTCTCTCCCTGCTCGTCGCACTTTCCTCCTGCGCCGACGACGACGCCGACCTCTCCTTGGAATCCTCGGAGAGCGATTCGAGCGGCTCCACCACGACCAGCGAGACCGACTCTGGCAGTGCGACCGGGATCTCGACGGACATGCAGCAGGCCATCCTCGCCGTGATGGAGCAGGCCCGGGTGGCCCACGCGTTGCCGGGCATGAGCGTGTACGTCATGCATCCCGACGTTGGAGAATGGAACCATGCCGTTGGCGTCGCTTCGTTGACGGATCAGAGCGCGCTCGGGGTTGACCATGCGTTTCGCGCGGGGAGCAACCTCAAGCCGTTCGTTGCGGCAGCCGTCTTGCAGCAGATCGAGCGCGGCGCCCTCACCCTCGACACCGGCTTGGAAGAGGCGCTCGGCCTCGAAACCGCGGCTCGGATCCCCAACGGCTCGCAAGCGACGCTCCGCATGCTCCTCAAGCATCGTTCTGGAATCCCCGAGTGGGTCAACGACCAGACCGTATCGCGAATCTTCGAAGACCCCGCGTACGAGTGGGGCCAAGACGACGTGCTACAAGCCATCGAAGCGCTTCCTCCGGACTTCGAGCCCGACGCCGCCTACGGGTATTCCAACACCAACTACAATTTGCTGGGCGCCGTGCTGGAGTCGGCGACGGGACGACCGTGGCGCACGGTCGTCTTCGAAGACGTCCTTGCCGCGGCTGGACTGACGGCAGCCGCGCTTCCCCTTCCGGGTGACGTCACCTGTGGGCGTTGCGCCCGAGGCCACGAGTTGCTCGAAGAGGGCGCCTTCGTCGATACCACCGAGATCGATCCATCGATGGCCGGCGCCTCCGGGGGTCATGCGCTCATCGTCACTCCACGAGAGCTTTCCGCGGCCTTGCGCGCCGTCCTCGAAGGTGACGTCTTCGCCGAACCCGAAACCGTGGCCCTCATGCAGGACTTCTCCCCTGCGGGCCAACCCGACGTCGACGAATATGGCATGGGGCTCATCTCCAGCGACTACGACGGGGTTCGCGTTCAGGGCCACCTCGGGGGCACCGCGGGGTTCCTATCCTTCAACTTCTACTTGCCGCAGACCGGCTACTACGTCGCGGGATTCACCAACCGCGGGATCGGCCTCGAGTTCCTCGAAACGGGTGCGGCACTGGTTCGTGCGGTCTCGGAGCACGCCGGGTGAGCCGCTGAGCCACGCACCCACGCTCATGCTCCTTCCCCCCGGACGGGGGCGAGGGGCTTTGTGATCCATGCGAGAAGAACTTTGCGCAGGGCATCGAGCTCTTTGGGGATCTCGACCGCCCCAGGCACGATCTCGAGAACGGCTCGCCCGTCTCGGGCAGGACAGGGGGATCGGGTTCGCGCAGACCACGCTTTCGGCGGAGGGGAGGGCGCGGGGAGCGTCGAAAGAACCAAAATCGCGAAGAAGGCCTCGCACGGGCACAGTTATGCTCTCGAAAGCTCGTGACGAGCTCCCGAGGGCCCAACTGTGCCTTTTTGCGATGGCGGGGAGCTCCCGAGGGCCCAACTGTGCCTTTTTGCGATGGCGGGGAGCTCCCGAGGGCCCAACTGTGCCTTTTTGCGATGGAGACGAGCTCCCGAGGGCACAACTGTGCCATTTGGCGATGGCGGGGGACTGCGACTCACGATGCCCGCGCGTAAACGTACCAGGCGCTCAGCGGCGGGGCGGAGCCCCGTCCGCTGCAACGGCTTGTTGGGCGGCTCGTGCTACCAGGACGTTGGAACGATGGCAGCTACCGTGGCAGCTCTAGTCCGGGCACATTCTCGTAGACGTCGGCGACGCTGAGCTCGATACCCACTGACTTAATCGGAACTGTGTCGTTTCGCCCGAAACGCCGCAGCTTCCAGCCATCGTTCTCGCGCGTAAATGTTTCGATCCGAACGCGTCGAGGATCGATCAGAATATATTCTTGAAGCGTCGGAGATGACGAGTAGCGAGTAAATTTCTCCCCGCGATCATATGCTTCGGTCGAATCAGACAAGATCTCGAAGATAACGCTTGGATTCAGCAGCTCATCCTGCACGTCGTCAGAAAACGCCGGCTCGCCGCACAAGGCCGAGACGTCGGGATAGCACGAGGTTCCGTCGGCGTTCACGACCCGCTGGTCGGATGTGAACACCGAACACCGCCGCCCGCGAAACGCCACGCCCACCGCTGCGATGACGTTGGCTGCCACGCGATTGTGCGCCGCTGTCCCGCCAGCCATAGCGTATACCACGCCGTCAACGAACTCGTGCTTCGATGCGGCGGAGCGTTCGAATGCTCGGAACTGTTCGAGCGTAAGTGGAGTGGCTGATGCCTGGCTCACATCCTCAAGATACCATGGGAAGAATGATCTCGGTTGCGTCGCCGGATTTCGGTCCGCGAGCTCGTCCAGCGACCCTTAGAGGTCGAACGTCAAGCGCGCCACCAGGGCGTTTCAACGCGAGCAGCGGCGGTCGCCAGCGTCGCCGCAGGTCAGGCATCGCCCGGCGATGGGTGCTGAGCACCACGCCACCGTCGACAAGCTCCGCTCGCCCCCATTGATCATGGAGCATCGATTCACGGGACGACCTTGGTGAAGCTGGTCCGCCCGGGCCTTGAGATGAGGCTATCGACCGACCTCGGGCCGCCCAACGGACCAGGCGCTCACTTGCGAGCGCACGAGGGAGGCGAAGCCGACCGACGCGCTCGTCAAGTGCAGCGGCAAGTTGGGCCGCCCGCCCAGCTACGACCGATCCCGCCAGTAGCCAGGTTCGCGGGAATGGTGCGCGAGTGCAAGAATATGAACTCGTCCGTCCATCTCGATGAGATAGATGATTGAGAAGGGGAATTTTTCCAGGATCCGGCGCCGAGTTGCACGTCCATAGGTGGGCCACTGCATGGGTCGTTCAAGGATGGTGTCGATAGAACGGCGAACTTCTGCTCGGAACTCTGCTGCCAGCTGCTTTCCAAATGCTTCGTTGTGTTGTGCCCGTCCCTCTTCGCGATATCTGTTGGTGGCCTCCAAAACTTCCAGCCGAGCGGCCTTGTGAATTCTTGGCTTAGGCATCAACAATCTGGTCGAGTTCGCGGAACATTTCTTCGAGAGAGACGCTTTCGGACGTCCCGTTCTCGACGTCTTTGACACGACGTTCGATCTCCGCCTGCCACGCGGCTTCCACGTCGTCGGTCGCCGCCCCCCCATCGAGACTCTGAAGCAGCCTGAGCACCACCTCGGTTCGGTCTTTGCGATCGAGTGCAAGTGCCTCGTGCAGCACCTTGGTGGCGTCTGACATGGTGATGGACTCTAGCACTCGGCGGTGGCGCGCGCCGCCGCAACGCGAAGGCCTCGCGCTGGTTCCGTTCGGCGGGCCGGATCAGAGACGGACGGGACGGTCTGGAAGGAGGAAGCAGCATCTCCGGGGCCTTCCTCGCGCCGGGCACTGCGTGCGGGAAGCCCGAGTCCCCGGACGCTGCCGGCGCCTACGAAACACCTGTCCACGCGGCCAATGAGTGCAGACCCCAGGAGCTCCCACCGCGCGATGGCCTGTCGAAGTGAGGAGGTGAGAGGTGAAGCCTTGTCGGCCCAACGATCCGGCGTTCAGCTGCAAGCCCGCCGCCAAGTCGTGGTTTCGATTCTACACCGATGTCCCTGCGGCGGGATTGGCTGCTGCAACGGCTTGTTGGGCAGCCCTGGTCAAACCCATATCGCCACCGAGTAGAAGTACCCCGCGACGACCCACACGGCGGAGGCAATGACAAGCAGGAGTGTCTTTCGCGTGGAGATCCAGAGGAGAAGTGGCCCGACCGAGAATACCGTTGCTGGAAGAAGGCTCCAAAGTGCGGAGAAGGCATGCCCGTCCCGTGCGGCGAGAATCCAGCCAGCCAGGGGTCCAAGGGAGATGACTCCCGAAATGGTTAGGAGGGATGGTCGCCCCCCGAGTATCTGGGCTGTGCTTTCTCGCGATGCCAGATAGGCGCTCACCGCGATCACAGCCATCACGGCCACCAGCAAGCTCTTGCCTCGTTTGCCGATCATCGAAGGTCCGCCCAACGATCAGGCGTTCAGCGGCGGGAGCATCGAGCGTAGCTCGATGAGCCCGTCCGATGCAACTGCTCGTTAGCCAGGCTCGTTCCGCACAACCTCGGCCACCGCCTCCGGCAGAAGGTGAGGGAGTTCGTTCTCCAAGTACGTGAGCATGCCGACCGCGGTCACGGACACGCCGTTCGGATTCCAGACGGCGCGCCGTGCAACGTAACGCTTCGCGGCATCCGCTTCGCTGGCCATCCACGTCGAGGAGTCCCACACGTCATCGATCACGACCACGAAGACGTCGCTCTTCGCGATCACATCCGCAAGATCCGCGTACCAAGTGGTCCAGCGCGGATCGCTGCCGTCAGCGGGGTTGATCGGCGAGTGCTCGACCATCGCGCCCGCGGAGCGCAAGGCATGGATCAGATCCGCAGCCGGCGGACGCGTCACAGCCTGAGAAGACACGAACACTCTCACGCGATGCCTGTCCGGCTAACGGCTTGCTAGCCCGCGTCCTCCGGACGCAGATTTGTGTAGACCTCCGCGAGGTTCGCGAGAGGTGACCACCGCAGGTCGTAGTCACGCAGCATTCCGACGAGCAGTGCTTCGTTGCACTCCTCCCAGCGCGCAAGGAGCTCAGGAATGTTGTGGATCGCGTCCATGAGATCGGCCAGTTGCGCGCTTCGTCGCGCCGAAAGGCCCGCCTCGGCCCCTTCGTACCCCAGCATACGGGCCTCGATCGCGGCGCGGGAGAGAACCGCGAGACATGCCCTCATCGGACCGTCGGGTGCAAGTGCCATGCGAACTCTTCGACCTCTCGCAGTGTCTGGCTAACGACCCAGGCACTCACTTGCGATCGCAGGAGGGAGGCGAAGCCGACCCCCTCCGTGCCAACGAGAAGTGAGACACCGATCGCGGAGAATCACTGAGGGCGAGAAACTGACCCAGACAGGATGACCAAGCTCGCCAGCATCGCTTCCAACGAAATCGAACCCAAACCAAAGCGGCGCAGGTTCACCGACGCCTACAAACGCAAGATCGTCGCCGCCGCCGACGCGTGTCACGAGCCCGGAGAGGTCGGCGCCCTTCTCCGTCGTGAGGGCCTGTACTCGTCCCTGCTGACGACGTGGAGGGCCCAGGCACGAGCAGGTACCCTGGAGGTCGTGGGACGCAAGCCAGGACCAAGCAAGGCACCGCCAACCGAGGCGCAGCGTTTGGCAAAACTTGAGCGGGAGAACGAACGACTCCGCAAGAAGCTCGAGCATGCCGAGAAGGTGATCCTCGTCCAAAAAAAACTCTCCGAGATCTTGGGGATTCAGCTTGCCCCCCCGAGCGACGACGAATCCGAGAACTCGTAATGAAGGGCACGCAGGAACTTGCCGACGATGTTGGCGTCAAGCCGGCGTGCGATGCAATTGGGACCTCGCGCGCGACCCTGTATCGCCGTCGAAAGGCGGCTCCGAAAGGCCCCGCCAAACCCCGTCCAGCCCCTCCTCGCAGTCTGTCACCGGAAGAGCGACGGGCAGTGCTCGAGCTACTCCACAGCGAGCCATTCGTCGACATGGCCCCGCGCCCGATCCACGCAAAGCTCCTCGAGGAAGGCGCGTACCTGTGCAGCCCACGCACCATGTATCGCTTGCTGGCCGCGAGCGGTGAGAGCAGGGAGAGGCGCCAACCAACGACCCATCGAGAGTTCCAGCGACCAGAACTGCTCGCGACGCGCCCAAACGAAGTATGGACGTGGGACGTCACATGGCTCCGTGGTCCCGAGAAGGGCGAACGCTACGCCCTATACGTGATGCTGGACCTCTTCAGCCGGTACGCCATCGGCTGGATGCTGGCCCACACGGAGAACGGTGAGCTCGCGGCGGACTTCATCCAACAGTGCTTTGAGCACCAGCGTGTGGAGCCGGGAGCGCTCGTCGTGCATTCGGACCGGGGTTCCGCCCAAAAGTCCGAGAAGGTCTCGAAGCTAACCGACAAGCTCCAGATTGCCCGTTCCTATGGCCCGCCTCGCGTCTGCAATGACAACCCGTACTCCGAGTCACTCAACAAAACCACGAAGTACCACGTCGACTACCCCGATCGGTTTTCCAGCTTCGATGACGCGAAAACCTATTGCCGCCGCTTCTTCGAGTGGTACAACCACGAGCATCGTCACAGCGGCATCGCCATGCTGACGCCTGCGAGCGTCCACGCGGGAACCCACGCGGCGCTCGTCGCCAGACGACAGGCGACGCTCGACATGGCCTACGAGGCCCACCCCGAGCGCTTTATCAACGGCAAGCCACTTGCGGCCCAACCGCCAGACGCCGTCTACCTCAACAAGCCCGAGGAGAAGGCCGAGCCTGTCCCTCACTGTTCTTGAACAAAACCTGTCTCAAATTCGTTGGCACGCACCGGACCGACGCGCTCGTCAAGTGCAGTGGCTAGTTGTGCGGTCCTCGACGTCGGAGACCTCCGTCTCCTCGTCTTCTTCTGGGGTTGGGACAAAGCGACCCGTACGAAGATGGCGTGGTCCATGAAGAGCGTCCCAGTTCGCTCGGCGGGCAGCCTCGAGGAGCAGCGCAAGCTTGGGGTCAGGTGGGTCCGTAGTCGACAAGTCGAAGTCCTCCGTCGTCGCTGAACCAATGGTACCACTCATCGACCAGCGGCTTGTAGCCGGTCGAAAACAGCCGAAGTCCCCGCAAGAAACGCCGCCGGACGTCTTCCTCGGGTATGGAGTGACCTCCGAGCAGGGCGCGCCGACGGACCCGCTCCACGGCGTAGTCGGCGGACGGGAGTTCGATGAAGTGTACGGCGGTTCCGAAGCCTAAGGTCCTCCACGCGGCGACGCGCCGGACGTACATCGTCGACGCGAGGGTGGTCTCGAGGGCAAAACTTTGCTGCCCTTGTTCAACCCCGGCGAGACGACGGAGAAGCTCGCGACCCGCCGAAACTGGGCTCATGAACTGCGTCCCTTCGTGCTGGATCTCGTCGGCATTGAGGAACACGGCTCCTGGGGCGAGGAGCGGCAGGACCTGACGAGCAAAGGTCGTCTTTCCCGCACCATTGGGCCCCGCGATAAGAATGGCGTGCTTCTCCATGGAGGACGAATCGTCTTGGGGGTCAACGTACCACAACCGCGGGGACGAGCCGTCCCGCGGAGGTGCGGTTCTCGGGGTTCCTTTGAGCCTGTCTCAAGTGAGAGGAATGCAGCAGATGGACCGACGTCGCGTTTCCAAATCGACGAAGCTCACTCAATCACCTGAGTCCGCACAACGGACCAGGCGTTGACCTGCGTGCGGGCGCTCTCCGTGGCCTCCGCACTTCCCCGTGTCCTCCACGCCCCCGCACGTCAGGTCCAACGGCTTGTTGGGCGGCTCTCCGGTAGCACGTCGGGACCGGCCAACGGAGCCTGGAAAGCCTGTCCACCTCAGGGCGTGAGTTCGGCGGCTTTCCGAAGGAGTCTTAGCCGACGCGGAGTGACTAAGCCTTGTTCGATCGTAAGTACCGTACGCCGCCAACGACCAGGAGAATCGGTGTCGCGAGGCCGGCGAACGCTTGGAAAATGTTAGCAGTCGAGCAGGATGAGGTCGGCGAGACACAAACCGGTCACGCAGGACGATCTGCTCGACCGATCCGGATGAGCGGAACCGATCACCGGGACGCGACGAT
>Ga0315910_10001822_pt1 | contig 19248 bp, 17 predicted proteins | sample EdamamesoilMG_FD_204470 | JGI IMG/M metagenome (GOLD analysis project Ga0315910, IMG submission 204470) | Garden soil microbial communities collected in Santa Monica, California, United States - Edamame soil | ecosystem: Environmental > Terrestrial > Soil > Garden | place: USA: California...
CCTTCAGCATGCTTGCCACCAATCAGGAGTATACTGCTCAGGTCATTGTTACCGACCGCGTTGGCAAAACCCGGAGCCAGACCATCACTTTCAACACCTATAGCGTGGGCACAGTATTTGCCGAAGCTGAAGACTACGACTTTGAAGGCGGCAATTACCTGAACAATCCGCAGCTCTCCAGCATTCCCGGCCCGAACAATTACTTGGATCGCCTCGGCGTCCCGGGGGTGGATCACCATATTTTGCGCACGAACGCCAATCCGTATCGCATCGGCGACCCGGCAGGTGTGGGCTTCGCGGACGATAATCCGCTGCGTGAAAACTTCGTGACCGCCCGCGCGAGCGATCCTGGCGTCGAGGATTACACCCTGAACGCGCTGCAGAATGGCGAATGGCTCAATTACACCCGTGAAATCCCGGCAGGCTCGTATCGCATTTTTGCACGCCTCGCTTCGGGCACGCCATTTAATGTTCAGCTCGGCGCAGTCACTGGAACTCCCCCTGGCCAGCAGGTAGTCAATGTAGGCTCCTTCGCGGCAGGCGGGACTTCGGGTTATTCCTTGATCCCACTGAAAGACACCCAAGGCAACCCGCTGGTGCTTTCGCTCAGCGGTAAGCACACGTTACGCACAACGATTACGGGGGGAGGCTCCACCACGCGCTTCAACTATTTGTTCTTCGTTCCGACCGCCCCTAGCGGAATCGCAACCGTTTCGGTGCGGGAACCGGCCGACGGTTCTGTCGGCGTCGCCACCAACGTGCCAGTTTCGGCTGTCATCGTGAACCAAGGCACCAAGGTGAAACCAGAATCCGTTCGCCTCATCGTAAATGGGGTGGATGTCACGGCCGCCGCGCAGTCGGTCACCACCACTCTGGGCATCAGCCTTTCGTATGTTCCGGCCGCCGGTTGGGCCGAAGCGTCCGTCCAAAACGTGGCGTTTCGTTTCGAGGATGATGCCGCCATACCCAATGCCACAACGAATCAGTGGTCCTTCACCGTCCGCCGCATTCCGGCTGGCAACACACCCGAGATTTTTGCTGATGCCCTCTTCCGCGTGACCTTTGTGGGAAATAACCCGAATGACACCACGTCCGGAAACATATCGCAACCTACGACCATTCAAGGGATCACCTACACGACGGGAGTTCCACCAATGGCGAACCCCACCGGCAATGCGGCGGTGTTCAATGGAGCTGACTCCTTTATTTCCTATGGACTTGGAGCTGGGGATGAGCTGGTGATTCGCTCCAACCTTACCTATCACGCACGGGTTCGCTATAACGCTGCTGCATTTGCCGCCGGACGCCCGGAGCAATGGATTTTTGGCCGCTTCCGCGCCTCCACAACGGACACTGCCACGCGCGTTAGCATTCTGAGCACGTCGGCAGCTGGCGCTGGCACGGCGACGGCGCGCGCCTTTGGGGGTGTTTCTGCTGATGGTAACGCTTGGGCGGTGGGGTTACCGGGCCAGGACGGCATGAAACCGGGCGAGTTTCATGACGTTTTCCTGCGATTCGAATCCGGCGTCGCGGTTTGGTTTGACGTATTCAACAGCGAGACAGGCACACGCGTAGGGACCGCCCAACACTTGCCCACAACCGTTACCGCATTAAGGGACGCCGCCTCGCCTTTTGATGTTGGGAATCGGACGTACGCGAACACAGTTCCGCTGGCCGGCGACATCGAACAGATGAATGTGTGGGCGCGCAAACTGACCGACTCCGAAATTCATGCGATCAACAGCGGCTCATATCCGCCCGCCGTTGTGATGATTCAGCAGTTGCGGCTGGTCTCACAAAGCCAGTTAGAACTTATCTTCCAGCAATCTGGATCCGGGGGCACATTCCACGTGGAAAGCAAAGGCTCGCTCGCCGATCCTCAATGGAATCCGGTGAACGACGCGGTCATCACAACGGGCGCCGGTGGAACAATGATGGCGACGTTTGCAACTCCGTCCACCTCTCCGCAATTCTATCGCATCGTTCAGAACTGACATTTCACAGGAAAATATGAATACCCACACATCCCGTTTGCGCCCGCCCACGGGCTTCACTCTGATTGAACTCCTGGTGGTTATCGCCATAATCGCAATCCTGGCCGCGATGTTACTGCCAGCTCTATCCAAAGCCAAAATGAAGGCGCATGGGATTTCCTGCATGAGCAATTGCAGGCAGCTTGGTCTGGCTTGGCAGCTCTACGCCGACGAAAACAATGGCGTGGTACCGGACAACGTCACGAGTGCGACGCTGCCGGGCTGGGTTATCGGCTCGCTCAATTTCGACCCAAACAACCTCGCCAACACTGACCCATCAATCATGATGGCCGGCCAGTTGGGTCCGTATGCCAAGAACCATGCGATTTATAAATGCCCCGCAGATCGAAGCACCGTGGCACTGACGCGCGGTCGCGACCAAGGTCTTAAACCGCGCGTGCGCAGCGTTGCGATGAATTGCTACATCGGTTTTAACCCCGCACGCGATCAGATCTTCTCGCTGCTGGGCGACAATCCGAATTATCGGAAATTCTTTAAGATTGCTCACTTCAACGATCCCGCCATGTTGTGGGTGCTGTTGGACGAACGGGAAGAGAGCATCAACGACGGCTGGTTTGCGGTATCGATGAATGGTTATCCCGACCAACCCGCCCTGCATGTGTTGCGCGATTATCCCGCCAGCTATCACAACGGCGCCGGCGGCTTGACCTTTGCCGATGGTCATTCGGAAATCCACAAATGGCAGGACCCGCGTACCAAGCCGAATCTCCAACCTGGCGTGCCATTGCCGCTTGGAGTTTCAACGCCGAACAACAAAGACGTCGTTTGGTTGCAGGAACGGACATCACGACCGTTGAAGTTGTAATCCCAATGCTGACGCGCCGCCAATTTATTACCGCTGCCGCGAGTGCGGCGCTCCTGACCGCACTGCCCACTACGGCGAACAGTGGGAACTTCAAGCTCAATTACATCCTCGCTTCGAGTATGTATGGCCGCATGCCTTTGGCTGATATTTTACCAGAGGTGCGGAACACAGGCGCAGAATGGATCGACATTTGGTGCGAGCAACACGCCAATCATCGCGAGCAAATTGAGGACATGGGGCACGGCTCCTTTCAAAAACTGCTCCAGGCGCACCAGGCAAAAGTTGGCGTTTATACTTGTTACAATCCCGGACTCTTGAAGAGCGAACAATGGATGCGCACCGTTCGTAAGTTTGGCGGCTCGATGATCGTGTCCGGCGCTGGCGGCCCGAAAGGTTTGGCGGGCGCTGAGTTAAAGTCGGGGATCAAAGCTTTCGCCGAGAAGGCCAAGCCAGCCATAGACCTCGCAGGCGAACTGGGCGTGCAGATTGCGTTGGAGAATCACGTCGGTGGCCTTCTCAGTTCCCTCGATTCCCTGCCGATGATGATGGATGCGATTGCTGAAATGCACGTTGGAATCGCGTTCGCGCCGTATCATTTGCCGCAGGATTCGGCAGCATTGGCCAAGGTCATTCGGACCTTGGGGGGGCGGATTAAGTACTTCTACGCCTGGGAACATGGCAATGGCAGCTCGAAGCCCCTGCCGATGGTTCTTCAAATGAAACAGATGCCAGGCTATGGGCAAATGGACTTTTTTCCGCTGCTCGCTGCTTTGAAAGAAATCCGTTACACGGGCTGGACTTCTGTGTTCATGCACCCGGTCCCCCGCGGCGCGCCGATCCTGCCGAGGCCCTCGGAAATCACCGCCGCGATCAACCGCTCGCGCGATTATCTTCAATTCTGTATTAACTCGCTATGAACAAAGTTTTAATCATCATCGGCGACGCCGCCGAAACCCTTGATACGCTTTATCCTTACTATCGCCTTCAGGAGGACGGCTTCGAACCGGTCGTAGCTGGCCCGGAAAAGCGCCGTTTTCAATTGGTAATGCATGAGGTCAAACCCGGCTGGACGATTACAAAGGAATGGGAAGGCTACACTCTCGAAGCGCAGGTGGCTTTTGCTGAGATCCGTCCTGAAGAGTACTTGGGTATCATGTTCAGTGGCGGACGCGCACCTGAGTATATTCGCTACGACGCGAATCTAGTCCGCATCACCCAGCACTTCTTCGACCTGGACAAGCCAATCGCCTGCGTATGTCACGGGGTCGAGATTCCCGCCTACGCGGACCGCGTCCGCGACCGCCGCATGGCCACAGTCGTGAAATGCAAATTCGACTTGGAGGCCTGCGGAGGAATATTTGTTGATGAGCCGTGCGTGATCGACCGTAACGTGGTCAGCGGTCGCACCTATCACGACAACGGAAAATACATTGGCCCTTGGATTAGAATGCTGGTTGAGGCACGTCAAAAACTTAAAGCCGGTATACGCTAACTCCGAGCCAAGGGCCATGTGCTTAAAAAAGTGAGGCCGTCGTATCCGATTCTTACTCCCGTGATGCAACGGCTTTTTATTTTGTTGGCAGCGTTCTTCCCGATCTCCGCCACGGTAAGTGCTCCCGCGATCCCAGGTTTCGAACGACTGAGCAACCGCGGTCAAACACAGGATGCCGGTGAAGTGCTCTTGGGTGAACTCTCCTGCGTCAAATGCCACACGCCGCCAGAACACCTGGAACATCGTTTTCAGGATTATGTGCCGCCAAGTTTGCAGGAAGCCGGAACCCGCTTGCGATTGGACTTCTTGCAGGATTTCCTTATCGATCCCACTGTAGCTCATCCTGCTGGTCGTATGCCCGGCGTACTCGGCGGACTCGCTGAGGCAGACAAGAAGGCAGCCGTAGAAGCGTTAGCCGCATTTCTTGCCTCGCGCGGCTCGGAGATTTCGCGTCTGCCCGGTTCCGTCGAAAATGGAAAAAAACTTTTTGAATTGATTGGCTGTGCGGCCTGCCATGCGCCTGATGCTAAGCACACCGTGCCCTTGGGTCACGTTCGAAACAAATATCGCCCGGGCGCGCTGGCAGCTTTTCTTCGCGACCCTTTGCATGTTCGGCCAGCGGCCAGAATGCCCGCCATACCACTCCAGGAAGGTGAAGCCGCAGACCTCGAAGCATACCTCACGAAAGACTCCACGCCGATTCCGGCGACCAAGATCACCGTCCCTCATATTGCGCGAGGCAGACAGCTTTATCAGGAGTACCGTTGTGCTGCATGTCACGATAAAGCTGAGAAAACGCCATTGGCAAAACCGCTGCTGGAACTTACCGAATCTGCCGACGGATGTTTGAGCGAGACCCCGCAGCCCAGACTTCCGCTTTTCAAGCTGAGTCATGCCCAGCGAACTGCAATCATCGCAGCGTTGAAAGCGCTCCCGCACGCAACGGCGCTCTCCGATCCCGCCCGCCTCGCGCGATTCCAGGAAACCCTCAACTGCGTTTCGTGCCACAGCTCCGATGATCGTCACGATACCTTTTTCACAGCGAATCGCGAGGACATGGGAGATGAAGGCCGTCTTCCTCCATCCCTTACCGGTGTCGGCAGAAAACTGCTTCCGCAAGCCCTCCGTGAGGTTCTTAATGGAAATGGAGTTGTCCGTCCCTATATGAATACGCGAATGCCAGACTACGGCCATGAGTTGGCAAATGCATTTACCGAGCTTTTCACCATCGTGGACGCAGGCGAGCGAACCACCGCGCGAGTTAACCCTGCCAGTTCTGGCCGTAATGCGCTCGGACGCGAACTGGTAGGGGTTCAGGGTCTGAACTGCATCGCCTGTCATTCCTTGAACGGACATCGCTCGCTTGGCATCGAAGCTGTCGATCTGGCCACTGCTCCAGAACGACTGCGACTGGAGTGGTTTCGCGCGTATCTGCTTGACCCCGCCAAATTCCGGCCCGGCACCCGAATGCCTTCTTTTTTTACGGACGGGAAAAGCGTTCATCCCGCCGGCGGTGCTGATCCCAGCCATCAGATTGAAGGGATTTGGGTTTATTTGAATGAAGTGGATCAGACTCGCCTGCCGGTCGGAATGGAAAACCCGACGGACTTCGTGCTGGCTCCCAAGGAACGACCCATTGTTTTCCGCACCTTCATGAAAGGCGTGGGGATGCAAGCCATTGCGGTTGGGTTTCCCGAAAAAATCCACGCTGCTTTTGATGCCCGTGATTTGCGATGGGCGCTGGTTTGGAAAGGAAAGTTCGTCAACGCTGAAGGAACTTGGGATACCCGTTCCGCGCCGTTAACCGTACCACTCGGGGGTGAACTTATCACCCTGCCTTCTGGACCTTCGATCGCGCTCCTTTCCAGCCCGAGTGAGCCTTGGCCTATTGCCGGAGTTTCAGACGGTTTTGCCGGCTATCGCTTGGATCGCTTGGGCCGTCCCACCTTTCATTACCGCGTTGGGACGGTCGAAGTGGCTGACTCCATCAAGCCTTCCAAAGAGAATGTCTTTCTGCGGACAATCCAATTGCGCGCACTTGCTTTAAATCCAGAAGGCTATTGGCTATTGGCGGCTACAGGGAAACAAATTGAACCGGACGGAGAAGGTTACCGCATCGACGGCAGATGGAGGACAACGCTCCCAAATACGCGGCTTATCTTGAAAGACGATCGGGGTTTCACCGAGGCTCGTGCGCCGATTTCCTTTGTCGATGGCATTGCGACGATCATCCAGGAAATCACATGGTAAGGATCCTTTTCATCACGTTGCTCCTATTTGTTCCCGAGGCACTCCACGCTTCGTCAACCGAGGTCGCCTCGGAACAGGATTACTACCCGATATCGACAGTAACGCCGCCGGATGCCATCAAACTGGAAGTCAGCGGCATCGCGGTTCTCTCTACAAATGAAGTCGCTGTCGTCAATCGCCGCGGGGAGCTTTGGCGAATTCAGAATCCAGACAGCACTCCCAACTTCAAACTGTTTGCCAGCGGATTACATGAGCCGCTTGGACTCGCGTGGCGCAGCAACGCATTTTACGTGGTGCAACGCAGCGAGCTGACACGCATCGTCGATAATGATAACGACGGCATCGCTGATGAATATCAGACTTTTGCGAAGGGATGGGGCGTGACCGGAAATTATCATGAGTACGCCTACGGCCCCAAATTTGATAGCGCTGGCAATGCGTGGATCACCCTCAACAGCACCCTCGGAAAGAGGCTCGTCGACGATTTCGCATGGCGAGGTTGGGGGTTGCGGGTCGAGCCGGATGGGAGCTGGACACCCATTTCCGGGGGCATGCGCTCGCCATCGGGGTTGGGTGTGAATCACTTGGACGACGCTTTTTTCACCGATCAACAAGGCAATTGGGTCGCAACTTGTTCGCTGAGCCACATGCGCACCGGCGCATTCCACGGCCATGCTGACGCGCTCAAAACTATGAGCGGGCCTGTGCCTGGATTTGTCAAACCTGGACCGCTTCCCGAAGACCTACTCCTTCCTGAAGCCGCGCGTAAAGTCCCCGGTCTGGCTCTTCCTGCCGTCTGGTTTCCATACCGAAAAATGGGTATGAGTGCCACGGATGTTACCCTCGACAATACCGCCGGCCGCTTCGGGCCCTTCACCAACCAACTGTTCGTGGGCGAGTTCGTCCAATCGAGAATTCTCCGGGTGTTCCTCGAGAAAGTTGGCGGAGAATATCAAGGCGCCTGTTTCCCTTTTCGCGAAGGTTTTCAATGCGGAGTCCTCCGCATCGAATTTGGGCCAGATGGTTCGATGTGGGTCGGTCAATCCAACCGAGGCTGGAACTCATTTGGTTCGCGCTCGTACGGATTGCAGCGCGTCGCTTGGATCGGAACAACGCCCTTCGAGATCGCGACAATGCACGCATTACCAACCGGGTTTTTGTTGCGCTTCACCGAACCGGTTGCGCATGAATCCGCCGAGGACTTACGAACGTGGAAACTCTCCAGCTACACTTATGAATACCATTCGACTTACGGCAGCCCTGAGATGAATACCAAGAATGTGACCCTGAGCGCAGTCAACATCTCACCCGATGGCTTTGAAGTTCGCTTGGAAACACGCGGACTCCGAGAAGGATATGTACATGAATTACGCGCTCCTGCATTGCGCTCAAGCTCCGGACGGCAATTGCTCCATTCTGAAGCATATTACACGCTAAATAGAATCCCGCGCTCACCTTGATGCTTCCCGTGCCCGTGTAATTCACCTACACGGGGTAGTAGACTCCGGAGATGAAATTCCCGGAGGCGTACGACTCTGGCTCAACGCGTGGGTTACGCTGCTGGCAATTTGATCGTGGCGGGGTCGTCGGCATAGAAGGTCTCTGGAAAAGTGGGCACGTGAAACGAAGTTCAATCCGGCCCTTCGCCGTTTCATCTAGGAAGTAAAAGCGGAGCGAGTCCTCCTCGCTTTTGATCTCACGCAACAGCCGGTCGCGCAACTGCACCCATTCGGTTTGACCCACCTGACATTCAAAGACGCTTGTCTGGACCCGCGATGACCTTGTCGAACTCGCACTGACGCGGCCTCCCCTCAGGCCACCCGCTCAAATCTCCCCGACCGGATGAATTCCTCAATCACCGCTTGGGCATCACGGGCGGTTTTGCCGCCAATCCGCACGCCAAACTCCACGTTGTTCTTCATCCCGGATTCCGTGAAATTCGCGGACGTCACCAGCAGGTCTTCTGCATCCACAATGATCGTTTTAACGTGCATCAGGCTGGCCTCCGCATCCCCCTTGAACTGGTACAGCCAGGGTTTCACCTTGTTGGCCGGCCAGCTCTTCAGAATGGCCTGGGGACCGCTCGCTCCGGCGTCGCTCTTCCATGGACTGCATAACACCACGATCCGTTGGACGCTCCCGGACGCTGCTGCCAGCAGCTCGGGCAGCCCGCCCTTCTTTGTGATCGCATAACCACCGACGATGATTTCGGATCTGGCTCGCACGATCATTTCCCGGACCACTTGGGAAGTGTGCCGTGCTGGAATCTTCGCCGGCCCCGGAAACGTCACCACTAGGTCGGTCTTCACCAGTTGCGGCTGCAGTTCCGCCCGTTGCTTGGCCAGGGCGCGAAGGGCCAGCAGGATGAAGATCTCTTCCTTCCCCTGGACCGCGTCGGCCAGCTGCTCGCGCAATTCGTGGTATTCGCTGTGCCCGGCCAGCATCCCTTGCACCTCCTCGTCGCGAAACAGCGTTTCCTCCGCTCCCTCGGCCCGGAGACGTTGAAAGAACTCCAGCAACTGGTCCGACAGATTCATCTGTTCAGATGGCACTCAGCGGATTCAGCATCGCTGCGAAATAGCCCAGCCCGGGATTCGCCGGTTTGCCCGTCAGCATGGCCCGGTCCAGCAGCACGTTGAATTCTTCGCACGAAGTCTCCGGCGCCATCATGCAGGAATGACAGGCCGCCAGGTTTTGCGCGTCGGAGAAGGTTGAGATGTCTTCGATGCACAGGGGATCATTCGAGCACCATTGCATGTCGCGGATGGCCGCCGGCACCAGTTCATTGATCCGGCCGCTCTTTCCCTGCCGCTCCAGCCCACCGAGGCTGCCATCCGAATCCGTGGTCCCGGTGTAGATCATCAACGCGGTCATGTTGTCGCCCACATACAGGCGCTCTCGCAGCGCTGCGCTGGAGTAACCGCAGGAAAGCGTCAACCGTCGCATCAATGCGTGAGCGAAGGAGTGCACCAGCAGAAACCGGTGTGTGATCTTCCGGGGTGGTGCTTTGTCCGCTCCCTGCCGCTCCTTCCATGCCTCGCTGTAGGCCTTGTTCACCATCGCGGCCCGCTCGGTCAGTTCCTTCCCGGCCTTCAGTTCCCATCGCTTCAACTCATCCTCGTTGAACCGCAGAAAAATCCCTTCCCCCTTGACCTCGATGGCGGGCAGCCAGTTTTTCCGTTCCTTGTAGATCTTCGCCATGTTCCCGGCATCCTCCTCGAATTCGCCGGCTGGCGGCAGGATGCGCGTGAAACCCCGCAGCGCTCGCACCTCCCGCAGGCGCACCACCCGCACCACCTTGTCAAAATACTGCGCCAACTTCGGCGGCACCGTTTCCGGCCGGATTTCAAAATTCGTTTCCTCGCCCACCTGTGGCTCGCTGCACAGTTTCGCATATTCTTCAAAGCGGATTTGATCCACCGTCGAGGCGCTCAGGGCTTCCTTGGATCGCTTGGCTTCCTTCAGGATTTCCGCCGCGGACATTCCGAGCTGGGCTTCCATCCCCGTCAGCGAAATGATCTGGGGCCAGGTCTCCTCGCCCTTGCCGTCAAACATCCACCACACTTCATCCAGCTTTGACTGGGCCGGTTCCGTAAACGGCGGAATGCTCAGGGCCGACGCCGTGCCAGGACACGCTTTCGACGAATCCCACGCGCAACGTTCCGGACTGACCTGCCGCCACCCGTTTGGCGCGCGCTGCCGCCTCATTCACTTCCTGCAGAATTCGGCGCGCATCGGTCAGAAAAGACTTTCCGGCGGCGCTGAGCTTCACGCCGCGGGGCAGGCGGTCAAACAACTTGAAACCGATTTCTTCTTCCAAATCCTGGATCTGTCGGGACAGTGCGGGTTGCGCGATGCGCAGGCGCTCGGCGGCGCGTCCGTAATGCTGCTCTTCCGCCACCTGCACGAAGTATCGCAAATGTCGCAGTTCCATTTCGATAGCCTATGGGCATTGGTTTGATAGTAAAGATGTCTTAGACGCATCGGTAACGGCGTGTCAATGTGCCGGGAAGAAAACACCAACAAGAAAGAACACGAATATGAAACTAGCAACGCAATCGCTCAACCTGCCCATCCCCATCGCTGCCTATTTCACCGCAGACAAGGCGGACAAAGGTGACGGCGAGGTCATTTCGCAATGCTTCACGGCGAACGCCGTTGTGAAGGACGAAGGGCACACCCACAAAGATCGGGCCGCCATCAAACAGTGGAAGGCGGACGCCTCGACAAAGTATCAATACACCTGCGAGCCATTGGCGTGCGAAGCGAAGGACGGGAAGACAATCGTCACCTGCCATCTGGTTGGAAACTTTCCCGGCAGCCCCGTTGATCTTCGATTCTTCTTCAAACTCGAAGGGGAGAAGATCGCGTCGCTGGAAGTTATTCCGTAAGGAATGGCTGGAAGAGAATGAAAAATGCCCAGCGCCTATGCACCGTCTGGACGAGTCAATTCTGCCGGCCGAGTTGCGCTTCGTAATGGGCGAGCCGTTCGCGGGCAGTAACGAGGTCTTTGTTTAGTGAAGCGAGATGCTGACTGAGGCTGGCCGTAGCATCGTCGGTGGCGATGTCCAATTGTTCGAGCAGTTTGGCTTTCTCCGCCTCAAGTTGCGCGATGCGTTGCCGCATTGAAGCGATGCCTGCGGCGAGGTTCGCCGGCTTCATCGGTTTGCCGGTGGTTTCCTCGATCACCATGTCAATGTCGGCTTCGGTGGGTTCGTGATTATCGGGTTGCTCTGGCATAAGGGTGAGCGTAGAGACGCTGCGCTACGGCGTCCAGTCATCGAAGCGGGATGACCCTTGCTTCGGAGAATTTCACGCTGCCAGCAACTGACTGCGTTGGACCAGACCTTTGGCATCAAGCAAGGCCTGCCGCACGTTGCCATCGGCAAAGTTGGCGGCGTTCACGACTTCGGGTTCATCAGGCAGATAGCGGCGCAAGAGTGAGATGATTTCTTTGGTCGTGGGCGGTGCGATTTCGAACGCTTGGAAGCGCGTCTGAAAGCGTTCCTCGAAGTCGCGCAACCTGCAGTTGCTCGTGCAGGCGATGGCGATGCCACCCGGCAGATCGTCGAGCAACGTGAGGAAGCGCACTTGCGCGACGGGCGGGATGGCGTCGGCTTCATCAATCCACAGGAGTCGCCAGTTGCCGAAGAGGCTGGTGCCCGCGAGTTGCCGGGAGATTTCTTCAATCGCCTCCACTTTGCATTGCGTGCCGTTAAGTTTGATCGTGTTCCACTTGTTGCAACCGAGCAGTTGCTGGAGGTAAGCGACGAGCGCGCTCTTGCCAAGGCCGGGCCGACCATTGAGCAGAAACTTGAGCGGACTGCGCTGGTTGGCGTTGGCGAGCTGGACACCTTGAGCCAGCAACTCGGCAATGAGCCGAGCGCCGATCCAAGTGTCACCATTTTGCCGTTCAATGAACTGCCGTCCGATGAAGTCATCAAGCTTACGTGGAATGAACGAGCCGTCGCAACGAGCCAGCAGTTCCGGGAGGTTGACAGTTTTCATTTGAGCACAGCGTCGAGTTGTTTCATGGCCTTGAAGAACAAGGCGTCTATCGGCACGGGTGAACTGACGCGTAATTCAATGACGCCGGGACTGGAGCAGTTGACCATGACTCGCACTCCAGCGTGGAAACCCGCTTCCTTGAGCCAACAGCCTTTCAACCGAATCAAGGAGGCGACCGAGTTTCGATGGAATCGTCCGGTGGGATTGAAGTCCTCAATGGTCAGGGTACGGGTGTGCGTTTTCATAAGAGGTTCCGAAAGGAAGTTGAGTGGCCGGAGGCGGGCCGATTGAGGGAGGCTGCCGTTGACGGGCGACTGAGGATGCCGCACGGATGAGGCTGATGGTGCCCTGTCCGGCGCATGGTTCGTGGGTTGTGTTTTTACGCTTTTGTTCCGCATGAGGGACCAATGCAATGACCTCACATTGACAATGTTGAGGATGCGGCAATGCATGAAATTGAAGGCGGCTAAATCCAAGGCTTGACGCAAGGCGTCAACGACGGAGAATCGTGCGCAGCCTTGTTAGGACCCTTTGGTTCTGAAATCTATGAACAGCCCAAATTCTTCCCCAACCTCCGTTGCGGTTCTCAAGCAGCTCTTTGAGGATGCGCCCTTCCGCGTCTATGCAAAGGATCCAAACCACATTTTTGTTTATGGCAACAAAACCGCTCGCGAATCTCACAAAGTGGCTGACCTGGTAGGCAAAACTGATTCTGAGTTTTTTGCGGCGGTTTACTCGCAAGAAGCGCTGGAAAACGAACGAGAATTGCTGGCTGGCCAGTGTCAAGTGGTGCATTCGCACTCATTTGAGCGGTGGAAGGACCGGCGACTCACGCTTGTCGAATTCTACAAATTCCCTTTGCGTGATGAAGAGGGTCGAATTGTTGGGTTATGGGGGATGTCTCGCCAGCTTGAGGACGCTCCATTAACCGACTTTCCTCATATGATGCCCCAGCTGCCTTCAAAAATCTCTACCAATCATGATTCTTGGCCTGGAGAGGGCTATTTCTACCGAATCACTTCCACTGATCCAGGAAAGCGACTGTCATGGTTTTCAGACAGTTTTAAGAAATTGTACGGTTGGAGATCCGAGATACCGCTGGCTGCAAACAGGCGAGAAATGATCCATCCTGAGGACCGGGATTCCGTAATCGAGGAGCTGCGCCGTGCCTACCGCGGCGAGATCGAGTTTTACAGAAAGGATTTCCGAATGAAGACCTCCGGCCGCGCGAACCGATACCTCTGGGTCCGCTCCTATGGTCGTGTTTTGTGCCGCGAAGACAACCTCGTCCATTTCGCTGGAATTCATCGCGACATCACTGACACCAAGGATACCGAGATTGTGGCGCAGTCGTTGCTGATGAAATTCCCAGGTTACATATTCGCGAAAGATTCCAATCGCAAGTTCCGGTACGCGAATCCATCCCTTATCGCCGACTTGGGTCTTTCTAACCTGATGGGTATCGTAGGCATGCGCGACGAAGACTTCTTCCCGCCGAAGGAAGTCAAGGCCTTCAAGGAGGCGGACGACCAGATTATTCGGGGCGACCAATTAGAAGTTTTCAGAAAAGAAAAGGTGACAACCAAGGAGAAGACTGAGGACTTCTACACTGTTAAGTTTCCGATCCCGGGAGGCATATACAGTATGGGTGACAGGCCCGGGGTACTAGGATTCGCGACGAAAAGTTCTGCAATTCTGGAGGATCTGGAGCACAAGCGCCTTCTTTGGGAAGCGCTTATGCTGGACACCTCTGATGTGGTATTCTTCAAAAACAGCCAAGGCTGTTACTTGGAAGTGAACCGCGCTTTTGAGCAACTATTCGGTGTGCGCCGTCAAGTGATTGCTCGAAACCATCCCCATACGCGAGAGGTTTTGAAACGGCTCGACCCAAAGCTACTCAAGAAGATCTTGGCCGAAGATCAGTTCATCGTGGACAAGGGACGAGCCTTGCATCCACGGGGGAGTGTGCGCCACGTAAAAGTTGATGGGAAGTTGCGAGTGCACTTGTCCCGGAAACTTCCAGTGTTCGACGCTAATGGAAAAGTGAAGGGCATCTTAGGAATCGCCCGCGACATTACTTCCATTGAAGGTTTGCGCGGAGCCAAGGAGGAACTAACCAAATTTCGAAGCGATGCCCACGTGGTCTTTAAACATGTTGACAGCAATTTATTGCCGTTTCTAAGGCGGCAGTCCAAGGGCGGGAATAGCGGGAAACTCGAAAGGCGAAATCTCGGGGTGATCTTCTGCGATATCAGGGGCTTTTCTGCTTTTTGCGAGGAACTAGGTCCGGATTTGAACGCGCTCCACGTTTTCTTGCGGGATTACTACTCCATGGTCGTGCGCGTTGCTCATGAGCACGAGGCAATTGTGGACAAGTTTATCGGTGACGGTGCTTTACTTCTGGTCGGTTTGGTTGGCCAAGACCGCTCACGTGCGCCGGAGTGCAGCGAAATGATAACATTGTCGATAATGCTGTGCCGGGAGTTTACAGAGATGTTTGAAGCATGGACTCTGGATCGGGACGAAGTTCCCGAGGCTAAGCGCTTTTTGTTACGATTGGGTGTCGGCATGCACCACGGTCCGGTCTTGGTCGGGAACATCAAAGGGCAGAAGCGGGATCAGTACACGGCAATTGGCCCGACCGTCAACCTCGCCCAGCGAATCGAAAGACGCTCCGGTGGCATAATCAGCGTTGAGGAAAGAGAGCAGATCGGTGCGCGCCTTCGAGCGTCGGATTCCGACTTACAGCTGCTCGAGAGAACTAAGTATCGCGATGCTGTACTGGCATCGCAGGCTGTTTATCGCCTGTTAGGTAAGAACTCGGAAACGAGGGAAAAGCTTCGCCCAAATCCGTGCTTGATCGACCCAAAAGGAGCCGCGGGCGTTATCCCGGTTTATGGCGTTTCAGACAAAGTGCTGTTTGCACGAGGCGATTAACGGGGAGATTTGTTCAACTCGGCCCACCACCAAAGGCAAGCCACGCGAGCTACGCTTGGTGACTATTCAATTATGAAAACAAATCCGAAGGAGTGTGTGTCGGGGTATCGGCGGAATGTAGACGCGTTAATGAATTTGTGAGGACGGTTTGTCGGACCGCAAATCCGCATGCGTCGCAGCGTATTTGACCTTTCTCGCGCCGCGGTTGCCATCACGGAAAATTGGCGACGGCAGAATGCAGCCAGAGGCCAGTCCAAAGCGGAGTCTGGTGAACCAGCCGGAGTTATGGGGTCTTGATATCCGTGGGGTGCGACCGATAAGGCAAGTGTTCCGACCGCCACTGGCGCAGCGGACGTAACATTGCGGTGACGTTCAACACTAATTGCTGCGGTGTGGTCAGTCGCTGCGAGTCGGCTTGCATCGGCGCCGGTATTCCTCTGGGAAGCCAACTGGCCAGCGCCAGCGTCTAAATCAATGAGGATCGTCAGACGGCGCGGGTCGGCGGTCGAAGCCGGCCCGGCTGGGCCGCAACCGCTTCCTTTGCCTCAACCGCTGTAGGGCGGATGGCTGTTTTCAGGGGCGCATTTCTGTCGCAGCCAGTCTTGCATAGTGCGGCTATTCAGGACTTTGTGGACATTGCCGCATTGCCAACGACCGCAACTGAGGCGTTTTGCCCCCTGGTATTGAATCGCGTTGCCCGCCCCGGTCTTGGTCGGAACTTTGAGGCGGTTAAGCTCGGCTGCAACGCCACCGTAGCTCCAACCCGCCTGCCGCCAGCGGTGCATCTGAAGCAGCCATTCCTGTTCAGTGAGATTGGGTTCGAGGATTTGCGACACGAGCGCGCCGTGCTGGACCACCAACGGGTCCAGTTCCTCGCGCGCACGAAGTCTGCGAGGTGCTGAAGCAAAAAACAAAATGATATGAACGAATCAAACCAGGTCTTCGCTTTTGGCGAACAACTCATCCGGGTGCTGGGCACGCCGAACAGGCCGCACTTCGTGGCGGCGGACGTGTGCAAGGTCCTCGAAATCCAGAACCCAGCGTCGGCGGTGGCCGATTTTGCGGCCAATGAGGTTGGTATAGATCAGATCTATACCAACTATTCCCTCGGTGTAACCAATGTAACCGATGTGCAGCGCAGCCAGGAGGTGCTGGTGGTTACTGAGACCGGCCTGTACCGGCTGATCTTCCGGAGCGACAAACCATCGGCGCGCCAGTTCCAGGATTGGGTATTCAGCGAGGTGCTGCCGAGCATTCGCAAAACGGGGCAGTATGGCTCAACGCCTCAGGCGCAACTGCTGTGGGAGGCGTTTGCGCTGGCCAAGACGGGCAAGGTGCAATCGGAAGTGCTGCAAATGTTAAGAGTCATCGGGGCGTGTCCGCCCGGTATTCAGGCGGGGACCGGTATTCAGGCGGGGCGGACGCCGTTTCCGGATGGGGTGGCGCTGGATGCGGTCGTCGCAGCCACGGACGCCGCGCGCTTTTGGGAGGCCATCGAGCAGATGCCGCGCGCCAAATTTTTACGCGGCGATCCGCTGGGGCGGCCGGTGATTTATCTGGAACCGGATGGCGCGCTGGCGGCAGTGCGGGCGGCGGTGCCCGAGTTGGTGTCGTTATCGCGCCCCGGGCTGCGGCAACGCCTGGCGCAGATGCCGGAGTGGTTGGACGGCCAGCACAAGCAACGGTTCACGCCGGGACAGACGGGCGGGATCACGGCCTGGGCGTTTGCCGCGGATGAAACGGCCAACCCGGTGCTGCAACGGCTCTGCGATGAAATCAAAAGGCTGAAATCAAAAGGCGCAAATGAAAATTCTCGCGATTTGTGACACGCGGACGCCGGACCGCCGGGGAGCGGTGACGGGGTTTGGGGTGGTGGCCAAAGCCTTGCTCCCGCTCTGGGTGGCCGCGGAGCACGAGGTGCATGTGTGGGCGATCGGGTTTCAGGGCTACGGCTACGAAACCTGCCCGGGCCTCAAGCTCATGAGCTGGCTGGGATGAACGCGTCGCAGGAGGCGCGCGGCTTTCCTTTCGGCCTCAACCAATTTATTCCGGATTTCCGCCAAACTCCCGGATGAGCTGATCCAGGTCGGTGGAATCCGAATCGCGTTTCGATCTCTTTACCACCTGCCAAGGTAACTGGGGCCAGGCCCGCCTCAAGCGACGATTCTGAAAATTCTTTGTGCGGGATTCTGCAGCAGCCGGGGGAAACCTATTTCGCAAGGATGGCCACGTCGTTTCTGACTTTGGACCGGACAGAGGAATTTGGGACGCGGTGCAACGCGTCCCTCCCGGTCGTTTCGGGCTGGTTGACTTCGCCACGCGCGGGATGCGTCAAGTTTGATAATAGCGCCTCTTTCAAGTTGGTAGATTTCAGGACTGAAAGAAGGCTCGCGGGGAGGCGTGGGGGCTAAGACCCTTCGGACAGTCTCCGCTCCAGGTGCATGGCTGGAAGCTTCAGGAACATCCCAAGCGGGTTATGGAGTGGCTGCTGATTGAATGCCCGAAGATGCCGCGGCGCCGACCGACCATTGGTTGGCGCAAGGCAAACACTCCTCCCGAGAAGGCGTGCGTGAGTAAGGCAACTCAGATTGAATTGCTTTCGATTGAGCATGTCACGCGGGAGGAATTGCGTGAGCGTCTGGAGTTACAGCCCGAGTGGATCAAAGGTGAGCATAAGCAGCGGTTCGGCAAAAGTTGGCCGACCGGAGGCAGGACTTGCTGGGCACTCGCCGTGACGGAAAACTCACCTGTTGGCCTTGTGAGGTTAATTGAGCGAATAGAAGGGACGAAGTGGCCATAACTGGCCCGCAATTCAGGGTAGCCGATGAAGAAGGCGGAAACGTGCTTTCACGCCACTTCCGCTTGTTCCATATCCAACTCTCCATGTGGAACAATCCGGCCTTGTGAGTCCCACTCCCAGCGCCCGCAACAACTCCGCAGCAAGGGATTTCATCGCTGCCGGCTTAAAGCTCCGGATACGAACGCCGATCGAGCATGACCCAGATCATCAGCACGACCCGCCGCCGACCGCTCAACCGCCTTTACGACCATCACGGCGGCGTCTTACTTCAGCTCGATCACCCGCACGCTGGCAGCGAACGCGGGGTCCGGCGACACACCAGGTTTCCGGTTGCTGGTCGTGGTCAGGTTGCGGAGGGTCACCTGCTCGGTCAGCCGGTAGGGAAATGGGCGGGCCGCCGTGGACGACGGCCCGCCGTCGGGGTCGGTGAAAAGGTAGGTGCCCGCGTAGTCTTTGGGGTGCTGACGGTCGTCGATCACGAGGCCATCGATGAGGATTTCCCGCGGCATGTAACAGGGATAGCCGAAGTCGTGTTGTCCGTCGTTTTTCGCGTTGAGCAGGTAGGGCTGAACCGGCGCGCCGCACGCGGGAATCCAGCGGCTGTTGCGGATCACGATGGTGCCTTCCCAGGTGCTGCCGTAGTCGCCGCGCAGGTTGATCAGGGACCGGCCGTTCAGCGTGGAGTTCTCGACCGTCAACGTGCCCCGGCCGATGGCGTTGAGCCCGGCGTGGCCCAGCGTGCAGCCGCGGATCGTGTAGGTGCCGGAAACGCCCTGGTGGGTGTCCATGCGGGACAGCGTGCAGTTCTCCAGCAGGATATTCTTGCAGAAGTTGGCCCCGATGACGCCCCAGCGGGTGGGATCGCAGATGTTGTCCATGCGGCAGCCGATCATCGTGAAGTTGACCACTTCGTTCGCGCTCAGGTCATAGGTGCCCATGCTCACGGGTTTGCCGGCGGCCCCGAGGGTCGTGTAGGTCTTGTGGCCGGTGACGAAGCAGTCGCGTAGCGTGACGTTGGCGCAACCGCTCACCGCGAGGAACCCGCTGTAGGGATGGCCGGTGTCCGTCTCGCCCACGACGTGATGGGTCACGCCCACGACGCTGGTGTTCGAGCGGTGGATGGCGATGTTCCGCGCCCAGTAGTTGTAACCCTTGGTGTGTTTCATCCGGTTGGCGATGGTGGTGAAGACCCCGCCTTTGAGGACCAGCGGCCGCTCGTCCAGCGGGCGGGCTTCGACACGCGTAATCGTGTCGTAATCCCAGTCAATGGCACCCTCGATGGTGCCGTCACGGCGCAGGATGAAGCAATCGCGCTGGGTCGAACCGTTGTTCTGGTTGAGGCCGCGGCGGATGTAGCGCCGCGTGCCGTTGTTCTCCACCCGCACCCAGCAGTCGCGGGGCG
>Ga0315910_10001823_pt1 | contig 19239 bp, 12 predicted proteins | sample EdamamesoilMG_FD_204470 | JGI IMG/M metagenome (GOLD analysis project Ga0315910, IMG submission 204470) | Garden soil microbial communities collected in Santa Monica, California, United States - Edamame soil | ecosystem: Environmental > Terrestrial > Soil > Garden | place: USA: California...
AAGCAAAAGTTTAAAGCGGTGTTCGCGAAACTTGAGCAGACGGGACTGATCGAAAAGGCAGATGGTGAACGGTGGATACCGACTGCTAAGCACGCGCGAATCTCAGAACTAACTCAAGAGACTCTGGCTCATCTTTCTGAAGGCTTATCTCGTTTTGTTGAGACTGTCACTCAGAATATTTCATCCGATTCAAAGGACGATCTTCTCTTCGAGAGGTCCTGCAAAGTCAATGAATTGCCGAAGTCACAAGCAACAGCCTTCCGTGAGTTTGTGAGACAACAGGCATTCACCTTCCTTATCGCGGTTGATGATTGGCTGGAGTCAAAGATTGAGAAAAGTGGTGCGACTTCAAAGGAGACGTGCACCGCGGGAGTATTTACGTTCGCGTACATCGATGACAACGCCAAGAGGCGAAGCCGCCGACGAAACTGACGAAGAACTATCCTTTCGGTAACTCATCCCTCAACGCCCGCCTCAATATCTTCCCAACATTAGTCTTCGGAAGATCGGTCCTGAAGTAGACATGCTTCGGCACCTTGTATCCCGTCAGCGCCTTCTTGCAGTGCTCGATGAGCTCCTGTTCCGTGAGATTCGGATCTTTCTTCACGACAAACAGTGCGACGATCTCACCTGACTTCTCGTCCGGCTGGGCAATCGCCGCGGCCTCGAGCACGCCAGGGTGTGTCACTGCGACGCTCTCGACCTCATTTGGATAGACGTTGAAGCCGGACACGAGAATCATGTCCTTCTTGCGATCTTCGATGAACACGAGCCCTTGCTCGTCGATGCGTCCGATATCCCCGGTGCGCAGCAGGTCGCTGCCAATCATCACCTTCGCGGTTTCGTCGGGGCGATTCCAGTAACCGGCCATCACCTGCGGGCCACGCACGCAGATCTCGCCGACGGCATTGATGCCGAGTTCATTGCCGTCGTCATCGCGAATGCTGATTTCAGTCGAAGGGATGGGGTACCCGATCGATCCGTTGAAATCCTCTCCTGGCTTGTTGATGCACGCGGCGGGCGAGGTCTCGGTGAGGCCCCACGCCTGGGTCAGGATCTTTCCAGTGACTTCCTTCCACTTCTTGGCGACGGCTTCCTGAACGGCCATTCCACCGCCAAGGGTCAACTTCAATTCGCTGAAGTCCAGCTTGTCGAATCCGGGTGTGTGCAGCAGCGCATTGAAGAGGGTGTTCACGCCGCTGATGTACGTGAACTTGTACTTGCGCAACTCGGCAACAAACGCGGGGAAATCACGCGGATTGGTGATGAGTACGTTGCGCCACCCGAGTATCACGAACAGCAGGCAGTTCGCGGTCAGCGCGAAGATGTGATACAGCGGCAGCGCGGTGATCAACGTGGCTGGATCGCGAGGAAACGAGGGGCCTATCCACTCGAGCGCCTGCAGGACGTTCGCCACCATGTTTCCGTGCGTGAGCATGGCGCCCTTGGCGACCCCGGTGGTGCCGCCGGTGTACTGCAGGAACGCGATGTCCGAGTGCGTGAGCTTGACGGCCTGAAGGCGCACTCCGCTGCCTTCCTTGAGGGCCTGTTTGAAACTCTTGGAGCCAGGCAAGTTGAAGGGCTTCACCTGCTTGCGCTTGTGGCGCACCACGAAGTCGACGATGTTGCCCTTGGGAAAGCCGAGCATCTCGCCGACGCTGGTCACGACCACGTGCTTGATAGGCGTGTGGGCTATGACTTCCTGCAGTACATGCGCGAAGTTCTCCAGGATGACGATGACAGTGGCGCCGGAATCGCTGAGTTGATGTTCGAGTTCGCGGGTGGTGTACAGCGGGTTGGTGTTGACGACGGTGAACCCAGCTCGCAGCGCTCCCAGGATGGCAATGGGGTACTGCAGGGTGTTAGGCATCATGACGGCGACGCGGTCACCCTTCTTGAGGCCACAGCTGTGCTGCAGGAACGCGCCAAACTGCATCGAAAGGACGTCGACATCGCCGTAAGTGATGGCCTTGCCCATCTGCACGTACGCGTCACGTACCGAATGGATGGCGAGCCCCCGCTCAATGAGCTCTTTGAGCGAGGCGTACTCGCTCATGTCGATTTCAGCCTTGACGCCTGGGGGATACGACTTGAGCCAATGTTTTTCCACGACCACCCCTCGACTTCGATGTGGGAGGCTAGCTCGCGGGTTTGCGCGGGGCAACTAGCAGCGGCTTGAGCTTGGGCCAGACGTTTTCGAGCATTTGCGGCTGCCCCTTGGCGTTCGCATGGATGCCGTCCGGCTGCATGAGCCCAGGCTCGAGCGCCACCCGTTCAAGGAGGAAGGGCACCAGCGCAAGCGAATAGCCGCTGGCGAGGATGGTGAACATCTCGCGGAATTCCCGCGCATATCGCTCGCCGTAGTTAGGCGGGATCATCATGCCGACGAGCAGCACACGCGCCTTCGCGGCACGCGCCAGCTCGATTGCGCGTCGCAGGTTCTCGCGGCTGGTGGCCAACGGTAGTCCGCGCAGACCGTCATTCCCGCCGAGCTCGATGATGACGACGTCGGGCTTGTGCAGCTCGAGGACGCGCGGAAGCCGGGCGAGGCCGCCTTGCGTGGTTTCGCCACTGACGCTGGCGTTGACCACCTTGTATCCGTACCCTTCGGAGGCAAGCCGCTGTGAAAGCAGCGCCACCCAGCCGTCCTGAATCTCGATGCCGTACCCGGCGCTGAGGCTATCGCCTAGCACGACGACGGTGCGGGACGTGGCGCCTTCGGCTCCGGCAGGCAAGACCCACACGAAGACCAACACCAACTGAATGAACTTGATGAGCGTACTCAAAGCAGAAAGCCTCACAAAAAAGGTTACCAGCCCGGAAGGGATGCTGACCATCGTGGACAGCGTCTCGTTGGACATTGCGGCAGGCGAATCAGTTGCCATTGTCGGCGCATCCGGCGCGGGAAAATCCACGCTTCTGGCTCTACTGGCGGGCCTGGATTCACCCACATCCGGGCGCGTCACGCTCGCCGGCGCCGACTTGACGGCGCTCGACGAAGATGGGCGCGCTCGCCTGCGCGCCGAACGCGTGGGTTTCGTATTCCAGTCGTTTCACCTGGTGCCTTCGTTGACGGCACTCGAAAACGTCATGTTGCCCCTCGAGCTTGCGGGCCGGCGCGATGCGCGGACGGCGGCTGCCGAAACGTTGGGGCGGGTGGGGCTCGAACATCGTACCGGCCATTACCCGCGCCAGCTTTCGGGCGGTGAGCAGCAGCGAGTAGCCATTGCGCGCGCGTTCGTCACGCGCCCCGCGGTGCTCTTCGCCGACGAACCCACCGGCAACCTCGACACGCATACCGGCGAACGCATCGTGTCGTTGCTGTTCGACCTCAATGCCCAGTCCCACACGACGCTGGTGCTGGTGACTCACGATCGCACGGTGGCGGCACGCTGTGGCCGCGTACTCCAGATGGACTCGGGGCTGCTCAAGTGAGGCACGAGTCGTGATCGCGCTGACCCTGGCAATGCGCACGTTGATGCGCGAGTGGCGCTCGGGGGAGCTGGGCGTCCTGGTGCTCGCGATCACGGTCGCGGTCGCTGCCCTCACGGGCGTGGGATTCCTCGTCAATCGCATCGGCATCGCGGTCGACAACCAGGCAGGCGAGGTCCTGGCGGCCGACCTCCGCCTGGAGTCGGGTCTGGTGATGGATGACAAGGCGCTCGTCGAAGCCCGGCGGCGCGGCCTCGACGTGGCCCAAAGCACGGGTCTGTTCAGTGTTGTTTTCAATGGCGATACGAACCAGCTGACTTCGCTTCGAGCGGTGAGTGAAAAATATCCGCTTCGCGGAAGGGTGATGCTCTCCAACGAGGCTTTCGGTGCACCTGAGCCCGCGCAAGGCATCCCGGCCCGCGGCGAGGTCTGGCCGGATTCACGGCTGGCTGCGGCGTTGGGCGCCGGCGTGGGAGCCGAGCTCAACATTGGCAGCAGCACGTTCCGGGTATCGAGGATCCTGATCACTCGTCCCGATCAGGGGGCTACGTTCCTCGAGTTGGCGCCAAGCCTGATCATGAATGCGGAAGATCTCGACTCCACCCAGCTCATCCAGCCGGGTAGCCGCCTTCGGCGGGCGCAGTTATTCGCGGGTCCGCGCGGTGAGATCGCTTCGTTCAAGACGTGGCTCGAGGCGAACAAGAAGCCAAGCGAGGAGATCGAGGACGTCGAAGACTCGGCGCCGCAGATCAAATCCGCAATCGATCGTTCTGCCCGCTTCCTGAGCATCGCGAGCCTGATGGCGGTGCTGCTGTGCGCGATCGCGGTGGCGATGGCGGCGCGGCGCTATGTGCATCGTCATCTCGACTCCGTGGCCCTCCTCAAGACTCTGGGAGCCACGCGCGGATTCACTCTCACCTTGAGCATGGTGCAGCTCACCATGGTGGGGTTGTTAGCTGCGGTGCTGGGTTCGGTGGTGGGCTTCGGCGCGCAGGCCTGGCTGGTCAAGGCGCTTGCAGGTTTGCTGCGTGGCGATCTGCCGCCGCCCGGTCTCGCCCCGCTTGGCATTGGCTTCCTCACCTCCATCGCCGTGCTGGCAGGTTTCGCGCTGCCGCCGCTTCTGCAGTTGTCGCGCACGCCAGCGCTGCGTGTCCTGCGCCGGGACGTCGGGCCGCCGCCGCCACTCGTGGTGCTGGCTTTCGGCCCGGCGGTGATGGCGATTGCATTCCTTATCTACTGGGTGCTGCGCGACCCGCGCACGGCGCTGGCATTCGTCGTCGGCCTCTCGGTGTTCATCGTCGTGGTGGCGCTCGCCGGCTGGCTGCTCGTCAAGCTCACGACGCGACTGCGCGGCGGGGTGGGCGTCTCCTGGCGCTACGGCATCGCGAATCTCGGCAGGCGGCGCACCGAGAGCGTGGTGCAGCTCACGGCCTTTGCGCTCGGCATCATGATGCTCCTGCTGCTCGCCGTAGTCCGCAACGATCTTCTCAATGACTGGCGACGTAGCCTGCCGGCGGACACGCCTAACTTCTTCTTCATCAACATTCCGCCGGACGAACACCAGGAGTTCACCGCGTTCCTGGAAGAGCGCGGGGCGCAGCACGCGCGTGCGCGGCCTATGGTTCGCGCGCGCATGACGCATATCAACGGCAAGGCGATCGGGGACATCACGTTCACGACGCGCCGTGGCCGCGAGTTTGCCAATCGGGATCAGAACATCACCTGGGCGGAAGTGCTCGGCAGCGACAACGTCATCAAGGCGGGGCAGTGGTTCACGCCGGAGGATTTCGGGAAGGCACTGGTTTCAGTCTCTACCGAGTACATGGAAGAGATGAATCTCAAGCTCGGCGACGAACTTCAGTTCGACATTGCCGGCGAGACCCGCACCGCGAAGATATCCAGCGTGCGCGATGTGAAGTGGGACAGCTTCCAGCCCAACTTCTTCCTGATGTTCGCGCCGGGCCTGCTCGAAGGTTCGCAGGGGACGTGGATGACGGCGGCCCACCTCTCCACTACCAACCCGAAGACCATTTCGGACCTGGTGCGTCGCTTCCCCAGCGTCTCCGTGTTCAACGTCGATGATCTGCTGCGCCAGGTCCGCGCCGTCATCGACAAGGCGGTCGCCGCCGTCCAGAGCGTTTTCCTGTTCACGCTCATGGCCGGTCTCGTGGTCCTGGTTGCGGCGGTGCAGGCGAGCCGCGAAGAGCGGCGCTACGAGAGCGCAATGTTGCGAACACTGGGCGCCCAACGATCCACGGTACTCAAGGGCCTGCTCGCGGAGTTCGCTGCACTCGGGCTGCTGTCCGGCACGCTCGCCGCCGCTGGCGCGTCGATCGCCGGTGTGTATATCGCCACACGGGTGCTGCAGATTCCCTATTCCGCCGACCCCTGGGTCTGGATCTACGGGCTGGTGGGCGGTGGCTTGTTAGTCTGCTTCGCAGGTTGGCTGGCCACGAGGTCCGTGGTGAACCAGCCGCCGGTGTTGACGTTGCGGGGTGGGTAATGGCCGAGGGCAAGCGCGTCAAGCGTCGCTCGATGGTGGGGTGGTACGACCCACGCGTGCTTGCGCACTCGGCGTACAAGCTCGCCATTGCCAACATCTTCGGCCGGCACTCCGACACGCGCCTCATCGAAGCGCTCGCCAGCCAGCCCCAGAACGAGTTCGACTATTCCGCGGCACAGGGCGACTTCTGGTTCGACTACGCCGCCGACATCGGTGACGGCTGGAACTCCACGTATGCGGTTGCCGATGCGATCGCGCAGCCCGAACTCCTTCTCGACGATCAGGGCAAGCTCGTGAAGACCGAAGCCGGCCGCGTGCTGGTCTTCGGTGGAGACGAGGTTTATCCGTATCCGACTCGAGCGGAATACGACGTCCGCACCGAGACCCCTTACAGCATGGCATTTGCCGGACGCGCGCATCCCGACGTCTTCGCGATTCCCGGCAATCACGACTGGTACGACAGTCTCGTCGCGTTCTCGCGAATCTTCTGTCGCCCGGAGCGCGGCTTTGCCGGCTGCGCCACTCGCCAGACACGCAGTTACTTCGCACTCAAACTACCGGCCAACTGGTGGCTGCTCGCAATCGATCTGCAACTCGGCGCGGATCTCGACGAGCCACAGGTGCAATATTTCCAGAAAGTCGCCTCGCGCATGGACGATGCCGCGCGTCTCATCTTCTGCGTGCCGGAGCCGCGCTGGATACTGGAGGACGCCTATCCAAGTCATTCGAGCTACGAAGAGCTTTCCAGTACGCGCTTCCTCGAAGAAAAGGTGTTCAAGCGAAAAGCGCGGGTATTCCTCACGGGCGATCTCCATTTCTATAAGCGGCACGAAAACGCGGAAGGCATCCAGAAGATCACTTCGGGTGGCGGCGGCGCCTTCCTGCATCCCACGCACGCACCGGCAACGCGGGAACTGTCCAACGGCTTCGTGCAGCGCGCGGCGTATCCCGATGAGAAGACCTCGAAGGGCCTTTGCTGGCGAAACTTCCTGTTCCCGGCCATAAATCCGAAGTCCGGCTGGCTGTATGCGTTCCTCTATGCCATGTCAGCCTGGCTGGCGTCTGCGAGCCTCGAGGCCGCCGATGTCATCGATGCGAGGACGGCGCTCGCCGCAGCAATGAATGCGGCGATCCGCGACCCGCTCAACGGCATGTGGCTGGTCAGCGTGGTCGGCGGATTCATTTTCTTCACCGACACGCACATCCGGTCGTGGCGCATCCTGGGCGGGGCGTTTCACGCGGTGGCGCACCTGGCGGCGGCATTCGTGGTCGGCTGGCTGGCCCTGTTGCTCACGATGCACGTCTTCGAGCTGGGCTACGGGACCATTCCGCAGCTGCTGCTCTCCGGCTTCATCACATTCATCGTCGGCGGGCCGGTGGGCTCGTTCATCCTGGGTGTCTATCTATTCGTGTCGATACGCCTCTTCGGACGTCACGGAAACGAGGCGTTCTCGTCCTTGCGGATCCAGGATTTCAAGCAATGGCTGAGGCTGCGCATCGACGCGGCGGGCGGGCTCACGATCCATGCGATCGGCATCGATCGCGTTCCGCGCCGATGGCGCACGGCGCAGCGAAACGGCAAGCAGACAATGGAAGCCGACGACGCGCGTGCGACCGCACCGCGACTCATCGACAAGGTTGAAGTGCGCTGAGGCCGAAGCTCAGCGCGTGACGGCGATGCGGTACCACGCCACCGGGATGCTCTCGCGGCGCATGTTGAAACCTTCGATGGACACCAGGTAGTCCCCGGGGCCGAACGCACCCGCATTCAACGACACGCGAAGGTGGCCATTGGAGTCTTTCTCGAGACCATCGATGACGGCGACCCGGCCCTGGTTCACGCGATCGATCGACACCTTGTAAGAGCCGTAGCGCGCCCAGGTCAGGTCCGCCTTCATCTCGGCGAATTCGCCGTGTGCGATGGTCAGGGTCGGCGCGGACGGCGGACCGTTACGCGCAACTTCAACGACGATCGTCCGCTTTCGCGTGGAAGGCGCAATCGTCCGTTCGAGATTTTCCTTCGCCTGCTTCTCGATCGTCGCGTTGCGCGACGACACCTGCATGGCGAGCACGAGACAGCCCACCAGCGCAGCGGCGGCCAGAGCGGCGGCGCCCAGCGCGAAGGGGGTCTTCTCCCATAATTTTTTCGGCTTCTCGGCCCAAGGTTCCGCAATGCCAGCCGCGTCTAACAGACGCAGACCCGCGTTTACCTTTTCCGGGAGCCCGAGTTCTTCGATGAGTTGCGGACGCGAGCGAATCAGACGTTCGAAATCAGTGACGCCCTTGGGCGGCAGGCGACCCGCGAGGTATCGCTCGACGATCTGGTTCTTGATGATGAATTCGCGATCCATCGCAGGCGCAGGAGTGCCGGGCGCAGCCGCGCTCGCGCCAGGAGACTGGTTCACACCAGAGGATTCGATACGACTCGCAGCTTCCATCGTGGCTCAAAATTCCGCAGATTCAGGGACGGGCGGACTTCACGGCTTCCGTAACCGATGCGCACGCGCCGCAAGAAGGCCATGCGCCACTCGGGTTGGTATCTGCCGTTGGTCCTGCAGGATCGCACGTGCCTATGCTGCGATTCTTATGTCCGGAAGCCGCTGCGCCGCTTCACATTCCGCAAACCGGTTCCCGACAAACCTGCGACGTGGTTCGCAGTTTTTCGCGGGCGTCGCACCAGGCGCGCCTGTCGCACCGCACCCGTCCACGCCCCAATCCCTCTCATCGAGGTTCGCACTCCATGCGCATTTTCCGTAACCCGCTCGCCGTCGCTGTGTCATCCGCCTGCCTGGGTCTCGCCGCGAGTTCCGCGTTGAGCGCCGATGCTGAAACCGCCATCACCATCTATAGCTCCGCGCAGCCGGGCGCAATTCAGCCCGAGATGTACCGTCCGATTCCGGGACAGCACTCCTACAACGCGATGGCAGTCCCCGGCTACGCGCTGGTGCGGGATGATCGCGAGATCAACCTCAAGCGAGGACGATCGCAGATCTCGTTCACCGATGTGGCCGCGCTCATCGATCCCACCACGGTTACCTTCGCGTCCCTGACGGATCCCGCGACGCGCGTACTCGAACAGAACTTCCAGTTCGATCTCGTGAGTACGCAGAAGCTGCTTCTCAAGTTCATCGACCGCCAGATCACGGTCGACAAGCCGAATGGCACCTCGATGACGCCCATCACGGGCACCTTGCTGTCGGCCACGGATGGGATCGTGCTCCGCGGTGGCGATGGCTCTATCTACTCGCTTCCGGCATATACGTCGGTTCGTTTTCCCGACCTGCCGGGTGGACTCAACACCCGGCCGACACTGGTTTGGGATCTGCAGTCACCCGAAGGTGGCGTGCACCAGGCGCGCGTGACGTACCAGACGGGCGGCATCACATGGTGGGCGGACTACAACCTCATCTTCAACGAAGGGGCCGATGCCAACAGCGGGCTGCTGGATCTGTCTGCGTGGGTCAGCATCATCAACCAGTCGGGCGCCGCGTATTCGGATGCGAAGCTTAAGCTCATCGCAGGTGACGTGAATCGCGTGCAGCCGGAAATGAATGCACGCATGAGGGGAGAGGTCCTCGCGAAGGCCATGGCCTCGGCGCCCGCGGCCGAAGGCTTCGCGCAGAAGGACTTCTTCGAATTCCACCTCTATACGCTTGGCCGCAGGACCACGCTGCCCAACAACTCCACCAAGCAGATAGAGCTCTTCGACCAGGCGCGGCAGATACCGGCCAGGAAAGTGCTGCTCTACTATGGCGCCGTGAATCCGTACTTCTATCCGAATCCGTACACGGACCGGAACATGGGCGTCGAGATGAACAAGAAGGTGGACGTCTACCTAGAATTCAAGAACGACAAGCAGTTCGGGCTCGGTGTCCCGCTACCAGCGGGACGGCTGCGCGTCTCGCAGCTCGACAAGGCGGACGGCAGTCTGGAGTTCATCGGCGAGGACAAGATCGACCACACGCCGAAGGACGAGAATGTGAGCGTAAAGCTGGGCTCAGCGTTCGACGTGGTCGGGGAGCGCCGGCAGGTGGACTTCGACATCGACACCACTGCCAAGTGGATGGAAGAAGAGATCGAAGTGAAGCTGCGTAACCACAAGTCGCAGTCGGTGGAAGTGGTGGTGAAGGAGAACCTCTACCGTTGGTCCAAGTGGAAGCTGGTGACGCAGACGCACAAATACGTGAAGGAAGACGCCCGCACCATCAACTTCCCCGTGACCGTGGCCAAGGACGGCACCACGGTAGTCAGATACCGCGTGCGCTACACCTGGTAAGAGCAGGGTGCCGGGTGGGGAAAGTGGGGAGTCCTCTCCCCACTTTCCCCACCCGGCACCCACCCCACGCCCAACCGAAAGGCGCCCGCGCCGAGTCGTGTAAACCCCGGCCCTTCCGCCTCGTCCAAGCCCTTATCGTGGCGCCAACACCGGCGCGGCAGGGCAGCACGAATGAATCTCACGGAGACTTCGCTTCGTAATCCGGCGGGCGTACTGGTGGCCATCCTGATGGTCGCGCTGCTCGGCGTGTTTGCGCTGGTCAAACTACCGATCCAGCTGTTCCCGAACATCGAAGAGCCCGTCATCTCGATCTTCACGAGCTGGCGCGCGGCGGCGCCGTCCGAAATCGAATCCGAGATCATCGAACCACAGGAACGCGCGCTCCAGGGCCTGCGCGGCATGCAGTCGCTCAACGCGTTCGCAAACCAGGGCAGCGCGTTCCTCAACCTGCAGTTCGCGGTCGGCACGGACATGCAGGCGACGATGCTCGAAGTCATCAGCCGCATGAACCAGCTGCCGCCACTGCCGCGCGACGCGCAGGCGCCGCAGATCTCGCTGGGTGAAGACGGCGGCAATGGGCCGAACAACACGTTGTCCTGGTTCTTCGTGCAGTTGCTGCCGGGCACACCCGGCCCCATCGACAACTACCGCCGCCAGATCGAAGAGCTGTTCCGCAATCGCATCGAATCGATCCCCGGCGTCTCCAACGTCCGCATCAACTTCGGCGCGGACGAGGAACTGCAGATCGTCTTCGATCCGGCGCGCGCCGCTGAACTCGGCATCCAGATACCGCGCATCGCGCAGGTCGCGGGCAACGCCGACGATGTGTCGGGCGGCTTCGTCGACATAGGCCGTCGCCAGTACACGGTGCGCTTCGCCGGTCGCTACGCCATCGATCAGTTCGCCGACCTCGTCCTGGAATGGCGCGACGGCCGGCCCGTCCGGCTCGGGGACGTGGCCACCATTCAGGTGCGCCGAGGTGACCGCAACAGCCTGGCGCTTCAGAACGGCAACCCGGCCATTGGCATCCAGATCATGAAAGAGAACGATGCCAACGTTCTCGACACGCTGAACGCGGTCAAGGCCGAGATCAGCTCACTGCGCGACAACGAGCTCAAGAAGATGGGCCTCTCGATCGCGCAATCGTTCGACCCCTCGGTGTTCATCAACCAGGCCATCGGCATGGTCACCGGCAACCTGTTCAGCGGCATCGTGCTGGCCATCCTCGTGCTCTGGTACTTCATCCGCGATCGACGCGCCACGCTGCTCGTGGGCCTGTCCATTCCGATCTGCCTCACCGTCACCCTGGTCATGCTGTACGCGTTCGGCCGCACGCTCAACGTGATCTCGCTCGCCGGGCTCGCGTTCGGCGTGGGCCAGGCGCTCGACGCCGCCATCGTCATGCTCGAGGCCATCGCGCAGCAACGTGAGCGGGGCCTGGCCAAACTTGAAGCGACGCTCGCCGGCGCGAAGCAGGTTTGGCCGGCCCTGCTCGCTTCAACGGTGACCGCGGTGATCGTCTTCCTGCCCATCGTCTTCATGCGCGACTCCGTTTCGCAGCTCTTTGCCGATCTCGCGCTCACGATTTCGATTGCCGTGATCGCCTCGCTCATCGTCGCGGTGACGGTGCTGCCACTGGCGGCGTCGCGATGGCTCAACGCGGAAAACGTGCACAAAGGATCGAACGAGAGATACCAGGCCATCGCCAGCTGGATAGTGCGCTGGACCGACTCGGCGAAGCGCCGCTACATCACGGTCGGCGTGTTGTTCATTGCGCCGGTGGTACTCACCTGGATGCTGCTGCCACCGCTCGACTATCTACCGCCCGTAAAGCGCGATGCCATCGACGGATTCATCCAGCTGCCGCCCGGCACCAACATCGACACCGTCGAACAGGAGTTCGTCAAACCGGTGGCCGCGCGGCTCGCACCGTACATGGCCGGCGAAAAGGAGCCGGCGCTCAAGAACTACTACATCCTCGCCGGCGCCTTCGGCACCAATATCGGCGTCCGCCCGCTCGATCCGGACAACATCGACGAACTCGGCCGGCTCATCAACGAAGAAGTCCTCGCCGGGTTTCCGGACACCCAGTTCTTCGCGGCGCAGGGCAATCTGTTCGGCGGGTTCGGCGATGGCCGCAACATCGACTTCCAGCTGCAGGCCACCGACTTCACCGCGCTGATGGCTGCGGCTCGCCACGCCGAGAAACTCATCCAGGAAAAGATGCCCGGCGCGCAGGTCCAGGCTTTCCAGGGCCTGGAAATGGACGAACCGGAGCTGCGACTGAACCCGGACGATCGCCGCCTCAACGAGGTCGGCTGGACGCGGGGTGACATCGGCACCGTGGTGCGCTCGCTCGGCGACGGCATGTTCGTGGGCGAATACTTCGACGGTGAACGGCGCCTCGACATGATCCTCCGGGCCAGCAAGTGGGATTCACCGGAGGCGCTGGCGGAGACGCCGGTGGCGACGCCATTCGGCAGCGTGATGCCCCTGGGCGAACTCGTGCGCGTGGAGTCCACCGTGGGTTCAGGCGGCCTCCGGCGCGTGGACGGTCATCGAACCATCGGACTCAACGTCAGCCCGCCCAAGGAGCTCTCGCTGGGCCAGGCCATCGAAGTCCTGAAGCGCGATGTCGAGCCCGAGATCCGTTCGCAGCTGCCCGCCGACGGGTCGGTCCACTACGAAGGCAACGCAGGCTCGCTGCGCGAGGCGCTGTCGAACATGGCGCAGAACCTGGCGATTGCGTTAATAGCGCTATTCCTGCTGCTGGCCGCGCTGTTCCGGTCGGTGAAGGACAGCATGTACGTGATCCTCACGATTCCCCTGGCCAGCTTCGGGGGCGTGCTGGCGCTGGTGCTGCTCCGCCTGTTCACGCCGCAGACACTCGATCTGCTGACCATGGTGGGCTTCGTCGTGCTGATGGGCCTGGTGGTCAACAACGCCATCCTGCTGGTGGACCAGGCACGCACCGAGATGCGCGCCGGCGCCTCGGTGCGCGACGCGGTCGAATCGTCGCTGGCCACGCGTACGCGGCCCATCATGCTGACCACGTTGACGACGCTCTTCGGCATGTTGCCGCTGGTGCTGGTGCCCGGCCCGGGCAGCGTCCTCTATCGCGGCCTCGGCACGGTACTGGTGGGCGGCATGGCGGTGAACTCCGTATTCACGCTGGTGCTCCTCCCCACGCTGCTGCGGCTCATCGAGAAGCCGGAAGCCGCCGTGGCAGAGCAGCCCGTCTTACAACCCTCTGAAATCCGAACGAGTGAAGCCCTATGAAGCTCCTCCCCTTGTTTGCCCTGGCCCTCCCGCTGACCGGGATAGCGCCGGTCCTGGCCGCCGACGCGCCTCCGGTGCCGGTCGTGGTCACCACCGTCCAGTCTGAGAACTTCGGGGCGAGCCTCGCGGCCACCGGCACCGTCGTCAGCCGCAACGACGCGCGCATCTCGAGCGAAGTGGGCGGTCCCCTGGCCTGGATTGCCGAACCCGGTGCCACCGTGAAGCGCGGCGACACGCTGGCGCGAATCGCTCCCGAACGTCTGTCGCTCACGTTGCGCGACAACGAAGCCGCGCTGAAGCGGCTCGAAGCGCAGCTCTCGCTCCTGGCCACGCAACGCGCGCGCCTTCAGACCCTGGGGAACGTGGTGTCACAAAGCCAGCTCGATGAAGCGCTGTCGCGCGAGCGCATGGCCGAGCAGGACGTGGAGCAGGCTCGCGTGGCCAGGGATCGCGCGCGGCTCGACTTGAATCGCGCTGCCGTCCGCGCGCCCTTCGATGGCGTGGTGGCCGAGAGGCTTCAGCAGTCCGGTGAATTCGTCGCGAGCGGGGCGCCGCTGCTGCGACTCGTCAACGAACGGGACCTCGAAGTGGTTGCGCGCGCGCCGATGACGACCGCCGACACGGTCACCGCGGGCGCCGACGCGCAGATCATCGACGGGGACCGCAAGGTCTCCGGAAAAGTGCGTGCGGTCATTCCGGTGGGAGATGAGCGCTCGCGCATGGTCGAGCTTCGAATCGCGTTGACGGATCGCTGGCGAGTGGGCGCCCCGGTGCGTGTGGAAATTGCACCTCGCGACATGCGCAAGGTGGTCACGGTGCCGCGAGATGCCGTCATCCTGCGCCAGGGCGCCAGTTACGTGATGCGCGTTCGCGCCGACAATACCGCGGAGCGCGTGGCCGTGAACATCGGCCCGGGACGCGAGAACCAGGTGCAGATAGATGGCACGCTGCGCGCGGGTGACCGCGTGATCATCCGCGGGGGAGAACGGCTCGAGCCGGGCCAGTCGGTGTCGGTGCGCCTGCTCTAGTCAGCGCCGCGGCGCTCAGTGCGAACGCGGACGCTTGAGGAAATATTCGACCTTGTCGCGATAGGTGCGCGACAGCTTGAGTTCCTGGCCACCCTCGAGGCGCAGGAAATATTCGCCGTTCATGTGCGCACGCAGACTCTTCACGCGCGTGAGATTGACGATCGTGGACCGGTGCACGCGCTGGAAGAGCCGTGGGTCGAGCAGGTTCTCCATCTCGCGCATGGTGGCGCGCAGGATGTGCGTATGACCGTCGGCGTGAATGCATAGATAGTCGCCGGCGGCGTCTACCCACTCGATGGCCTGCACCGGCACGCGCACGGTTTCGCGGCCATTGCGGATGGGTAGCCAGTTCGGTGCCTGGTCGGCACCCGTCGATTCACCCGGCGCAATCTCGCCGCTGCCGCGCAGTTCGGCCAGCAGGTTCACCAGCTGATTCCTCTCGGCCGCCGCGGTGCGTTGTTCGTTGAGTTCACGCACGTGCGTGAGCGTGGCGGCAAGCCGTGCGTCATCGACGGGCTTCAACACGTAGTCGATGGCGCGCGCTTCGAATGCCTGCACGGCGAAGCGATCGTACGCCGTCACGAACACGATCATGGGCAGCTCATGCGGCTGCAGCTCGGCGAGCACGTCGAAGCCCGAGAGCCCGGGCATCTGGATGTCGAGGAACACGAGATCGGGCCGGTGTTCGCGAATGGCCGCGAGCGCTTCGCGGCCATTGCTGCACTCGCCGACGATCTCGACATCGTTCGCCATGCGAAGGCGCAGCTGGAGTCCGCGGCGCGACAGCGCCTCGTCGTCGACCAGCAGGGTGCGGAGTTTGCGCTGGGTATTCATCGGTCAGGGCGCCGCCATTTCCAGCGGCAGGCCGAGCTCGATGCGAAGGCCCGGCTTGTTGTCGAGCGCCGCGAAACGATGGCGGTCTTCGTAAAGCACCGCGAGACGTTCGCGCGTATTGCGCAGGCCGACGCCGCGACCCGCACCCGGCGCCGCACCGGTGTTTAGACCTGGGCCGTCGTCGGCCACCGCGAGTTCGAGCATGGAGCCGCGCGCGCGGCCTTCCACGCGGATGGTGCCGCCCTGCTCGGACGGCGACACCGCGTACTTCACCGCGTTCTCGATGAGGGGCTGCAGCAGCAGGCTGGGCACCAGCGCCTCGAGCGCGCGCTCCTCGATGGCAAATTCCAGGCGCAGACGGTCTCCGAACCGCAGCCGCTCGGTAGTCAGATAGAGGTTCATCGCCTCGACCTCCTGTCGCAGGGTCACCTTCTTCATGGGGTCCTGGTCGAGCGTGTAGCGCAGAAATTCCGACAGTCGCATGACGGTCTGGTTCGCCGTGCGGTTCTCGTTGTCGAGGATCAGCGTGGAGATGGCGTTGAGCGTGTTGAACAGGAAGTGCGGGTTGAGCTGGTAGCGCAACATCTTGAGCTGCGCTTCCTGCGCTAGCGTGGCGGCGCGCAGCGTGGCTTCGCGCTGCTGCTGCAGTGACTCGTAGTACTTGATGCCGAAGTAGATACCGGTCCAGCAGAGCAGCAGGTACGTCGACGACATGGCGTTGCTGAAGAACTCGAGCGCCGAATGCATCTCCCATTCCATGGAGTCGGTCGTGTACTGCAGGTAGGTCGAGTTGATGATCACGCGCCAGATGAGCGCGAAGATCCAGCAGGTGGCGAGGGCGATGGCAACGGTCACCCGCGGCCGCAGTGTCCAGATCCGGCGGTAGATGTAGCGCAGCTCGAGGCTCAGGAGGAATCCGCTGACCGTCGCGATGGCGATCACCGTCATGTACCCCTTCATGTGCTCGTACTTGGTTTCGTAGAGCAGCGTGCCGAGGTATTGCGCGAGCGCGTAAGAAACCCAACCGCCGACCTGCAGCGTCCAGAACAGAGATACGCGGTTTTTCAGCAGGGGATCGAGACTCGCCATGCCTGCAAAGGTACGGGAGGTGGCCGTGCGGGACAAACGCCCTGGCGTGCGTCGTGCTCGCCTGGTCGTTATTTCTTGGCGGGGGGCGCGGTCAGCGAGGACAGGGAGCGCGGCTGGTCGAGCAGGAATCCCTGGGCGTAATCGAGACCGACCGCCGAGAGCCAGTCACGCACCGCCGGCGTATCGACACGCTTCGCGACGCAGGAAAGACCGAGCACTTTCGAAGCCTGTGCGATTGCCACGACAAGGGCTTGCGGAACGCGGTCTTTCATCGCCACTGCGCTGATCTTGGGATCGAGCTTGACGAACTTGAGAGCGGGCGAACCCAGCCAGCGGACCGCGTTGTGATGGAACGTGAAGTCGTCCAACACGACATGGCAGCCGAGTTTCTCGCACGCCTGCACGAACTGGTCGACGTCGCGAACCTGTTCGACACAGGATTTTTCGGAGATCTCGAAGCCCAGCGACTTGGCGGGAACCTTGTGATTCTTGAGGGCGGTGGCGACGAAGCTCGCGAATTTCGGATCGGCGATCGTGCCCATGCCGACGTTCACCGAGAAACTCGCAGGCTCGTTTTCCCAGATGGCGCGGTTGTCGCCCATCCACGTGAGCAACTGTTCGACCACGATGCGGTCGAGATCCGAATTCGCGCTCGGGTCATGCACGTCCTGCAGGACGCGCTCGGGCGCCACGCCGAATTCATTGTCGGCATGCGCGTCGCGCACCAGCACTTCGAAACGGCGCGTGCCGCCACTGCCCTTGAGCTTCACGAGCTGCTGGGCATGGAGTTCGAAAATCTGGCCGTAGTACTCGAACTGTCCGGCGCCCGCGCTCATCTGCGGCGCCTCGTCGACGAATTCGGGCTGTACGGTCATGTCGGCGTCGGCTTCAGAATCAGCCAGCGCTTCGACCTCGGTAGTTTCTTCTTCGCCGCTGATTTCGTCGGCGTACATCGGCTCGAGCGCGATCTCGGGCTCAGCCTCGGCAGCCGGTTCGTCCTGGATCAGCTCGGGAATCGGATCGGCTTCGAGCCTCAGCTCGAGCTTCGGAAGGCGATCGGTCTGAACGACGCGCAGATCGGGGCGTTTCGGTTCGGGCTGCGCCTGGCGTGCGCCGCCGCCCTTGAGCAGCGCCTTCGGATCGATGTCGGAAATTTCGAAAGCGATCGAATCGGTTGCGTCGGGATTCACCGGTCGCTGGGGCTGCTGGAGTGCGGACTTCGCGGCCGGAACTGCTGGACGTGAGGGCGGAGCGGCAGGCGCCTTCGCGGCAGGAGCCCTGGCTGCAGGCGCTGCCGGACGGGCCGGCGCCGCAGGCGCTTTCGCGGCGGGAGCGGCGGGCCGCGCAGGCGGGGCAGGCGCTTTGGCTTGCGGTGCGACCGGACGCTGCGCGGCAGGCGCAGCGGGACGGGCGCCCACAGGAGCAGCGGGACGCGCGGGCGGCGCGGCGGGGCGCGCACCCGGAGGAGGACTAGCTACTCGCGCGGCGGGCGGCGGTGCGGCCGGCGGCGGCGTGACCGGGGCGGCAGGCGCCATCGGCTTGCGCAGGAACGAAAGCCGGCGCATGAGATTCGTGGTGGTCGGCGTGACGAATTTCGCCGCGCCCTTGGCGTCGAGAAACTTCGAGTCCGCGATGATCATCGCGATGCCGAGCAGATCATTGAGCGGCGAGCGCGCGGGCAGGAACGCGGCCGAGCGGCCGTCACCGATCACCTGGAAAACGTAGGTCTTGTCAGCGCCAGCGGCCAATGCAGCCGCGGCTTCGAGCACCAGGTTGTGTTCGTCGGGGCCGAGCGCACCTTCGTCGAGCCACAGCACATCGCCGCGTTCGTCATGAAGGGAAATGGACTGCAGACGGTTGCCGGAAAGCGCCTGCTTCAGGGCTTCGCCGATCGCGGCCTTCGAATCGCCGCTAGTTGTGACACTCGCGCTCGCCTGCATTCGTGAAAACTTCCCCGGTCTGAGCATGCAGAGTCGCAAATCAGCGAATGAGCCGCCGTGACATAGCTCCCGTTACCGGGATTGGTGGAATGACTATTAGTGTCGATTATGTTCAATCCTCGTCGGGTTCGCGCAGTGGTTCACACCGCGACCAAGTCGGAGGGAGGGCGTCGCGGGCATTTCCGCGTTTGTTGCCGCTATCGATTCCCTTTCTCCTGCGCTAGATCCGGGGCGCGCGTCAATGGCTCTAACCACTGCGTACCAGATCGGCGTATCGGGTTGGGACGGCTACAACCGAAGTGCGCCGTTCGACATCGACGGTGGATACAAGAGTTCCATGGGTGAACTCGATCGGGCTTCAAGCCGCTCTGATTCACCTGGGCTGAACAAGAAAGGGCCGGCGGAAACGCCGGCCCCTTTTTATTGGTCGCTGAGTGGAACGGCTCAGCCGCCGAGAAAGTCCCGCTTGCCGATATCCACGCCGTTGTGGCGCAGCAGGTTGTACGCGGTCACGTGGTGGAAGAAGAAGTTCGGCAAAGCCCAGTTCTGCAGGAACGCGAGGCCTTTGAACTCGATGGTGCGATCGCGCAGCTTGAGCACGATGTCGCGAGTCTCGCTGCCCTCGAGCGCCGCCGCCGGCACGCTGTCGATGTAGTCGATGGTCTTCTTTACCCGCGCGAAGAGGTCGTCCATGGTCGTCTCGTTGTCTTCGAACTTGGGCGGCTCCACACCCTGAAGCCGTGCCATGGAGTTCTTCGCGAAATCGCTGGCGAGCTGCACCTGTCTCACGAACGGCAGCATGTCGGGCGCGAGTCGCGCTCCGACGAGAACCGAGGTTTCGAATTTTCGGGCCTCGGC
>Ga0315910_10001824_pt1 | contig 19237 bp, 15 predicted proteins | sample EdamamesoilMG_FD_204470 | JGI IMG/M metagenome (GOLD analysis project Ga0315910, IMG submission 204470) | Garden soil microbial communities collected in Santa Monica, California, United States - Edamame soil | ecosystem: Environmental > Terrestrial > Soil > Garden | place: USA: California...
CCGCGGGTCTGCGTCCACCAAAAGAAGCTGTTTCTTCGCCACAGGATGCTTCCCAGAGCAGAAGCGTTGAAGGCTTTTGCTCAGGTGTCAAGTTCATCGCCCAATCTTCAGTCTTACTGCGCAGTACCGTCTAGGGCACACCATCCGCCCAAGGGTCCACGATGTCGGTGGTCGGCAGAGGGGCTGGTCCTGGGCGCTGAGTTGTGCCTCTGCGCTTCGGACGCGCGACGAAGTTCGGTTCCGCCGGCGGTTCTGGGACGCCCTCAGCCCGCGCCGACTCGATACTCACGCGCTGCCGCGCAGGATCGCTCACGGAACGGAGGGTGCCGGGCCCCCGACCGGCGGGCTCTTTCGGCGCTCGCCCCTCCGCAGCGTTCGGCCCGTCATCACTCGAGGTGGCCCCCTCCGGAGCCGCCGCGGCCGAGGGCACGAGCCCGTGGTCGTCGCCAGCGATGCTTGCCACCGACGGGCGATCGTCGACGCCCGCGAGCGCCCACCAGCCCGCGCCCGCGAGTGCGACGGCGACGCCACCTGCCGCGACCCAACTGCGGAGCCCCCGGCGATTGCCGCGAGCTTGCGTGTGGCGCAGCCCCGCGACCATGCGGTCGGGGCTCCAACGCCGCATGGACAGGGCGCTCTTCGGCGCAATCTCAATCCCGTGTTCGGTCCGCCTCACGGCGACCCGCAGTTCGTCGCGGAGCTCGCCCAAAGACTGATAGCGCTTGTGTGGCCGCTTCTCGAGGCACCGCAGCACGATGACCTCGAGCGCACCCAAGCGACGGTTTCCCAGCACTTTGCTCGGGGGCACGACTGGCATCGAGATGTGCTTCGTCAGCACTCCCATGTAGCTCTCGGCGTCGAAGGGCACCCGTCCCGTCGCCATCTCGTACATCAACACGCCGAGCGCGTAGATGTCGGCTCGGTGATCGACCGCATCGCCCTGCGCCTGCTCCGGGCTCATGTAGTGCGGCGTCCCAAACACGAACCCCTGCTTGGTCAGGCGGGTGGCGCCCGCGACGCGAGCGAGCCCGAAATCGAGCACCTTGATCACGTCCTTCTTGCTCGGATCCGACGCCACGTGGATATTGTCGGGCTTGAGATCGCGGTGAATCACGTTCACCTGGTGCGCGGCCTCCAGGGCATCGACCAGCTGTTCGACGATGTTCACCAAACGTTCGACCGGCAGCGGGCGGTCCTGGGTCATCACCCGACTGAGCGATCGACCGGACAAGAGCTCCATCACGAAGTAGGGCTGCCCGCTCGAAAGCACGCCAAAGTCGGTGATCTGGACGACACCCGGGTGGTTCACGGCGGCAGCCGCCCGAGCTTCTTGAATGAAGCGCTTGCAGAGGTCGGCGTCGCGCGCGAGATCGCGCCGCAAGACCTTCAGCGCGAGCGGCCGACCGAGCTTCGTGTGTTGAACGGCGTAGACGATGCCCATGCCCCCGTGCCCCAAGACAGCCTTCACGACGTAGCGAGCATCGATGAGCTCCCCGACCAAACCGTCGCTTTCGGCCGGCAGCGCCACCACCTCTCCATCGTGCGGACAGCGGCGCACCCCCACACCAAGGCGGCGTCCGCAACGTCCGCACACGACCGCATCGACGGGGGTAACGTCAACGCGTGCCGAGCCCGAGGGAGCCATCCCTCCTACCATGCACGCGCGGCCGCCTGCTCACAAGCCGGATTGTAGTAAGCGCCCCGCCGGCAACGTGGACGGGGCGCTTGGGTACAATCGCTGGGGTCAGCGGCGCTTGGGGTGACAGGCGCTTGGGGGCAGCAGCGTCAACCCAGTTGCGAACCGCACTCGGCGCAGAACTTGGACGTCTGCGCGTTCGCCGCTTGGCACTTGGGACAAACCGCCGTACCTGCGGGAGGCGCGGTACCGCCTGGACCCAGACCAGCCCCGGAGGGTCCAGCCGGGTTTGGCGGCCCTGCTTGCTGCGGCGGCGGACCGTAACCCTGCGGCGGTGCGGCGGGATAGCCCGCTTGCGCTGCGGGCGGGTAGCCTTGTGCTGGAGGATAGCCTGCTGCTTGCGGGGGATAGGCGCCTCCGGGATAACCCTGGGGAGGCGGGTACCCCGGCGGCGGATAACCCTGCGGCCCGGGGTAGCCATGTTGCCCCGCCGGTGGATAACCCTGGGGAGGCGGGTACCCGGGCGGCGGATAACCCTGGGGCGGTGGATAACCCGGCGGGTAGCCATAGCCCATGTGGGCGCCGTAGTTCAGACCTGCACCGAGCCCCATGCCGGCCGCCATGCCCGCGCCCGCCAAACCAGCGCCCGTGCCGTCTCCCCCTTTCGACAGACCTTCACCCATACCCATCATCGCCTGAGCTTGGGCGTACTGCTGGTAGCGGTTCATGTCGAGCTGGTTGACGTAGCGCTGCTGATCCATGAAGTTGAGGTCGCGCTCCATCCGCTCGGCGGCCACCTCGGCTTCTTTCTGAGCGATGGCGATCTTGGCAACGCGAGCGGCCTTGCGAGCGTCCACGATGGCTTGCTGGTTTTCGTCGATGCGCGCCTGATCTTGCTCGGACAGGTTGATGTTGAGCTTGGCGATCTCGAGAACCTGAACCCCGATGCGCTCTAGATCGGGACAGCCCTTCACGACGGCGCGCGCCACGTCGGGCCCCGCCATGCCCAAGTCCATGAACGTGATGTCGCCCGCCTTGATCATCTGGGTCAGGGTCTGGCGCAGCCCCATGAACAGCTGATCGCGCACCCACTTCAGTGACCGATCGGGATCGGCGGCGCCGGTCTGGCCCACGAACTCGAGCACGAACTTCACGGGATCGAGCACCTTGTACGAGAAGGTGCCGAAGGCGCGCGGTGTGACGCGCAGATCGAGCTCGGGATCGCGCATCGATCCGATGGTGTCGCCGAACCCCTGGTTATAGATCGGGCGCGTGGTCACGAAATAGAGTTCGCTGATGAACACGTTGCCACCGGTGAACTTGTCCACGAGCGAGTTCAAGAACGGGATGTTTTGGGTTTGCAGCGTGTGGCGCCCAGGCCCGAGCGCGCCCACGTACTGGCCGTCCTTGAAGAACAAGCAGACCTCGTCCGAGTCGACCGTGAGTTGACTCCAGAAAGGGAAAGTCTGATCGGGATGCTTGAAGACGACCTTCTCTTTGAAGGCGTCATCCCGAGCGATCATCATGCGTTGCACGCCACCCTTGACGAAATCTACGATACCCATGGTCTTCGACTACTCCTTGTCCAACGTGGGAAACCCACCAGGACCCAGTTCTGTTCCTCGATCTCCGATGACGATCTGTGACGCGTACCTACGAGGGCCAAAGCCAGGCGCCCCGACTCGGCAGTTTACGCTGGGGCGCTAGCTCTCACTAGCGCTATCGGGCGCGCGAGGCGTGTTTCTCCGGCCGACGGCCCGCGCACGCACGCGAGGTACGCCGAACGCGCACCTTTTCACTACAGTACCTGTCGATTTCCTCGAAGGGTGGCCGCAACCATCAGCGACGCAGGGCCGCTCGAATCCTGACCACCGCTAGGTTACCCTGAAGCCTTGCCACATGCCTGAGCCCTTCGACATCGCTCAATTGCCGGCTGCCGCTCAAAAGATCTTGGGTACGGGGGCTCCGAAGCCCGCCAAGATGATGGCCGCCAGAGGCATCATTCCGGGCCTGAAACCCGGCGAGATCGTGACAGTGCTGGCGTTGCTGGGGAGTGATGAAGACGCGACGATCGCCGACGGCGCCCGGGCCACGCTCGGCAAGCTGCCCCCGCCCATCCTCAACGGCGCCCTCGCAGCCACGCTGCCGGGGTTCGTCACGGAGCTGTTCGCACAGGCGTACCCGACGAATCACGAGGTGATCGAACAGCTCTTGCGCCAACCCGCCATCACCGAGAGCGCACTCGCCCGTTTAGCAGACGCCGCCGACGAAAGAGCCGGCGAGCTCATCGCCACCAACGAGGCGCTGATGCTCAAGAACCCGAGCGTGATCGAAAAGCTGTACATGAACGAACGTGTGCGCATGTCCACGGCGGATCGGCTGCTCGAACTGGCCGTGCGCAACGGCATCGAGCTCTCGATTCCGGCCTACAAAGAAGCCGCCGCGGCGATCCAGAACGAGCTCATCCCCGAAGCCAGCGAGGAGCCCACCTACGACGACATGCTATTCGAGGAAACCGGGCGCATCGCGCGCGAAACCGCGCTCGCGGGTGACGACGACACGCACGAGGTCGACGAAGAAGGCGAAGAGCACGTGCGCGAGAAGTTCCTCCCGCTGCACGCTCGCATCGCCGCCATGACCATCACCCAAAAGATCCGCCGAGCGATGGTGGGGGCCGCCGCCGAACGGCTGATGCTGGTGCGCGATCCGAACCGGCTGGTGGCTGCGGCCGCCGCCAAGAGCCCGCGCATGCAAGAGCCCGAAGCCGTGCGCATCACCGCGAGCCGGGCCGTCTCGGACGATGTGCTGCGCATCATTGCGCTGAACCGGGAATTCACGCGCAGCTATCAGGTCAAACTCAACCTGGTGGTCAATCCGCGAACACCCTTCACGTTCGCCTCACGCTTGGTGCCGCACATCCGCGACGCGGATCTGAAGAAGCTCGCCAAGAGCAAGAACGTGACGGGCGCCATCGCCACGGCGGTCAAGCAGCAAATGACCCGCAAAGACTCGAAGAAGCGTTGAGCCGCGCTCGCCTCACCCCTGCCTTCGCCGCCGCCGACTCTACTCGCGGCCGTACTTCTTCAGGCGCACTTCGAGTTTGCGTTGCCGAACTTCTTCAGCCTGCTTCACCTTCTCGGGATCGACGACGAAGGGCGACATGCGCTCGTTCTGCTCGAACTTCTGCTTGTACACGACCGCTTGATACTTGGTCTTGAAGGGCCCGACGCGCACTCGATGCCAGAGCCCGCGACCTGGGATCATGGCCGCCACGCGGAACGCTTCGTGCCCGCGCTTGCGGAGCTCGCTCACGAAAGCGTCGGCATCCACCTGCTCCTTGAAGCTGGCGACCTGGATCTGAAAGCCCGAATCGGCACCTGCAGGAGCCTCGGGTTCGGCGTTGGCGCGCGCATTGGCTGCGCTGACGGCCAGTCGGGAAAGGTCGTCCTTGGGCTCACTGGTCACCGCCGTCGCGTTCAGCAAGGTACCGGCAGGCAGCGGTGTGACCGGCAGCCGATCGGTCGCTGGGGGCGGGGGCGCCGCGTTGGTGAGCGCGGCCGTCCCGGGCACGACGTCGCCGGGTGCGCCAGCGCCGGGTGCGCCAGCGCCGAGCGCGATGGTCGCCACGCCATTCTTCACCAAACCGCCGCGTTCGTCTTTGACGGCGGCGAGCGCCGTCGTGGGTTTCTCCACGTCGCTCAAGAGCTCGGGGAACGTCACCTCGTCCGAGTCGAGCCGATGCGCGGGGACGCCCTCGTTCTTGGCTTTTTGCACCAGCTGTGCCAGCGGATCTGCGTTCGCTTGCTGCACCGGCGCTTCGCGCCCGGTCATCATCAGGCCCACGAGGACGAGTGCAGTTCCCGCGAGCGACGCGAGCAAGAGCGCGGTGAGCCGCGTCGACGACTTGACGGGCTCGGTCTCCTGGATCTGCTCCAGATTCTTCACGTTGACGGAAGCGGCGGCCATGGTGTCTGCCTTGTCGTAACGCGCGGGAGCCAGACCATCCCAATTTTCTACAGGACTCTCTGGGCTCGTCCGGGCGGCCCGCTCCTCGGTCTAGCTCCGCGCTCTCACCTCTTGGAGCGGCAGGAGCTGCAGCGCCTTCCAGGCGGTTTCTTCAATCTCTGCAGCAGCCTGACTGTCAGCGACGATGCCTCCCCCTGAGAAATAGTGCCCCTCACCTTCCCGCAGCGTGAGTGTTCGGATGGCCATGGCCAAGGTCGACTCGCGGGCGTGGCTGAGGGCGCCGAAGGCGCCGGTGTAGAGTCCCCTGCGCTCCGCTTCGAGCTCGGCAATCGCTTGCATGGCGCGAACCTTGGGCGCGCCCGTCACGCTTCCGCTCGGGAGCATCGCTTGCAACAAGGTTTCCAAGTCGACATTTTTCCTCAGGATTGCGCCGAGCAGCGCGGCCCGATGGTGCAACGTGGGGTAGCTCGTCACCGCGGGCGGGCGCAGCAACCGCACACTCCCCGGCTCCGCCACCTTCCCGAGATCGTTGCGCTCAACGTCCAGGATCATGGTCAACTCAGCGGCTTCTTTCTCGCTTTCCGCGAGCTGGCGCACGAGCGCGCGATCGATCTCGGCATGCGCGCCCCGGGGTCGAGTTCCCTTGATGGGGGCCGTGGTCACGCGACGACCGTCCGTCTTCAAGAACAGTTCGGGTGACGAGCTCACGACATCGAGGCCCCCCAAACGAAACGCCGCGCAGTAGGGGAAGCGCGCCCGCGCGCCGAGCGACGCCAGAATTGCCAGGGGGTGGCCGCTCGCTGAAAGCACGAAGCGTCTTGCAAGGTTCACCTGGTAGAGGTGACCGGCGGCGATCAGCTCGAGCGCCGCTGCGATGCGGGCGCGGTGCAGCTCGGCTGCTTCGAGCGGCCGTTCGAGCACGAGCTGGGTCGGCCCGAAACTGCCGCCGCTTTCCAACACGCGGCACAGCTGATCGATGCTCGCCGGATCGTCCCCGATCACGCGCACCCGATCGGTGACCTCCGCCACGGCGCCAAAACGCCACCACGCAGGCCGAGTCAGGTGGGGCTCGGGACGCCGATCCACGAAGTCGGCGCCGACTCGAGCTTCGACCGCCCGCATCGCCTCATAGGGCAACAGGCCAATCCAGCGAGGCGCTCGCCCCAGATCACCGCGGCAGAGGGGCAGAGCCTGCGGCTCCGGATCCAGGCCGTGTCGCATTTCGATGGGATCGCAGCCGAGGTAGGACGGAGATGCGCCGGTAGCGTCCCAGAGCAAAAAGGACTCGGGGCGTCCGCACAGCGCGCGAGCCAACCCGAGGGGCTCGGGCTTCAGAGAGAGCAGGCGCGCGCGCAGCATGCGGGGGCCCGCCCTCTACCATCCTCAAGCGCCAGCGACCGGTACTTTCGCCTGATCCCCGAAGGAAACCACGACCCCGCTCCCGGTCACGACGGCGCGCCTGAGCGGAACCGTGACGCGAGCCCCTGGCCAAATCACGCATTCGCTGAGCACGCCCACCCCGACCACCTGCGCCCCAGCGCCGATGACCGAGCGATCGAGTTCCACTGTCTCCGAAACGGTCGCCCCAACACCCACCGCGTGTGGGCGGGTACCAAGCCAGTCCCAATTGGCGCGCACGTAGTCTTCCAGCTGCCCCAGATCGGACCAGGCCGCCGTGGTGCGCAGCGCGTCGATGCGGCCGCCCGCCTCGAGCTCCGGGATCGCCCAGTCCTGAATCAAACAGCCCCGTGCAGGCAAGGTCGCCAGGCAACGAGCTCCGAGCCCTGCGATGCCGATGTAATCGGCCCCGCACACCTCCTGGCCATAGATCCGCCCGCGCAGTCGAACCACGCGATCGTCGGCCCCGAGCCCCACGGTTCCCTGCCCCACGGGGCGCGGGCTCACCGCCAGACACAGTCCACCGCGATCCTTGGCCAGCAGCTGATCCACCGGTGGCGTGGTCAGAATGTCGCCGTTGTGGAGCACGACCGGTCCCGGCCCGAACAAGTGGCGCGCCGCCGCAACGCCCCCCGCGGTGCCCAAGATTTCAACCTCGACTGACACTTGAGGTTGCATTGGCAATAAATCGATATTCCTGATTATTTCATCTGGCTTGTGATGCAGGTTCAGCACCGCACGCTGGACGCCCGCGAGCCTCAGACGGTCCAAGATATGCGCCAAGAGCGACCGATCGCCCACCGGGACCAGGGGCTTCGGCAGCTCGTCGGTGAGGGGGCGCAGGCGTGTCCCGAAGCCAGCGCACAGAATCATCGCGGTCAGCACCCAGCGAGTCTGACGCAATCCAAACGTGAGGTGAACAAACTCGCCCGCGTGGGCCATCACGTGTTACGCGAAACGGCGCATGACAGCCCTGCCAAAGCGTCTTTGGGGTCCGGCCCTGTTTGGGGCGGCGTGGTTCGTGTCCGGCGTTCAAGGCTGCGGCCCAGAACCCGTCGCGGTCGACGATTGCCGCGACATCGAAAGCGCCCGCTGCGATGCCGGCGTGGGGTGCGGTTTCGTCGAAGACGCGGAAAGCTGCCGGCGTTTTTACCGTGACCAGTGTCTGCATGGGCTCGTGGCGAAATCCTCACCGGGAGGCCAAGACGTCAAAGAGTGCGTCGATGCCATCACGCGCGCGGGCACCTGTGCCGAGAAAGACGCGGATCAAAGCGTCAGCGACTGCCTCGACGGCGACTCCGACATCGAGGTGGTCGACCCAGACGTCGAAACCGTGTGCGACGTAGTCCGCCACCCGGAGGGCATCGAGGAATGCGAGTTCCTCAACCCCGAACTCGGGGCCGCTGGTGCCGCAGGAGCTGCCGACGACTGACCCACGGTTCTGGCGGGCGAAAAACCGCGACCCTGACCGTTGGCCGGGAATGGCGCGGATAATGGGTGCAGCGCCCGAGAACCTAATGCTAGACCAGCGCCACTTTGAATCGATACCTTGGCCTGCGCTGCTTGCCCTGCATCTTGCCTCTGGCAGTGGGCTGCTATGACACCCCCTCGGAGCCCGAGGAGATCGTCCATCCGACGCTGATCGGCGTTTCCCCGCGCGACTTCCTCGGAGACGTCCCGTGCATGGACAGCCCCGGAGCGATGCGGGGCTATATGGCAACGCTCTACGACGTCTCGGTCGATCCGCCGCTCCAAGGCTTCGCGTTACCGAGCAGCGGCATGGTGCCGTGCTTGCAAGACGTCACGTTCCTCTTCGTCGGACTCGACCACGAGTACGTCGCGCGGGTGCAGGGCTTCGACCGTGACGACCTCAGCCCACAGGTGACGGGCTCGCCGAACGCCGTCGACGCCGACGGCCAAGTCGTAGCACCGCGTTGGACGGTGGAGTGCGGGCAACTGGTGACGGGCAGCGCCGGCGCCGGTGGTGCTGCGTCGGAAGCGCCCGACAACGCCGATGACAATGCTGACGACGACGATGCTGACGACGACGACGACGACTACGGCGATGATGACGGCACGGCTGCACCCGGCTTCTCCGTGGCGGGGGTTACAGCCACCGCCCATTTCACGGTCTACGCGAGTTACTGTCAGCCCATCGTCGAGCACGGACCCGCCACCCACACGGGCGTGTCGGTCAACCTCGAGCAGGCCCGGCGCGACCTTGCCTGCGGCGACGAGAGCGGGGAAATCGCGGCGTTCAGCGCCGAGCTCGCGGGCGCTACCTCACCGCCGTTGCGGGCCGATTGCACGAGCAGCGTCGAGTTCTCCGACCTCGAGCCCGGTGAGGACTACGAGTTCAACGTCCTCGCGTTCGAGGCAGGCTCGGACGAACCACGCTGGGCGACCCGCTGTCGTGCCAACGCGGAACGCGGGATCGTAATCCCAGCCAGCTGCGATCCGCTGCGCGAGCGCTAGTCCCGCACCGGAGCAGGCGGGCGAGGCAACAGCGCGCGGCGCTCACCGGTTTTTGGCCCGGGCGCGCGTTTGAGTTGCGAGTGCGTCCAGGGACCGCTACCACGTAGGTATGCCGGTTCAGCCACAGTCGCCACAGTTCGGCCTGCCGAGGCCAGGCCCTGTGCTCAAGGGAGTGCTGATCACCCTGTTTCTGCTGTGGGTGACCTTCGCGCTCGCGATCAACTGGGGTGGAGCGAGTGGTGAGCTCTTCTCGCTCTTCGTCGGCAACACGGATGCCATCCGTAGCGGCGAGGTGTGGCGACTGGTGACGCCGCTCTTCATGCACATGTACACGCAGGAGATCGGCCACATCTTCACGGTGCTCCTGGGTCTGTATTTTCTGGGAAGCTCGCTCGAAGAAAGCTGGGGTTCACGGCGCTTCCTGAAGTTCTTGCTGCTGACGGGGATACTCGCGTACGCGGTCCAGTTCGTTGCCGGACTCTTGTTGCCGCCGTACTTCCGCGAAAGGCTCGTGCCCGTCGCTTGGTTCGGCGCGATGCCGGTAGTCGACGCCATCGCCATTGCGTGGGCGCTCAGCTTCAAGGGCAGAACGGTGCTGTTGTTCTTCGTGCTGCCCGTCAGCTCGCGAGGCCTCTTGCTGATGGTAATCGGCATGAACGTGCTGATGGTGATCGCGGGCGCCGGCAACTACGCAGGACACGTCGCGTTGTTCGCGGGCATGGGCGCGGGCTGGCTGTTCGGGGCCGGCACCCCCTCCCCCGCCCGGCGCTGGTTGCTCAAGCTCAAAATGAAGCAGCTCGCGAACGAAGAGGCGAAACTCAAGCACGAACGCAAGGGGCGCGTTCAGCGCTCGAGCCTGAGGGTCATCGAAGGCGGGCGCGCCAAAGAAGACTCCTCCCCGGACGACAAAACCTGGCTGAACTGAGCCACGATTTTCGAGGCGAATCGCGCACCCGGCCGAGGCCGTGGCTTTTTCGGATCCCGTCTTCGGCGCCACATGCTAACTAACGCGCGCCGATGAATCTGCTGCTGGACTCCGAAGCGGTGAACCGTGGCCTGCGCCGCGTCGCGGGTGAAATCGTCGAGCGGCATCGCGGCACCAAAAACCTGTTCCTGATCGCGGTGCGCCGTGGCGGAATTCCGGTCGCCACGCGGCTGCTCGACTGGCTCTCCGAGCTCGAGGGCCCCGTGCCCATGGGTAGTCTCGACATCACGTTCTATCGCGACGACGCGGCCACGGCGTTGCCCAACCCTCGCATCGGCCCGAGCGACATCCGGGGGTCCCTCGAAGGGGCGCACGTCATCATCATCGACGACGTGCTCTACACCGGACGCACCATTCGTGCGGCGATCGACGCGGTGATGGACTACGGCCGGCCGCAGCGCATCGAGCTCGCCGTGCTCGTCGATCGCGGGGGGCGTGAGCTTCCGATTCAAGCAGACTACGTCGTGCGCCACGCCGACATCCCCAGTGACCAGCGCGTCGACGTCGTCAGTCGAGGCGGCGAGCTCACGGTCGTGACGCAGCCGTTCGGCAGTCCCAGCATCCCCCCCGAGGCACCATGAACGGCAGCCGCCTGCATCACCTGTTGAGCATCACCGACCTCACCCGCACGCAGGCCGACCAGGTCCTCGAGACCGCGCGCGCGTTCCTGGAAGTGACGCGACGCCCGGTGCGCAAGGTGCCCACGCTCAGGGGCAAGACCATCGTGAACTTGTTCTACGAGGCCTCCACCCGCACGCGCACTTCGTTCGAGCTGGCCGGCAAGCGCCTCAGCGCCGACGTCATCAACGTGTCGACACAGGCCTCGAGCACCAAAAAGGGCGAGACGCTGCGAGACACCGTCGCCACGCTCGACGCCATGCACGCGGACGTGATCGTGGTGCGGCATGCCGCCTCGGGCGCGCCTCACTTCGTGGCTCGCCACGCGCGCGGGGCGGTGGTCAACGCGGGCGACGGCATGCACGAGCACCCGACTCAAGCATTGCTCGACGCGTTCACGATTCAGCAGCACAAAGGCATCGACCTCTCCGGCCTGCGCGTCGCGATCTGCGGCGACATCTTGCACAGCCGCGTCGCTCGATCGAACGCGCTGCTCTTGAACATGCTCGGCGCCGAGGTCCGCTTCGCGGGCCCGCGCACCATGCTACCGCTCGATGCGGCGGCGCTCGGCGGCGCTTGCTTCGACCGGATCGAGGGCGCGATCGAAGGCGCTGATGTCGTGATGATGCTCCGCATCCAGCGCGAGCGGCTGGGCACGGCCCTGTTCCCCACGACGCGCGAATACGCCCGTGAATTCGGGTTGAACAAAGCGCGCCTCGCCAAAGCCAAGCCCGACGCGATCGTGATGCATCCGGGCCCGATGAACCGCGGCGTCGAAATCTCCGAAGAAGTCGCCGACGGTCCCCACAGCGTCGTGCTCAACCAGGTCGAGTCCGGCGTCGCCATCCGCATGGCCGTCCTCTACCTGTGCGCCAGCGAGCCCGGCACCCCGGTAGCGTCGTAATCCGTGCGCGTGCCCGTGCCCGCCGGCGCCGCTAAATAGCCGCAGAGCTTTGGCTGCGCACTTGCCCGCGACGATCCATCGGCTCACGGCTTCGTCCCTCACGTCTGATCAACCGCCAAGACGCCGAGAGCGCCAAGTTCGCCAAGACGCGGGTCCATAGTTAGAGCTAGCTGCACCCCGCGGGCTCACCGCTTCGTCAGTTCGCTTTGCCGAGCCGGGTGTCGAGAGAATACACGGCGTTCGGAGCGAGCGTCGAGGTAAAACGGAGCCGATACTCCGTCGTTGGCGTCGCGGTGCCCCGACAATCAGGCTCGCAAGCGAGCAAGGCGGACCGAGAAGCAAGCCGGGTGCGAAACTAGCAAAGAATAGAGACCCAACGCTGCGCTTTAACCTTAGAGGCTTCCCGGTAGGCTCATCCCAGCCATGCGTTGGAGTGGAGCCTGCGAAGGGGTGCAGGCGCGCGAGGGAGGTTATTCTTCGACGCTGAGGTCGATCTGGATGGCTTGGGGCACGCCGCTACCCAGGAAGCGTTCGGCGGCGTTTTGGAAGCTCGCGGGCAGATCGGTGACCATGAGCTCCAGTCGTTCGTTCGCTGGGGTTGGGGCATGGCGTTGGAGTTGCCGCGCCTCCAGCAGGTGGGCCACTTCCTCGGCGGTCGCGTCAGCGCTGTCGACGACGGCCACGGGCTCTTGAGCGAGTTCGCTGGCGACCGCCTCGATCACCGGCTTCAACAGGGGGTAGTGCGTACAGCCGAGCACGATGATGCGCACGCCCGCGTCGATCAATGGAGTCAGGTAGCGGCGCACAGCTAGGCGCGGCAGCTCGCCGTCGACCCAACCCTCTTCGACGAGCGGCACCAACAGCGGCGCGGCCTGAGCCCTGACTTCGTAGCGCGTGGAGAGCTGGGCGACCGCGCGCGGGTAGGCACCAGACGCCACAGTGCCTTGGGTGCCCAAGACGCCGATGGGGCAGATCGGGCGGGAGCGCTCGCGCTGTCGCATGGCACGCAGGGCCGCACGCGCGCCCGGCTCGATCACACCCATCACGGGCAAATCGAACTCGACCCGCAGCATGTCGAGGGCCACCGCGCTCACCGTGTTGCAGGCGACCACGAGGCCTTTGATCTGACGCGCCCGGAGCACCGAAGCGCAACGGAGCGCGTAGCGAATCACCGTCTCGGGGGAACGCGTACCGTAAGGCACACGCGCCGTGTCACCCAGGTAGATGATGCGCTCCTGGGGGTTCTGCTCGAGCAGCGCGCGGACTACCGTGAGCCCGCCTAGTCCCGAGTCGAAAACCCCCAACGGCGCATCAGGATCCGCCAAGCCGCCTACACTTGCTCGATGCGGATGAAGCGCGGCGCGGAGCGCATGAACGACTCGGGCGCGACGCTCGCAAGCGCAGCGCGCAAGCGCCCTTCACGACAGGTATGGGTGATGATGAGCACCGGCACGGTTTCGCTGCCGTCTTCGGAACGCCCTTCCTGAACCATGTGCTCGATGCTCACTTGATGCTTACCGAGCGCGGTGGCGATGACCCCGAGCACGCCCGGGCTGTCGGTAACATCGAAGCGCAAGTAGTAACGCAATTCGAGGTTGTCAGCCGGTTCCAGGGCCTTCTGATTCAACTTGATCGCGCGCGTGGCGAGGCCGGGCTGGCCTTCGTTGCGCGCGCGGGCCAGGTCGACGGTGTCGGCCACGACGCTCACCGCCGTCGGCATGTCCCCCGCGCCACGCCCGACCAAGAGGCACGGTCCGAGCGCTCTGCCGTTGATGAACACCGCATTCAGTACATCGTCGATGTTGGCGAGCACACTCGACTTCGGCACCAACGCCGGGTGAGCGCGCAGCGAAAGCTTGTCGCCGAGATCTCGTCCAATCGCGAGGTGCTTGATGGTGTAGCCAAACCGCTCCGCGAACGTAAAATCGATCTGATCCACGGCGCGAATGCCTTCGACCTGCATCTGGCCGCTGTCTACCTGCCCCCCGAAGGCAAGCATGCTCGTGACTACCAGTTTCTGCGCGGCGTCGTGCCCGTCGACATCCAAACTGGGTTCGGCTTCGGCGTAACCCAAGCGCTGCGCGGCGGCGAGCGCCGCATCGAAACTGACGCCGTGCGATCGCATTTGGGTCAGGATGTAGTTACACGTGCCGTTCAAGATGCCGTGCACGGAGAGGACGCGATCGCTCGCGAGCGCGTCGTGCAACGTGCGGATCACGGGAATGCCGCCACCGACGGAGGCCTCGAGGGCCAGGTCGACGCCGTTGTCGACGGCCAGGCGAAACAGCTCGGGCCCGTGGTGCGCCATCAAGAACTTGTTGGCAGTGACCACGCTCTTCTTCGCACGGAGCGCCCGCGTGACGAACTCACGTGCAGGCTGCTCTCCGCCGATGACCTCGAGCACCAGGTCGACGCTCGGATCGCCGAGCACGCGTTCCGGGTCGTCGGTCAGCCAGGCGGCGTCGCACTGCGGCACGCGCGGCTTCGAGAGGTCCTTGACCAGCACGTGAACCACCTCGAGACGCGCGCCCACACGCTCCGCGAAGGCCTCTTGGTTCTCTTCCAACAGCCTCAGAACACCGCCGCCGACGGTTCCGCACCCGAGAAGTGCAATCCGCACGGAACTTTTCTTGTTCGAACTCACGTCGAGCTACCTCCAAAACCTGGGAGCTCGGTGTTTAGCTCGCCCGGACCCGAAGCTCAACCAGTGCCCTCGTCGACCGGCGCCCCGGTGCCCTGATTGACAGGCGCCGGTTCCGTGGCCAGAGACTGTTCGGATTCGAGAATCGACCTCAACCACTCGAGTCTGGGCCGAATTCGGCTGTGGATGCTGCGCCGGGGAGCGCTCAAGAGTTCCCCGTACCAGGAGCGCAGGCGCGGCCTACCGGCGTTTCCAGCGAGCCAGATTGGCATTCCGGTGACGGGGTCGGCCTTGTAAACGAAGAACGCGTGGTAGTGGTACTTCTCGTCGCTCCTGAGCCCCAGAATGCTGACGACATCCCCGGGGCGATAACGCGCCGAGTGCGCTTCGAGATGGGCGAACAAGGCGTCGCCCTGAGTCAGCGGCAGCCGCTCCTCCGGTTCCAGATAGTACACGTCGAACTGCTCGGGGTGATTCCAGGCGAAATTCGTGAAGCGCTCGACGCTGCGGCGGTTGTCGATCTCGAATTCGTCGAACAACAACCGTCCGCGCGAACGGCTGCGTGGTTCGTCCTGAGCCCCCCACCAGCTGCCACTCGCGCGCTCGAGCGTATCGGTGACGAAATCGATACACACTTGAGGCACACGCGGTCGTCCGCGACCGTCGAAGACCTGGTAGCGGTCCTCGTTGAACTCGTACGACCATTCGCCGCGCAAGTAAGCGCCACGCCAGGCCGGTCGCAGGTTGCCGTCTTGCTGGCCCTCTTCGGTGCGCGGCTCGTCGAACGGCAGGGCTTCACGCACCATGGTCTGGATGACGCTGCGCTGCTGGCGGAGCAGCGCCTGGAGCTCGAGTTCGCGTTTGCGCGCCTGCTCGACGTTCGTACGCTGCCCGGGCTCGACCAGCTCGCAGCCGAGGCTCAGCTTCGCGCCGTCGCGATCGAGCAAGGTCAGAACCCAATCCTCGCCGTAGCGCAAGTTCAAGAGGACGTGGCTCTCGCTCGCGTGCTCGAGGCGGGCCCGCCAGAAGCCCAAATCAGCGCTGAGCGCTTCCAAGTCGACGTGCAGCGCCGGCCCGGGGGGCGCGTCTTTCGCCCACACGCGATCGAACAGCAACACCTTGGCTTTCTCGCCGGTCTCGCTGCCGCTCGCGTACACGTAGTCGTCGTCCTTCTTGTTCGCGAGCAAGACCTCGCTACCGCGCTGGATCACCACTTGCTCCGCATCGAACAGCTGACTGAGCCCGACCTTCTCGAGCAGCGCGAACGCGAGCTGAGGCTCATCGGTGTACAAGTAGCCGTCACGCAAGAACACCTCGCGCGCCAACTCGGGCCTTCGATAGAAGCGACGGTAGATCTGACCGAGCCCTTTGGCGGTGGCGTTCGCCTGCAAGCTCTGCCGCAGGCTCTCGGCTTCCGCGGAGGCAGCGACCGCCCAGCGCGGCTCTTGTACGAAGAGCACCGGCGTCGCCTTGGCCCGGCCGAGCACCTGGGCGCGCACCCGCTCCAGCGCCGGAGCGCCCGGTGCCGAGGGCGTGGTGAGCTCGCGCCGGATGCGCGCGCGGCACTCGATGTTCGGATCTAGCGGGGGTGCCGCTTGGGCAGCTTGGTCGCGCGGCGCTGCGAGTGATGCAGCTCCGCCCACCTCCCCTGGCGCCCGGTCGGTCGTTTCACTACACGCAACCGCTAAAATGACGATCAGACGCTTCACGATCGCTCCCTGCTAGCATGCGCCACATCCAGCCCATGCTGCAACAACGCGCTCCGCTGACCGGCGATTCCGCCGCTGCAGGGCGAGCCACCCGCCCGCTGTTTGGGAGCCCTGCGCGGCCGCGAGCGTGAACCTGCGTGAACGTCGCCTGTAGGGAAATGGCGCCGGCCCACCCGGTAAACGGAGACCGCGCCCGCCCTCTGCGCCTGCGGCAGCTGCGACGTGGGGCCGGGTTCGCTGAAAAAGAGCGGCTCGCGGCTCGACCCACCAAAATGCGAACAGCGCCCGGGTTCCTCACCAGGGCGCTGCTCTGAAGCACAGCGCTGTCCTGAAGCACAGCGCTGTGCTGAACCAGCTAACGAGACGGTTTAGTTGGTGGGTGATGCCTCTTTGGCGGCCATTTGATCCATGAACGCTTGGGAGGGTTGCGGCACGGTTTCGAGCGCCGCTTCGAGGACCTCGTCGAGCTTGTGCACGAACACGAACTCGAGCTCGTCGCGGATCTCTTTGGGCACCTCTTCCAGGTCGGCCTTGTTGCGTTCGGGCAAGATCACCCGCTTCACGCCGGCGCGGTGTGCGGCGAGCGTCTTCTCTTTGACGCCACCGATCGGTAGCACGCGACCCCGGAGCGAAATCTCACCGGTCATGGCCACGTCGTGCCGAATGCGAATGCCCGTGAGCAACGAGACGATCGCCGTGAACATGGTGATGCCGGCGCTCGGCCCGTCTTTGGGCATGGCGCCCGCCGGGATGTGAATGTGAACGTCACTCTTCTCGAGGAAGTCTTTCGGGATGCCGTACTTCTCCGCGTTCGTCCGCACGTAGCTGAGAGCCGCGTGCGCGCTCTCCTTCATCACGTCGCCGAGCTGCCCGGTGAGTTGCATCTTGCCGGAGCCGAACATGCGCGTGACTTCGATGAAGAGAATCTCGCCGCCGACGCTGGTCCAAGCCAGACCTGTCGCCACGCCTGTCTCTTCCGTGCGTTCAGCGACTTCGCTGGTGTACTTGATCGGCCCCAAGAACTCCCTGAGGTCGTCCTCGGTCTTGATCACGCGCTCGGAAGTGTCGCCTTCGGCAACCTTGACCGCGACACCGCGGATCACGCTCGCCACCGTACGTTCGAGCGAACGCACGCCAGCTTCCCGCGTGTAATGCTCGATCAATTCTTCCACGGCTTCTTCGGTGATCTCGAGTTGCGCGGGTTTGATGCCGTGTTCTTCGAGCTGCTTCGGGATCAAGTGCTGCTGCGCGATGGCGAGCTTCTCGCGCCGCGTGTAGCCGGGGATCTCGAGGATCTCCATGCGGTCGCGCAGCGGCGGGGGGATCGGATCGGCGATGTTCGCGGTCGCCACGAACATCACGTTCGACAGATCGTACGGGATCTCGAGGTAGTGATCGGCAAACGTGTTGTTCTGCTCCGGGTCCAACACCTCGAGCAGCGCGGCGCTCGGATCGCCACGGAAGTCGTGTCCGATCTTGTCCACTTCGTCCATCATGAACACGGGGTTGATGGTGCCGGACTTCTTCATGCCTTGGATGATCTGCCCGGGCAGAGCGCCCACGTAGGTGCGGCGGTGGCCGCGGATGGCCGCCTCGTCGTGCACGCCGCCCAGCGAGATGCGCACGAACTTACGCCCGAGCGCGCGCGCGATGCTCTTGCCGAGCGAGGTTTTGCCCACGCCGGGCGGGCCGATCAGGCACAAGATCGGGCCTTTTTTGTCGCGCTTCAGCTTGCGCACGGCCAGATACTCGACGATGCGCTTCTTGACCTTGTCGAGGCCGTAGTGGTCCTCGTCCAGCACCTTGCGCACCTCGGCGATCTCCATGTTGTCGTCGGTCGCGTTGTGCCACGGCAGATCCAAGATCCAATCGAGGTACGTGCGCACCACCGTGTACTCGGCGCTGCCCACCTGCATCGAGCGCAACCGCTTCAGCTGCTTGCGCGAGACATTGTCCGCCTCCGCCGGCAGATCGGCCTTGGCGATGCGCTCTTCGATGCCATCGAGATCGCCCTGATCGCCGTCGTCTTCACCCAACTCTTCCTTGATGGCTTTGAGTTGCTGCCGCAGCACGTACTCGCGCTGGTTCTTACCCATCTCCTCTTTGATCTGCGAATTGATGCGCTCACGCATCTTGAGGATCTCGAGCTGGCGGGTGAGCAGGCGCAGCACCTTGCGGATGCGCTCTTTCACCTCGATGGTCTCGATGAGCTGCGCCTTCTCTTCGACGGGTGCGTCGAGATTCGCGGCGACCAGGTCGGCGAGCGCGCCGGGCGCTTGAATCGAGTCGATCAAGGAGCCGGCTTCGCGCGGCAACTCGGGCATCAGTTGAATCACTTGCTTCGCCACGTCGCGCAGGCTCATCGCCAGGGCTTCGGCCTCGACGTCTTCGACCGAAGGCGTCTCGACGCGAGCCACGCGCGCCCGGAGATAGGGCGAGGTTTGCGTGAGCGAATCGAGCCGAATTCGCGTGAGACCCTGCAAGATCAGCGAGTAGTTTCCGGAGCTGTGCTTCAACGCCTTCAGCACGCGCGCCGCGCAGCCCACCGGATACAGATCGTCGGCAGAAGGGTCGTCGGTCGCGGGATCGCGCTGCGCGAAGATCGCGATGACGGGGTTCGTCTGAGCGTGCACCTCTTCCACGAGAGCAACCGACTTGGCGCGGCCCACGTCGAACGGTGCGACCGCACCCGGGAAGAGGACTGCATTGCGTATGGGGAGGATCGCGAGCTCGTCCCCAAACTTTATTTCGTCTTCAGCCGGTGGCGGCGGAGGCACAGAGGACGGGCTTTTCTTATCGCTCATGAAATCACCTTCGATGAATTCCTGGGGAGGACTTACCTCAAGCTACTCCGACGGCCACGAAAGGCAAAAGCTCAAGGTGCATTTGGCGAAATGAACGTAAC
>Ga0315910_10001825_pt1 | contig 19236 bp, 17 predicted proteins | sample EdamamesoilMG_FD_204470 | JGI IMG/M metagenome (GOLD analysis project Ga0315910, IMG submission 204470) | Garden soil microbial communities collected in Santa Monica, California, United States - Edamame soil | ecosystem: Environmental > Terrestrial > Soil > Garden | place: USA: California...
CCCCAGGATTACTTACCGATATTAATAATGCGTGTTTGCGTGAATTCTTCGAGGCCTGCTTGGCCTTTTTCCACACCGAGTCCGGATTGTTTGGCGCCGCCGAATGGCACTTCCAGCGGCAAATCCAGGTGTTTATTCACCCAAACCGTGCCCGCTTCAAGTTGCATGGCGACATCGCTTGCGCGCTTCAGATCCGCCCCCCACACCGTTGCACCCAAGCCGTAGTCGGTATCGTTGGCGCGTCGAATGGCGTCGGCAAGATCGGTGTACTTCAAGACGGGCACGATCGGTGCGAATTGTTCCTCGCGCACGAGCCGCGCGCTGTCAGCTATGTCACGCACTACGGTTGGCTCGATGAAGTAACCGTCGCGTTGCATAGCCTTGCCGCCGGCGATCACTTTGCCGTGCTTGCGTGCGTCATCGAGATACTCCTGCGCCTTTTCGAATTGCATCTTGTTCTGCAGCGGTCCCATCTGTGTGTGGTGATCCAACCCGTCGCCCACCACGACCTGCTTGGCAAGCTCGGCAAGCTCATCGCACATTGCCTCGTATTGCGATTCGTGCACGAACACGCGCTTGATCGCTAGACACACTTGACCCGCGTTAACGAGCGCACCGGCTAGAATTTTCGGCGCAATGGTTTTGATATCGACATCGTCGAGCACGATAGCGGGATCGTTGCCGCCAAGCTCCAGCGTCACTCGCTTTACGCCGGTGGCCGCGCTGGCCATGACTTTTTTGCCGGTCGCCGTCGACCCAGTAAAGGCGACTTTGGCGATATCCGCATGTTGGGCGAGCAAGCCGCCTAAATCATTTTGATCGACGATGACATTCATCACGCCCGGCGGAAGAAGATCATTGCAAAGTGCGCCGAACAACAATGTCGTCAGCGGCGTCGTTGGCGCCGGCTTGATAACAATGGTGTTGCCCGCCAACAGGGCCGGCGGCATTTTGTTCACCAGCAACGTCATCGGATAGTTCCATGCGGTAATCGCAGCGATGACGCCCAGCGGAGCTTGTTTCTGCACAATGCGCGCGGACTCGGTTTCCTTCAGCACCCTATCCTGTATATCTAGCTGCGCGAAGGCGCGCAAAGATGCGAGCGCACCTTTCATTTCACGCACGGCTAATGCCAACGGCTTGCCGGATTCTTGCGTGGAGAGCCGCGCGAATTCATCCAGCCGCGTTGCGAATACATCGGCGATCTTGGTGAGCGCAGTGCTGCGTTCGGCGATGGGTGTCTTAGCCCACCCTGGAAACGCGGCCTTAGCGGCTGCGATTGCTTGTTCCATTTGTGCTTGGCTGGCGCGCGCGCAAGTCATAAATGTTTTGCCGGTGGCGGGGTTGACGACATCCAAGCTCTGCGCACCCGCGACCAACTTTCCGTCGATTACCAACTTGAATGCCTGCGCTACGTCGCCGACTACTTTTGGATTGGCGTTCATACGATCACCTAAGTCTTGTGAAAATAAGTTTCAAGGCTGTCGCAGGCTTTCTACGACAAACGCGCTCACATCCCTGATCTGCTCCGCGGTCAGCATGGTTTGCATCGGCGGCATATTCACACCGCCCTTGCCGACGATGTTGGTCACTTTCGTTGCGTCGGTTTGGCTGGTAATCGCGGGCGCACCGCCATCCATGCCCTCGCCGCGCTGACCATGGCACATGGCGCAGGCACTGCCGAAAACTCTGCGGCCGTTATTCACGTCGCCGCCGCTGCTCACGATCTTGATCGCCGACATGACTTGCGCTTCATTTGTCGGCATGACGGGTTGCGCGCGCGCCTTGCCTTTCTCCGGCAAGGCCAACGCCACCAGCTCCGCGGGATGCTGACGCGTCGATACCGCGATGACGATGTATTGCCTGCCCTTGTGCATATAGGTCATCGGTGCACCGGTGGATTTTTCCGGCAACTCTATTTCGGCCACGACATCACCGGTCGCTTTGTTGTAAGCGCGAAATAGTTTGCCGCCCGGATCGCCGCTCAATGCGCCGCTTTCACCCATGAACAGCAATGTCTTGGTGGCCAGCGGACTGGGACGGATGTTCACGTAACCCATGTTGTCGAAATCCAGCTTCAATCCTTTTAACGCCGGATGATTGCGCACGTTTTCGGGTGCAGGACCGATCGCGCGACTCCACACATGCTCGCCGGTATGCATATTCGTGCCGGTGATTTTGCTCCACGGCGGTCTTACCACCGGGAGTCCTTGCGGACCGGCGACGGTGAGCGTCGTGGCGCGCACGTAGTCGTAGTTCGTGAGCTTCGAGTCGGCGGGGGTAAGTGACGCCACCATCGGAAGATTTTTAGTCGGTACGAACATCATGCCGGTTTCCGGATCGAACGCGCCGCCGTTCCAATTGGAGCCGCCACCGTAACCGGGCTGTACCCAAGTGCCTTGCGTCCCGCCCTCGATCACTCGCGATGTTGGCGTGTAGATGGGTCCTAACTTATAGCGCCGTGCGATTTCCATCGCTTCCTTACGCAACGCCGGGGTAAAGTCGATGAGGCTGCTTTCTTGATAGCCCATTGGTTCATACGGCGCGGGCTTGGTTGGAAACGGCTGCGTGGGCGACAGCCGCTCCCCCGGCACATCGGACTGCGGTACCGGCCACTCTTCGATCGGCCACACAGGCTTGCCCGTTATACGATCGAACACGAACGACATGCCTTGCTTGGTGAGTTGCGTAACGGCTTTGATAGTTTTGCCGTTCACTTTGATGTCGCCCAGGATGGGCGCGGCGGGCGGGTCGTAGTCCCACACACCGTGATGGACGATTTGAAAGTGCCACACACGTTTGCCGGTTCTTGCGTCAAGGCACACCAAACTTTCCGCAAACAAGTTGTTGCCCAGGCGGTGCCCGCCGTAAAAATCGTGCGACGGCGTTTCCACCGGCAAATACACGTAACCCAATTTTAGATCGGCGCTCATCACGGTCCACACGCCGGTGTTGCCGTTAAACGCCCAAGAATTATTTTCCCAGGTCTCCACGCCGAACTCACCGGCCTGCGGGATGGTGTGAAACGTCCATAAACGTTTGCCAGTGCGCACGTCGTAACCGCGAATATGACCGGGCGTTGCTTCCTTATTCGGCGCATACACTTCCGGAATGACTTGCACGACGATGACGTCGCCCACGACAATCGGCGGCGACGTCGAGCCGAGCACCGGTATGGGACGATCGGTAAGCTCTCGATTCAACATCACGTTGCCGTTATCGCCAAACTTCGGATCGGCCTTGCCGGTTCTTGCGTCGATGGAAATCAAACGCCCGTCGAGCGTCGAACGAAACAAGCGCTTTTGTTTACCGTCGGTCCAGTACGTTAGCGCTCGGCCGCTGGGATTACCGGGGCGGCCGGTGGCCAAATCTCTCGGCTCGGGATTGAAGATCCACAGTGTCTCGCCCGTGGCCGGATCGATTGCCGCCGCTTGGTGTACGCCGGTCGTCACATACAACACGCCGTCGACCATGATGGGTGTGGCTTGCCAATTGGTATCGGGTTTGCCGTCAATTAGCTGCGAACGCCAACGCCAGGTAATTTCGAGGTCCTTGGCGTTGACGGCATTAATTTGATCGAGCGGCGCATAACGCGTCGAACCCGCATCGCCGCCCCAAAAATGCCATTCGCCGTTTCGAGTGCCCTGCTGTGCCGACGCTGCGGATGCGACGACTAGTGCAGACAGCACGAAGCTTATTTTTTGCATGAGATTGCAACTACAGAGTGGGAAAACGCGGATAACCGTCTTCTATTTGGATGCCGAGGCTGTTGATAGCCAATCCCGTCATCGTGTAGCCGCCGACCGTGTAGATGATTTCCACCAACTGTTTGGGCTGGTAGTGCTTGGCCAATTTGGCCCAAGTTGCGTCGGTAATAAACGCCTCGCGGCGCAATTCATCCGCGGCTTGCAGCAAAGCGGCGTGCTCTTCACTCCAACCGCTGGCTTGCGGGCCGCGTGCAATACGCAGAATCTCCTCATTCGTAAGTCCGGCGTCTTTTGCGTACGAAACATGATGTGCCCACTCGTACTCCGCTCTAAGATTCCAGCCCGTACGCATGATGAGCAATTCGCGCGATTTTGCGGGCAGTCCCGAATCGCGTTGCAGATAACTGCCGAATTGCGCACGCGGTTGATAAAGACCCGGATGGTTGATCATCGTGCCGTAAAGATTAAGCAACTTACCGTCGCGCAGTTGCGGCGCCACCAATTCGCGCTGCTCCGCGCTCATATCACTTAGCGCCATCGGCTTTAGTCGCGGCGATACCAAACGCGCGGTGGTTGCGGCACTTGCCGGCTTTGGCGGCGGCAAATCAGTGGGCATGCGCTCTTTCAGCACCGCATCCAATTGAATGCCTAGACTGTTGAGCACCATCGACACGAGTTGGTATTGGGCTGCCGTATACAACGCGTCGATGGTTTGCTCGACCGAATACTTGGCGCGCAACGCTGCCCAGGTCTTGTCGCTGATCTTGGTGTCATAGCGCAGCTCGTCAACCATGTTGAGCAACGTGCGCTCAAATTCGCTCCATTCCAATGCCTGCGCACCGACGGCTATGCGACGAATTTCGTCGTCAGTCATTTTTACGTCGGCTTTAGCGATGCGCGCATGCTGCGACCATTCGTATTCGGATTGGCACAACCAACCCATGCGCAACATGATGATTTCGCGATCGCGCGGCGGCAGCTTGGAGCCGTTCAACAAGTATTGGCCGAGAGGACTCCAGCGGTTGTACAACTCGACGTGATGCGCAAGCGTCGTATAAAGATTGTAATCGGGGCGTGAAGCGAGCATTTTTTGCTGCGCCTCGGTGCGACCTTCTTTGGGAAGGGGAGCAATCCGCGGCACTTTAGGCCGCGGCGTAAAGGCCACCGTGTCCGCTGCGCCGGCAGTACCGAGGCAGGCGTCAAACCCCATGATCGAAATTACCAGCCACGTCAGGCCGAACAGTACCCACCCGCTACGCCAGATCGATCTCATTCGACACCCCGTTTTGGCCGTCGGCCTGCTATTTTTTGCGTCCTACGAACCTGAAAGTATAAGCCGCGCCTTGCGGCGCCGGCCGTATAGAAGCGTTAGGCCGGCGAATTTGAAGCTGCGACGTACGTTTGCGACGCACCGGATTGCGCAGTGCAAAATCGACCTAACTTCCCTCGAAGAAAGGGTGATTGCTCGTCTCAACCTCGGACCGTTAGTGGCCACCAGCAAGGAACCGGCAGGCGCCCGTCAGAATTGGGCGACAGTTCACGCCCGATTTACGACAAAGACTGATGTAGTTCGCAGTCTGGGAATTTTTCATAAGTAGTATGCTGACATCCAGATCTAGCCCGTGGAGCGGGGAACATGGCAAATCAATCTGCTCGATCAAATGACAACGATAATGTGGTGGACCTCGAAGTGACCGACTTGTCTGGCAACGACTTACCGGGCGCCGGCGGCAAGCCGCAAGCCCCGCTGGTGGTGGTGACCCGCGACATGGCGCTCATCGACACGGTGCGCAAATCCGTACCCCGCGGCATCCGCGTAGTACCCGCCCCCAGCTTCGATCAGGCCGCCGGTCAAATGCCCAGCTTGCAGCCCGGCGTCTTGTTGATCGACACGGCCTGCGCGAGCGACATCGGTGCCATGGTCGCCCAGCTCACGCAACACTTCCCGGAATTGGTGGTGGTGGTGGCAGGCAAATCCGAAGACAGCCAATCGTTGATGCGCCTCACCGCGGCTGGCCAGATTTACCGCTTCTTGCTCCTCCCTCTGTCGCAAGGCCAAACCAAGCTGACATTGGAAGCGGCGGTCAATCGCCACCAAGAATTGAAATCGACTGCGAACCGCCTGGCTTCGGGTGGCGGCGGCGAGACAAAGAAAAATCCGGCGGTCATTTACGGCGCGCTTGGCGCCGGTGTATTGCTGCTGATCGGCGGCATTTGGTTCTTCATGTCGAAAACAGCGACCGAAGAACAGCCTGCCGCAACCGCGCAAACCCAAACCGCGCAAAGTCCCGCTCAAGCGGAATTGGCGCTGGCCAGGAGAGCGCTCGACGAAGGCAAGTTAGTGGAACCGGCCGGCGAGAGCGCCCTGGATCTGTATCGCAGTGCCCTATCGATCGATCCGCGCAGTCAAGCCGCGCGCGACGGCATTAGAGCCGTGGCCGATAAGATTTTAGAACGCGCCGAAAAGGCGTTGACCGTGGAAAAGCTGGAAGAAGCCGTAGCCGCCGTGGAATTGGCGCGCGACATTCAACCCGATCATCCCCGACTGTCGTTCATGGATCAACAAATTACGCGCGAGCGCGAACGCATCAAGCTCACGCAAGCACGCGATGTCGGCAACAAGGTCAGCGCGTTGCTGGCGACAGCCGCACAACGCATGGAAGCCGATAAGCTCATCTCGCCGAGCGGCGACAGTGCGCGCGATGCGCTCACCGAAGCGCGCCGTTTGGATCCGACCGATCCGGCCGTGCAACAAGCGTATCGCGATCTCACTAATCGCGTTGTTGACTCCGCAAAAGCAGCTGCTGCCGCGGGGAATCTGGAACAAGCTCAATCGCTGGCCGCCGCCGCTCGCCAAATGGGCTATGGCGGTACGGGCCTGGCCGCTATCGATCGTGCCGTAAGCGATGCTCGCAGCGCCGCCACCAAACGGGCCGGCGCCGACGGCGAAATCGCCGCTGCGCGAAAACGCCTGAACGATGGTCAATTGATCGAGCCGGTAGGCGACAGTGCTAAGGATCGCATTGCTGCCGCACGCGCAGCCGATCCAACTCGTACCGAAATCAATGATCTAAACAACATGCTCGCCGCCAAATTGGTGGACCAAGGCAAGCAAGCGATGGGCGCACAACAGTTCGACCGCGCTTCGAAGTTTGCGCAAGCCGCGCGCGACACCGGCGTGCGCAGTCAAGACGCCGCGATTTCGCAACTGGAACGCGACATCGACACATTGCGCAAGAGTGCTGCCGCTAAAGCCGCTACACCGTCCGCCGCGCCGGCCGCCGCGAGTCAGCCGGTGGCCATGACTGCTCTGAAACGCACCAAGACCGTATTGCCGCAAATGCCGGAATCCGCGCGTCGCAAAGGCATTTCCGGTTGGGTGGAAGTGGTATTCACCGTAAACGAGAAAGGCGAAGTGTCCGAAGCCGAAGTCCGTAACTCCAGTCCGGAAGAGGTGTTCGACGATGCGGCGCTTAAGGCTGTGCGCGCATGGCGCTTTGAACCCGCCACGAAGGACGGCAAGCCGGTGTCGACGCGTACGATGATTCGCTTGAAGTTCGATCCGACGCAGGGATAACTCCTTCGCTCGCATCGACAAGAAAGTCGATAAAAAAGCCAGCTCCTGAGCTGGCTTTTTTTATCTCTTGATTTCTTAACGGCTATTTTTTCGCTTGCTCGTCGATAAGACGCTGCCGCAGTTTGCCGCGATGCGTCTCGACATACGCACCGCAGGCAGCTCGATCGACGAACGCATCGACGACTTTAGTTTGCGTGCGTTTAGCGAGCCTGCCGAACACATCACTGAGTTCCGGATGTGGCGTTAAAAGAATATCGCAAGGCAATTTCGTTAAGGTCGCAAAACTGCTTTCCAACTGCTCCCGGCCATTTGGCTCATGCGCATGTCCGCCAAACAAATAGCCCGGCGCCGAAATCGGATTCAGGCTATCGGCATACACGATGTCGAAACAGCGTTGTGCTTCGCACGAACGCCAGGTCCAACTTGTTCCGCCGGGCGTGTGGCCCGGCGTAAAATGCGGCGTCATCGTTATCGGTCCGACGTGTTGTGCCTCAGCGTTCTTAAACGATTGCACCTTCGCCACCGGCGCAATCGACGGAATGGTGCCGAACTGCGGATCGTCCTGACCGACTTGCCCGTCGCTCAACACCCTTGCGCTGGAATCGCTCGCCTTCACGACTGCACCGCTTAAGCGCTGCAGCTCGGCAAGACCGCCGGCGTGGTCGAAGTGCACATGCGTGTTCAAGATTAATTTGATGTCATTGACCTTGAACCCGAGCGAACGAATATTCTCCGCAATGACCTGCGCAGATTCCGGCAATGCGCCGTCGATCAGCACATGGCCTTGTTTCGACGTCACAAGAATGGCGCTGAGCCCCCGCGTACCGACGTAGTACGTGTCACCGTAAATCTTGAAGGGCGTTTGCGGCACATTCCAGCGCGCACGCAGCTCAGCCATCGGCGTTTGCGACCAGGCAGGTTGGATCAGAATTGCGGCGATCCACAAGAATGAGCATCGATAGCTTTGCATCGTCTAGCCGCCGTTAAGAATGGCGCGCCTCGGTCAACGCTGTTAGCGATTCGACTATCGCCGGATTACGCAGGATGTCTTCGGTCGCTTGTGCCAGCTTACGCTGCCAGTTCGCGTGCTCGACATGCGTGCCGGGAACATTGACCGGGTCGGTCATGCCGATCAAGTCTTCAAGCTGCACTAACACCAGCGCGGACTTGGACCGCCCTAAGTATAAGTGGATGGCGCGGGCCAGCATGAACGAGAACTTCGGTAACGGCTCCCCTTCTTGCCAATGCCACAAACCTTGTTCGCGCAGCGCTCGCAACAACGCCACTCGATCGCGCTCGCGTTCGCCGTGAAGCTGCGCAGCGGTTTCCTCGCTTGGATAGAGACGTAACGAGTCTCGCAATTGCAAGTCATCGCTTTGCCACCACGCTTTTAGCGGCGGCAAATCGTGCGTTGTTGCCGTAGCCACGGCACGGAACTCGTAATGTTGTGGCGCGAGAAATCCATCGCCTTGTTTCTCGAACAACAGAACCTTGTAGTGATAGAGATTGCGCGCAGCCATGACATGACGAATCTCGTCGGGAACCGTGCCCAAATCCTCACCGATAACCAAGCATTGCGACTGCTGACTCACTTCTGCAACGCACTGAGCCAGCGCCGCCAGTGGATAGTGCACGTAAACACCTTCCACCGCCGAAAACCCTCGCGGCACCCACCAAAGACGGAATAGCGACATCACGTGATCGATACGCAACGCGCCGCAGTTACGCATGTTCGCTTGAATGAGTGCCGCGAACGGGCGGCATGCTTGCGCGCATAACGCATAGGGATCGATGGGTGGAATGCCCCAATCTTGTCCATTAAGCGCAAGCGGATCGGGCGGCGCGCCCACCGACGCTCCGGCAACGTACAACGACTGATTTGACCAAACTTCAGAACCGACAGGATTAGCACCGACCGCCAGATCCCCGTACAACCCGATACGCATACCGCGCTCGCGCGCCAAACTCTGTGCCGCCGCTATCTGCGTGTCGGCCAACCATTGCAAATACAAAAAGAAGTCGAGCCGTTCCCGATACTCAATCGCAAACTCGGCGCAGACCGGCGACTTCGGATCGCGATACTCCGCAGGCCACTCGCGCCAATTATTTAGCGCCGGCGATTGCGAACGAAAATATTCATCAAGCGCCTCGAACAACCCGTGCAGCCGCAAAGCTTCGCCGCCCTCTTGCACAAATTGTATGAACCGGTCCGCGGAGGATGTGTGCCTATCGAGATGCGCCTCGATGAATTGCTCATGTAACAAACGCAGCGCCAGCAGTTTTAGCGACGATACTTGTTCGTACATCACCTTGTCGGTTTGACGCAGCGCCGTTAATGCAGCTTGAAATTCTTTCTGCGCACATAGCGCCTGCAATGGAGCGCATGTTTCGAAACCCTCGACGGCATCGACGGCGATGTATAGCGGGTTCAGAAACAGGCGACTCGATGGACTGTACGGACTGCAATGCGCCGGATCGGAAGCGAACAAAGCATGCAACGGGTTAAGCCCGATCACATCGCAACCCAATGGCGCCGCCAGTTCGATCAGCTGGCGTAAATCGCCGAAATCGCCCATGCCCCAATTGCGCGGCGAACGCAGAGTGTAGAGCTGCACGCTAATACCCCAACTCCGATGTGTTTCGAAGAAAGCGGGCTGATAGCAGGCAACGTTCGGCGTCGTTGCGTCGTTATTGCGTGTGCGCGTGGCCACCGCGAGATCTATCGCCGCGCGTAAATCGGCGTCATTAGTTGTAGCCACGCCCATCGCTTGCAAGACCGCGCTGCGTGTCGTCGGCGCAAAGTAGCGCAATTCGCCGCGATGATCGTAGTAAGCCTCGCCGAGGCCGCGCAATGCCGCCAATTCGTTCAACAACGCGTCGGTCATGAAAGGCGCTTCGTTCGCACGTTAGATTTCCCGGTGCAGATGCAAACTTGTCGGTGCATAGCCGTCCGCCAGCAGCGCGGAAGCGCGTGGTGCCAATTCGTACACCTGGGTCGATACTTGCCACGTGGCGTGTGCAGCGCGCCACTGCGAGGTGTCGAAGACGACACGCCATTTCACGTCGCGCAGTGCCGGCGGCAACGCAAAACGCACAACCTGATCGCTGGCGTTGCAGAGAAATAGCAGGTGTCCGTTCGGCACACCATGCAAATCGGCGAATGCATGGCCGATCAATACGCCGATGGCGCGTGCCTCGCCGTCATGCCAATCCGCAGCAGTGAGTTCGCCGCCGTTCGGATGGCGCCAACTAACGTCTTTGTGTTCGCGGTCCGCTTGTCGCGCGCCCTTCAGAAAAGTGTCGCGACGCAAACCGGCAGACCGGCGACGCAGCGCGGTCAGCATACTTACGAAATCGATCAACGGCGCGCGCGAACTTGCCAATGACCAATCCAGCCAACCGACTTCATTGTCCTGACAATACGCGTTGTTGTTGCCATGCTGCGTACGACCGAATTCATCTCCCGCTTGCAACATAGGTACGCCCTGCGACAGCAATAGCGTTGCGAGCATATTGCGCATTTGCCGCTCACGCAGATCGAGCACCGTGACGTCATCGGTGGGACCTTCGATGCCGCAATTCCAACTTAAGTTGTAACTATGTCCGTCACGATTTTCTTCGCCGTTTGCGTCGTTATGCTTGTCGTTGTAGGCGGTGAGATCATGCAAGGTGAAGCCGTCGTGACAGGCGACGTAATTGACGCTGGCCGTGGGTCGACGACCGCTGCTCCGAAATAAATCGCTGGACCCCGCGACTCGTTCTGCGAAGCGACCCAAATCGCCGGGATTGCCGCGCCAAAAGCCGCGTACGGTGTCGCGATATAAATCGTTCCACTCCGACCAACCCGTGGGGAAGCGGCTGAGCTGATAGCCATCCGCGCCCACATCCCAGGGTTCGGCGATCAGTTTTACGTAGCGTAGCGATGACTCGCTCGCCAGTGCTTTGAAGAACCCGCCGTCCGCGCGGAAGCGTCCATCGTCGCGACCCAGGACCGGCGCGAGATCGAAACGAAAACCGTCGACACGCATTTCTTCCACCCAGTAACGCAGGCAATCGATCACCAATTGCAGCGTTACCGAATGACCGATGGCAAGCGTATTGCCGCAACCGGTGCGGTCTTGATAGTGACGCGGATTGTGCGGATCGAGGCGATAATAGCCCGCGTTGTCCAATCCCTTGAAGCTCAACGTCGGTCCACGCTCGTTGCCTTCGGCCGTGTGATTGAACACCACATCGAGAATTACTTCGATACCCGCCGCATGCAGCGCCTTAACCATTTGCTTGAACTCAAGCACGGCATCATTCACCGCAAATTGCGGCGACGGCGCAAAGTATGCCAGCGAGTTATAGCCCCAGTAATTGCTCAAGCCGCGGGCCAACAAATCGCGTTCGCTGACAAACGCCTGCACGGGCAACAACTCGACCGCGGTGACACCCAGCCTTTTCAAATGGCTTAGCACGGCCGGTTCGGCCAACGCCAAGTACTTGCCGCGTACCTGTTCGGGCACGTCGGGATGGCGCTGCGTGAAGCCCTTTACATGCAATTCGTAAATTACGCTGTCGCGCCAGGGGGTGGCGGGCGCGTGATCGTCGCCCCAATCGAAGGCCGGATCGGTTACGACAGATTTGTACACATAGGGCGAACTGTCTTCGATGTTGAGGCGGTGCTCGCCTTCTTGCCCGAAGAAGCCGAATAGCGCGTCATGCCAAATAAATCGTCCCGACACCGCGCGCGTATACGGATCGATCAACAACTTGTGATTGTTGTAACGAAGTCCGCGCGCGGGATCGTACTCGCCGCCGGCGCGATAACCGTACAACAACCCCGGTCTGCCGCTAGGTGCGCGCAAAAATCCGTGCGCCACTCCTTCGGTAATTTCCGGCAGCACGACGCGCGCCGTTTCGTGGCTTTGACCGTCCGCTTGCACATCGAACAAGCAGAGCTCCACGCGCTCGGCACTACCGCAATGCACGGCAAAGTTAACCCCGTCACCGGTCCACGTTGCGCCCAGGGGCGTAGGCTCGCCCGGCTCGAGCACGAGCGAACTGGAAATCCGGGTTGAATGAGGTTCTGCGTTCATCGCGACTAGGTAAATGCGTCTCCCTATCCTACGCATGCTAATGCAAGTTACCCGCCAGAGGCGACATTCTGTTGAACCGTCAGCCGCGCAGATACAATCGATATTAGTTTTACCCCTAAGGCGCTCGATTTATCCGCAGTGCGCAACCTTGCATGAGATCGGGTACCCTTGCGCGCCCGAATCATCCCGTTCGCGCCCTATGTCTCTCCTCGTTGCCGCGCTCTATAAGTTTGTCGACCTACCCGACTACGCCGCGCTGAAGGCCCCGCTCTTGGCTGTCTGCGAACAGCATGGGATCAAGGGAACTTTATTGCTGGCACAAGAAGGGATTAACGGCACCATCGCCGGCTCTATCGCGGGCGTGCACGCGGTCTTGACCTATTTGCGCAGCGACTCGCGCCTGGCCGATCTCACCCACAAAGAATCCGGCGCCGCCAAGATGCCGTTCTATCGCATGAAGGTGCGACTGAAGAAGGAAATCGTGACCTTGGGCGTACCCGGTGTTAGCCCGACCAACATGGCCGGCAAGTACGTTAAGCCCAGCGAGTGGAACGCGCTTATCGAAGATCCCGATGTTGTGGTAGTAGATGTGCGCAACGACTACGAAGTGGCCATCGGCAGCTTTAAAGGCGCACTCAACCCCAACACGAAGAGTTTTAGCGAACTACCCGATTGGGTGCGGAACGAAAAGACACTGCGCAGTAAACCGAAAGTCGCCATGTTTTGTACCGGCGGTATTCGTTGCGAGAAATCCACCGCCTTCCTACGCGCCGAAGGGTTCGAAGATGTGTATCACCTCGAAGGCGGCATTCTCAAATACTTGGAAACAGTGCCGGAAGCAAACAGCCTGTGGCAAGGCGAGTGTTTCGTGTTCGACGAGCGCGTCGCGGTCGGACATGGCTTGAAACCGAGCAGCCACGAGCTGTGCCGATCGTGCCGTTATCCGATTGGTGATGCGGAAAGAGCCTCACCGAAATACGTGCAAGGCGTTAGTTGCCCGCATTGTTTCGGCACCAAGACCGAAGAAAAGCAACGCGGCTTGATGGAAAGACAGAAGCAGGTCGCCATCGCGGCCAGTCGCAATCGCGAACACATCGGCGTGAAGTTTGTGCCGAAGAAGAAGACAGAAGAATGACTTTCTAGCGCGAACCCGGTCGTGGATGCGAACGCCTGCTCACTTGCTTTGTCGAACGCGTTCTAGTTGGGATTTCTTCGCGAAGAATCCGCCGTAGCATCGCTTCCGTAACAGGTTGCGAATCAGTATCCGCGATATAAGCTTTCAGCGCGTCGTTGACCATCGTTTGATATCCGCTTCCGGCCTTCTCGGCTCGAGCTCGAAACTCATCGAGTACGGCATCGTCAATGAAAATTGTAATGCGCGTCTTGCCTTTCCCCGAAAGGAGCGCAGTGCGCTTGGCTTTAGAAAAATCGTATTCAGTTTTCATAGGCGCGTCTTTTTTACGGTATGCATAATATGCATACATATTAAGCCGACTTCGGGATGAATGGAACTTGGTTAAGCGGTCCGAGGAATTCTTGCCCCCTCTCCCTCGATGGGAGAGGGTTGGGGAGAGGGTGAAGAGTCGTCGCTCCGCGCGACAACCCCTCTCTCTAACTCTCTCCCACAAGGGGAGAGAGGACCGTTCAACGGATTCCCCCATCTAATCACCTTAACTAAGTGCCTTTCACTTTGAGATTAAAGATAGCCGACTTAACTTTAGTGGAGTGCTTCACACCGACCTAGAGTCATATCCGGTGCAAATAACCAGATATGCGTCTAAGAAATCTCATTCGGACACGGAGAACTCATCCCGAGCGATATGCCCGTGCTCCAACGCCGATTGTCTAACTGGCATTCTTTGAGCTGGCTCGAAGCAGCCACAGTGCCAGTGTCACGGGTACAACGAACAACCCAAATGCCCATTCAAGAACGCGGACGCCCGATGCTGCGGTGATGGTTGCATAGCTGGCCAAAACAACCGCCGCCAATGCGTTACCGGATAAACCGCCGATCGAGCGATAGCTACTGAAGATGCCCATCGCCAAGGCGCGGGATTCTTCCGATGAAGATAGGAGCGATGCCCGCTGTGCAATCAATTGCGATGCCGCCATGCCGGTGCCGAGTAGCGCCAACGCCAAAGCGAACGTGACTCGATTGAGGTAGAGCATCATCGTGACAATCGGCAGAGCGATGGCGAGGACTGCATACCATCGCAGCATTCCGTCACCGTACCTATCGATGACTTTGCCGAACATCGGAGAGGTCAGGACTTGCGCGCCGGCGATGACAGCGAAGTAGACGCCCATCATGCCGCTCTCGATTCCCAACGCGGCATAGGCCCAGGCCGGCAGAGTAAAAACGACGGCAAAGTGCAAGGCTATTGCGAACAGTAGGATGAAACACCCCATGTTGAAGCGCAGATTGGCAAAGTTCTTCAATTGCGCACGCGAGTTACTGGAACTGAAAACGCTAAACGCGATTACAGCCAGCACAGCGAAAGAGACGAGGATATACGGAATAAATGCCTCGCCCTGGACCAGCGCTTGCAATCCTAGCGCCAGCGGCAAGAACGGAACTCCAATGAAGCTAAGCGCCGTAAAATGGACCTTCCTGCTTGCATCCTTGGGAACGAATAGAACGGCCAATACAAAGGCAATTACGCCCAGCGGGATGTTTAGTTCGAAGAGAATGCGCCAATCGAATACCTGCAGCAAAAGACCGCCGAGCATAAAGCCGATCACAGTGGATGCGACGAACGCGGAATTTAGAAAGCCGACGTACGTGGTGATTTTCTCTTTCGGAGCAACCTGCGCGATCAACGCCATGCCGTTGGCCATGATGACGCCCGAGAACGCCGCTTGCGTTACTCGCCACAATAAGAGCGAATCGAAAGACTGAGCGTGCGCAGCGAGCACGCTTGCGACGGTGAACCCAAAGATACCGGCCAGAAAGACATTCTTTCGGCCGAGAAAATCTCCCAATCCGCCCGCAAGCGGCTGCCCCACAGCGGTGACTGCCATGAAGTACATCACCATCGCCGATAAACGTGCGTAGGGCACGTCGAAAAATTCGGAGAGCTGCGGGTACGACGTAACGGCTAGAGAACCGTTGAGAGGATTGAGAATGTAGCCGATGGTAATGGCGACGATGGCCAAAAATCGCTTCAACCGCGCGCCTTGCTGGTCGGTGCCGGGACCTTCGGAATTTGTAGGGGACATCGTTTGCCTGGGCGTCCAATCGCTGCGATCGAACGATGACCGTTCAGCTCTCTTAGCGGCGCTCTCCGCCAATTCCCATTCTACACAGGACTCGCACTTTCATATGGGAGCGAAATTCTGGCGAGCGTCGATGCAGGTACGCAATTCACCGCCATAATTCGGGCAGTTCCTCGTGAGTCGGCAATCCGCCGCTTGAGCATCCCCAAGATGCACGCGATGCCCAATAGATGTGATCGGTCGGCGCAATCGGCGGCGCCGTATCCAATGAACCCGCAGGGATCACGACTACAGTCCCGCTACGAGTTAGTTTTGGAACCGGACTGCCGCAGTGATTGCAAAACCATTTACCGAAACTCTTTGCGGTGGGTAAATCGTAACGAGCGATGTTGCCTTCACCGCTTAGCCAATGGAGCTGCTCAGGGCTCACGGCCAAGTTAGTTGCATGGCCTGTGCCGGTGCTTTTGCGACAACGCGAGCAGTGGCAGTGAATCATGGTTTGAAACGGCGGACTTATTTCGAAGGTCACCGTGCCGCAGAGGCAACTGCCATGAACAGTTTGGTCATTCATTTTTCTAAATCCTTAAAAGCGTATTCACCAACAACTCCGACCATCACTCCAATCGCGTACGCAATGAGGTCGAACCAGTAAAATGCCGAACCCAAAACCAAGTGACCTAGCGGTGTGCTCCGCACCGCATTGATCCAAGACGCTTGATATAGCTGACTGAACTCAACTACGTAACAGGTAGTCAGCGCGATCAGCGCAATTCGCACGGTTGACGCCGTCCGAAACACCATACCCCAACCGACGAAGATCATCAGAGCCCATAGCGCATCTCCGGGATACTTGCCGAGAGCGCCTGGAAAAAAATCCGGGTATCGACGCGATGCTAAACCAAGTGCGATGACAGCCAATGTTGTGCATGCATAGACGTAGACATTTCGACGCTGCACGTTTTCGGTGAATAGCTAAACTGCACCGAGCGCACTAACCATCACGTAGTAGCCGTCCGGATCGCGGAGAGCGAACTCCATGGTTCCGGTGTTCGGGTTGATATTCGGCTCCTCATCGAGCCGGGTGACGAGAGCACGTGCCCTTTTCAACGCCATATCGAAGTCATCGACACGAAAAAACAAGAGTAGCCCATTGCCGGGCGTCGCCGTGTCTGGGCTCAGCAAAGAAGGATGCTCGTGATCACCCCACTTGTGAAGACAGAGCAACACCGTGCCATCCGAGTCCAAGATTTGCCCGAAGTAGTCATGTGCCGGCGGCGTTTGCGGCTGACCAAACAGCGATTGATACCACTTTATACCGCGAGCTACATCGGCAACGCCAATGATTGTCCAGGTACGTTTCATCTGAGAACCCCGCCGCTACCACCGTTGCGGCTCGGACGCCGCGAAGTCGCGAGAGTAACAAAGCACACGGCGAGTTGGAGGTTATTCAGAAATTGATTCTGGATTACTTTTCAGTAATGCGGCGTCCGAAATTAATGAAACGAATTTCCATAGGGTTGCTCCATGCCGAAGCCCGCAAGACCCTCCTCTCTTATCGCTTTCATCGCCGCTCCGAGTGCCAATTGCTCCGTGCTAAACGGGTCGAACCAGTGTGTTGTGACACCATTCTGATTTGTGACGGCCAAGAGCCATTGCCCCTCGCCATCCTCGTAGATATCTATGTGCAGCTCCTGGCCTTCGCACCTTACCGTTCGGCTGAGCGATGAAACGCCTGCGTCTAACTCCTCGTTCATTTGTGATTCTCCCAACTAAACAACAGTGTCCGGAATCCACTCTGATGATGGATAGAGCGTAGTTATTCCAAATCGCCGCGGCCATAGCGATTTCCGTTGCAATTATCTAGAAATGAGGTGGGTGTCCGCGTTTACGCCCGCTAGACATCATTGTCCTTCACGTCTTGATCGGGCACTTTATCAATGCCAAGTGTTGTTGGCGCAGATGTTCTCTTCGAGCGGACGAACGCAGCGCCGATGCAAGTCGCAAACCCAACCCACCCAAGATGGACACTAACATTCGCAAGCCAGCCCACTACCAATAGCACACCGCCAACCGCCCATAGCCACCAACCAAGCGAGCTTGCTTTCATTGATGCCTAACGCTACCTCTCAACCGGAGCGCCGTCTTTTGGCGCGATCGGTTGCAGTGGTTTGTTGAACACTCCCAGTTCCTCCGCCTCTTTGAAAAGACTCTCCATACGAAGGACACCGCGGTGGTGCATTTCTTTTGCTTCCATGCCGTTATCACCCCGAGTTATTTGGTGGGCAATGCAGCCCATTCCTTCTGTGGCAAAGTGCAACATCGCTCCTTCCAGGACCTCATCGTGCCTGGTCGGTGGTTCGCTACTCAAGCTGATGGCATAGTCTCCCGGATTCGTTGGGAACGAAACGAAATTAATGACTCGTCGACTGGAATCCATCGCCTCAATGTAAAGATCAAATATGTGAATACCTTTGGTTCGCTGAATGGCACCGAGATTAATGACTCTGAATCCTTTAGCCACAAGAAATGTCTCGATATTGTGTTCCATTTCTGGATTCGCGCGCGACTCGCATTTTGCCCAAAACGCTAGATCCGCCGCCTGTGACTCCACCTTTCCACCCGCGCATGCCGTAAGTAGAATCACGCACAAGAGAATAATGAGCATTCGATTCATTCTTTACGTCCAACGCTACGAATATGCCGCGAGAAAAACGCACAGCGGTTTGCGAGCCGGAGCACACGAAGTGTGCGGCTTGATTCGCTTGTTAGGCTTCATGCTTGATGCTTTCGGCGTATTTCGCCATTCCGTTGCTGTACCACGCTAAAACCCTCGATGCCCAAGCGGGGTTACTTTGCCACGAGAAAGGCTTACTGGCATTCGGGAAGGCGAAAGCAGCCGGCAAGATGATTAGAAACACACATCCGCCAACTGAAAGAAGGAAACCCACTAGGAATGAAAGGAACGACAATACTGCGACGCCAGCTGTTTGAAGTGGCGGAGTTGATATACAACAATCGGTGAGAAATGCATTCACCACCGCCTCACCGCTGAGTGCCCCGAAGAACATGGCAATGATGAGGACGACAAATACGAAGATATGGAAGGAAGTTTTCTTCATTTTCCTTTTGCCTAGCGCTCGCATTAACCGGTGTGCAAAAGCGATGCGGAGCATGGCGTTTGCACGTCCAGGTTGAATGCGTTGTTAACCCTTTTGCAGCCACATTGTATATTCGCAGTGACCCTCGCTCGCTTTGCAGAAGAATAACCATACGCTAGCGTCGTCTTCGAAGGCACCGACGCTAAAGCCATCTGCGCGCTTCTGCGCAACTTGTGTCGCGATGCTTGAAGAAGGCGCAGGTTTCGTTGGCTGAGGCCGAAGTCTTGCGGCAAACGAATTGTAGTCTGATGCGATGAACGAGAACTCTCCGTCTGATACATTCAGGTCGAGATTGTTCGACGTGCGTATGTTGCTCGCAGACGGGGGCAGAATGTTCGGGAGCCAACCACGCTCGAAAAGCTGATCCGCTTTTGCTTCTCTTAAAGAAGGATACTCATTCGTCACAACATCGCTGGGAATCAGCAATAGCAATCCACCATATGCAATTGCTGCAATCACCAATCCACCAAGAACCCAACGGATAGCTTTCATAAGGG